>Ga0098059_1000065_pt1 | contig 122729 bp, 103 predicted proteins | sample 20_taG_FD_92580 | JGI IMG/M metagenome (GOLD analysis project Ga0098059, IMG submission 92580) | Marine viral communities from the Subarctic Pacific Ocean - 20_ETSP_OMZ_AT15318 metaG | ecosystem: Environmental > Aquatic > Marine > Oceanic | place: Subarctic Pacific Ocean | collected 2015-01-19
ACAAAAAAAGGGACCGAAGTCCCTTTTCTTTAAGTTTTTATATATAGTTATTTCATAACCTTTAAATTAGCAGCTTCCATAATTGGATCTCCTGCTGGTGCTACTGGAACTTGATTTGGTAATTCCCCCTCAAGATACTCTGTATAATTGTAGCTGTCTGCATTTAAACAGAAACCATTTAAAAATGTTTCTATTTCAGCTTTTTCAGCTATATAATACTCAGCATATGTTTCAATTAACCTTCTTTCTTCTCTGAAATCTTTTCCATTCTCACGTTTGGACATTTTTAATTTCATTGGATCACCATTATCATCAAGCTTTGGTAGCATATGATATGATTGTTTTGAATGTTTTGAGATCACTGCTAGTATTTTACTACTTGGATCAAAGATTGCTTCCATATAAGGACAATCTGTATTAATAGGAATTGCCTTAAATGATTTATAAGGTCCCCAATTTGATGTAACTAACATCATGCTTTTTTCTACATTAATGCTTGTAGTTTTTACTTTTTTTGCCATATTAAATTTAATTTGTTAACGCTGCAAAGATATAACATTTTGTTTAAATAACTTCATTTCAGGAGAAATTTTATTAAAACATTCTTTTTCTAGGTTTGGTTTGTCACATAATTCATGCACATCTTCTATACAATTTAAACTAACATTTAGTATATGTGCATAATCCTCATGCCAATATGTTGGATGTAAATAACTTTCAATATATTCTGCTATTGTTCCTTTTTCACCAAAGAAGTCAAGTATTTTCTCTTTAATTCTTTTTGACATCTTTGAGTATTCTCCATTAATTATTCTTTTAATATCATTTTTATACTTTGAAAAATCAAATACTATTCCTACTGTATTATTTCCTAGATTTACACTATGTCTAAATAATCTATTAGTTTTTATATATTTTAACTCAAAACTCCTAAATTCATTAGGTTTTTTGGGATCTAATTTATAAATACATATAAATTGATATTCTTTTATATCATAAATATCTTTCCAAGACATATAAGTTTCTTCAGGTACAAACTGTACCCCCTTTTTAATATTTAAAAGAGGATACAGAAATACCTTACTCTTCTGAAAATAGTCTTTATATATATTGTTCAAACTTCTTTTATTATATTGATCACTAAGTTCTTTAAAATCTTCTGGATTGAAAAATACACTAAAATCCATTAAATCAAAGTGTTACTTTACCATTTAGGAATTCATATGGTAATTCATATTTACATTCCTTATAATGAAAGTTAACAATTTCTAATATCTTGTGCAAATTATTTGTCCATTGATTTAATGTGTTACTACTTACGCTAAAAGCATAAGTTTGATCATATTTATCAATGACTACAAACTTAAAAGAAATTTTGTAAGTAGATGCTATTTCTTCAGGAACATTTTTTCCTACTAGAATAATATAGATTGCTGCTTGTAGCCAATATTTATAAAATTCTACAGTTTCTGGAAAATCTGTTATTGTTTTTCCTGAAGTTTTTAAATCAATTACACTAATTGTTTTTGACTCATGATCAATTACATACCTATCAACAATACCTTTTAATCCAAATTTATATTTAACAAGATCACAACTTAATGCTTTCTCATTATATACTTCTAGATTATCCATTTCAAAATCTGTTATTTCATGATTAAATAAAGGCATTATGTCTTTATTATCTTTTAACATTTGAACACGGTTTTTACAACGGTCTAATGTGTCTTGATCTATAATGTCTTTATTACTTTCAAGTAGAAACTTAAAATATTCTTTATTCTCATCAGTCATTATTTTATCTAACCTTTTTTGGTCATCCTTAAAAGATTGATAAAGATTTTGATTTTCTAAAGCTATTAAAATTTCAGGACCTAAATCTTCAAGATCACCAACAACAGTTTTTTTAACTTCATTTAAGACACGTCTAACAGCTTCAGACGGTGCTTTACTAGGTAATACTACAAACATACTATTAAACTCTCCTGGTTGAAGAAGAAGGGTGTGTATAACCCTTCCCTCAACTAGGTGTTTATCCATTTTAATTTCTTTTTCTTTTAAAATGTATTCTTTATAAAAGATTCTAGGTGAAAACAATAGCCTATTCATTGAAGAATAACTAAAGTTAAATTTAGAATCCATAAATTCTTTTTCTTTTTGTTTATCTATTTTCATAATTAAAATGGTAAATCATCAGTGATAGCTGCTTTAATAGTTTCTTCCATTAGTACTTCACCAATGTTTCTATCAATACATTTATCAGCATATTCTTTTTTTAATTTTAAATCAGTTCTTTTAAATTCAAATACTGAAGCTGTTTTTATACCAAAAGAATCTCTTATAACTTCATCATATACAGTATCTAATATAGATTCCATTACAAAAGTTGTTAATCCTTTTTCATCTTTAACCAATTGTGTTATAAATTGATCATAAGGAGAAGTATGATGCCTTGACCATGTTAAACTAAATTTCTCAAATCTTTGTCTTACAGTTTTAAAATTTACATGATTCCAAGATTTTGCTCTTTTAAATTTGTCTTCACAAAATCTAAAGAACAATAAAGCTATAAACCCTCTTGACTCATCAACATTACAATTAGCTATCATTTCCATACCTAAAACATGATTTTCAGAATCTTCATTTTTAAACATATTACATAATTGATCAAATACTTCTCTATTAATAATTAATGAATCTTCAGTTGCCATTGCACTTAATACATTATCCATTACTAATTTATCTTGATTAGTTTTTAAGTAATCCCAATTAACTTTATTGATTTCACTTATATATGTATGGTATCCTCTAGATCCTTGTAATTTATCTACATCTTTATCAAACTTTTTTGCTTTAGTCAGTTTTCTATTATGATAATAAATATGAGGTACGTCTAAACTGTAATATATATTACCATTATAATGATCAAGATTTGATTTTATATCACTTTCTAGTTTTTCATACTCTTCTGAATCAAACGCAGATTTATTCATTTGTATAACACTTAATATTTCAGCAGCATTATATAGTTTTTCCCACATGTTTTCAGTTAACATACTTATATACTTTTCACTAATTATTATATGATCTGCTTGTCTTATATCTCTAATAACTCTAGTATCATACTTTTCATTAATAACATTCATTTTATCTCTTGGTAATGCTAATTTTGCACATCTATAAAATGTTCTTCCAGTAATATTAGTTAATATATTAGATTTAGCTTTCTCTATTACTTCGTTTTCAGATTGTGCATTTCTTTGATTCCATTGATCAGAACTTCCTAAATAATATCCTGATGTACCTAAAGTTATATTACAGAATTTATCTTTCTTTTCATCTAATTTTATTGTTATAAATTTAATTTTATCCATTTGTTTTATTTTTTAAATATTGTTTATACTCAGGTTTTAATTCAACTCTAAAAGTATATAAATCTCTATTTTCTATTCTTATTTCTTTTCTAACAATAGATTCTAGATATTTAAATGTTTTAGATTCAAGGATTTCTTTACCTTCTAAGTAATTTATCATGTCTAAAGCACTTCTATTATAATGATCTTCTATTTGTGATACTCCTATCCAAAATTGAACATCTTTATTTCTAGAACTACAACGATATAGACTACCACCTATATCTTGTGCTAATTGCCATAATAAATGATAATTTTCTTTATACTTTATAGTTGGTAATATTGCAGCAACCATGTTTGTATCTTCATCTGAATAACTCCCTGATAAAGATTTTAAATCTTCTATTAGTTGTTCAGTTATTTCAACTTTAGTTGCGGATTGATTCATTACTTTTTCAATAGACCATACTTCAGCTTCACCTTTTTCAACTTTATATGCACAGTTTACTGCCATTCCAGTTAATAACCAAGAATCTGAAGGCATTGAATGTGTTTCATAATCATCAGTATAACGATTCACCCAACCATCTATTTTTTCATCTACAATTACTCTTGCCAATTCACCACTTCTCATATTATTAGAATCATGTGTATAGTTTGTAATTTCTTCACCACCACCTTCAACAGCATCATAATTCCACAATTTAGGCATCATAGTTCTAGAATTGATTGTCTCACCACTTTCAAAGTCTCTATCAATATAATCATGAGTTAAATATAAATCAGCTTGTTCATAATCATTTGTTACTGTAACTTTATGTTCCTTGAGTGCAGCTTTAATTCTATCTTGAGATAAATTTGCATTAGGAAATATAAAAGCTTTTTTTAATTTATCTAAGTCAGGAGCTAATGTGTCATCACTATGATCACTTAGTATCCTTAATATTTTATTATAAGTATATGTTGATTCATCAGCATATACAGTTACTATATCTCCACTAGTAGCACTGACCATGATCCCATAAGGATCACAGTCAATACCAAAGTGTTCAATAGCATCTTCAAGATGTGGTTGATTTACTTCTTTTGTTGCCATTATTTTACAGTCATTTTCATGATGTCTGGATTCATCATGAGTTTATTAAACTTTTGCTTATTACCGTTAAAGATTGTTCTAATAACTAAATACTTAAGATCATTAGTAAAATATTTCTTAGTACATAGTGCAATTAATCTATCAGTAATTTTTTGTGATACAGTTTTTTCTTTTGAATATACCACGGCATAATTAGCTAATCTTGTAGCTAATGTAGAAGCAATGTCTGCTCTATAAGCATCTCCTGTTCCAACACAACTACCAAGCTCACCTAAAATATATTGTTCATTATCATGAGTCAATAAATCTTTTGGTGTTACAAGTTTATCTAGCTTATTATTAATAAATGTAGTGAACATAGATGCAAACTCATCTCCTACACTCCCTTCACCAATCATTTGTATATAAGAAAGGTTATCTTCAAAATTATCAAAACTTGATATTGCATTAAAGAATGTAGTTATAGATCTTGCATTAGTTTCTTGCGTTACTAATTCAGGATGCATTAATAAGAAGTTAATACATCTAGTGTCAATACCTTCTTCTTCAGCCCACCGTGCCCATACATCTACATCAAACTTTAAGTTAGCTGTAATGTATCTTGTTTTTTGTGCTGAGTCAATAGAATTAACCATATAATCTCCATTATCTGGATTTGAAGTTAAAATTATATGCCAATCTTGAGGTAAACTCCAAGAAATATATTGCTGACGGTCAACTAATTCCATAACTGCTTGAATAAATCTCATATCTGCACGATTCCAGTCATCAAGAAGAAGAATCCCTCCCTCTTTTTTATCTGCAATCCACTCAGGAGCACAATAAGACATTCTGTTTTTACCTGTAACTTTCCAACCTTGTCTTAAATATTCCTCAACTGCAAGTTCATCAACCCATTGACCAACTTTCTTAGTCATAGTTGCATTACCAACTTGTGCCGCTGCTGCTGCTTTTTGTGCTGCTGTATAATTAAGATCATCAATTTTTTTAGCTACTTGTTTTTCTTTATACATTTGAAATTGTCTAACAGGAAATCCTACTAGATCACCTAACTCTTCAATTTGTGCTAAGTTTAATTTAACAAAATTCAATTTATTCTCTTTAGCTAATTGTACAACAGCTGTAGTTTTACCAATACCTGATTCACCCACAATTTCTATTGCAACTGGTTTTTTACCATTCTCTTGTAGAAATCTATTATTTTTGATAATGTGGTTTGTGAAGTTTTTTACTTCATCAATGTTTAAATTTACTTGTGCCATCTTTTTTCTTTTTTTTAATTTTAATTTAATTGAATTTTTTGTCCTGGTAAATCCTCATTTATCTGACATTGTGTACTATGCACCCATAATGCATTTCTTGGGCAATCTTCTGGTGGATAACATTCACCATCTGTTAAATATATTAAAGCGGTATATTTTCCTACCTCATTATAATGATCTATAACTGGTTGAAATTCTGTACCACCTCTCCCTTTTATATCCCAATCTTTCTTTGGGTTGAATTCTTCTACTGAATTAATTTGTGTGTCACATTGAACAACTGTAATCTTGTGCCCAGTCTTATGCATGTGTGTAAGCTCATTCATAAATTCTTTAAGTTCATCATTAGATACAGATCCACTTGTGTCAACACCAACACAGATATGATTTTTAAACTTAATTTTAAGACCTGGGTTTCCAGCATATCTTTTATTAAATTTACGTCTCAATTTTTTTGTGTAAGAAATAGTAGAATTACCAATAAATCTTTTTAAATAAGCTTTCCAATTAAATGAGGGTGGTTCAAGATTTGTTAATCTTTCTATTATTCCCGCTAACTCACCTGGTATAGTACCACGTCTTTTTTCAGTTTGATCTGCAGTTTCTTTTAATTGATGCTCAATTTGTTTTTGAACTAATTTTTTATCTGCTTCAGATAAATCATCAAATTCTTTCCATGTACCATGATCATATGGACTATCACCATCCATTATAGATAATACATTATTTAATGCTTCACATGTACCATCTTCACAAGCTTGATGTAATAAATCATAATAAACTTTAGTTCCAGCTTTCTCAGGAAGTTTTAATTCTTCAAATGTTTCTAAAGTTAAACCTCCATCTGGAAGATATTCTTGATCTATATATTGATTAATCTCTATGTCTGCAGCTATATTGAATAGTTTAAAATTTTCAAATCTATCTTTCATTACCATATGTCCAAAAGACACATGTAATAATTCATGCTTTAATAACCCAATTTGATGCTTATCAGGAAGATTCATGAAAAATTCTGGATTAACTGAAAGTTGTACACCTATTCCTTTTGGACTAACACCTGCTGTAGGCACATCCTTTCTAAAGACTTTATTAAGTCCAATTAAAAAGAGCCCATAAAAGGGCTCAGTTAATATTAATGTTTTACTTGCTCTTGCAAGTTTGTCTTGTACAATTTGATTACTCATAATTTAATTCTATTTCTATGTTTTTTACTATGTTATGAAAATTATCATATAATAAATGATCTTTAACTAATTTTATAATTGATTCTTCTAAGAGTCTCTTTTCAAGTTCTCCTTGACCATACATATCAAGATGTTTTTTAATTAATGGATATAATTCTTCCCATTCCATTTTATTACCATCTGCTAAAAATCTATTTTTAAATCTTTTATCATTCATTAATGTATATCTACCATGATGATATAATGATTTTGCTAATAAAGTCATAAGTACATCACTAGTTTTCATATTAGACAATGTTTCTAAAGCTACTTCTCTATCTTCTTCAGTCTCACTTGATAACATATCTTTTATTCTATGAAATGAATCATAAGTTAATTTTACTGTTTTTCTTTTTTTTGCCATCTAATCTTCTATTTTAATTGTTTTTATCATCCACATAGGTGGTTTTTTTGCAGTTATTGCTTGTAACCATTCCTTTGCTGTAGGAATATGATTATTACAATCTTCTTTAACATGTTGTTCAGCAACATATCTTGTATATACGGTTTTACCGTCTGAATTTTTAAATGATTTACCAAATTTTGCTTCACATTCAAAAATTCCTTCACTATGATGTCTCCATAATCTATGAGCAGAATTACCTAACCATGCTTTAGTTTCATCAAACCAAGTATGTATATGAATATAATCTTCAACTTCTCCTCCCCATTTCCTTACTGAAGATTTACTATGTAATAACGGGTGGGCCATCTATTTTATCTTCATAGTTAAAGTTTTCTTGAAAATTTTGATAATGATCTACTTCAAATTTTAGATCAGTTAAATGAAATGTTGCTGTACCACTACCTCCTGAATTATTAACCCAATCATATTCTATATTTTCATTTAATAATTCATAAAAATAATCATCTAATCCATCTATAGCTTTTTGTATTTGATCTGACTTAATAAAATCATCATTAAAATCCAATGCTTCTATATCATCTATACAACCATCATCACCTCCTCCTGAATAACCTATTTGTATCTTGTAAACATTAGAATCTCTAAGAGCTGCTATTAGCATCCTTTCTTTTATTTTTAGACTCATAATTTTCTTCTATTTTAATTAATACTCCTGGATTTATTTTATCATAATTATAATCTTCTATTACTGGTATAATAAAAGTTGCATTATCATCTTCAATCCATCCATGTTTAACCATTTCATCCTGTACAGTTTGTAAAGGATTAACATGATCAAATTTATGACGTGAACCACGTGTAAATTTAAAAGATACATATACTGGTGATTCATATTTAGCAAATTCTTTTGCAAAAGAAGCTGCATGCTTCTTATAAATACTATCTGTATCTTTTCTATACTTCATAGTAGTTTTACTAGCTATAAAGAATTTACCTGTCCATCTTCTACTATTTTTTGAACTAGGAACATTTCCTGGAATAAACCATTTCATATTTTCCATAATTTAATATTACATACTATAGCACTACGATCTTTACAATTGTTAAATTCAACCTTATGTCTATCTGTAGATAAAAATATTATACATTCTCCAGCTTTTACATTATAAGTTTTGTCTTTAATTGTAATTGGTGCAGATCCATTAGGTGTATTTAAGTAATAAGCACAACTTAATGAATATGGAAAGTGATTATGTTCTATAACTCCTTGGTTTTCATTATATATTATTCCCCAAGATTCAGCAATTTCAAAAGCAAATTCTTGACCATTAATTATTAATGATTTTTTATTATTGCTTTTTATAGGATCACTTTTAGGATAACAATATTCAACATATGCTTTATTAATCACACTATAAATATATTGATTATATTTTTTTATTAAAGGATGATCAATTTTATTAAAATCATATGGAGTCATATAAGCTCCATTATAATGTTTTGTTCCTGCAACAGGTTCTGAATATAAATTATTTTTTACTAAATGATGTAAAATAATCATTTCTTTTTCTGTTATAGAATCACATTTATATATTAAAGGGTTCATAGTTTTAATGTTTTAGATAGCAGTGGTGCTAATTCTTTAGTAACTGTTTTTATACCGTGTACTTTTACAGCATCAGATAAATCTTTTTGCATTTCTAAATAAGCTCCATGAATATTATAAGTTTCCTTATATTTCTTTATTGCATTGTGTCCCGCGGGATCATTATCAAATAAAGTAATAATTTTTGAGAATTTTTCTTTCAAATTATTTATTACATAGGGTTTTATCATTGTATTTTCACTATCTGGTGCTATAACTTCAACATTAAAGTTAAAATACCTTAAACACATAGCATCCTTTAAAGATGAACATATAATTAAGTTAGGTTTAGTATAAGTAAGTTGATCTAGACCTTGTGTATATGGTGTAACTTTAATAAACTTATAATTTTTTTGAGCAGGTTGATATATTTTATATATGTTTCCATATTTATCAAAATAACCATACATCTGTTTGTTTTTAATAGTAAGTTTATCAAATGAGTTTTCTTCTTCTTTAACCATGGTATAATACTCAATTGCAAATACATTGTATTCTTTAAGTATTGATGCACCAATGTTAAAAGATAACCAGAAATCTACATCTTCTTGATACCATCCTCTTTTTTTTACAAAATCTACTTTATATTTTGCTGCAGGAGTACATTCTATTCTATCATGTTCTCCATGTTTAAGGATATAACTATTATAATCCTCAATTATACGAAATAAGGCTTGTGAATAATTTAATTTATAAATTTCTTGAACTATATCTATTGCACTACCTTGTGTGCCTGAACTGAAATCTTTAAATTTATATTGACCTGAACCTTTATCATAATATATAAACATACTTGGTGTTCTCTCAGAAGGATTAAAGATAGATTTAACTTGTAAATCTTGTCCAAATAATCTTTCTGGTAAATCTAAGTAGAACTCAAACACCCAGGCTGTATCAATTTCCTTTTGATTTGATATAAAATTTTTTGTGCTAATCATAATTAAAAATAGTTTAGGGCTGAGAATTGGCACCGCAAGTGGTATTCTTTCTCAATTAAGTTGATATAACCTCGTCAGGTAATTACTTTCACTCTAGAGTAGTACACCCTTGCTAATCATAATTATTTTATGCCATCCAACACCCTCAACTATTAAAATAAAAGAGGACTCAGTGAACTGAGTACATTGTTTCCATGTATTTGTTTCCAGAACTGCTTAGATATGAGCCCTCTTTTTATTTTTTATTACAGATTAAAGTCAGATCCTGATGAATTATTCTCTTTAGGTTCAAAAGAATTATTCTCTTGCTTTTTTGCAACTGGTCTAACGTGAACAGATGTATCAAAACTTAATAATCTAGAATTTTCTAAATCAAAATTTTCAAGACCTACTCCCTCTTTAGAGATTCTTGGAATATAAAGATCATTATTAACATAACCTTCTTTATTTTCCCATTCTCTAGATGCTAAACAACTATTCATCCATATAGATCCTTTTTCACCATTAGTGAATAAAGTATTACATTCATTCATGAAATCTTCAATTGTTTCTGCCTCAATAGAATCTAAATCATCTCTCATATTAAGAACTTCACCAAGAAAAATCATTGATTTAAGAATTTCTTGATCTTTATTAATTTCTCTACCACTAGGTAATGTAGCATCTTTAAATGGATATGGAGACATTCTCACTCTTCCTACTTGACCTTCATATCTTCCTAAAGATTCATTGCTTTGGTCTCTTAAGAAACCTTCAAAATCCCCTCCTTGAGGTCTACCTTCTACATGTAACATGATATTATGTGCATCTTTATCATATGGTGTTACATCATAAGTAATTCTATTAATTTTAATCTCATGATTTCCTGGGCCTAGAACTGGTCTTGCTTTGCCAGATCCTGCTTGTAATCCTTTTGTGTTTAACATAACTTTTGTTTTTAAATTTAATTCACTCATTTTATTTCTTTATTAAGATTCATAATTTGTTATACAGTCCTTAACTAACTGTAGATCATTTTCTATAAAGGATTCTTCAAACATTCCCATTGGTGATTTACAAGTGTTCTCACCATTGTTCTGAGTATCAAATCCATATTCAAGACCATCTTCAGTCTTACGTACTTTTCCAAATAATACAATTGAAAATAGACCTTCTAAAGTTAATGCATTATCTATCATTTTACCAACAGTTTTTGCTTTAACTCTTCTATGTCCATTTACATCTGTGCTTTCTTCAGAATGTGTCAAAAAGAATATTGTTAAATCTTCTCTCATATCTTTAGGCATCTTAGCAACTTGCGCTAAGTTAGCTGCTATGGAAGTAAATTTATCATAACCTTTTTCATTTGCTCTATCAAAATATTCAAAAGAGCTCATATATTGCCAATCATCAACAACTAATGTTTTGATATGTGGCATTTTATCATTAACATGTTGTAATGCTTTAAGTATACCAGGAGCAGATGAAGCTGAAGTCATATTCCCTTTAGGATTATCCTTTGAAATATTACTATAGTTTTTCTTCCAACCTTTAAATGGTAATGGTTTATTTGCAATGTTAATTATAAATGTTTCTTTAGGATCTAATTTCCTAATTGATGTAGACTTTCCAGTCCCTGAGTCAGCTATGACTAATACGCTTTGTGCCATTCTATTTCAATTTTTGATTAATACTTAATAATGCTTTTTCTATTCCTTTGAGCACATCAACTATATCCCTTTCAGTTTCAGGATTTGGTAATGCATCAAACTTTCCTGATGCTACAGCTAAGTCTTCCTTTTCTATTTTATTTTGACCTCTGTCAGTAACATCATTTATTACTTTTAATTCTGATACAGGAACTATGTGTCTTTGAAATCCTGAGTTACTTGTAATTAATTCATATTCTTCTTTCCAATGAGGATTATGTTTTAATAAATACAAAGTTCTTTTAGGATCTTCAGAGTTATATTCTATACTAACAAATTCAGTATAAATGTCATTTTTTTTCTCGAATTCACTAGGAAAGAATGATATATGTAAATCATCTTTACCTGTTGGCCTATATGCCATCTTTGGTATATATAATGCATTGCTATTATTGGTTTGATTAAACCAAGGTTGATGCTCTTTTTTTAATTCTAAAACTTTTGCTTTACGTTCTTCTGGTGTCATATATTATCTTCTTTGTTGTTGAGGTGGTGTGTCCATTTCTTCAATCTCCATTCTTTCAAATGCTGCTCTAAAGAAACTCATACGAGCATCTCCATTTCTAGCTTTAAGGAAATGCATTACCAATGTTTTATCATCTTCTATTATAAATCTATCAGGACCATAATTTCTAATCTTTTGTTTAGCTGGCCTATTTAAACCTATTAAAGTATCAGCATGTTGTAACATTGCATCTGAACCAAATATATCTGATTCTAATACATAATTACCATACTTACCATCTACAGCTCTATCAGGATTATCTATATTTCTATTTAACTGTGATAATGTTATAAACATTACAGGATACTCACGCTTAACTTGCGTAAAGAATTCCCCTAGTTCAAATAACATATCCAACCTATTGTTTTGATATGGTGCTCTCTTTACTAGAAGAGTATGGTCCAAAGTTATAATAGTTTTTTTACCTTTATGTTCATCCATATACATATCAACTTGTTCACGCATTTGATTAACAGTCATAGGTGTAGATATAATATCCACGGGATTTTTAAGTCTTTCTTTAGCATATTCATGGCATTTATTAAATGTGTCTGTTTCTAAAACACTTCCTGCACTACATAATTGTTTATATGTTTTACCAGTAATAGAACTAAATTCTCTTATTGCTGAGGTTCTACCTACCATTTCAAATTGAAACTCAAGAACTCTAAAATCTTCTGCAGGATTTAAAATAAATGATTCTCTTATTATTTGATCTTTAATTAATGTTTTACCTGATCCAGGTCTTCCACCAATTACTGTAAGAGTATTCCATTCTAATCCATCTGTTACAGCATCATTAAATTTATGCCAAGGAGTCTGTATAGATTTCTCTTTACCACTCTGCCTATCAAGCATATATTTAAGTGCTTCATTAAATGCAGTATATTGTCCATTCCATGCTTTACTCATACTACTTTATCTTTAAAATGACTTGGTCTGTCTATTACTCCATCTTTTATCATATCACAATAATCAGCTAGTTCTGAATGCTTTACTTTATTATTGTCTTGTTTTGATATATAATATTGACTATTTTTCATATATAAATATTCTTTGTCTCTAAATTCATTAACATACATTCTTGTTGCTTTAATAACTTCATCCCAAGTAAAATCATATGTCTCAAAGAACCATCTAAATGCTGTCTCAAGACTTTTAATATTCTGTCTTGCTGGTTTATTACTAGGTAATTTACCTGCAGGAAATATTTCTCTATATTCATTTAATTTATCAAGAAAATCTTTACCCATTAATTGAATGTTAGTTTTCTTTTTTGCTTTAATAAAATAGTTATCATATTTTCTAATTATTGATTTACCATCTCTAGTTATAGTATAACTTGTTTTATTTTGTTTTTTGTGTTGGACCACATATCCTACCTTAACTAAATAACCTACTTCTGATAGAGGTTTTATTTGAGGTACAGATATACGTTCATGTATAGAATACAGTAATAATAACTGATTTGGTGTTATATTGTCTTTAAGGATTTTTTGTAATAATTCCCACATATATTGATTTAAATAATTTGTTTTGCAAATATACTAATTTTTAATTTTTTTACCTATCTTTGTACTATGAATTTAACATTAAATCACATAAAATATTTGGAAAATTCCAATCATAGTAAAATGCTCAGAACTATACCAGATCATGCATTAAATAAAATATTAAAAGATGAAAGATAAAGAATCAAAGTCAGAATTCTCAAAAGATTATAAACATACTTTACTTACTAAAGAGTTAAATGAAGCATCTCAGATGCTACAAAAACAATTACCTAAAGATACATTTTATACATTACCTGATAATAGAATTGTTACTATTCCTATTTCAGGAGTATTTAAAAGTGAATTGTCTATGTTGCAAGAATATTTAATGGAACTTATGTTTGATAATCCTGATGATTTAATTAAAACAATGGCTTTAATTAATTCTGATCCTGCTGAACTAGATGAAGCAATTAAAGAAGGTAAACTAGAACCCCGTGATAATAAATTTTTTGCTCTTAGAACCATTATAGTATTAAATCAAGAAATTCAATATCAAGCTATCACTCAAGGTGCTGCTTTAGTTTATGATAAAAAAGAACTTTATGATGAAATAAGTGGTCAATTGAAAGATGAAATTAGTTTAAATGACAATCACTTATCAAAAGAAGAACTTGAAAAGAGAATAAAAGAAGAAAAAGATGAAGAATCTAACTCATCAGGTCCTATTATAATAGAACCTAACGTAGATTAGATCCAACATCATCTCCTATCTCAATAATGTTCTGAATTACTGCATTAAGTTCACTTTTATCACAATCTCCAAATGATTTACAGTATTCTTGTCCATCTCTGTTAAAACATAATCCTGTCTTTCTTTTTATTATAAGTTTGATTTCTTCAAGACTATAACCTAACTCATTTGCTAACTCTCTTAGCATTACATAAATCTTTGCTATTTGTGCATTAGAACCTTTAGGGCCTATTACACTAACAAAGATTTCTACTTTACTGCCTTCTGGTAAACCTTCTACAAATTTATTGTAGATGGTTTCCCTGGCTTTAATGGTATGTTCTAATTTACCATCTTTTTTAATAAGATTAGAAAAAAAGTTTTGCTTACTCATTTTTTTGTTCTTTTATCTATATCTTTCTCTATCTGAGATGCAGCATATACTCCTGTTATTATCCCAAGAAAGTATATTACTATTCCAAATATTATATAAAGTGCTTCCATATTAATAATCTTTTTTTAATGATTCTAAAATTTGTTCACACATCCAATCATAATCTAATTCTACATCTATAAATGATGATATATCTACTTCTATCATATTTCCATTTTTATCTGGAGCATATATCATAACCTTGTCTATAGTTACATAAGGATCACATCCAGGATCTATTCTAGTTTCTCTTTCTCCTGGTTCATATGTATAATGTATAGTAAATTCTGATCCAGAAAATTCTATTTCAAATGTATCTTTAAAACCTATTGTTCTCATAATCTTTTATTATTTGACGTTGTCTTAATATTATAAATACTAAAACTATTATTATTGGTATTCCCATACTATTTATCTATTAATGGATTATATCTACTTATTTTTGTTGAGTCAAACCCACTTAATGCAGAATCTACCCATTTCTCATCTACAGTATTTTGATAACAAAGTATATGACAGATAGCAGTCTCTGTTGGATTTAATCTTAATAATCTACCAATTCTTTGAGATGTTTTTCTTTCATTACCATAAGCATGCATAATTATACCTTGTTTAAGTCCAGGTATACTAACACCTTCACTTAATTGTAATACACATGATAACTTGTCAATTCTACCATCACGAAATAATTCTAAATTATCTTCTGAGTCAGTATTTTTTGAATGATAACTATGTTTACACATTCTATCTGCTTGTTTTTGTGTATTAGCAAATACAATACATTTTTCAGATATATTCCTTAATAATCCTAATGCATAAGATTCTTTAGTATTATAATCCATCATAGCTTTCATTCTCATTATAGCTGTAAATTGTTTCTGTTTTTGAGTTTGTGCTTCTACTAATCTCTGACTATAATACTCATAATCTTTCTTTTCAGATGTATACCATTCACCACCTGTAGTTTTATTAACTTTACCAAGTGTAGGTAAACCACTAAGATTTAATTTATGAACAACAATTTTATAATCATTTAATATATTACTATCAGCTGCTTCATCAACAGTAAAATTATATACTATTGGGCAATACTTTTGTACCATTCTAAACTTTTCTGTACCACGTCTTTTAGGAGGTGTACCAGTTAGTCCTAATATTCTCCCCGTGTAATTACTTAAAAAATTTTCATGGTTATCCAATAAACTATGACATTCATCAAGATATACTACATCATAATCATTTGGATTTTGTTTGTTAATAGATAAATATGTACTAAATGTTATATGATCAGATAATTTATCTGTTAAATCCATTTTGTTTAACTCATCTTTCCAAGCATCTGTAACAGATAACTTAGGAACAACAACCAATGCTTTTATAAAAGGATTATAATTAGCCAACAGGTGTTGGATACCAATTCTGGTCTTTCCAACACCCATGCTAATACCTAATCCACATCTTTTGTTCTTTACAGCTAGATCTAATGCTTTTTCTTGAACATCATCTCTACTCATTTACACATCTTTTTAAAGATTTTAACTCTCTACTTAAATGATCAGCTGTACCATATGCATGTGTAAGTAACTGTAGTAACTGTTGTTTATTACATTTCAATATATCTAAAGGAAATGGCATATATGTACTAGCATCACTACAATATGGTGCCCACTCTCTCATTTCTCCTATCTCTTTACCAACTTTATCTATAACTTCCATAGATTCTTTAAATCTCTTGGTATTTTCTATAGCTCTAGCTTCTTCTACTTCAGCAGCTACTTTCTTAGACTCTTCTACAGATTGTAACTTAAGTTTATTCAATATTTTTTTAGGTATATATATCATAATTCTTTTATTATTTGCCAAAAACCTACAGTAACTTTAATAAGGTCTTCTCTATTCATTTTACTTAATTCATGATTCAATTCTGCAACATTGTACTCATCTAAACTTTTAAATCCTCTTAATTTTAAATGTGGATTTGTTAATTTATGACGCACTTCTTTGCTAATAATATTTTCTTCTATACTCATAATTGTTTTTTTTTAATTTTATATTCTTTCATTAAATAAGTTAATTTTCTTTCTAACATGCTTTTTGAAGCTTTTGTTGATGACCATATAGAATTATCTCTTAGTAAGTTATTACTTGATCCTGAAGACATTGCTGTATGTGTATATTTGTTTATAGTTTTATTTAGATTTTTACAAATCTCTAATGCTTTTGCTATTGCCATAATTGTTTTTTTAAGTTCTTTTGATTGAGAACCCTAATTCTATTGATTCAGGTTCATTTAATTCTATCCAAGTGTGACATGATCTACATACTGATAACCAAGTGGTTACATCATTATGATATTTACCACGTCCTTTTTTGTGGTGTACTTCAGATGACCTTAATGTACAACCAGGTAAACTGGCCATACAATTAGGTTTATCTGTAAGGAATTGTATTCTAAGTTTAGAATATTCCCTATTAATTTTTGCCATCTTTTTAGATTGACTATTCATGCAATATTTCTTAGTTTTAAGAAGTTTTTAGGTAGTAAACCTTCTGCAATGAATTTTACAATGACATCTTCATAAGTTATTTTGAGATCTTTGAGTGACATTTTATTTGTATATGTTGGATCAGTATCTTTAGGATCCATTGCTGCTAATTTCATTGCATCTTTACTGTTTACAAAGATAGCAAAAATTTTATTAGCTTCTCTATTACATATTTCTTGTTTCCAACAATTTAGAATTGATTGTGCACGTTTCCAGACTTTAGATATTCTTTTCTTTTTGTCTCTATGCATTGCATTCAGTTCTTCTTTCTTATACATATTAAATCCATGTAATACTCTTTTAAATAAAAAGTGTTGTTGTTGGTTTAATCTTGAATAATCCAGTGGTTGTACTAAATCTTTAGTAATTGTTTGATATTCAGATAACATACCTAAGTACATATATCTTTCTTCTCTTAGTCTGAGTTTTATTTTTTTTAATTGTTCTTCATTAAGCATTTTTATTAAGTGTATTTGAGTGAGGTTATTAATTAAGTGTGAGATATAAAAAAGAGAGGTCTGTATTATGAGAGACCTCTCTTTTCATTGAGAAAACAAGTATTATAGATTGAAGCCTGTTTCTTCTTCAACAACTTCAACTTCTTCAGTTTCAGGTTCTTCTACAATTTCTTCTGCAGTATCTACTTCATCAGTAACCTCATCCTCAGTAACTTCTTGAATTGCATCTTCAAGATCTATTTGATTTGGGTCTACTTCTTCAGTATTTTCTACATTTTTTTCTAATATAGCCATATTTCCAGAAGCATTAGCATCTCTGATTTCTTGACTATTTGTATGAGGAACTAAAGTATCTACCATAGTACCTGTTGGATCATAATATGATTTTCTATATATAGGCATGTTCATTTCTCCTGTTTCAGTATCAGTACCTTTACAGATAACATTTGTAGTACCTGCCATTTTTAGATCATAATCTGGGTTATTTTCTGAAAATGGTTTAAATTGCTCTACAATATATATAGATCCTTGCAATGTTTTATTCTTTAATTGCTTTTCATCTTTTAAATCCTCTACAGTACCGTGTAATAATGTACTTTTAGTTACTTTTTTTATCCATCCTGTTTGTGTAAACATAGTATCTTCTTGTGATAGTACTACATGTCCATACTCTGGATTATTCTTTGAAATTCTGATTGCATTTCCCATTTCATCTGGGACAATACATACTTTACCCTGTTTTGCCATAAGCATTAATTAAAATTAGTTAATAAAATTGTTTGATTAATTTCTAGATGTCATCTCTATGGAAATACTCATCATTGAGTTTTTCCTTGTTAGATGCGTTATCAACTCCATGTTTTTCATCTGCACTTTGAGGTTTTTTCTTTGGAGCTTTACCCTTTGAATAAGGTTTATAAAATGGATCATTCATTTCCATAGTGTAAGAATCACTGAGACAGTCTAATTCTGATAACTCATCATCAGTCATGTCTAGATATGTATCTATTGGTATCTCTATTGTTCTTCCGCTTGGTAATTGATATAACATTTTATTATATAGATTAATTGTACAAATCTACATAATTAAACCATGTAATATACATAAAAAGCTTGAACCATGTAAACTTTTCAGGAGTTATATAGCTATCTAACTATAAAATAATTAGAAATCTTCCTGATCTTCTTACATAATTCTTACTTTTTAACTCTTTTATCTTTCTGTCTACAGTTCTTTGGCTAACATTTGCTGTGTCAGCTATAGTAGCTATAGAAGGAAAACATTTTCTATTTTTATTTGCATATGTACATAATATGCTATAGATACCTTTGGCTTGTATGCTAAGTTCAGGATCACCTATAACTTTATCATTAACAATACCAAATTTATCTATATTCATCCTAATATAAGATTTATTAGTAATGTTAGGATCATTCCAACTACTCCTACACTAAATCCTAACATACTAGAACGGTAACTCTGGTCTTCCCTCTTTGATTGCTTCATATACTTTTTTTATTTGATCACGCATTACTGTCTCTGAACTTACAATATCTAAATCTTCCCATTTAACATCTTTCTTTATTAAGATTAGATTTCCTTTGTCATCATTAGTAATAACTGATACATTAAATTTATAACACCAAGGATTAAAGTCATCTCTATAAGATGAGTCACCAGTTATAATTGCATAAAATAATTTCTTACCATGAATATCATTGTCACAGTATACATTATGATCTTTCAATACATCTTTATCATAATCAATTGTCTCATATCTATCAGATATATAACGAATAACATCTCCTATTTTAGGTAATTGAGGTTTATCCTCATCTGTCATTATCTGTAAGAAAGTAGCAATAGCATGTTCATCTAATGATTTAAATAATAAATCAATTATATATTTTCTATTAGGTGTGTCCTTTTTTAATGCACTTAACATTATGTGTGCACCTACGTCCTCTGGTATATTAATAGTTTTACTCATTTTTTGATATTTTTTAATGTTTCTTTTGTAATCCATATTGTTGGTTTTGGATATACTTTTATTCTCCAGTCAGATTTAGCTTTCCCTACTGTCTCTAACTTCTTTTCTTTATACTTGTCTTTTAAGTTCTGCATGTCGTAATACTTGTTTTAGTTTAGAAGTAAAAAGAGGAGACTATTACATCTCCCCTTTTTCCCACTCAAATGTAGTTCTGTGGTATTTCCACCTAACTACTCTCACTTAACTCTTATGTATATAATAGTAATATAATACTGGTACTGTTAGTACGTCATGTCTGGCGTATTTGGCCACAGTGTATATACATTTTTATCATCAACAGAAGATGATTTTCTCATATCTTCTATTGACATATGTTTAATTAAGTTCCTTGTTTTAGCTAGTTGATGCTTATAATCTTTAAGATTATTAAGATGATCATAACTATCTAATACATTTATTTCATCAAACCTTTTAATGATTCTAAAAGAATACTGATATTCATTGAAGTTCATTTCTCCATCTTTTAACTTTACTACTATAAGTCCTGGAACAGAGTTGTTATCAGTTAAATCAAATAATTTCTTTCTTAACCATTTAGGTCCTTGATAAAATCCACTATAATCAGTTTCTAAAGTACCATTCTTAAAGTTAATAGTATCTTGTACACCTAAGTTATAGAAGTTCTTATAGATTCTTATACTTTGTTTATCCGATTGAATATTTAAACCTACTTTAACACGACTATTTTGATGGATCTTTGCTATTGTAGTAGGTCTAAGAAGTGGATTTACCTCTGCTCCAAAGTATTTTTCTTCTTCCGTAAGTTCTAATTTTGTCTTTCTAGTCTTCATAGTCTATATCTTCATGGTGTTTGTGAAATGGTGAATTAAATGGATCTATCCATCCAAATGCAAATACACAAAATGGTAATATTATTCCTATTGATCCTTTTTCTATTCCAATACCTATACAAAATAATGGTACATATTCAAAGTTAACTGAAAATATATAATCTTTATGTTGATTAAAGATAAACATACATACCATTAGTAATGATAGATCTACTACTACGGTTGATATGATTATCCATAAACTCATGTCTACATTAGTACATAGTATAAAGTTTGAATAGATTACTGCTGCTGGTATCACGATAAGTGATAACAGTTTTTTGATAGTGACTTTCATAATTTAATTTTTAAGTGATTATTAATTGAGTTTGTTATTTTATTCCGTATCCACATTTTCTATGAGGTCTATAGAATGTATCTAATGTATACCATCTGATACCATCCTCTTGAATAACCTCAACAGTATCTATTACATACTGAGTTGAATCATTTGAACCATTATATCTATCTTCATTATCTGGATATTCTGGTACTATTGTTGCATAGTATCCTAAGATTACTATGGCTATAGATAGTATAAGCATTGAACCTATACCTATAGACTTTGCTATTGTCTTTCTCATCTCTTAAGTCCTTTGATTAACTTAACGACCTTAATTAGATCATCCATCATAACATCAAGACCTTTTGTTTCTACATCACCACTTCTGATTTTGATTATCTTCTTAGCATTAATGTAATCAAGAGCTCTTTTTATACTATGCAAGTGATAGTCCATGTTTATGTTATATTTCTCTTTATCTTCAATATTTAACTGATTTAAAATTCTTTTATCTATATTCATTTGATAGTACCTGTATTATCAGGATTTTATTAAGAGTATACAAAGACCAAGTGAGTGATCAAACCCACTTGTCTGAATGAGATTACGTTTCTATTCAGTTAACTTTGTTATGTTATTATATCCATTGCACCAATCAGGTGACTAACTAATATTTTCAATGTTGCGGTAACTAATACTCTTATCCTATAGAGAGAGAGTATAAGAATAACTATACATGAGACACAACTAGTGTGCTTCACTCACCATGCTTCATCACCACCCATAGTGTAGGGTATAGATGTGCTCATGATAGCTATATTATATATAATGTACCAAATGACTGATACAATGTGGTAAAAGGTGGTAATATGTGGTAAATAGACTACACATTCACAACTTAACACACATAATTAATTAATTTAATGTGAATTAAATAGATTAACTTGATTTCTTCCTGTTCTTTCTGGGAAAGGACAAGGTTATGGTAACATAGTGGACAAGTAACCACAATTCTTATTAAATTGCGTTACAATGTCCATTATATACTCACTGTGAGAATAGTATGACCTTTAATACTTATCAGGTAGAAGGTGATTGACTACAGTTGAGTGAGATAAATTGCGTATGTTACTGAGAAAGTTTATGGAGTGTATATCATTTCAACTCCATATGTCAAACTATACTACTCTGGTGTTACCCATTGTAGTGTAGTATCTTTGAAAGAACCATCTTCATTCTTTTCATTTCTGTCTTTGACAAAGATACCAGACATTTTAAACCCTTTTAATTCCTGATTAGGTTTAAGTTTGAGGGACCTTGGGTCAATATCCACAAGACACAACAACCCGAATTGTAGGTTTTGTTGGTCTCTGGCTTTGACCTGTTTAGGACCGTCTGGTGTTTCTACTGTGACAGTTGTAGTTGACTGAACATCTGATTTACAAACGATAGTGTTTGACCCTTCAGGGATTTTGTGAAAGAATACTGACATGATATATGTTTTATTGACTGTGAACCCATTGGGGGTACACTCCTGTCATTTTTAAGCTGGGGAGCAGAACAGTAGGACCTAACGTACATGCCATATACACAAATTTTTGATTTACCTATTTTTATATGTGGGGGGATTTTTGTATATTAGGTATGTAGGGGGGAACGTTAAATACAACCCCATCCTTTAAAAGAAGGTTTTACTAACACAAAAAAAATAATGGAACTTTCCTCAATATTTAGATTTTTTTTTATTAATTTTGACACCAAAAAAATAGAACATATGTCCGTAAATGACCCACTAGAGAATTATGATAAATTAGATGAATCCCAACAATGGGAGGCAGAACAGATGATAATGGATAAAGCGTTTAGAAATTCTTTTCTGATCGTTACTAAAAAGAAAACCTTTGATCAAGTAATGCAATCAAAGAATGGTGCTTTATTAGCACATGATCCTTCATCAGGTATTACTGATTATGAACTAGAAAATATGATGCAACATTTTATTGATGAGGAAGAATATGAGAAATGTGCATCCATTAGGGATCTAAATCCTAAATTATTTAAAACAAAAAAGTAATGTATACATATAGAGCAAAATTAGATAGAGTAGTAGACGGGGATACCCTGGATGCAAATATAGACCTAGGTTTTGACGTCACTGTTCGTAAAAGAATAAGACTGGCAGGAATCAATACTCCAGAGTCTAGAACTAGAGATCTTGAAGAAAAGAAACGTGGCCTAGCTGCTAAAGAAGCGTTATTAACAATGTTAACAGAGACAAACCAAAATGATTATTTTGTTTTGGAGAGTAACAAGGTTGGTAAGTTTGGTAGAGTATTAGGGACACTCCATATAGAGGTTGATGAAGGGGGGTGTTGTATCAATGAGCAGTTGATTAAAGATGGTCATGCTGTAGAATACCACGGAGGTAAAAGATAATCTGAATGGCAAATAAAGAAAAGACTCCTCCCAAAGGAGCAATAAGATTCTCTTTGAGCTTATCTGAGGAACAGAAGAAAGCTAAGACAGAGATTTTAAAACATCCCTTTAACTTTCTAGTGGGTAAGGCGGGATCAGGTAAGACGTTATTAGCTGTACAGATAGCGTTAGATCAATTTTTTAAACGTCAATTCAATAAGATAATAATTACAAGACCTACTATATCAACAGAAGATAATGGGTTCTTACCAGGATCTGAGCGTGAGAAAATGGAACCGTGGCTTGTTCCTATCCGTTCTAATATGCGTAAGATCTATAATAAACCATCTATACTAGAAAAGATGGAGAAGGATGAGAAGATAGAATTAGTATCCTTAGCACACTTTAGAGGACGTACGTTTGATAATGCAGTAGTCATTGTAGATGAGTTCCAGAATCTTAGTAGATCACAACTAGCAATGTGTATTGGTAGATTAGGTAAAGATTCAAAGATGATATTCTGTGGAGACTCATATCAAATAGATCTAAAAGATAAGAACTGGTCAGCATACCATGATATGGCTAAACTAACTAATTCAAAGTTTGTATATAAAACAGTATTAGAAGATTCACATAGACATGATGCTATAGATAATCTTCTAGAATTACTAAATGGGTATCACTAAAACAAAACCAATGGCAAAATATGAATGTAAAAAATGTAATGAATCATTAGAAATCTATAAGAGAAGTCTAGTAATTAAAGATGGTAAGTTAGTATGTAAGGAAGCAAAATGTAAATGCGGTACTTATATGGACCAGGTAATTACTGAAGAGTATGAAGGGTTGCCTGATATACAAAGAAATGAAGGAGGAGACTCTGCATTTAAATCAAATCTATCTAATTAATATATAAAACGTCATCCATGACGTATTTAATAAAAAAAGTAATTTAAACCTTTTTTATTTAAACTTTTTTTGTATCTTTGTCATATAAATCAATTTAATAATCATTTAAAACCAAAATTATGGCAAATGAAAATGTTAATCCTACAGAGAATTTTTCTGATGAGGATGTTCAACTATCAAAAGAAGAGTTGAAAAAAAGAAGAGCTGAAGTAACAGCTTATTACAAAGATCATATTAAAGATCTTAAAGTTCAAAAGGAATATGAAGAACTTTTAAGAGACATTGAGAAAACACGTGCTGAAAGAGTTCAAGCACAGATGTTTCTTGCCCAAGCAATGGCTGGACCTCAAGAAGGTACACCAGATGAGATCAATCAAGAAAGAGCAGCAGCAGTTCAACAAGCAGCAGCAGATTGGAATGCAGATCAGAATGGTGCTCCCCCAAAGAGAACTTTAAAACGTACGGAATCATGAAATATGGAAGAGAGGTAATTAAGAGAGCAATGGATTCCAAAGGATATAAGTACTTTGAGAATGGTGATTATAATTTAAATATTATAGGAATTAGAAATTCTGCTACTGCTAATATGGTAACCAATAAGTTTGATGATACTATTACAGTATCATACAAGATAGATGGTGAATGGCAGTATCATGAGTTTGATTGTACTACAGATCCAGGAACTCATTATATGGATAGTCCAATATTAAAGAATACAGGGTGTGCAATTTTAAAACCTGGACAATATCCAAAGTCACATAAGATTAGAAAACATCAAGGTAGATATGAGGCATTAGGTCAACAGAATGATGTAACAGTATATAGAGATAATAATAGAGATGATATTTATAATCTAAATCAAGAAAATACTGATACAGGATTATTTGGTATTAATATACATAGAGCTACTAAATATGCTGGAAAAAAATCTTCACAAGTAGACAAGTGGTCAGCAGGTTGTCAAGTAATTGCAGCTAATGATGATTGGACTAAATTTATGAAGATATGTAGAAAGGCAAGAGATAAATGGAGTAATAATTTTACATATACCCTACTAGAAAGTAATGATACTGATAGAACTAAAACATGGATTTAATGAAAGTTAAAAAAGTAGAAAAAAAAGTAAAGACAAGTAAGGATGAGGTTATCAAATACCAAATCCTTACTTATTGCTTTCTTAATGAGATACAAATAAGTCTATCAGATCTATTATGTTTAACTGAATTAGCTAAATTAGAAGTATCTGAACTTACAAAGTTTTGTTCTTTCATATCAGATAAAGGAATATTTAAGAGTCCTCAATCTTGTAGGAATGCAATAACAAAAGCAAGTAAGAAAGATCTAATTGTTAAGACAGGTGTAAATAAGAAAAGTATTCAACTTAATCCTAATATAGAAATACAAACAGAAGGTACTATACTATTAGATTATAAATTACTAGGAGTTGAATCCTAAAAATTATAAAGATTTTTATCCTGAGATTGCAGAGGAATGCAATGCTCATGTAGATTTAGTTGGAGATTTGGTATCCTTTTATTATGGTAGAGTTAGAAAAGCTTTATCTGATTTAGAAGGAAGTAAAGTGTACTTACCAAACTTAGGAACTTTCTCATTAAGGAGAAGAAGACTTGAAAAGAGTATTAAGAGAAATAAGGATATTCTTGGAAATATTCAAAAGAATACTTATAAAGGTTATGGTAAATATATACCCATAAAAGAAAAAATAGACATATTAGAAAATGCGCTATCTGTAATGAAAAAAGAACAAGAAACCAAAAAAAAGTTTAAAGATGAAAATAGTTAAGTTATTGAAAGCTATTAAAAATGTTGACCAAATATTAGAAGGTGTTAAAAATAAGATATTTAAGTCTGATGATGTTGAAGCTGTTGCTGATGAAAGATGGTTACACTGTAAAGAATGTGAAGTATTAGATATGAGTGGTTTAAATTGTGCAGCACCTGGGACACAACCTTGTTGTGCAGATTGTGGATGCTCATTAGGTATTAAACTTAGAGCACTATCAGCATCTTGCCCTAAAGGTAAATGGGATGCTGTACTATCTGGTGAACTTGAACAAAAATTTAAGAATGAAACAGGATATAAAGAATAAATTATGGCAGTAATATTTAAAGAAGAGGGTCATATCTATGAGAGTTTAGATGATAACCTTGAGAAAGATAAAATAAACTGGACTAGTGTTACAAGTTTTGTAGGAAAATTTAAACCTAAATTTAATGCAAAAGCTCAAGCAAAAAAGTCTGGTAAGAATAAGAGATCTAAATGGTATGGTATGAAACAACAAGAAATATTAGATGCATGGAATTCTGAAACTGAAAGAGCTATTACATTAGGTAATTGGTATCATAATCAAAGAGAAGAAAATATTTGTGAATTTAATACTATTGAAAGAGATGGAGTTAATTTACCTATCATTAGACCTATTATAGATCAAGCTGGTATAAAAATTGCACCAGAACAAAAACTTAATGATGGTGTATATCCTGAACATTTTGTATATTTGAAGTCATTAGGTTTATGTGGACAAGCTGATTTAGTTAGTATTGCTAACGGAAAGATAAATATACTTGATTATAAAACTAACAAGGAGATAAAAGAAAAAGGATTTACAAATTGGGAAGGTATAACATCCAAGATGTATAATCCAGTTAGTAATCTTGATGATTGTAATTTGAAACATTATAACCTACAATTAAGTTTATATGTTTATATAATAAAGAAACATAATCCTAAACTTAAGATAGGTAAGTTACAAATTCAACATGTATCTTTTGAAAAGGAAGGTGAAAATAAATTTGGTTATCCTATAACTAAGTATAATGATCAAGATGAACCTATAATAAAAGAAATAAAGATGTATGAATTACCATATCTAAAAGATGAAGTTAATAGCTTAGTAATGTGGTTAAAAGATAATATGAAATGTTAGTAAAATTATTTGATGTACAAAATGGAAAGGTTATACCTTCAGAACATTGTTACTCTATAAAGAGTTTAAAAAATATTATGGATAAATATCCAGATACATATATGCAAATATATCTATTTGTATTTTATATGACTTGTCCAGATCCAGATATGAATCCTTTTTTCAATATGACAGAGCATGAAAAAGAAGAACTTATCATAGATGAGATAGGATTAGAAGAATCTCCAGAAGATGAATCTATAAGAAATGCTATAAGACTTTGTGAAGAATTATATCATACACCAACATTTAGAGCATATAAAGGAATTAAGACAATGCTAGATAGATTGGCAAGATATATGGAGAAAACTCAAATAGAACATGGTAGAGATGGTAATCTTACTGCTTTAGTAAATACAGCTGCCAAGTTTGATAGTATAAGACAATCCTTCAAAGGAGCATATAATGATATGAAGGATGAACAAAAAAGTCAAGTCCGTGGTGGACAAGGACTTGCATATGATCAGATGTAATGTTATTAAATTATATAGTATGTATATTACTTATAGGAACGCTTATATGGGCAGTTCTTACTGATCATACAGATAATTATTATTAATTTTTAAAACCAACAAAATGAAGAAAGTAATTCCAATGGGTAATAGAGTTTTAATTAAACAGGACCCAAAAATTGAAACAGTACAAAATGGTTTAATCTATTTACCAGAAACAGAACAACATCAACCACCTTTAGGTATTGTAATTTCTGCAGGACCTAAATGTGAACAAGTAAAAGAAGGTGATTATGTACAATGGCCAATGGAGGTTAATGCTACTGCTTTTATGCATGATGATGAAGAGCATATAGTACTAGCTGAAGGTGCTATTATTGCAATACTAGTAGATGTATAAAAAAATTCCAAAATATCAAGATGGTGAATGGGGATATAAAGAGTTTGAAACAAAAGAAGATTTTAATACTTATCTTTTAAATATCTTTAAAGAACCTGGTCAATATAATTTTGATGAGACTGCTCTATTATTTAATGAACAAGCAGTCTTATTTAATTCACAAGGATTTTATTGTGATAAACCATTTAGATCTAAAGATTATATTAAATACTGGAATGATGAAAAGGAAAAATGTAGAGAAGGAGTTCTATTTATAGGAAAGAAAAACACATGGTATCTCACAAGAGATTATTATATGTGGTTAAACTTTCTTCCTATTTTTGATAAAGAAGAAAAGAAGTATGGTTTTGCTAAAGTCAGAGATGCTCAATATCATATGGCACTTTATGAAATATTAGCAGAACTACAACATAAACATGCAGCTATATTAAAGAAAAGACAAATTGCTTCTTCTTACTTTCATATGGGTAAGATTATAAATCAATTTTGGTTTGAAGAAGGATCAATATGTAAAATAGGTGCATCACTTAAAGATTATATTAATGATAAAGGATCCTGGAAGTTCCTAGATGAATATAAGACGTTTCTCAATGAGCATACTGCATGGTATAGACCTTGTACTCCAGAGAAAGTTTTATTATGGGAACAAAAGATTGAAGTTAGAATAAATAATAGAAAAACTAATAAAGGTCTTATGTCAAAAATACAGGGTGCATCATTTGAGAAAAATGCAACAACAGGTGTTGGTGGACCATGTACTTATTTCTTTCATGAGGAGGCTGGTATTGCTCCAAAGATGGATCAGACATATGAATATATTAGACCTGCAATGACATCAGGTATGATGACTACAGGTATGTTTATTGCAGCAGGATCTGTGGGTGATCTTGCCCAATGTAACCCATTAAAAGAATTTATACTTAACCCACAAGCAAATGATATATATGCTATAGAAACAGATCTAATGGATGATAAGGGTAAGATTGGTGTTGCTGGTTTATTTATACCAGAGCAATGGTCAATGCCTCCATTCATTGATAAATATGGAAATTCACAAATTAAAGAAGCATTGAAAGCTGTATATGAAGAAAGAGCACAATGGCAGAAAGATCTAGCACCTGAACAATATCAATTACGTATATCTCAGAAACCTGTTAATATTGCAGAAGCATTTGCGTATAGACAAGCTGCAATATTTCCACAAGGAGTAATATCTAAACAATTAAAAAGGATTGATGATAAAGAATATGGTTATGAGCATATAGAATTAGAAAGAACAGAAGAAGGTATAGAAGCTAAAAGAAGTAGGAAATTACCTATAATGGAATTTCCAGTAAAGAAAAAGCAGGAAGATAAAACAGGAGTATTAGTTGTATGGGAAAGACCTATAGATGATCCTACATTTGGAACATATTATGCATCTATTGACCCTGTTTCAGAAGGAAAGACAACTACATCAGATTCATTGTGTAGTATTTTTGTATATAAAAATGCATGTGAAGTTACAAGAACAAATGAGAAAGGTGAGACAGAAACATTTATTGAAAGAGAAAAAGTTGTTGCATCATGGTGTGGAAGATATGATGATATAAATAAAACACATGAACAATTAGAATTAATTATAGAATGGTATAAAGCATGGACATTGGTTGAAAATAATATATCATTATTTATACAACATATGATTGCTAAACGTAAGCAGAAATATTTAGTTCCAAAACAACAGATTTTATTTCTTAAAGATTTAGGTTCTAACAATAATGTATTTCAAGAATATGGATGGAAGAATACTGGAACGCTATTTAAAAGTCATTTAATTTCTTATGCTATTGAATACATTAGAGAAGCAATAGATGAAGAGTTAGATGATAACGGAGAAGTAATATCACAAACATTTGGAGTACAAAGAATACCAGATAAAATGTTACTAACAGAGATGATGCAATATTATCCTGGATTAAACGTGGATAGATTAGTTGCATTTTCAGCTTTAGTTGCTTTTGTTAGAATTCAACAATCAAACAGAGGATATACTAAAAGAAGAGAGAATCAAGACTCAAATAACTTGGATAAGTCACAAAATTTGTATAAATTAAATATGAGACCTTTTAGAAACATAGGAGGTAAAAGATCAACAAAAGGAAGTAGAATAAAGAAATCACCATATAAAAACTTTAAATAATGGATAACTATTGGACAACAGACACAACATTTGACTCACAATACTTTACATATATATATGTTGAATTAGATAACATTATTAAAATTAAACACTAAATAACATGCAATTATATAATGCTCTTCAGTTAAAAAACGGTGCCAAGGTTAAAGGTGAAGGTTTAACCAATAGTAGTCTTACTCAACCTCTTCAATTTATCAAAGCTAAAGATAAAGATGAAGAATGGGCAGCATGGAATTTAGATTGGATAGAAATGAGAGGTATGGAATACCTAAGAAAAAATGCAAGGAAATTATTAAAAAATTATAAACTTGCTAAAGGTATTATTGATAAGAAAGATTACATTGTTGAAGAAGACAATGAGTATAAAGAAATAATGGATGTTTTAACTGAAGAAGATAATTCTGCATTAGAACTTAAATTCTATCCTATAATCCCAAATGTTATAAATGTATTAACTGGAGAATTCACAAAGAGATTTCATAAAGTACAATTTAGGGCAGTAGATGATCTATCCTATAATGAAATGCTTGAAGCAAAAAGATTACAAATAGAAGAAAATCTATTAGCTGATGCTGAGTCTAAAATTTTAATGAAGATGTTAGATGCTGGTTTAGATCCTAACTCAGAAGAAGCACAAGAAAAACTTTCACCAGAAAATTTAAAATCATTACCTGAAATAGAAGATTTCTTTTCCAAAGATTATAGAAGTCTAGTTGAAGAATGGGCAACACACCAATTGGCTGTTGATGAAGAAAGATTTAAAATGAATGAACTAGAAGAAAGAGGATTTAGAGATATGCTTATTTCAGATAGAGAATTCTGGCACTTTAAAATGAATGAGGATGATTATGATGTTGAACTCTGGAATCCTGTATTAACATTCTACCATAAATCTCCTGACTCAAGATACATATCTGATTCTAATTTTGTAGGTAAATCTGATATGATGTCACCAGCAGATGTTATTGATAAGTATGGTTATTTAATGACAGATGAACAATTATTATCTTTACAAAATATTTATCCTGCTATTTCTGCAAGATATATGCAAACTGGAGTACAGAATGATGGATCTTATTATGATGCTAGTAAATCACATAAATGGAATGTAGGAGCCCCTTCATTACAATATAGACAATATATGAGCCATTGGGATTCTGATCCATCAACAGGAGGTGATATTGTTAATTGGATACTTAGAGAAGGTGATGATATATATAATTGGGGTGATGGGGATATGATGAGGGTTACTACAACATATTGGAAAACTCAAAGGAAAGTAGGACATCTCACAAGACTTACAGAAGAAGGTGATGTAATGCAAGATATAATTGATGAAACATATAAAGTTACTGAAAAACCTATTTACAATACAAATTTATTTAGAGAAAAAACAAAAGATAATCTAGTACAAGGAGAACATATAGATTGGATATGGATTAATGAAGTTTGGGGTGGTATTAAGATTGGTCCAAATTTACCTAGTTATTGGAAGCAAAATAATGATGGAGGTTTTAATCCTATTTATTTAGGTATTAATAGAAGTAAGCCAGGAAGAATACCTTTCCAGTTTAAAGGAGATACTAGTTTATATGGATGTAAACTTCCTGTTGAGGGAAGAGTATTTTCTGATAGAAATACAAGATCAACTTCATTAGTTGATTTAATGAAACCTTATCAAGTAGGATATAATATGGTTAATAATCAAATAGCAGATATACTAGTAGATGAACTAGGTACTGTTATTATGTTTGATCAAAATGCTTTACCACGTCATTCAATGGGTGAAGATTGGGGTAAGAATAATCTTGCTAAAGCATATGTAGCAATGAAGGATTTTGGTATGATGCCTTTAGATACATCTATTACTAATACAGAAAATGCTACAAACTTTAATCATTATCAGACACTAAATCTTGAACAATCAGGAAGACTAATGTCTAGAATTCAATTAGCTAATCATTTTAAACAACAAGCTTTTGATGCTATTGGTGTAAATCCACAGAGATTAGGAAGTCCAATTGGACAAGAAACAGCAACAGGAGTGATTAATGCAATGAACCAGTCATATGCACAAACTGAGATTTATTTTGTAAATCATTCAGATCAACTTATGCCACGTGTTCATCAAATGAGAACAGATCTTGCACAATACTATAATAGTACAAACCCAAGTGTAAGGCTTACATATATTAATTCTGAAGCAGAAAAAGTTAACTTTGTTATTAATGGAACTGAATTATTAATGAGAGACTTTAATATTTTCTGTACAACTAAAACAAATCATAGAGCTACTCTTGATCAATTAAAACAATTAGCTCTTCAAAATAATACTTCAGGAGCATCTATATATGATCTTGGAAGTATTGTTAAAGCAGATTCAATTGCTGAAGTTACAGATATTCTTAAAGATGCTGAGACTAAACAAGAACAAATGCAAATGCAACAACAACAATCTCAACAGCAAATGCAAGAACAACAACTTCAAGCTGCAGCTGCAGAAAAACAAGCTGAACGTGATTTCAAAGTGCAAGAGGGTGAAGCTGAAAGAAGAAAAGATCTTATGGTTGCTGAAATTAGAGCTGCTGGTTATGGTGCACAAACTGATATTGATCAAAATCAGGTAAGTGATTTTCGTGATGCAATGAATGATATGCAGAAGAGAGATCAATATAGAGAGCAAATGGATTTCAAAAGAGAAGAGTCTATAAATAAAAATGCACAGAACCGTGATAAGTTAGCAGTAGAAAGAGAAAAAATAGCTGCAACACGTGATGTAGCTAATACAAATCTTGAAATTGCACGTGAAAATAAGAATCAATATGATGTAAAATCAGTTGATAAAGAAAAGAAAAAGAATAAGAAGAGTAAAGAAAAATAAGACTTAGCTATATACTCCTGAAAAAAATATTTTTATACAAAATGTTTAAGGTTTATACTTTAAAATGTTGTATATTATTAGTGTAATAATTAAAAACCAACAATTAGAAATTATGGCAGAAATAGAAAAAACTGTAGAAACCAATGTCCAAGAAGTAGACATTAACCTGGATGAGATCTTTAGTGGAGCTCCAGGTGCAGGTAGTGTAACATTACCTGAAGAAACAAAAGAAGAAACAAAACCTAATGTATTTTCAAGAGCAGGAAAAGTAGATATGTCTTTTCTTAATGATGATGATTTAGGAGAAAAAGAAGAAGCAACTATTACAGAACCAACTGATGATTCTACTGATCTTAATAAGAAAGAAGAAGAAGTTGAAGCAAAAGAAGGTGAAGAAGTAAAAGAACAACCAACACCTGTAGCAAAAGAAGAACTTGATGAATTATTAGCACCTGAAACTGATGAGACTCCTGAAGAACCATCTAAAAAGAGAGGAAGAAAACCTATAGCAGGAATGGCTGATATGATTAATAAGTTAATTGCTGATGATAAATTAGTAGGTTTTGATGATGAAAAACCATTAGAAGAATATAGTGCAAAAGATTTTGAAGAATTAATTCAAGCAAATCTAGATGAAAAAGCAAATGCAGTAAGAAGAGAAACTCCTGCACAATTCTTTAATAGTTTACCACAAGAATTACAGATAGCAGCTAAGTATGTTGCTGATGGTGGTCAAGACATGAAAGGCTTATTTAAAGCTTTATCACATGTTGAAGAATCATATCAACGTGATATTAAGAATGAAGGTGATCAAGTACATATTATTAGAGAATATCTAGGAGCAACAGGATATGGAACAGATTCAGAAATTGATGAAGAGATAGAAATCTGGAAAGATCTTGGTAAACTTGAACAACAAGCAGGTAAGTTTAAACCAAAGTTAGATAAGATGCAGGAAAAAGTTGTAGCTGCAAAACTTCAAGAACAAGAAATGAAGAAGAAGCAACAAGAGCAAGCATCTCAAAACTATATGGCAAACGTATATAATACATTAAAGGATGGTAGAGTAGGTGATCTTAAAGTAGATAAGAAGATTCAGTCTCTTATTTATAATGGTCTTGTTAATCCAGCATATCCATCAATTAGTGGTGAAAACACAAATCTATTAGGTCACTTATTAGAGAAGTATCAATTTGTAGAACCTAATTATAATTTAGTATCTGAAGCATTATGGTTATTAGCTGATCCTAATGGTTATAAATCACAGATAATGAAGAAAGGAGAAACTAAAGCTGTGGAAAAAACTGTTAGAAAACTTAAGACATCACAGTCTGATAAAAGTGCATCTTCAACTCCAACTAGCAGAAGTACATCAAAACCAACCAAAAGAAAAATTCAACGAGGTGGTGGAAATATATTTAAAAGATTTTAATAACATTTATAAAAAAATAAAAAAATGAGTGCAAATGCAAATGTAGGAAATACAAATCTGAATAATTCAGAAAAATGGTTAGCTTTTGATGTTAACGATGGAAGGTCAAATGGGGGAATGGTGTACGTATCAGCAACTGATATAACAATGGTACATCAGGATGCTGCGTTAAATACAGCAACATATATATTCTATAAATCTGGAATAGGTACAAGCACAATAAAACTTGTACATCCAGCTGATGCTAATAAATTATTAGTTGATGATATTTATAAAGCAATATTTAAACTTAATTCACTTGAGAAACAAGTTACTACTGAAGTAAATAGTACTATTGTACCTACTGGAATTGAGACAGGATGTAGTATTTGTCCAGCAAGTCCAATAAAACAATCAGTTGCTTCAGGTGCTCTTGATCCTAGAATTGCTATAGCAGAATTATCTATAAGTGGTACTCAAGCTTACACATTAGCAGATGGAGAAGAAAATGGTCAGAAAATGAGTATTATGGTTACAGGAGCTCAGAGTACTCCTGATGGAACACTTACACCTGTAACAACATCTGGTGCTTATGCAAAAATAGAACTTGATACAATAGGTCAAAGTATAGATTTACAATGGGGTACTAAAGGTTGGGCAGTAATGGCAAGAAGTTCAGGAGCTGTAGCTGCAGCAGGTGTTGTAGCAGGTTTACCTGTATTAGCATCATAAAAATATAAAACAAAAAAACAACAACAACAATAATTATTAATTAAAAAAAGAGTGAAATTATGGCAACTCCAGTATTAAACAACGGCTTGTTCTTAAGAGATACAAGCTACAAAGCGAGTTCACACATAGATTCATATCACTTAGCAAGTATGCTTGGTAATGCAGAACCAATGGACATGGGTCCAGTTGATCTGTGGGCAATGACGCAAAAGGTAGAAATGCCTTTATACCAAATGGCATCTTTCGGTGGTAAGAATACTATCATGGTGGACAATGCAAGAGGTGAATACAAATGGCAAACACCTATTGCAATTGACCTTCCTTTCATTACAGATGACATTACGGCATCTGATACTGTAGGAAAAGATGGTCAAAAGTTTAGAATTAAACTTTCTAAACGTACATTTGGGCACGGGGACATTATTACTTATGATAAGTATAATGGACTTGAGCTTTACATTACAGCTGATGATATTCTACCAGCAGGTAATGGATTTATCTATACTTGTCAACTTGTAAACAATGCAAGTAATACAGGTTTAGATACAACTAAATATCTTGTAGCAGGAACTAAATTCTTTAGAAAAGGTTCTGCAAGAGGTGAGTATGGAGAAAGATTCTCTGATATTGAAACAAGTGCAGGTTTCCGTGAATTCTACAACTTTGTAGGAGGAGCAGAAGCACACGTACATTATTCAATTTCTTCTAGAGCAGATTTAATGATGAAGGGAGGAATGAATGCTGACGGTACTGTACCTGTAACTGAGATATGGAGAAACTTTGATAAAAACATTGATCCATCTATTTCTACATTAGAAGGTATGGTTACAGCAATGGGTAAAGATTATATTAAGAGAGCGTTTGATAATGGATCTCTTTCTAGAACATTCTTAACTTCTATGGAAGCTGCACACCTTACTAAAGTAGCAAATGACATTGAGACTTACTTAATGTGGGGTCATGGTGGTAGAGTTAGACAAGACGGTCCAGATGATATTAGATTATCAGTTGGTCTTTGGAAGCAGTTAGACAACTCATTCAAAAGAGTATATAACAAAGCTTCATTTGATCTTGACATGTTCAAGAATGAACTTTACAACTTCTACCAAGGAAAAGTTGAATTAGAAGGACCAGATCCAGGACGTACTTTAGTAGTACAAACAGGAATTGGTGGTATGAAACTTATCAATGAAGCTATTAGAGCTGAAGCAGCTGGTTTAACTGGTGGTGGTGCTCTAGGTACTGGTGCAGTTATAAATGCTGATAACTTAGGAATTGTTAAAGGTAATCCAATGGACTTAGGTTTTGGATATGCATTTACTTCTTATGTGATTCCGTTCTTAGCTAATGTACAGTTTGTATTAAACCCAGCGTTTGACAACTTACATACTAATGACATTGAGAATCCATTAGTAGATGGAAGACCTTTATCTTCTTACAGCTTTATCATCTTTGATGTAACTGATAATGTTCAAGATAATATCTTCTTATTGAAATTATCTTGGGATAATCAATTGAAATGGTTCTACCAAAATGGTACTATGGACTATATGGGACGTAGTCAAGGATTTGCTTCATCAGGTAACTTTAATGGATACCGTGTAATGATGACACAGACCATGCCAGCTATTTGGGTAAAAGATCCAACTAAAGTTCTTAAGATTGTTATGAAGAATCCTGTAACAGGAGGCTCATTCTAGTCTTATTATAATATGAAAGAAGGGGGAGCCTAGTGCTCCTCCCTATTTCTTCTAAACCAATAATTATTAATAAACCAAAAAAATTAGTTATGAGCACAATGACAAAAGACTTTACAATTAACGAGAAGTATCAAACAGGCAAAGAAAAAACAATTGCCATCCGTCCTTTTTTTGATAATCAAAAAGAAAATATGGGATTGGAAAAATATGGTATGACCTTACATGAAGGTGTATATCACATGGAAGACTTAGCTTGTCTTGAGTTAAATGGTATAAAAAGATATGAAACAGGATTAAATGAATTTGCTCCTGCCGTAAAACTTCTACCTGATGCTGAAAGAAAAGCAAAGATTAAAGAAATTAGAAAGGTTGTAATACAACTTGAAAAAGAATTAGCAGCAAATGTTCTTAAAGAAGATGATCCAGAGTTCTGGAATAAAGTACAAGTATTAAGACCAGATAATCATATATTCTGGAGTAAGATACACCTTAAAGTAGGAAATGATCCATACTTTTTAGATCCTAAAAAAGATCCATATGATCTTATAAAACTTTATGCAATTAAAGCAGGAGGTTTTTCTATTGTAGCAAAAGATTATGAAACTGCACAATCAACTCCAAATTGTAGATTTTATTTAGATCAGGTGAGAAAAACTATTAATACAAAAACTAAATCTTCTAAATTGAAAAATAAAGCATTATCAATGCTTCAGAAATTATATGATGAAGACCAAGATAAATTATTTTATGTAACAAAAATGATTGATCCTAATAGTTATCAATATATTAAGAGCACTCCTATTGATGTATTATATGAAAATATGGATGCTTATATAAATGGTGAAGGTAATGATAAAGCTACTGTTGCTGCATCAACATTTTCATCTGTAGCAAATGATACAATGGAAAACTTAACTCTTAGAACGTTAATGAAAGATGCATCATATTATCAATTTATTACAAATGATAATAAAGGATGGATTATAGAATCTGAAACTAAAGTTAAGTTAGGTAAAAATAATGAAGAAGTTTTAGAGTATTTTAAGAATCCTTTAAATGAGGAAATTTTAGATAGACTTTTAACACAAGTTAAGAATTACTGGGAATCATAATCATGTTAAATCAAACTATTCAAATAAAATTTAGACAAAGGCTTAATAAAATAGCTAGTGATGACTATGATAATATAGAATGCTGGCAGATTGTTGAGGCTTTTAATAAAGCACAAGTTGAATGGTGTAGAAGAAATTTACATGGTAATAATATGTTTCAAGAAGGTGATGAACAATCTAAAAGGCGTATAGATGATTTACAATTACTTTTAACTGATCTACCTCTAAATATAGCAGATATGGGTAATCATGTGGCAACAACAAATTTTCCAGATAACCAAACATTTTTGGAATTTAAAAGGGTCAGTGTAGATGCTACATCTGAATGTTGTCCAGAACCAAGATCTATGACTTGTTATTTAACAGAGGAAGCTAACATTGATATGATACTTAGAGATGAGTTAAAGAAACCTGATTTTGATTGGGGTGAAACTGTATGTACAATTGCAAACAATGTAATTAAGATCTATAAAGATGATTTTAATATTGTTAATCCAACTCTTACATATTATAGACAACCAACATTAATTGAGATTCAAGGATGTGTAGATCCATATACAGGTAATACATCTGCAGCAGATATTGAATGTGAATTTAAAGATGATCTAATAGAAATATTTATTGATGAGGCTGTTGCAATTATTGCAGGAGATATTGCTGATGTAAATAATTATAGTAGAGAAATGCAATCTGCAGAAAGAAATAATTAAAAAAATTGTAATATAACATATAAAAGTGTTATATTATATATGTACTATCATTAAATACCAAGTCCAGATAGTACATTAAAAAAATGGACATTATTATTAATTAAAAAAAAGACCTCTGAATACATAAGGAGGCATTAGAAAAAATGGCTTATTTTAATCACGCGTTTCAACAAACGTTTGCTCCTACAGCTTTTGCAGCTGAAAACAGTGGGGAAGATTCTTCTGTTTTAATCCAATTAGAAGGTGCATTTATACAAGCAGATACGTATAATGTTGCCACTAATGCAGTTTTAGCTGCTGGTAAAACCCCTGTAATGTTTGCAATGGGTTCTCCTCTAGGAAGTGCTACTGGTGTTGCTGGTGCTGCAGATGACATCTTAGGTGGAAATAGATTCCACGGTGGATATGCAGAATCATGGAAATCAAAAGTAATTAACCCAAGATATGTTAGATTTATTGGTAAACAACCTGTTGTTGGTGCTGCTACTGGAAAAGTAACATTAGTAGCAGATGGAGAATGTTTTCCATGTGCAGGAGATCCAAGCATTAGACTTGATTTTAAAGGTGCTCCAATTCTTAGAGCATTAAACAGAAATGGTTACAAAATTTTAGGTGGTCAAGGATACTGTTGTCCTACTGGACAAACTCATAAAGATCCAGCTAAAGTATTTGCTGAGATGGGTGCTCAATTACTTAAAGATCCTATTCTTAGTCAATTAGTTGATGTTGCACTTAGAAAAGATGTTGGTGCAGGATGGGTTGCAGTTACTGATTCAACAACTGCTGCAGGTAACACTAGATGGGAAAAACAACAAGCTGCTATTGCAATACTTGATGCTTTTACTGCTGATACAACTGTTGTTGCTGGTAATAAAGGTGAATTAGTTATTACTGATACTAGCTCAGAGACTGTATTTGGTGACTGTTCATTTGATACTAGAGATTATTATCAAACTGAACCACTTCAAATATATGCATCAGAAATGGATGAAGATGGTGATCCTTGTACTAATGGTTGTATTACAATTACTAGAGTAAAAGGTAAATCTTCTGAAACTAAAGGTGAATTGATTCTTAGAGATACTATGATGTATCAAAGATATATGCAGCATCCTACTAATCAAGGAAACTTAGATTCAGCTAGAATGAGAGAAGTAGAAAAAGTTGGTCCTGCTGATGGTGGTTTAGGTATCACACGTACAGCTGATTATACTTGTTACTATATCTTACATACTGTACCACGTTTTAACAATCCAAGTGGAACTTTTGATAATGATCAATATCTAATCAAAATTGCTACTAATGGTGTTGTTGCTGCTTGGGAAACTACATTAAATAAACTTGCTGTAGGTTGCTTTGGTGTTGGTTCAACTATGACAGATATGTCTGCTAACTTCTTACCTACTGAAGGATTCCCAGTTGGAAATTCTCAAGGAGTGTAAGTATTAGTCTAGTAGAATTACTATTATATTTAAGAAGAGTGAGATTTAAACGTCTCACTCTTTTTTTTTATTATATATTTTTTGTATATTATTAGTGAAGAGTAGTCCTATTTTAAATAAATAAATGATATGGCAAATAAACATATACTTAGCCTTGAGGTCCCTACAGTAGCAAACTGTGAGATTTTTAGGGTTAAAGACACAAGTCAATACACAGATAGTTTATATGTAGATTGTGGAGAATTACTTATAACTCCACCAGGTTTTAACCAAGGAAATCTAATAAAAGTTCAACCAGGTTTTGATCTAGCAATAAACTCATGTTCACTAGGAATTCAAACAGCAGGTTGTACAGGGACATCACAATCAGGCCAATTAACTTCAACTGTAGATGCATGTGGTAATACAGTAACTACTGTTGCAGCAAACGCATTAACTGGATCAAGTAGTAGAGCTGCTATTCCAGATGGAATATATGTAATAAGATATAGTGTAGCTCCTAATGATAGAACTTATGTTGAATATAATCACTTAAGAATTACAGGGATTATGAAATCATACTATAAGAAACTTTGTGATATGGATATAACACCATGTGAACCAAAGAGTAAACAAAAAGATTTATATAGAGAATTAAATTTCATTAGATTGATGATTGATGCAGCAAAAGCAAAAGTTGAATATTGCCAGAGTCCAAATGAAGGAATGCAACTCTATGATTATGCAAAGAAAAAATTAGAAAAAATCACTTGTAGTAACGAGTGTTGTTAAATATAAAACCAAGAGAATATGAAATGCACACATTGTGATAAAACAATAGGATGTGGATGTAACAAAGCAGTTGCTGGTGATGGATCTACAGTATGTAAAGGATGTTTAAATGTATATAATCAGACATTAACTTCAACTACTACTACTACTACCACACCATTTAATCCAGGAGTAGTTGTTATTCCTCCTACAACAGCAAGATAAAAAATATGGCAACTTCACCTACATTATGTTTAAGTGGTACTAGCGTTGGAAAATGTAATATACAACATTCATATAGTTGCGGACCTCTAGCAGGAGGTGGTTATGGTGTGAGTGTAAATTTAGTATTTGATCAGAATGTACATCATGTTTCAATTAATAACAATGGTGTTATAGATAACAGTCAATATGTTAATCATTCTAGTATGAATGCTAATTATGTTGTTCAAGCAACACAAACTGGTTCTAATCCTACAACATGGGGAACAGTAGCTTGGCAATGGATATGTGATCCTTTTACTCAAGTATCAGTATTTAGTGGTTATGGTGATCCAATGCCATGGCATCAAGATTGCCATAGTACTGTAACTACATTACCTTATGATAATATATATATTTATTATAAAGGAGGAAGAGAGTATTATAAAACTGATATTCAAACCCAATATTGGGGGATAATGGCATGGTTACAAAATCAAGGTTGGGTTGACGCTACTACAGGACTATATACTTCACAAGCAGGAAATGTATATCATACTATGATTGGAGGTGGGGGAGAACGTTGGTTAGACTGGGCTACCTCAGCATATACAGGTCTGTTAAATAATGCTGGAACAAATATAAATTGGCCTGGTGCTCCAAGTAATCATCCAAATGGAGATTGTGATACAACTGGATGGGATGAATATGGTACTAGTTTTGCTGCAGGTGCAGTAGGTGATGTAATTGATTGGTCACATAATACTAGTGGAGTTTATGACTTTTATTCTAGTACTAATGCAGGTTTAACAACATCTGCAACATCAACTGGTAATACAATTACTTCTTTAGGATTACCTCCTGCAGCAGGAGCATCTGATAGAGTTTTAATTGTAGTTTTAAATGATGATTCTGACTGTGCTTATCATGGTGCAAAGTCAGTAGCTAGTGCAACTATTAATGGTGTTACTTATCAAGGTTGTATTGATTTTAATGGAAATTGTGGAACTGGTGGTGATATAGTTAATGATGGTTATCAAGGAGCATGGAAAGCAGATCATGTTTCTCACTTGGCTGCATTAACTACTCATATAGGTGGAGGTGGAACTCATAATGGAGTAAATTGGCCAACAATGCCAATGGGTGATATGTCACAACCTAAAGATCACAGTTATATATTACATGTTGCAGCATCTATTACTAGTGGTAATAAAACTGTACCAGATGGTACATTTACAGCAGGTTGTCCAAAATATCATCCAACTATATCAAATGGTATGTGGGATCCTACAGGACTTCCAACATTTAATATGCCTCCTGGTGCAACAGCTAATGGTCATCCTTGTATAAGAGTGTTAGAAAATAGTAATCCTTATGTAGCTGCTGGTGCAGGTATGTTAGATCAAAATGGTTGGACTTTCCCTAAATTATTTGGAGGTAGTGAATTTAGTCTTTATTCATCTCCAGGTACTATAACTCAACCAGGTTTACCTGGAGGAACTTATGTCATTCCTGCATTTGAAGTACAAATTCAAGAAACATTAGTAAATGATTTTGGTATAGGTGGTGGAAGTAGTGTTTCTTGTACCCCTCCATCAGATTGTATAACTGTACAAGCAGTAGATATAGTAACAGGTGCACTTCTACCAAATATTGATATTGAATTTGGTGCATTAGGTACACAAACAACAAACGCAGCAGGTTATGCATTTTTTAATAATGTATTACCAGGAACACATTATTTATTTGGAGATCCTTTTGTAACTACTGGTCAATGTTTTGAATGGTTATTACAAGTAAAAGTTGGAACATGTCAAGTAACACCAGATATAGACTGTGAGTGTGGATGTGATGACCCAAGTGCTACTAATTATAATCCTAGTGCAAATTATTATGATCCTAATGAATGTCCTTGTGTATATGATGTATATGGTTGTACAGACCCAACAGCATGTAATTACAACTCACTAGCTACTATTGATGATGGTACATGTTGTTACCCTGGTTGTATGGACCCTACTGCCCCTAATTATAATGCAACTGCATGTTGTGATGATGGAAGCTGTGAAGAGTCAGTACCTCCTTGTGATATAGCTTATGGACAAAATGATCCAGCAGAACATTTAACAGATGTAGATATTAAAAGAATTGAAACAGAAGCTTTATTTGCAAATGATATATATAAACATTTTCAAGCAATGAGGTTTGGTATGACTAGCCCGTGTATAAATACTATAGATAGAAGAACAGCAGAGAAATACTTATGTTATTGGGAAGATAAAAAAGAAAAAGAATATACAGGTTTAGCATTTGAAAGAGAAGTGTTTAAACCAGAAGAACCTGGAACAGTGCCAGATTCAGGAACATATCCATCTTGGGTAGATCCTTTATGTGGACTTACTGAAAAAGGTAAATTAACAGTTTATTTCTTTTATGATGGTACTTCATTAGGTCAAGCACAGGTTAAAGCTATTCATGCAACAACAGAGTTGTGGATACAAACATTAGTGGGTCAAGGTTTTACAGGTGATCATTATCATACTATTGTACATGGAGAAAGATGGATAGATTGGGCTACTTGTGCAATCACAGGTGAATTTAATAATGCAGGAAAAAATTGTACACCTGCAGGTACACAATCATTAAACCCACCATGTACAGGAACTAGTGAAGCAGCATGTAGAGGTGGTTGTTATGCAATGTCAGAATTTGCTACAGGAGAATGTGGATGTCATCAGAATGGTTCTTTTAATACTAATCCAACTGTTATTATTCAAGATTGGGCACAAAATGGTGATTGTCAAACTGTATGGCATGATGCAGCAGTAGCAGGAACAACATGTGATTTATTTACAGCTCCAAATTACACACCTATAGGAACATCAGTAACATGGGGTGGTCCTCCTCCTGCTTGTTCTACAGAACAAGTATTAGTAGTATGTTTTGCAGATGAAACAGAAACAAATTATAATAAGGTTGCTAATGATATTGATGCTATGTGTTATCATCAAGGTGGTTCATTAGGTGGTGGTATTGGAGATTGGAATATTGCTACAGTTAGTGGAAGTCCTTCTCCAGCATATAAAGCAGATTATGATAAGTATTTAGAAACTTACAGTAATTTTACATCAAGATCTTGTAATCATGAAATGAGTTGTTTCTTATATCCATCATATCCTAATCAGGTTTGGAGTCCACATAAACCATTTCCATTACATGCTTTAGGAGCTATATCTAGTGGTAATAAAGCTACACCTGATGGAACATGGAATACAGGAACAGCTCCAACTAATGCAATAAGTCCAATGACTGCTGCTGAACTTAGTAATCCATATTGGACAGAACCTAATCCAAATAATTTAGTTTCTGGTTATGGTGGTCTTGATGGTTTTGGATGGGGTGTTAATGTAGCACAAGTAGCTTTTACAGATAGTATATTTACAAATGATTTAAATGCATTTTTTAACTTAAATCTTTATCAATGTGATGATAATGAATGTTTAGTGTTTGATGTTGTAAATCAAGATGGTAATCCAGTAGAAGATTATCAAATATATTTAGATGGTAAAGATGTTGGTAAAACAAATGAGATTGGAAGATATACTCATATAATACCTAAAGCATCAGTTAATACTGATCATACGGCACAATTATGTGAATGTTTCAAAACATCAGGAGAGTGTGCACAACAAAGAATAAAAATAACAGCAACAGAATTATGTCCTGATATAACTTGTACTACGCCTGATCCACAATGTACATGTAATGCACCAGGTAATTTACAAGTTACAAGTCTTACTGATAACTCAGTTACATTAGTTTGGTCAGCAACAACTACAACAGAAACTTCAGTAACATATGATGTAAGATATAGAGCTGTAAATATTACTACTCCTAATACATGGACAGAAGTTAATGGTATAACTAATAAATATTATGCATTAACAGGGTTAACTGCAGAAACTAAATATGAATTCCAAGTAAGAGGTGAATGTCTTGATGCAGATGGAATTGTTAAGAAAACTTCAGAATGGAACGCATTACAACAATTTACAACTAATGGCATATGTCCTCAGATTGAAGGTTTATTAGCAATATGTGATACTGCAACTAAATTTAAACTTGGATGGCAACTTACTGCTATAAATACTTTAAGCCCAACATCTTCAAATGGTACATGGGGTATTATATGGGGTACTGATGCAAATATAACATATACTGGTGGAACTCCAACAGGTGGTGGTATGACTACTACTACCATGGTTCCAGGTAATGCAGCCACATATCCAGCAGCTGGAGTAGTAGATACAATAATAACTGAAAATGCAACACCATTAGCAGCAGCAACAACTTATTATTGGAGAGCATATATTAACATGACTGGATGTGGTGTGATACAGTCAGAAATAAAATCATTTAGCACTGCTTAACTTGGTTAATAAATAAAACTTTTGTATATTATAATGTATAGTGGTAAAAACAAATATTAAATTATGATCCCTTATAACTCTAATAAATCTGGAGGATGTAACAATGTTTCATCCAATTGTGTAGTTTGGCAAGGCCCAGACTTACCATGTATTGATCTATGTCACGGTGACACAATTAGTGATGTAATAGCAAAATTATGTGAAGAACTAGTAGAATTATCTAAACTTCCAGGAGGAAGTGGATCAGGTGGTCATACTATGCAAATGTCTAGAATAAATCAGACTGGTTTAGAAAATCAATCTGGTCAAGCAGCTCAACCAGCAACAAATGAAACAGAACTTACTAATTTAATTATTGCAAATGTTGTTCAAGCACGTCAAGCAAATCAATCTGAATTTGGTTCAGGAGATGTTTTAACAACTCCTATTACTTTACCAACATCAATGCAGTATACAGATCCTAATACATCTTCAATTGTAAGAGCATTACCATTACAACAATATGCAGAATTAGTAGGAACAAGAATTACAAACACGGTAGCTGAAGTTACAACGTTACAAGGACAAGTAGGAAGTCATGAAGGAAGAATTGTTCAATTAGAAAATTCAGATAGAAAAAGAAAAACAAATCCTACAGAGAAACAAATAATAACAACATGTGTTGGAGATAAAGGAAGATTAACAAATGTAAGTACAGCATTATCACAAGTTGAAAAAGCATTTTGTGGATTACAAACAGGAACAGGAGCACAAGCTGATCTAGCATCATCTATAGGTTATCAGGGAGCATCTATGGCTAGTGCTAAAAGATTAAATGGAGCAGGAGATTTAGGAACATATGTTGGTTTTGTAACTAGTCCTCAAAATTTAGCACAATCATTTACAAATGCATGGATAGTACTTAATGATGTAAGAGCAGCTGTTGAGTCATTAATTGATGATGTAGTTCCAACTGCATGTGCAGATATTGTTTATGGATTCTTTGGTAATGTAGTTGGTACTCCAGGTGCAGCAACTGGTATTAATATGAATTTTACAGAATCTTCTATTCCATCAACTTTTTATGATTGTGATAGATCTCAAGGTTCTAAGATTACTGTAACAGATGATGCAGGAAGTACACAAACATTTCATAAACAAATACATCAATTACAGACTACTCAAAATGGTACAACATTAACTTTATCATCATTAGATGCAGCAAGTACAAATTATACAGTTACAACTGCTTTCTGCTTTACAAATGGTGTAGGTACAGAATGTGCTAATACTATAACTAAAACATTAACCGCTACAAATATATGCCCAACATTGACACTAGGAACTCCAGGATTAACATCCATATCATGGACAGTAGATGCAGGTTATTTACCAAATAATTATACTGCAGCTATTGTATTAACTAATTCACAAGGTTCAACAATTGCAAGTCAAATGGGAAATCCTCCAATTGGAAGTGGTTGGACAGGATCCTTTACAGGATTAACAGAAGGACAACAATATCAACTTCAAATATACTATGGTCCATGGAATCCAGCTGCAATGAGTCTACAAGGAATGACTCCATGCCCAGCTCATACATTTACTACACAAGGAACAACTTGTGCAGATAATAAAATATTAGCAGCAGCATTTAAATCAACTCCAGCTGATCTACAATATTCAACTGCAGGATCATTTGTAGCTATGGCTTGTGATGATGTAAGAAATCCAGGTGCATCTATGGGAGATATTTATATAGCTGGATTTACAACTGCAGATGGGGAAGTTGCAGGTGTCTTAAAGAATAATACAATATGGGCAGAAACTTTAACTCCATGTGCTTCATCTAAGATTAATTCAATAGGAGTATCAATTGATTATAATAATCCAGTTAAGTCACTTGTTACAAATGGTGTAACTACTGCAAGAACAGATGCAACAACTAACACATTAGGAGATGGATGGAGATATATGGATGGTATAACATCAACAAATGGTAAAAATTATTTTGTATATAGTGAAGTAAATACAGATGCATCTGCAGCTCCAATTATACCACAAACATATTTCTCATGTGTTGGAGATGAAATTAATATAAGTCAAGCTGCATGGACAACATGGGTTCCACGTTCAGATGCACAATATGCATTTGCTGCAAATTATAATTATCATATTGCTCATGGAAGTTCAGCTTCTAGTTCATCTTATAGTTATTCTGTAGGAGCAGGATCATTTGGTACAAATAGTTTTGTTCCAAATGTAGTACCTTCTGAAACACAACAGTTTACATATGCACCTTTAACAACTGGATCATTTCATAATACAGATTCTAATACAACAAATTTAACTATAGGTTCTAAAAGTAGTGGTGATTATATGTCTTCTTTTTCAAGAGGATTTTGGTTACAAGATTTAACTACAGATATTGTTGTATTTATTGATACAGATCAATATACAACTGCAGAAGGAGCAGCTATTAAAACAGCTATGACTGCAGTACATACAGAAATAACAACTAGATATGCTGGATATACAGGTAATTTATATATTCTTCCTTTAAAATCTGATGGTGGTTTTGATGGAACAAAACAAAAAGCAGGATCTAATGCTGCATATTTATCACATCATAAAATTATAGCATTAAGAGGAGATGGTGTAACATTAAATACTACAGGAGATTGGGGTACTATAAAACAAACATATGAATCTGGTACTTCACCAGTTGGATGGTGGGGTAATGATGCAGCTTCACTTTCAACAAATATGATGTTATTCTCTTTTATACATCAATCTGATAAGTCTCAAGTAGGAGATACTGTTACAGATTTATACACTACAACTACTGCAGGAGCGGCACCAGGTGCTCCAACTACAAGATTTAAAGATGATTATGATGATGTAATGAATATTCTTGTAGATAATAACAGAAATACTACAGGAGATGCAGGAACATTTAAGGGGCCATCTACATGGGCAGCTTTAGGAACTGTAACTCTTAATACAGCATATTCTACACTTGATAATGCAATATATAGATGTGATGGTCATTATGTAATACCTAAACAAACTGGATTACATGCAGGTACAGATGGAGATGATAAAGCATTAATAAGACAAATGATATTAGCATGTAATGCAACTGCTAATGGAACAACAGCAGCACTTACTGCAAATCAATATAACGCTTATAGATTTGGATCAGATTATTTAAATGTTGAAGCTATTGCCAATTGGAAAACTAATTTAATTACAACTGCTAATCCTTATAATGCTACGGTTACTACAACAAATAGTAATGCATTAGCTCCATTATTAAATCTTAATATAACTGTTGTTCCTTATATGGATGGATATTTTGAAATACCAATTACAGGTGCTAATTTAAATGAACCATTTAAGAATGAATTAATTAAATTAACTTGTTTAGACTCTGTAGTAAATGCATCTGCATCACCTACAGCTGGAACAGCATCACAAATGGGAGGAGCTGGTGTTCAGTATGGAGAATCTCCAATTGCAGGAAGTAATACTTCTGGTGGAGCATGTAATGAAGTAGCAAAAGGAGGAGCTGCTCTCCAAACATTGTTTAACTCTACAGGAGTTCAATTTGATGGAACAGTTAGATGTTATAAAACTTCTGCTGGTGCAATAGCACGTGATTTTAAAACTGAATTGATACATGATAGATGGTACGCTTTAGAGGATGGTTCAGCAGGTAAAGCTGTATCTCAGTACTCTAGAACATATCCACATTGGAAGAATCAAACTGTATGTTCATAATATAAAAAATAAATAAAATGGGATGTAATTGTAACTCTAGTAATTGTAAATCAACACCTTGTGCATGTAAAGACACAGGATTAACAACACCTTGTGCATATTCAGAATGTACAGGAGTTAATGTTGAGGTATGTGCAGAATGTTTATGCATGGAATGTATAACTTGGTGTCAAGATACAATTGAAGCAAAAGACTCTTCTAATAATATATTTACTATTGCAAAAGGAGAAAGACTATCAGCAATAATGCAAAGAGTAGCATTATTCCTAAAAGATCCAAATACTGCAACTAAATCAGTACAGTATTTATATATAATTAATAAAACATCAACAACAGTAACATTAGGATGGGCAGGTGTACCTACATCAGCAGCATCATTAAATGTAAAATATAAAGTATCAACAGCGGGTGCTTATTCTGCAGCACCAAGTGGAACAGGAGTTGCAACATCAGCAGCATCATTTACTGTAACAGGATTATCTCCTAATACAGTATATAAATTCCAAGTTGATGCAGTTGTAGGTGGAACGCCATATGGTTCTGTAGAAACATATTGCACAACAACAATATAGCAAGAGAGTAGTGTTTTGTTGGTTTTCATTGCTTGTTTGCAGAGAAGGTCCTATGAAAGTAGGGCCTTTTCTCGTATTATCAAACTTTTTTATATCTTTGTAGCATATTAACTTAAAAAAAATTATAAATGGATTCATTATTTGAAAAAATTAAAGCATCATTTAAATGGAAAAAAACATCTGATTATTGTGCAGAAAAACTAGATATGACAGTAGAGGATTATGACAAACTAAAAGACTATGTTAAGTCACAAGAATTGTTAGAAAACTCTGCAACATCATATGAATACAATTTAGAGAAAGGTGAAGCAAAAATGGAAACAATAAGTTCTTCTGAACCAAAATCTCCTGAAGAAATAATTGATGTATTAAACATTGACACTACACAATGGAAACTGTCAAGCTATTGGAATAAACAAATGGGTGATCATTGGAGAGTATCTGCAATGGTTACAAGACTAAAAGATAATGAAGTAGATAATGTTGCTGAATTATTAAAAGGATTCAAACCAAAAAAACATAAATTAGTTAAAAGGATTAAAACTCCAGGTAAAATAAAAACGGCTGGAGTTTTATCATTACAGGATATACATTTTGGAAAAGAAGGTAATGAAACTATAGATAAAGATTTTGAAGAAACAATTATAGATCTTGCTGATAGAGCAACTAGTTCACATCATCTTGAAAAATTATACTATGTAGTAGGGGGTGATTTAATTAACATGGATACATGGAATGGATCTACAACTAGTGGTACTCCATTAGATAATTGTTCTACTGCTACAGAAGCTTATATGCAAGCATTTGATGCATTACAATGGAGTATAAATTATCTTAAACAATTTTGTGATGAATTACAAATAGTTTATATACCAGGTAATCATGATAGATTATCATCATTTCATTTAGCACATGCTCTCTCAAAATGTTTTAATGATTCTAATATAATATGGGATGTAGTTTATCTTGAGAGAAAAGTATTCACATATGGAGATAATTTCTTTGCTTTTGAACATGGTGATGTTAATACTAAGAATTCATTATTAGTATACTCTATGGAATATCCAAGAGAATGGGGTAAGACATTGTATAGAACATTATATACAGGACATTATCATCATAAGAAAAAAATAGAATACATAACTGAACATGAAAAGACTGGTTTCATGTTAAAGATTTTACCAAGTTTATCACGTACAGATTATTACCATTATCATAATAAATTCATAGGATCAAGAAGATCTGGTGTGTTATCTTTACATACACCTAATAAAGGAGAAATATGTGAATTAACTTATTCTCCAGAATAATCTAGTTTTAAACTTTTATAACTGACTTATTTTTTGTAAATTATAACTGTATAATGTATGTTAAACAACTTTAAAAAACCTAATTTAAAAAAACCTAGGTATAGAGAAAAAGTATATGGACTATTAAACTTAAAAACTTTAGCAGATTTTAAAGAGAAATTTCCAATATACGCAAATATAGATGATAGTAAACTTAAAAAAATAATAAAATCTTTTAATGGTAAAATATGGAGTAATGTAATAGATAATAGAAACGGTGTTAAACTACCTGATAGCCTAGGGTACTTATTTATAGGAACCTGTCCTCCACCTAAGAGTGTGAATACAGATTATTCAGTTTCCAAGAAGTATGGAAAAGTAATACAAAATAAGAACTGGGAAACAGATGGTAATATAGGTAAAATCTTTTACACAAATTATTCAACTAAGTACCGTTTTAGAAATAGAGAACTCTGGCAATTTACTGCCATTAGACAATTTAAGAGAGCTGTTGCAAAGATGTATCCTAAACAATGGAAAAAATATATTGTGATGGGTAATAAAAAAAGAGTTGCAGATATGTATAAAAAAGAATAGAAATGACAACTATAGGAGAAATTATATCAAGAGTAAGGAATCAAATAAAAGGAGAAATTCAGGATGCTTTTTTAACTGACAGATTTCTCTACAGTATGATAATAAAGTTTGCGCAAACATTAATGAGAAGACAAGACCACGTCAATAAACTCATGAAATTTAATAGTGTTTGGCAAACTTTACCTTTTTTAGAATTAATAGATGTAGATAAAGTTGAAGCAGATTGTTGTGGTGTAGTAAGTGGAGTGACTATTAAAAGAACTAAAGATAAACTTCCAACATTCTTTGAAGGATATTGGGGACCTTTAATTAGAACAATATCATCTATAGATGGATCAATAGAATGTCAACCAACACAACCTGGTACATTTACATCTATGAGTAAGACAACTTCTTTTAGATATAATAAATCAAAGTATTTCTGGTTTCTAAATGATTATATATACTTACCAAATGTTGATTGGGATGCAATAAAATTAGAAGGTGTATTTGAAAAAGACATATCAAGTATAACATGTGATGGAGCTGATGATTGTATTCCAAGATATAAACAACAAATTAACATTCCTGAATTTCTTTATTCTGAAATAGAAGCTCAAATAATACAGACATTAGCTACTAGAATGCAAATACCTCAAGAAGATGCAAGTAATAATAAAAATGTAAATAGATATTAAAAATGGGTTTATCACATAAATATAGAACGTTTGATCAATTACTAGAAGATGTAAAAGTAGATTTCTCTACATATGATCTAGAAGGTATGATTGAACCTCAACAATTAATTAAAGTTGCTACTAAAGTAAATTATGATCTAGGTTTAAGAATTCATCAGAGTAAAGAATCTATTATTGATGTTGAACATAATAAAGCTCAACTCCCTTCAGACTTTAAAACACTTAATTATGCTTTTGTATGTAGTAATTATCAAGTAGTAAATACAGCTCCATCAGGTACACATACAGATACTACACAACCAAAGTGGACACCAGATCCAAGTCAACCACATGTGTGTACAACGCCTGAAGATTGTGAAAATGTATGTGTTGTTAAAACATGCCCAACAGATATAGGTAAAGGTGTTACTACATATAGTGGAGAATATATTGTAATACAAAGAATGAATGCATCAACATATAGAGAATATACAAGTTTCTTTCCTTTACGTATAACAAATACAGCTCATGTTAGTTGTGAATGTCCAAATTTAAATACACAGTCTCATAATCTTGCTGAAATACAAGATGATTATTTACTCACAACATTTACTACAGGTAAAGTATATTTAAGTTATCAAGGTATATTAGAAAATAATGATGGAGAATTATTAGTTCTTGATCATCCCTATTGTAATGAGTATTATGAGTATGCCCTTAAAGAAAGAATCTTAGAAAATATGATATTTGGTGGAGAACAAGTAGCACAACAATTAGGTTTAATTCAAGCTAAGTTAAGAGCTGCAAGAAATAACGCACTTAGTTTTGTTAACACTCCTGATTTTGAAGAAATGAGAAAGCTATGGGAAGTTAATAGAAGAGCTCAATATCATAATTATTATGATATGTTTAGAAGTGAAGCTCCTAATAGGAGATAATTAAGTAAGAAATGGCAAAAAAACAAAAGAAGCAGCAAGCAGCTAATAATAGCTTACCGCAGAATACTTCATCAACAGAGTCTAACTTGTTCATGAAAGGTATGATTAAAGATACCTTTAGTTCAATATCATCAAAGGAAGTATGGGAGCATGCTGTTAATGCCATTAATAATTCCATTGATGGAGATACAGGAGTCATAGGAAATGAACCTGCAAATTTTGAATGTGCAGAGATACCATATACAATAATAGGTTCAATACATATATATGGAGATCATTGGGCTATATTCTCTACAGATAATTTCTCTTCTGAAATAGGAACTTTTGATGATAGTAAATGTGAATACATAAGATTAGTAAATGATCCTTGTTTAAATTTTAATAAGGAACATTTAATTATAGGAGCATCTAAAGAAAATTTTGAATGTAAATACCAATTATATTGGGATGATGGTATAAATCCTTCTAGAACAATAATATTAGAAGATCCTCCATATTTACAAGTAGAGACATCTGGGCCAACTATAGATGGTACTGCTTGTTCAATATATGTAAATGCAGAACCATTAACATTAGATTGTGAAAGAATTAGACTAGCCCCATTAGTTGATACACCATGTCTTGATCTACAAAAAGCTCCAGAAGGAGGTCAACTTAGAAATGGTATGTATCAAGCATTTATAGCTTATACAATAAATGATCAGGTGTATGGAGATTATATTGGTATATCTAATCAACAATCTTTATTTGAACATGAAGATAATGCAGGTTCATTAATATTAAGACTATCTAATTTAGATAAAGAATTTGATCAATTCCAACTTGTAATACTTAGTAACAATCAAGAAGAAGTAGCTGCAAAAGTATTAGGTGAATATTATACAGAACAAACAGTAATCAAAATAGATTATATTGATCAGAAGTTAAAATCACTTCCTCTTGATTATCTTCCTTTACGAAGAAGTGCATATGAAAGATCTAAAGGTATGTTTGTTGTTAATGATTATTTAGTTAGAACACAACCAACAAATCAATTTGATTTTAACTATCAACCTTTTGCAAATCAAATACAAGCAAATTGGGCATCAATAGAATATCCTGCTGACTACTATTATAACGGAGGAAATAAACCTACATTTTTGAGAGATGAGGTTTACTCATTCTTTATAAGATTTATATATAATACAGGAGAACGTTCATCTTCATATCATATACCAGGAAGAATGCCACAGTTCTTTAATGCAGGTGGTGTAATGATAATGGAAAATAATGTAATACCTGGAGATCCTAATGCATTAGATCCTACTGATCCTATATTTAAAGTATACAATACAGCTTGGGTATCATCACCAGCTATTAATACAACACAACCTGATGGTGGTATTTTAAGAAGTAGAGGTGCATTAGCCTATTGGGAATCTACAGAACTTTATCCACAGGATGTAACTAGATATGGTGCTAATTGTGGTATGCCAATTAGACATCATAAAATGCCTGATGAAAATACAGCTAACAATGGAACAACAGATAGAGCAACAGCAGCAGGGGATGGTATACATAATATTGCAATAGAGTTTACAAATATAGCGTGGCCTAGAGATAATGATAATAATCTTATAACTAATATAGTTGGTTATGAATTTTTAGTAGGATCACGGGAAGGACATAAATCAATCCTAGGAAAAGGTATCTTAAAGAATATGATGCAATATCAACCTACTACTCCAGGAGGAGCAGATGGTTCTTCACAATTTTTTATTCCAAATTATCCATATAATGATACAACACCTGATCCATATATAAAAGGACCTGGTGGAGGTGGAGGTGGAGCTGGAGGTTATAATAACTGGTCTGGTTCTGGATATACTGATTGGCTTTCTGGTTGTCCAGATGCAACTACAGGTATGTATAATATTTATTCAAATACTACATGTACATTTCATTCTCCAGATTTAATGTTTAATAGACCTTATTTAAATGCATGGGAATTAAAATCATACGGTGTTTTGACAGGAACACAGACAGGTAGTTTTAAACCTTCTGAAAGACATCCAGGTGAAAAGTTGTTACGTAACTCTACAGCCGTTCTAGCAGCCTTTGTAGGTATAGGGTATGCTATATATCAAATGCGTGGTAAAACAAACACACAGATGACTACAGGACGTGTATTAGATATGGGTTATAGAGAACAAGGTTCTATTACTGCACATGGTGGAAATAGTGGTACTTTTGCTGGAGGTGGTGCAGGAGCTTGGTCACCTGTTGCTGGTGCATCATCAAATTATAATACTGGAACTTGGACACCAAGAAGTGGGGGTGATGGTACATTTGATGCCTCAGCACCTAATCAAAATAGATGGCAATATGGTAATAGTATGGGTACTCCAACTGTGCCTATGTTTGGTGGTGGTACTGGTACTGGTGCACCTGGTACAGGAACTTATGATAATACCTCTAATACCATGTTTCTTGGTTTTGGTGGTACTGCTGGTGGTAATCTTTCAAATAAAATGGGTTCTGATACATGGATAAATGCCCAGATCGGTCAATGGAATAATTCACCTGGATCAATAGGACCTGGTGTTACCCAAGTTCAAGAAGGATCAAGATTTAGTAATAAACCTTTTTGGATGGGTCTACTTAGTGGTGCTCAAGAATTTATGAGTTTTATAGCTGAAGGTGGTCAAGAGATAATTGATTTAATTTATAATCTTACAAGTTGGAAACAATATGTATATAAATATAATAGTCATGGTTGGTATAGAATTACAAATCAATTACCACCAGGTACAGTATTTAGACATCAAGTAAATACAGCAAGATATTTAAATGGAGCTATATCACAACTTACTCCTAATATTAGAATTAATAACTTAAATAGACCTACAACAGTAGCTGTAAATCTTAATGGTGCAGGATTACAAAATCCTTTTATGTTAGGGTTTGCTAATGATCAATCAAAGTTTACAATTGGAGGTGCACCAGGAACAGTAGATTGGTATAATCCAGGAGGAGCAGCTACTACAGGAATTGCAGCACATTACTGTGCATTAAAATTTAATATAGATAATCAATACGGGCAATTAGAAGATATAAAACAAATACCTATTAGAGGATGTATTGAACTTTTTGAAGATCAATTAGTTTTAGATGGAGCAGGTGATCCTATTATAAATGAATTAATAAGGTTTAATTCTCAAATACTATTTGGAGGTGATTGCTTTATTAATAGATATACAGAAAAAGCTATTATGCCTTTCTTCTGGGACTATCTACATAAAAGAGAAAGAGATGGATTTGTTTGGGATTATAGATTATATCCTAATGTACCATATCCAAGATATTGGATGAATACAGAAAAATATAGACTTGATGAATTAACTAGAAATTTAGGAGGTGTTGCGTTTATTGCAGCTGTTGCTGGTGGTTTTAATGGTGCTTTCCCTAATGATTATTATCATATGGATAGAGATCCAGCTTCTTGTGGAGGAGGGTTATGGAATGCAATAGCTGGTCTAGGTACACCAGGTTCATTATTTACTATACATGATGCATACATGTATTTACATTGTAATGGTGTTAATGATTTCTTTGTTGAATCTGAATTAAATTTAGCTCAGAGAGATCATGGAGATGACATGGAAAAAAGACATTATGATAGATTAACATTTACAGCAACAAATGATTTATTTGATGTAGATATTTTAAAAGCAGGTAACTATTATAAGTATGATAAATCATTAAGTATAGATCAAAACTTATTCCAAACAGTAGGTTGGGGTGCTATACAAGATAGAACTTATGATCCATTAGTAGCAGAAACATGTTATACAACATGGCATAAAAGACTTATATATTCATTACAAGCTAAGAAAGAAGCTAAGAAAGATTTTTGGAGAGTATTCCTTCCACTTAATTATAAAGAATTTAAAGATGCTGTAAACACTGTTAAACCAATTAATAAAACTGGTGCTTTAGTATTATTCCCTAAACTATCACCACAAATATTCACAGGTAATGATGTACTTACAACTGATGCAGGAACTAAGGTTACAGTTGGTGATGGAGGTTTATTTGTAGATAGAAACTGGAAAGAATTAGTGAACTCTGATGTATCTCATGAATATGGATCATCTGAAAGTTCAAGAGGTGTATTAAATACACCAATGGGATTATTTTATATATCTCAAGAACAAGGAAAAATATTTCAGACACAAGGAAGTCAATTAATTAATATTACTAATACAGGAATGAAGTGGTGGTTTAATAAATATTTACCATCTCAACTATTAGCAAATTTTCCTGAAATAGAACCTTGTCCATCAATGATAGATAATCCTGTAATATCTGCAGGATGTCAAACAGTATATGATACTAATAATGATATAGTATATTTTTCAAAAAGAGATTGGTCTATGACAGATCAATACTCAAATAGTGAATGTATAGAGTATATTCCATGTGAAGGATTTTATGTGAATGAAACATTATGTAGTAGTGTAGCTCAGAATATAACATGTCCTGACGGATATAATTATAATGCAGTTACACAGATGTGTGAAAAGATTTGGACTGATGTTCCGTTTGGACCTCCCCCTCCAGCATGTGAACTTGATATTATGCTTGCTATAGATTGTTCAGGATCTGTTCCACAAAATACTAATGTTACAGCAATGCGAAATCTTGTACAAGGTATAATTAATGTATTCTCACCTAGTATGGCATTAGGTAATACACAAATTGGTATTATGGGATGGGGTACTAGAGCTTTTGCAAGAGGTGAGTATAGTGCAGCAGCAATTGCCACTAATCCTTTATTAGGTCCTGTAGGATTAACTTATAATCCAGGATTATTAGATACTACAACAGGATGGATGAATGCATATACATGTGCTGTATATCCTACTACTTGTAATGTTACTTCAGGTACTGGATATGGAGATGCAATTTGGTCAGGTACAAATGAATTATTTAATCCTACTCCAGATACAGGAGGTGTAGGTACTAGAAATGGTGTACCTAAAAAGTTAGTAATATTAAATGATGGATGGGATGCTACTACTACTGGTACAGGTAATGTAGGATCTACTAATCCAACTGGTACTGATAGATCTGTTACACGTCCTATTTACACTAATACAGGTCAAACAGCTTCATTTGTTGCAATCCCTACAACACCACCTATGATACCAACAGCACCTGATACTGGAGTTGTAGGTAGAATAAGTAATCCACAACCTGATAATTTAATTCAATGGATACAAACTTTTGTACATGCAAATCCACAATATCAAGATCCTATTGATCCAAATTTTATAGGACAATTTGAGATAATTCCAGGATGGTTAAAAAATAATAATACACCAACAACAGCAGAATTAAATTATGCACAGTCTGTTGCAGGAAATGATTATATTACAGGAGATCCAAATCCATTTATGGCTGGTGATTTTCAAGCTGCTAATATACCAGGAATTATAAATGATCTTGTAGAAAAGATATGTCCTGGTGTTTTACCAAACTGTGGACCTAATTGTACATATAATGCTGTAACAGAAGAATGTGACTGCATAGAAGAAGTAGATCCTATATTAGAAGATGTATTAACTTATATACCATTCCAATTAGAAAATCCAACATATTTCCAAGATGTTTCTTGGACAGTTAGTTATGATCCAAAAGCAAAAGCTTGGATTTCATTTCATGATTGGCATCCTGAATTAACATTCAATAGTATCAATCATTTCATGACTTCTAAGACAACTACTACTGAGACACCACAATGTCCTCCAGGATACTCATTTGTTAACGGAGAGTGTTGTCTTACAGTATCAGGTTCAGATCCTGCTAATGTATTTGTTGATTATCAACCTTCAAATGTTACTCTAGTAGATGCTAATAGAACTGCATTTAGTCAACCTTTAGATATTGTATTTTCTATTGATTATTCAGGAAGTACAGCTGGAGGAAGTTTATATCAAACTCAAGGACAATTTGTTGAGAGAATGATAGAATTATTATCACCAGGTATGCTTAATGATGTTTCTACTGCTCCTTGTCCATTAGGAGGTCAACCTGCAGGTACAGGAGTAATTAATGTAGGTGTTAATGTATGGAGTTCTAATGGTATGACAAATTTAAATTCAGGTGCATTAACAGGTAATCCTTGTACTGCTATAAATTGGACAAATACTAATATGACTAGTGCTGCAGCTCCAAATCCAGCAAATTTAACAACATATGGTATTGCAGTTAATCAAAGTATAGCACAATTAGCTACTGGTTCTGCTGCTAGACAAATGGTAATATTTATTACTGATAGTGGGTGCAATAGTTGTACTACGGCTTGTCCAGGAGGTGCATTAAATACATTTAACGGTGGTCAATGGAGTCCTGCAAATATGACTGCTAATTTCTGGGGAGCTGGTATTGAATCAAAATCTGTATTCTCAAGTACGGGAGCACCTCCAGCAGGATGGCAAGTTAATTCTGCATGTTTAGTAAATGATCCTAATGAACAATATGCTGTAACACCAGCTACTTTTGGTAATGTTGCTGTAACCATAATAGATTCATTAATAGGTTGTGATTGTGATGGTCTTGGTGTACCAGACATTCCATTAAATTGGGCTCCTCTTGTACCATGTAGTCCAGTTGATAGTGATCCAATACCACAATGTGCATCATGTGAATGTCCTGATGGTTATACAGAAGTACCTGCAGCGCAACCATGTAATTCAATGACTCCACCAACATGTAAAAGAGTATGGTGTGAATGTCCTCCTATACCTGTAGTAGATCCAACTCAAGCGTTAACATGGTTAACAGGAAATTGTGATGATCTTATCTTATATGATACTCCTGGTTATATAAATACTGACCCTCAAATTTGTCATTGGGAATATGAACAATGCGTACCTGCAAATTATGATGTAGGTGGTATATGGAAACATAATGTTAGAAATGACTTATTTACAAATTATTATGGTCAAGATTATCCTTGGGAAATTTCACTAATAGAAAATTCAGGACAAGTAGTTAATACTTTAAGAAGTATAGAATATCAAATGGAGTCTTATGTATATAAGAACTTTAATTTACCACGTCCACAACAACTTATAGGTACAGATAGATGGCATGATTTAGATTGGAATTTTGATGAAGCAGTAATATATAATTCAGAACAAGTATCAGGATTACTTACACTTGATCTTACTCCTAAAAATAATATTGTATTATTGAACCAGTATCCTATAATCAATGCTACGGATATACAGATACTGTACTCTAAGGAAGAACAAAAATATAGATTCAATCAATTCTGGGATGTAACAGATGATAGAGGAGAATTTACAGGTATAGAAAGACCAATATGGGTAACATCATTAAATGGATATATTAAACAATTGAATGCTGCTAATCTTAATTATGCAAAAGCTGCAATGCAACACAAGAAGTTTAGACACTATTATAATGTAGTAGTGTTAAGAAAGAATGTATCAGGTGATAGAAAGATGTTATTAAAATTAAATAATAGTAAAATGAATGTATCTTTTAGATAATGAAATTAAGTAGAGACGGATATAAGAGAAATAGTAAGGATGTAAACAATCCTTACAATGTAATACCATCAGGTGATATAACTATGAAAGGTGTTGATTTTCCTGTAATGGGAACAGATAATCTTGGTAATCAACAAGTTATGCAACCTGGTTTTGATTATAAATTTCCTGGTAATATGGTATTTGAACAACCTGTTCAAGATAAACCAAAGAATCAAGTAAAGCAAAGAAGAGTAGATAGAGATAATAAATTAATGCCAAACTGGACAAAAGAAATGGGGGATGTATCATCACACCTTATGACTACTATGCAATTTACAGATGATGATGGAAGTCCTATATATATTGCTATACCAACTTTATTTCCTACAACTGAAGGGCAAGAAACACCTGATCCAGCATCATGGACTCAGTTTGCAAAAGGAGATGAGATGAGTGCTTTTGAGATGGCTATGGAAAGAGGTGAAGTATATTATTTTAGTTCTGCAGAAGAAGCCAATGCATTTGCTAAAGGAGGTTATAAAACTCCAAACTTAAAAAAGAGAGATGGTGGATCATTACCAAAGGCTCAATTGCAACTTATTGATGATGCATACCAATGGGGAAAGAGTTTATTTTCTAAACCAACAATTGGTTTACAATATCCAACAGGAGGGTTAACTCATAAGTTTACAAATGCTCCAAAATTCCCTATAGAAGGACGAGCTTCAGATCATTTTGGATTGTTAAAGAATTTTGATTATACTTCTTTTCCAGATTGGCAGAGATATATAGCTGCATCTCAACCTCTTAGTTCAAGTTATCAATTTCCAACACTTGTTAATGATGCTGCTTTTAATAATCTGGTTAATAACAAAAATTTAATTAATGTTAATTTATTAAGCCAATATCTAGATAAAACTAAAGGTTTAAATTCAACGCAGTTATATGATAGACAAAGAATAAAAAGTGCATTTAATGATTTAAATTTACAACAAAAATATGTAGATAAAGATTTATTTCTTGAAGAAGTTAATAAAACATTAAATCCACAATTAACGATTCCAAGTCTTACATCATTACCAATGAAAACTGGTACAGACTATGCAGACTATTGGATGGGTAAAGGTAATCCACATAAAACTTTTTCATTCATGGCTAACAGGGAGGAGTTTACTCCAACTAATTGGGATAACATGAGTGCAGAATCTCAAAAAAAATGGATAGAAGAGAATTATCCTGATTTATCATCTACTATAGTTAAGCCTAATACAGATCCTCATGTTTTACAAACATTTATACCTAATAGTCCAGGAGTACCAATGTGGGATAGGAGTGTAGGTTCTTCTCATTTTAACCCAATGGTAAATGATTCCTATGAAGGTGGTTTAACATTAGGTCATAATAGAATATCATTTGATCCTGCGTTTCCTAAGACAACAGTATCCTTGGAGAGACAGTCAGATTATGCCCAAAGATATAATGTAAAAAGTAGAAGTGGTAGTGGACTAGGAGCTTTTGATGAATATATGAATACATTAAAAGATACAAAACCTCTCCAAACAGAGCTAGCCATAGAAAGGTCAAAAACTAATTTGGATAATACTACAAAATTTATTGAAGAAATAGATAAAGGTGATGATGCTATTAGAAAATTATTACACTCAGAAGCTCAAGTAGAACATTGGACAGGTAGAACTTTTCATGAAGCAGTCAAAAACTTTTATAATGGTAGGGATTTTAGACCTAGATTTACAGCAAGAGGTCCAGATATGCAAAGTATTGATATGAATAAAAGTAATAATTATAAAATTAATAATAACGATGTATCTTTTGATGCAACATATTTAAATTTTAATGATCTCACACATGATCAAATAATAGAGATAGTTAATTTACCTCAATTTAGAAATTACATAAAAGAAAATAAGAAATATTTTAAATCAGAATATGATGAAAATATTATTAAACATAAAGAGCAAGTTGCAAAAAATGAAAAAGAAATATATGATATTGAAAATTGGAGCCCACTTAAAACAAATTTAGAGAGATATAAAAAAAATGCTCCTACAATATTATTAAATGAGTTAATAGACTATAGTACAAAAATAGGTAATACACACGTACACCTCCCATTATCATCAACAGTTGCAAAAACTCAAGGGTATGATGCAAATAAATGGGGAGCACCTAATCCTTTATTTCATCAGTTTAAATGGACAGGTCATGATTGGAATAGTTTTAATAATGATATTAATGACCTAAGAAAAATAATGAAGTTAGATTTAACTGAAGGTAATACTAAATCTATAGGACCTTTTAGTTTTAAAGTAATAAAGGGTGAACCATTATTGTCAACTCCATCCCAAAATCATCCTAATGAGATAATTACTATTTATAAAAATCCTGAGACTGGTGAAGTAACTGAATTTCTTGGAACGGCTCAAGAACAAATGAAACAAATGGAAACTATTAGAAATGAGTTCTTAACATCTAAAGGGTATAATCCAGAAGTAGATTATAAAAATGTAGAAGGAGCATATAAACCAGAACATCAAACTATATTAAATAAATCTTCTGAAACACAACTTAAAAAAGATATTGAACAAATTTTTGGAAAGGGTTATCCATATGAAATTATTACAGATGGCCGTGGTAATCAATATATTAGATTAGATCATACGGGTACCAGGCTTCCAATTAAGAATATTCATGAATATAAAAGTGGTGGGGAATCTCTACCTAAAGCACAATGGTGGAATCCTAAAAATGCTTATAATGCATTTAAAACTATGAAGAATTCTTTCTCTCCAGGAATTAAACCTATGAATGTTAGAAAAGTTGGAGATTTTGGAAAACCACGTTCACAATATATTTTCCAAGCTCCACATGGAGATCGTGTACAATCATTGAAGAATTATTATAATCCAGATTTTACAAAGTTTTCTGAACTTAGAACACATCCAAATGTAGGAGATTATACGTATGACAAAATGATTGATGAATTTACTTGGCTTAATGATGCTGCTAAAGTATCTGATAGAGTTATTAAACCATATAATCCTATATATGATGAAAGTGGAGATCTTATATCTTATGATATGCCTAATCTTAGAGACTATGTATCTGCAGGATATGTAGTAAATAATAAAACTATTTTTGAATTAGATCCAATATTTGGAGAAGATCTTACTTCTGAAATTAGTAAACTTAATGCTAGTGGATTTATTCATGGTGATCTTCATTCTGGTAATATCATGGTTAAACTAAATGCATCTAAAAATAAAGTTTTAGATTTTAAAATAATTGATCCATCAGGCTTCCCACAATTAACATCAGATATTAATTATAAGACAGCACCATTTTTACAGTCTAGACAAAAATCATGGAATATAGATAAAACTGATAATCCTTTATTTCAAAGAATGAATGTATTAAATAAAGCATCAGATATAGATAAAAAGAAATTAATAGAGTTAGAAAATAAAAAACCAATTGAGTTTGCTGATTATCAACAAGGAGGTTCATTACCAAAGGCACAGGATGGAAAAGAAGTTAAAGATTACTTTACAGCTTACTTAAATAGTGATTTATTTAAACGTAGAGCAATAGATTTACATGGTGAAGAAAATTGGGAAAAAGTAAGAGATGGTAAACTAAAAAGATTAGGAGATACAGAAGTTGATTTTAGTGGAGAAGAAGAGTGGGCAGATATATATGCTACGGATTATAGTCAATCCAATCTACTGGCTGTAATAGGTTTAAAGGAGAAGTTTGATAGACTACAATCTAGATATATGAGACCTGGTTATGATGGTAATACAAATCCTATAGTTAAAGTAAACCCAGGACAAGCTGTAACAATGGCAGAAGATCATGAATTATCTTATAATCCATTTAATAGTATTCTTACTAATGAATATTCTCATGCATTAGGTGCTAACCATCCTAATACTAACGATACAGCAGCAATTGATTTTTTAATGACTGAGCGTGAAAGAGATATGACTAAAGAGAAAGGACGTGATTTTCTTTGGTCTGATAATGATTTACAAATACCTCATGATACAAAAAGCTATGAAATTAAATCTGACATAGATACAACAAGGTATGAGTTATGGAAAGCAGGTTTATATGATTTTGAAGAAGACTTTATGTTTGACCAATCACATATAGATTATATAAGAGAAAATCCAGATAAGTTTATAAAAGATAAACAATTATTAGAGCAGTTTGATGATAATCAAGTTGTTGATATGATGAATACATTTACTGATAATTCATCAATGCCACTAGGCATGTCTAAATATGGTGGTCAACTACCAAAGGCTCAAACAGGAGTTTTATTTCCAGCAGATAATACAGGATCAGGATTTCCTGGAGGTAATTATAATTATTTTAATCCTCTAGATTTTAAGCAAACTTTTAATACTGATGTTCCAATAGCATGGGAGGATGTACCTCAAGATGTAAAAGATAAATGGGAAGGTGGTAGAGAATTTATGCAAATGTGGTATACTTCACCTATGGGTATACAAATGATGAAGAATTCAGATCCTGAAAATTGGGAACAATTACAAGCAGCTAGATTAGAAAATATAAATAAGGATTATTCTGATATAAACTTTTATTATAATAATATAAATGATCCTACTTTATGGGCATGGGCAGGTGGTAAACATGGAACACATAATATAGGTGTATATCCAAGGGCTTTCTATGCTGGACCTTCAGCAGCACATGAATTTACTCACATTTCTCATAATGAAAATACATGGAAGGATAGGTTCAAAGATACACATTGGGATACAGATGTCTTAGGAGAAATTCCAATAAATAAATCTTTCTTTAAATCTTATGGCCCTGAGAGTAATTGGTTTAATCCTATGCAGGAGGGATTAGCTGCTGGTAATTATCAAGGATTTGGAGACTTTGGTGGACACACATATAAATGGGATAAGGAAAAGGATGAGTTTTTATTAATACCTCAAACTGATATGAATCTTATGTATGCAAGTGATTTGAGTTATAATGATCATCGTGGACCACATTCAAGGTTAGGTAATATAGAACAATCAGATTCTGAATATTGGGGAGAAGCATCTGAACATATAGCAAGACTTAATGCAATAAGATATAAAGCTTATCATACCAGAGATGAACATGGTTGGGATCCACTTACAATGCCACTTACTGCAGAATTATGGGAGAAGGTAAAGAAAGTAATTCCTTCAGTAGGTGGTGATGATGATTTTAATGCTATAGAACAATTAGGAAGTATAATAGGTGATAATGCTACTAGAAAACACTTAAATTTAATATCAGATGCTTCAGATCAAACAGGTAATGGAAATATGAAAACTGCTAAGTTTGGTGGGCAATTACCAAAAGCTCAACTTCAACTAATCAATGAAGGAGAAAAATTAATAAATTATGGGGCTAATATAGTTAACAAGGGTAAACAAATAATTCCAAGACTTAAAAAGGCATATGACTTAAACAAGTATAATAAATCTACAGATATATTTGGTAATTCAGGTTATGATCTTGCCGCTGATCTTACACCAAGTATTCTAAAAAATAGATCATTAATAGATTTTAAATCATTAGAAAATACAACCGTTAATGAGGATAGATTACATCAGTTAATGGCTGACTATACTATTGATTCAGGACCTTTTAAATTTGGTACCTTTAAAGATATTGATGGAAATACTTTAGAAAATTTGGTTCAACCTTTATCAGTTATCAAAGGTCCTAATGGAGAAGTAATAAATGCAACAGATAATAAATTTGCTTTAGAACTATCAGATTATATCAAGAATAATAGATTAAACTGGAAGAACTCAACTGATGGAGAATTAAATAAATCTCTTTCATTAACAAGAATGTGGAATGAAAATGAAAGTATATCAGGAACTCATGGAAATATAAATGATTTAAAGCTTTCGTTAGAATCAGGAGAGCCTATTCAATTAGGAGATATTACATCATGGTCAGCTGGTAAAGCTGGTTTAAATGCATTTGGTCAACATAGGTATGTAATAAAAGATTTTGATCTTGAAACACCAGCATTATTAAATGAATATAATAAATATTTAAGTAAGAATCAACAGAATGTATGGAAGGAAAGAGAAATTCTTTTAGGGCCAGATACTAAATTTACAGTAAAGAATATAATTGACAATGCACCAAGAAAACCAGGTTGGGATTTATATACAAACCTAAAAGAAAGTAATCCTAAATTATGGGAAGAGTTAAATTTAGATTTTGGTTCTACAAATAAAGCTGGAGGATATGGCTTTACAAATGACCCTACACTCAAAGTATGGCCAAATGGACAGACAAATCCAAACTATGATAAAATACAAACACTTATACAAAATGATCCTACATTTAAAGTAAAAGCTACACCAAATTATGGTACTGATATAGAGTTAGAATTACTTAAAAAATTATATGGGGGTTCTTTAAATTCTCTACCAAAAGCACAAATACAAGATGAGATTTTAAATGCGAATATAAAAGCAGATAAATGGAATAAAGAGTATGTGCAGTCAGAGAATTACATGAGTATGCTTAAACGTGCTAAAGAAAAAGAAAGTGTCATTAATTCAAGGATAGCTGAAGCAATGAATTTTGATCCTTATAAACATATTACATATGATGAAAATAATTATAGTTTAGGGCAATATTATAATAGTGGATCTCATTCATCAGATGGTAGTCAATACCCTATATCAACTTTCATGCATGGAGAAGCCATGTTAAACTATAATCCTACATTATTTCCAAATCATCCTGCTTATAATAATTCTGGTATATCTACAGGGGGATGGCCAGCATTAGCAGGACATGAATTAATAGGGCATTATGGTGTAGATAAATTAAACAGAAAACAAAGAAAAGCATTAAATAGTTTAATAAATTGGGAAGCATTGGATAACTTTGCAGGTGATTCTAATGAAGCATATGATCATGGTAAAGATCCATATGAGATGAGAGCAAACTTAGCTCAGTTAAGATACCAATTAGATAACGCTGGTATTTATGATTCAAAGAAAGGATTAGCAGTAACAGCAGATGGTGAAGAAGGAGATAATCCATTCACAGAAGAACATCTTAAACAAATACTTGAGTTTGATGAAGACGGTACCTTTATAAGAATTAAACCAGAATTTAATAATGAGATCTTACAGTTTGTAGCACCACAAGATATTATATGGATGATGAATAATATTGCACAAAATCAAGAGATTGGAGATGATTTACCTGAAGGTATAATAAGAGCTAAGATGGGGGCAGAGTTAACTAAGTTCCAGGAGAAGGGAGCAAATGATCCAAACTGGTTAGCACAAAGATTATATAATTCTGTTACTCCTATTGGTTATAATATAGATCATGCACTAAAAGAAATGTTTCATGGTTCACGTCAACCATTTATGTGGGATGGTGTAGAAACATCATTTGATGATTTTCAAAATCATCCAAGATTTCAAGAACAAGCTATGTTTCCAGGACAAGGAGATTATATTAAAAATGCATCTCAAGATTTATGGGGAATGTATTTAGGTTTTGATCAAAAAAATAATACTGTCTCTAAGTCTAAATTTAAACCTACAAAAGGTGCTGAAGATGAAGATGCAATATATTATTCATTTAATGATGTAAGAGATATTTGGGCTGATATTATAGATGGTAAGATTACTGGTACTAATATTATAGATGACATTACAAAAGATAAATGGCAAATGCATGATTCAGGTGCAGGTGGTTTTAATTTAGCAAGTTATCAAATATCAAGAGGTGAAGATAGAGAAAAGGAACTTCCTTATTATTCTTATTATGATGAATATGATTTTGATATACCAACAGGTTTAGGATTTTCTATGCCTGGAGAAACACTTGTAGGAAATCCATTTGAAATATATGGAAGAATATATTATAATCCAGAAACTATGGAAATGATACCAGAGAATGAAGTAAAAGGTTGGTGGGTTGATTTTGAAAAATTAAAACAAGGTGTAGGTTATGCTGAAAGTCTTGATGGAGAACTAATGATTAATCCTGAATCAACAGCAACAGGAAGATATGGTCAGAGATTTAGTGAGATTAATAATGTTTATGAGGGTACTAGAACACAGTTTGCAAATGATTTAGAAGCACAAGAAAAATATTTTGAAGATAGATATAGAGGTAGAATGGAAGGTATTCCAGGATTAAAAGAAAGTGCTATTGACTTATATCAAGAATATAATAAACAAATTGAAAGCTTCCCTTATTCTACAACAGAAGTTGCAGCATTAGTAAACTTCTTAGGTAGACAAGGTACAAGAGAATATCTTGGATATGTATTAAGAGATGGTAATAGTTTAGAATCTGTATTCCCAGATAAATATGGACCAAATGCAGGGCAATCAAATAAAACACCTCAACAATATATTGATAAATTTAATGAGGGAATAACTAACATGAAGAAGCAACATGTAGAAGATGATCTAACAGGAAGGCTAATCAGAAAACTAGATAGAGGTGAGAAACTTACACCTGCAGGAACTAAACATCTAGAGTCTTTAGGAATGATATAAGCATGAATATAATTAGACTATCTCCTAATAATTTAGTATATTATAAGTGTATACTGCTAAAAGTAAATTAATTAAGTAAATGGCAAAGAAATTTCCAAATATTGAAACTTTAAAAGTTTATCAGCAAGGTGGTGATAATGAACCTGTTAGGTCATGTCCTGCTGCTACAACGGATTCAGATTTAAATTTAGATAATAGAGAACGTTCTATAACTAGATCTAATTATACTAAAGCAGATTCAAAAAATAAATGTGGCAATTGTATATTCTTTGACATATCTAGTAGAATGAAGAAGTGTATGGATACTAAGACTGATAATACAGGTTATTGTTGGGATCAAGAGTTTGTATGCAGTAAAGATAATGTTTGTGACATGTGGGAAGAAGGTGGTCCTATTAAATCTGATGAATCATCTTATATACAAGATAAAAATTATAATACAGAATATGAAGAAAATAAAGCTGAGGTTGAACAAATACAAGCAGCAAACCAATCACCAATAGCTAATCAACCACCTCAACAACAAATGCCACCACAAGGAATACAACAGATGATGGCACCACAAGGGCCTCCTCCACAAGGGCCTCCTCCACAAGCTATGGCACCTCCACAACAAGAGGTACAACCTACATATAAATATGGAGGATCTTTAAGAAAAGCTCAACAACAAGAAGAAACACAAATTACTTTTAAAGACTGGGTATTACAAGATCCAGTAAATAGACAAGGACCTAATGCTAAAAACGAATACATTGAATTTATAAAAAGTACTACTGTAGATCCAACATTTGGAACAGATCCATCTACACAATCATCTTCAGTTAATGAAGAATCATCAAGTACTTCAACTGTTCTTGATAATAATACTGATATATATGATGCTAATAATCCAGATATAAAAGAAAGAGGTAACACACTAAAGGATGTATTTCCATGGATGACTAATAAGGGTATAAAAAGACGTGGTAAATATGGTCAAAATAGAGATGAAAACTTTATACCATGGGAGGCAGATCCTACAACAGATATTGGAGGATTAGGGAGTATAGCTAATTGGTTTAAAAGTGTTGTACATGATGAAAGAAATCTTGATGTTGATCCTAATAAAATAACTAATAGAGAATTTAGAAGATATAAAAAACATTTAAGAAAACAGAATCCTAACCTATCTAGAAAAGAAATTAGAGAAATGGCTAATGAGGCTTTCCCTTCTCATGGTAATAATAGATGGGGTAAAGAACATTATCAACAATTTAAAGTAACAAACCCATTTAGTGAAACTAGATTCTTTGATCCAGAAAATCCTGATGAGTTACTTACTCATGGAGAAAAACAAGCACAACTGTATAATGAATTTTCTCAAAATAGAGTAGCAATGTATCCTGAATTATATCAGGTATCTTCAATGGATAATGATGGTAATATTACTTATACAGGAGATAAACTTTTAGGTGACATGGAAGAAACAGAGTATATGCCTAATTCAGTTCATATTGTACATACAGATGATAATAAAGGTATAAAAGGATCTTGGATATATAGTGGTACTAGTGATGATGGTCAAAAAGAATATGAGTTTATACCTTTTGATTTAGAAAATCCTACTAGAAAAACAACAACAAATAGTACTCAGAAAAATGCTAATGATTGTATAACACTTAAACAAAAATGTCTTGGTGCTGAACCTGCTGGAACATGGGATGCTGATAGTTGTACTTGTACCTATAATAAAGAAAGTGAACAGGAAGAACTAAATAAGAATGTAAAGAAGGATGCAAATATTGATGATATAGTATTTCCAGAAAATGAAGATTACAAAACAGGAGGAGCTGCTCCAACTTTTGCATTTATGAGAGATGGTGGTGATCTTAGAAGATTTCAAAATACAAGTGAACATAATTGGACTGATCAACAAATACTAGATTGGATTAATCTACAAAATAAATTAGTACGTCCAAGAATGTCTTGGAAGGATGATCAAGGTTATTCCCAATATAGTGGAAGTAAGTTTAATCCACTTACAGCGCAAGAAGAAATGATTTGGGATCCTAGAAATATAGATTTAACACAAAGATCTACATGGCCTAGTCTTAAGTATTCTGAATTTGATCCTGCTTGGTCAGGAATAAATAACTTAGAATATCCGTGGTTACCTGATTTTTCAACAGAAGAAGGAAGATCAGCAGCTTATAATTTACATAGAACAGCAGCTAAAACATATCCAGATGATTTATTAATGCCAGATCTGTATTGGGGAACTAATCCATCAGGTGATAGAGAAGCTTATCCTTATAATATTGAATCAAGATCAGAAAAGGATAAAAGAACTGGAAAAGTAATAAGTGCTCAATTAACAGAGTTCAATGAAAAAATAAAAAATGTAAAGTCTAAAACAGAACTCAAGAAACTAATGAGTAATACAGACTTAAATCAACAAAGTATAATGTATATCTTAAATCAAGCAAATCAAAATAATGATCTTGATATTAGTGATGAAGATTATATATCTATAATGGATGAAATTACTACATTTCAAACGGATCCAGCTAATAAATCTTTATATGAACATACTGCTTATGGTCCAGGTGAGAAAGTTGATGCAATTGTTTCCCGTGATGAATGGGGTAACACTGTATATAATACTGACTATCAGTATAATCCACATACGTATGAAGATTTTACTATGGCTAATCCTAATATAGGTCAAGAAACTACAACTAAAAAAACTCAGGTATGGATAGATCCTGATGATGGTAAGTGGTATTATAGACCTACATCTGATGAAGCTTGGTATAATACTCCTAATTTTTTAAATACACCTTGTCCAAATGATGATTGTTATAGTACATATATAGATATTGAAAAAGATGTAGTAGGATCAACTATAGATGATGCTTTTAGAGATCAAACTATTTCAGAAAATAAAAAAGGAGAAAAACTTACACAACCTACACAAGTTTGGGATGAGCATGCAAACAATGGAGAAGGTGGTTGGATTTCTATTGATGGAACACTTACTAATGCAGACAACCAAGGGGACAGGGCAGAAAGACTACACATTGGTCAGATACTAAAGGATAAAGGTATTATTACGGATGATATGGAGATGGCAGATGTTGAAACAATAATAGATAATTTTGCAGGTGGAGTTAATAGTAGAATTTGGGATTATAAAACTTCAGCTTTTGATAACATCGTACCCGCGTCTGGTATTAATGAGGATGGAACTACAAGACTTAGTGGTATAAATCCTAAATACAAAGATTTTATACAAACATTTGGTAACTCAACATTTCAAGAATATAGTAATACAAATCCAAATCAACCAATACTATCTAAACAAGATGCTTTACATGCTATGACATTACGTAGCCATTATAATAATACTGAAAAGTTACCTTCTGAAATATATGGTAATAAGACAGGTACTTATAATCCTCATATAGAAGGTATGAGTTATTTTGATGAAGAATCAGGAGAGAATGTTTGGGTAGATAATCCAGAATATAATAGTAAATTTGCTAAAGGTGTTAGAGGTGATTTTAAAGGTGGCTTTACTGATAACTATGAATCAGCTTTTGATTATTTTACTGATGCACCAGTAAGTACAACACTGGGTCATATAATGTCAAATAAGGATGTACAATATGCACTGAATAATCCTATGCATACTTTTGGACCACTTGCAATGGAAGCAGGTCCTCTACTACGTGGTGCAGGTGCTCTTGCAAATTATACTAGAATAGCACCTTTAATGAATACAGGAGTCTTTGGTACAAATATTACTCCATGGAATGCAATTAATACTGGATTCGGAATAGATATGGCTACTCATATACCAGATAATCTTGAAAATGAAAATTATGGAATGGCAATTCTTAATACTTTGGGGGGTGTAAGTAGTGGTGCAAATATACTTAATAAACTTAACACAAATCAGGCTTTGATGCCAACATCATATAATACGATGAAAAATTGGAATCCTAACCTTCCAGCTTTAAATAGTCAAGGAGCACAAAAATATACTGATTATGCTAATTATATAAATGAATTACCTGCTATTTCTTTAAGAAATAACCCATCACAATTTAGTGCTATTAAAAATTTCAGCAAGAACTTTAATCCTAATATAAAATTAACTGCACCTAAATTAAATTATTCTGGACCTACTATTACGGTTCCACCTGGAGGTTTTATGGAAGGAGGAAGTTTACCAAAAGCACAAATTCAATTAGCTGATGATATATATTATGGTGGTTTAAAACTAGCTAATAATGCAACTAAATCTGTTAATCTAATTGATAAAACAAATCCTTGGACAGTTTTAGGTACGGGTAGTCTATACCGTAATTCTGGTATACCTAGCTTAGTAAACATTAATAATAGAGATGATTTATTAAAACAATATCAATTAAGGAATGATCAATACCGTACTGTTAATATAAATGATAAGGTATTGAACAATACATTACTAAGAGATAATGCATTTAAATATGGTTTTAATGCAGATAAGGCAGATGAACTTGCAGCATTTATGGGAACAACACCAACATTAGGGGATGGTAGACGTGCAGGATATGAAAGTTTATTAAGATTAGATAAAGATATATTATATACTGGAGATTATCCACATATTACAAATAGTAGATATACCACTGGAAATCCTCAAAATGCATGGACAGTTAAATCAAATATATGGGAAGATGATATTTCATTATTGGATGATCAAACACTTTTTGATAGAATAAGTTTATTGGATAACGTTAGAACACATAGTCCAAAGGATGGAATATTTAATGTAGGAGATTTAGAAAGTTGGGGAAATATTAATCAAATATTTGATAGGAGTACTGGACTTCGGATACCTCATGGTTCATTACTTAATACTCAAACAACAAATGTACCAGAGTTAATGCAAACTAATTTGATATATGGTGACGCATTTAAACCAGTAAGAAAACCTATTAGTATTTTTAGAGGTGATGATTTAAATCAATCACTTAAACTTAGTGGTAATAGGTTTGAAACATTTGCAAAAGGAGGTCAGTTACCAAGAGCACAGATGTCTAATGGTGCAGAGGATGTAGCAGCTTTATATCAAGTAAATCCAGAACAATTTGATTATGATACTAATATGCCTAAAGAAGGAGCTATTAGTGCATATGGAGATGTATGGCAAGGAGGTCAATGGGTAGATGCTACTCAAGATCAACATGGTTTTAATACTCCTGATTCAGATCAGTTTGGTGTTGTAGGTAGTGCGTTCTCAGATGAGACGGGTATTATAAACCGTAATACAAATTTTGATCCTAACAATAAAGACAAGTCAAATCCTTTCTTAGGAAATGAAATGAATCAATTGATGAAATCAGCTGCTGCTGATACATATGATGTTAGAAGAAGAGATATAAATAAAGATACATGGAATCCTAAAGAAGGTTCTATAAATAAATCATATGGGGATATATGGAATGATGAAACTGGTTGGACTGATAATCAATTTACACCTCAATTTGATGTAACAGATGATTTTGCATTTGAAGGAGATGATAATACTTTAAGTAGAGGTCAACTTAGAGATGTACGTAAATCTAATAGAAGACAAGAGAAAGCTGAGAAAAAAGGATTTAGTTCTTGGGATGAAATGCAGGAAGATAAAACAGAAAAGAGAGCAATAAGAAAAGCAAAAAGAAAAGCCAAGAGAGATAGATGGGGTGATACATTTGGACAAAGAATGGGTAATAAGTTTAGATACATGATGGATAGCAAAGCTATGCAAAGATTTGGTAATTATAGTCAAGCAGCAGTTAAAGGAGCTGGACTTATTAATGATGGGTTTGATATATATAATGAAAATAAAGCAGCTGATGAAATTTATGCAGGTAGAACTGCTGGTTCAATGTATGGTGTAACTCCTACTAGTGCACTATCAAAAGGAGAAGAAGATGAGTTAACTGGAATTTTTCAAACAAGTGATAAGGTAATAGCTAGACAAGATGGTAGAGCTCAATCTGGAGCAGAGTTACCAAGACATCAATTTCTAGGAGGAGTGTTTGGTAATACAGTAAGAGATTCTGATAAATATGATTGGTTTGGTGGAGGTATAGGTACATCTGCAGATATATCTATGGATGATTTATCTAATTCAAATATAAATCAAGAGAGTATAATCCCTTCTCTTAATATAGATGCTGGAATGAGCTTAATGACTCCAAAAGCTGCAGCTGTAGGTAGTGCAGATTATAGAATGAGTACTGATGGAAATGTATTAGATGTTAGTGGAGGTATTCAGTTTGATCCTACTAGACAATATGAAGGACACTGGCCTTCTGATAATATAAGTATACCATGGTTAGGTTATAATAAATGGGGATTAAATGGTCCGTATATAATTCCTACTGCAGGTTATCATCAAGGAAGACAAATATATGATCAAGGAGATGGTAGAAATTATTGGAAAGCTAATGCAGGTATTATGATGCAACAAGACCCATGGTCAGGAACATGTGGAGCAGGAGGTGCAGGATGGGGTTGTGATATAAATGCAGATTATGGAACTCAGTATAGTGATGATCCAAGTTTATCATATGATGCAAGTTTATTTTATGGACCTCTTAGTGTAGGTTATAAAAGTAATAATGCAGGAGATTATGCAACAGTAGGTTTAAATTGGGGATTTAAAAAAGGAGGAGAGAAAGAAAAAGAAAAAACAATAAGTATTGACACAGATATGTATTATGAATTATTAGCTGCAGGAGCAGATATAGAAATTATATAATTATGGGAAAAGTAAAAGTAAAAATAGGTAATTTACCTAACGGATATAAATTTAAAAATGGTAAGATTGTAAAAGTAATGTCTACAGGTGGTGCACCTTATAGTAATTCTTTAGGTCCTATACCAAGAACCTTTGCTAATCTAGAAGCAGAGAAAGGTGAAACAGCATTAACTGATCTAACTAATGATGGTAATTTTGAATTATATAATATTGGTGGTAAAAGACACCCAGATGGAGGAACAGCATTAAGTTTACCTCCTCAATCATTTATCTTTTCAGATACTGCAAAGATGAAACTTAATAAAGAACAACTTAAAAGATTTGATATTAATTCTACAAAGAAGATGTCTCCTGCTAAAGTATCAAAAAAGTTTCCTTTAAATAAGTACTACTCTGTTTTAAATGGAGAATTTGTAGATGATATTGCAACTAGAAGTGCTGAGATGATGTTAGAGAAAAATAAAATGAAACTATCTGAATTAGCATTTGTATCAGAAAGTAAAAAGAAATTTGAAGATGGTGTTCCATTAGCAGCTTATCCATACTTAATGTCTCAAGATATTGATCCAATGGAATTTGTTCAAAAGGTTAATCAACTTAATGAAGAACAAGCTCAAATGCAAATGATTGATCAATTACCACCAGAACAACAACAAGAAATATTAGCATTACAAAACTTTACAGGTGGACAAGGAGGACCCCCACCACAGGGAGGTATGCCTCCAATGGGGCCACCTATGGCAGGAGGAATGCCACCTATGCCTCCAGGAGGAGGAGGAGGAATGCCACCACAAGGTATGATGCCACCTCAACAAATGATGGCTAAATATGGAGGAGGCTTACCTAGAGCTCAGACTCAACTTACTCTAGAGCAAATTGCAGCAATAGAGGCACTTAACCATTCTAGAATGACTAATAGAGAAAATACTTATAATAAAAATATAAATTGGCAGGAAGAGTTTGCAAAACAAGGATATTGGAGACCTCCTGTTGCACCTGGATTTGATGGAACAACACCTAATCTTAATGTTACACCAGTTTCAGAATATACAGCTTCAGGTCCTTGGGATAAAACATTCACTGGTCAGAATGAATTATCAATAGAAAAATATGGTGGAGGTTTACGTAGAGCACAATTCCAAACTCCTGAGAATATACAACCTCAAATGCACTTGCCTTCTCAAAGATTAGCAGAAGTAGCAGATATGGTTCCTTTTGATCCTTCAGAATTTAAGAGTGATTATCCAAAGATAAGTTATGGAAAAGATATAAATCAAGGAGTTAATCAGGGATCTTTAGTTAAGTTAGCAGAAAACATATTAAATAAAACAAAAGGAACTCCAGATGGAATGTATGATAGAAGATACAAAGAAGATCCTCAAGGAGATTATGCACAAATAGGAGGAGCATTAAATAGATTTATATATGGAGGTCAAGATTATTTAGATAGATATAGAGATTATGATGATCTACAGAAATTTCAAAAGGATGGAGAATTACTATCTGCATATGCAACAAGAATGGGTCAAACATGGGACCCTCAATATAAAGATGCTACATATGATAAATCAACAAAGATGTGGGTATACAGTGATGGCACTCCTTCTGTATCTAATGCAGATATGAGAAAAAATGCATTGGATCCTAATTTTGTACCACCAGATGAATATAGAGTTGATGGAGGACACAATGCAAATGGAGTAATAATTGATGAGAATGCAGAAGAAGGACAAGGAGGTAATTTTGTAAATGGTGTATGGGTACCTGGACCTAATGATAATTCTAATAATGGCTCTAACAATAATGGCTCTAACAATAATGCAGTGGTGAGTAGTTATCCAGGTCAAAAAGGACATAATAGTCTAGTAGAATTATATGGCTCTGATGATTGGGACTTAATTAATGACTATACTTATCAGACATATAAAAAGATGTATGATGGTGGAAAGTATGATATGGGTCCTGAAATGTCAGCAGAAGAATTTGAGGCTACACTATTAAGAGATCAAAAGTTTAAAGCTCTTATGCATGATCCAACAGCACTTGAAAATATAACTATCACATTAGGTAATGGTAAGACAGTTAGTGGTGCAGATATTATTCAACATGGTGCATGGGATCACCCAACTAATCATGGATTCACAAGTAATAATGATATGTATAGAGCAGTATATGAACAACTTGCTACAGCATATCCAGAGGCTGAGTTACCTGCTTTACCACCAAATGATGCCAATGGAAATAAATTATTAACAACACAAGTAAGACAGCAACAAGCTACATTTAGTAGTTTTGGTGGTCTACAAAAACATGCTGATAAATTAGCAGCTGATGGGGATCCTTCATTTCAAAACTTATTAAAGAATGTAAATTTAGATGCAACTGGACGTGCTGGAGGAGGTAGTGGTCTTATGGGAGAAGCTTCATGGTCAAAAATAGATGGAAACTATGGAGATACATTTAATAGTCAAAGAATTGCATTTAAAAATACACCAGGAAAAGATAAAGAAAATCCTGTAGAAACATGTTATACAGATCAAAATGGTACAGTGTTTCCAGATAAAGCAAAAGCTAAATTAGATTGTGAAATGAATGGTGGTACATATGATACGATGGTTTGTGAATGTATAGAAAAAACTACAACAAAGATTCCACAACTTCCACCTAAAGAATTCTGGAAACAAGATAAAATAAAAATAGGTGCATTATCTGGTCTTGATCTTAATAAGTATTATCCAAGTAGACAAGCTTTCACAGGTAACTTTATGGATCCTGCATATAAAGATCCTACTAGAGAAATTGCTGCAATTGGTGAGCAAGCTCAAATTGCTGGTGATATGGCAGCAATGATGAGTAGTGGTCCAGCATTAGCATCAGTACTTTCTAAAATACAAGGAACAGCAGGATCACAAATTGCTAATGCATTAGATAAAGTTCAGAATGATAACATTAGTATTTATAATAATGCTGAACAATATAATGCAGGTGTTCAAACTAATACAGATGTACTCAATCAGGATGCAGCTAAAGTTTATATGGATGCAGTTAATTTAGTAGATCAAAATTATGATAATGCTAAGAATAAGTTAAGGGTAGAATTAGCTGATGCACATGCTAATGCTTGGACTAATAGAGCTAATACTTATAACTTAAATACATTAACTCCTAACTATAACGTTGATCCATCAGATGGAGGAAGTATTAATATTACTAATCCTAAATCATTTTTTGCTCAGGATGCTGGTGATCCAGCTTCATTAATGCAACAAAGAATAGCATTAGAAAATGAATACATTGCTAATAGATGTGGTAATTTAAGTACAGAAGCAGAAAAAGTTGCTTGTATGAATAATGCAAAATCTGTAGTTGATGGCATGCTAAAGAATAGTAGTGGGCCTGCTAATACAAAGAATATTCATGGTTATCCAGGTAATAGTAATGATATTACAGTAAATGAGAATTTACCAGATGGTCAGGATAATGGAACAGAAGAAGGTAACACAAAGAAAAGTAAATATGGAAGTGAATTGAGAAATGCATTACGTATGAGAAGAGGAGGACAATGGTGGTAAACATTAAAGGTTTATCCAATAAATTTTAAAAACTTAATAAATTTTAGTATTTTTGTAACATGGCAACATATATACCAGGAGTAGAAGACAGTATACCACAGAGTCAACCGTTTGTACCAGATTATAAATTCTTATCTGATGTTCTAGCGGTTAGACAAGATAGGTATGATAAAAACTATAAGCAACTTAATGATGTTTATGGAAAAGTAGTATATGCAGATCTAACAAGGAATGAAAATAAATATGTAAGAGATCAATATGCAGAACAACTTGCTCCACAAATAAAACAAATATCAGGATTAGATCTTTCTCTTCAAGAGAATGTAGATGCTGCTTATGCATTATTTAAACCTTTCTATAATAATGAAAGTGTAATTAAAGATTTAACAGCAACAGCAACATTAAAAAATGAAAGACAAAAGATGGCTGCTTTTAAAGACAGCCCAATCCGTGCAGTCAGAGAAAAATATTGGGACTATGGTCAACAAGGATTAGATATTTGGGAGGAAGACTTTAAGAATGCAGATAGACAAGAAGCGTTAACTATGGGTTTACCTCAATATATAGAGGATGTAGATTTAGTTGAATGGGCTGAAATGTTGTTAGATGATTCTAAATTAGGTGATAAAGAAGATATAATAATATCACAAGATAATAAATGGATTATCAAAATGAAAAGTGGTTCATTAATTACAGCAGCACCAACAGGAAGAATGGTAAAAGTTAAAGATAAAGAAGGAAAAGAAATAGAAGTTCCTGAAACTAAGAACTTAGCTCTTGAATTTATTAAAGATAGATTAGCTGATGATCCTACTGTTCAATCTGCATATCATTTAAGAAATTATGTTGACATGAGAAATTATGTTAAGGAGAATAGTGAAAGATTAGGAGGAGATGAAGCCGCAAAGAAACAATGGGCAAATGATACTATTGAAAAATATACAAAGAATTTTGAAGATGATATTGTTGAGTTAGAGAAAATAAAAGCAACTAATAAAGTAACAGTTAGTAGTTGGGAAGCTTATGCTAAAAGAGTTGGTATAAAGCCTGGTTCACAAAAAGATATTGATTTTTTAAATTCATTAGATGAATTAGAATTAGTAAATGAAACCATTCAAGGTAAGAAAACAAAATTAGAACAAATTACTGCACCTACCTCTGACCTAAAAGATCTACTACATAAAGCATACACATCAGCTATGGGTACTCAAATGGGTGTAGACATGTTATCTGCAGCTACATCTTATGCTAACAAAACTATGACTAGGGATATGGAATTAAATCCTGAATGGAAATTATGGGCAGAGCATAAGTATAGAATGGCAGAGAAAAGACTTCAAGCTAGTATAGATGCAAATAAAAAAGAAAAAGAAAATGTTAAAACAACACCACGTGTTCCAATATTAAGAAGAAAAAAGGGTGATAAAAGTAATATACAAGGAGACTTTGATATGGTTAGAGAGAATATAGATGGTGGAACTCCTGGTTATTCAGATGCTATATCATATAATACAGAAGATCAAGGAAATTATATTGAGAACTTTAATAAAAGAAGAAAAGACATAATCAAAACAGTTTATTCTAAGGTTGCAATGGATTTAAATTTAGATCCATCAACATTTACTCCTATATTTTCACCAAATCTAATGGTCTCACATGGAGAGTATGCACCAGGAACATTAATAAAAGAAGGAGATGCTCCAAAAGAAGGAGAATTTGATAATAGACCTGTTAGTGGAATGGTTGGTGATGGTACTGTTGCAGGAGATATAGCAGCGGTAAGAGGTACTATTGAAAATAGTAAAGAACCTATAGAAGAAAGAGTTACATTCTATCCTAAAAAATCATCAATGACATGGAATGAATTTGACGCCATAGATGATCCTAATGAGATTCATAATATGTATACAGAGATGATAAGATTTATTGATAATTCAGAAGAATTATTTCCCTCTTATTCAAATGTATCACAGGATATGAGAACAGAAATTAGTGGTGATATAATCAACCTAAGAGGAGATATGGCTTTCTTTACTGAAAAGAGTTTAGAACTTTCTGAAAAATATATGGAGACTCAAAGAGTATTAATGGGTTCAGATACTTACTTTAACACAGCAGCCAATGATGGTGGTTCTATATTTGATAAGGATGGTATAAGAATAAACAAAGAAGAATGGGTAGAGAGATATGTAAATAAATGGACAGGAATAACTAATGAAGAAATGAGTAATAGTCCATATGGTTCTATAAATGATCCTCTTGTAACTGGTGATTGGAACAATTTAGATGGAGGTCATTATGGAACAAATTATAATCCTAATGGGAATTTTGATTTACCTGATGATTTGATGGGTATGCAAAATACTCCAATTAGAAATGACATTGGTATCAATAGAGATTATTCTGCCACTAATCCTGCACCTGATTCACTTCAAACTCAAATGTTTAATGCAGGCGATCCAAATGCAAAAAGTGAGATGCAGGTACAAAATTTAATGGGAGGTAGATACTGGCAATTTAATGCAATGGGATCTGGTATGACAGATGAATGGGGTAATCAATTATATGTATCACCTACTGCACAAACAGGACAAATGTATGCAGATGCTGAAGCATATTATGATTATATGTATAAAGCAGTAAATCAAAAAATGACAAGTACTCCAGAAAATTCTAAAGAGTTTGGTTATAATTTCTCTTCTGCAATGGAAGGCATGCCAATGCAAGGTGATGATATGAGTATATCTCCTGTATATACATTAACCTATGATCATAATAGTGGAGATGATCAAAATGCAGGAGCTATGGGTTTCTTTAATAACATTATTGCTGCTGTTGATGGTGATCCAACACAGGTTAGTATAGTAGCAGGAGGAGATTATATGGCTGCATCAGGAGAATCATTGGGTCAAGTTAATCCACAAATGAAGGCTCTATTTAATGAAGCATATAATTCAGTAATTGCACAATATGGTAATCCAGATTATGCCCCTAAAGAAGGTGGTATTATTATGAATATATCATATTCTAAAAATGGAGCAGGTGAAAATTTAGAAGCAGCAGAATATACAATAACCTTTAATAAAGATTGGGTAGATGGTAGATTAGCAAATTATAATGCTACTAAAGGAGATTATGCAGATGTATCATCAATGGTTACTAATGAGAAGTCTCCAGATTTCTTTAAGGATTATAGTATGACTATATTAATAGAAAAGGAAATAGATAATAATATATATAAAACAGGTAATGTAAGTGAACAGAGAATTATGGCTGAGATGCGTCAAAATAATGGTATGATTAATAGAACTATACCTAATGGAGGTGCTATGACAGTTTATGAAATTTCTCCAGGTACATATATGTATAGTGATTGGTATTGGGATATACAAGATGGAGAACAAGTAAAAGTACCTCTTAACAATATGCAGGTTCCTAAAGAATCAATTGGAAATATATTAGCAACACAAGAAGCTAAACTTCAACAGATTGCAACAAGTAATATAGATCTTATTAAAACTTATAACGTTACCAATAATTATAGAGTAGAATAATTATTATAAATTCAGAATATAGAAATGGCAGAATTAAATGAAACGCTTCAAGGAAATATAAATCTTCCAGAGGGACCACCAGTAGTTAATGAACAAATGCAACCACCAGTTGGTTCACCTGAACCTACTATAGATGATAATGTTCCTGCTGTTAGTGATTTTGATTTTGATGATGTAGCTGATGTATTAGGTTCTCCAGCTGGAGATCTAGCAAGTTTACAACTTGTAGATCCAGCATTTGAGTCAATGATAAAAAATGCAGCAATTACTATTAATTCTTCTCCTCCTATAACTGGTATTCATTCTATTCATGATATTTATCCAGGTAAGGCAACACAACATTACAATCCTTATGAACAAAATACACCTCCTAATTTAGGAACATCAGAAGGAAAAGCAAAACTTTTACAACAAGGTTTATATAAATCTTTAACTACACCTAATAAACATTTGGGTCCAGAAGGTTATATGCCTGATGTAGAGTTTGGTATTAGAGAAACAAATTTTGATAGATTTTATGCGTCAAGATTATATGATGATTTAGGTTTTCATCCTTGGAGAAATAATGAAGAATATTATAATGATAACTCTACATTCTGGGATGAGAATCAAAGAATGAGAAAACAAATGTGGAATGTTTTTCAAACAGGATTTACCTCATCATGGGATTCTTTTATGGATTACATGTCAGGTTCTGAAAATCCTATGGCAGATCTAGATGGTGCTCAAGAATTTCAAGATGCAATGCGTATTGGTACTTCTACTAAGACAGGTTTTGGAGGAGCTACAAATAGATTCTTATTAAATGGAGGATATACATTTGGTATTGTAGCTAATATTGCAGTAGAAGAAATAGTAATGGCAGCTGCTGTTGCTCTTACAAGAAATCCTACTACTGCTGCCGCTGCAACAGCAAGAACTGTTACTAATGTAGGTAGATTTGGAAAAGCACTTAATTGGGGTAAAGGTTTTGCAAGAGCAACTGCTCAAGAATTAAAGAATAGTTTCTTTTATTTACCTGGAGTAAGTAAAGTAAGTGCAGGTTGGTCTCTGCTAAAAGATCTTAATAAGATTGAAAATGCAAGACATTTCTTTACTGCCACAGGTAAAGGAGCTTTAAATTTTATAGCACCAAATACAATGAGAGCATTAAGTGATCTTAATACAACTAAAGGTGTAGCACGTGGTATACATAATATAAAACAATTACAAAGAACTTTTGGAGGATTTTATAGAGATGCAAGAGAAATAAATCTTGCTATAGCAGAATCTAAACTTGAAGCAGGTTTAGTATATAATGAAATGATAGATAATTTATATCATGAGTATATGAAGCATAATGGTGAAGCACCTCCATCTGAACATATAGATCAGATACATCAAAAAGCTACAGCTGCTGCTGCCAAAACATTTACATATAATGCTCCTTTAATATATATATCAAATAGAATTGTATTAGGTACGATATTTAGAGGAATGCCTGGTGGTTTAGGTAGATTGATGAGGCAACAACAGAAAGGAATGGGTAAGCGTATATTCAGAAATAGTAAGGTTTCACCTGCTGCATCAAAAGCAGCTAAAGCGGGTAAAGGAAAAATATGGTATGATGGTGGAGCAACTTTCTTACAAAGATTAAAAAATAAAGGGGTTACAGGAGGTCTTGGTTCTATGGGTGCATTTGCATTAAGATATACTGGGGCAAATTTTGCTGAAGGTTTTCAAGAACTTTCACAAGAAGTAATTTCTAAGACAGCAAAAGATTATTATACTGGTTTATTTGTAGATCCTGCACAACCTGCATCTGCATTATTTGATACATCACTTGATGAGGCAATTAAAGCACAAATAAGCCCTCAAGGTTTTGAAGTATTTATGTCTGGATTTATGATGGGTAGATTAGTACAACCTGTACAAAGAACATTCACAGAATATTTACCTCAATTTTTTCATTGGAGTAGAGGTAATTGGGGAAGTCAAAAACATAAGGAGGCTTGGACAAAGTACAAAGAAGGTAAAGAAAACTTCCTAGAGAGATCTATAAAGAATATGAATGAGATGGCTGAAGATCCTCATAAATATTTTGATAAAACAAGATTAAATGCTGTAGAACAAAAACAATTAAATAGAAGATTATTAGAATCTACATATGCATCAGATATGTTATCTTTTATGGATGATAAAGATCAAGCAAGTTTTACTCAATTAGATTATTTATTTAAGACTGGAACACAACAGGAGTTTAGAGCTATGATGCAGGATTGGATGAAATTATCTGATGAAGATTTAAAGACAGCATTTCCTGAATTTTCAAAAGATGTTAAGAATGGAAAACTTAGAGGTAGAATAGAAAGTTATATAAGTAGAATGGATAAATTCTCTAGAGGATGGGAAGTAGTACAAGATAAATATCCAAATCCATTTGATAGTTCACAATTTGTAAAAGGAAGTAAAGAATATACAGAGGAAGCACTTAGAGAAATAGCTTGGGATCATTCTACAAAATTAATGATGTATACTAGCGATACATTTACAAGAGCGTTAGAAAGACATAATAGTATATTCCAAAGATTATCAAATGATTCTGCTATTAGTAAAATGAATCCTAAAGATATTTCAGTATTATTAGATTTAAAATCTCTTAAAACTGAAATAGAATTATTAGAAAGTGAAATTAAATTAGGTGCTACTACACCAGCACAACAAGAGCAATTAGAAACAAAACAAAAAAGATTAGAGTTATTAAAAAATTATCTTGATGTAATAACAGATCCTGAAAACTTTGTACCAACCAACAAAGAAGAAACAGATATTGCATTATCTGCAGATATGGAATATCAAGAGACAGAAGAAACTGGAGATGATGTATTTGAATTCAAAGGTAAGAAATTTAAAGCTTCTGTTAAACCAAAAAGAAGAGTAGGAACATTTGATAGAAGAAAGATAAATAAACTTAAACCTGCTTTTATGTCTTATATAAATTTTCTTGCAGAGGCAAAAGGAGAATTTATAAAAACAAATGATCTTAATGAGGTATTAAAAGATATAGTAGACTATAAGTTTCTAAAAGGAAGATCACAAACATATTTTAGAGCTATTGAAAATATACAGAATCCAGAAAGATTATCAGATATAGCAGGTATAATAGCTCAGACATTAAAAACATTCTATGATAATAATCAGGTACATGTAGAAAAATCAGTTAAGAAATATGTTTCTGATATAGAAAAGAATGAATTAATAAATCAACTTGCAGGACAAGGTGTTTATCCAGACGGGGAACAGGTAGTATTATTTTTCCAAGAAGGTATAATACCAACTATATTTCATTCAGAAGCTGGTCAAGTCTCTCCTACATCTAATAAAGAGAAATGGGAGACTGTACAAAATATAATAAAATCATGGCAACAAGCTGATCAAAAAACTGATGTTAAACCAGGAGAAACACTTAATGAAGAAGAGTTAACTCAAGAAGATGAGTTTGATGATATAGTAAGACAGACTGAAAATATATCTAGTGAGGTAGCAGAAGCTACTAATAGTGTGTTGGTTACAAAATGGAGAGCTTATGTAAAAGGTAAAGTTGGTACAGAAGGTAAAGTTTTATCTTGGAAGGAGTGGCAAAATACTAAACAAGCTAAAGATATAAAAGAGATTAGATCAAATTTAAATAATTATTATTTACAGAATTTAACACAAGAACAACAACAAGAAAAATCTTTTGATAATTGGTTAATTGAAAATCAAAGAGCACCTGAAGTATACACTATTATAAACTCTAAAGGAGGATCTCTTAGTGATATTATAATCACAGATTCTGATGTTGCACAGACTGATAAATTAGATAGAGGTGATGAGATTGTTCAAGAAGATCCGTCAGGTATACATATTTTAAAGAAGCTTGTATCAGGACAAACACAAGAAGAAGATGAATATTATTTTGAGATTGTAGATAATAATATGAATAATCTATATGAACAATATAAAATGATAGATCCTAATGGAAAAGTCATAAGAGATCATTATAAAACATTAGGTGAGGCAGTTGGAGCTCATGAGATGATTATAGGATTGTTACCAGATAACAGTACTTTTAATTTTCAAGGTGAAGATTTACATTGGAAAGAAGTATTACAAGATAATAAAGATAATCAGTTTGTTGTAATAACAACACCAAAGACATTTAATAAAGGACGTAAGTTATATTTAAGACCTCTTGAAACTGCTAATGATAGAAATACAAGTTTTCAAGTTGATGATATAGGTCTATATAGAAAATTAGATACATCTAAACTTAAACCTATTACAGAAGAACAAAATCTATTGAAGCTTAGACAATCTGAACCTATAAAGATGTATGCTCATAGAGCACCAGGTGAATCATCTCATGATGCTGAAGTTAGATTAAGTGATAGATTACAATCATTAACTCCTGAAAACACAAATAGTCTTAAATTAAAGGTTTCTAAAAATGAAAATTTTGAATCATTTAATGTAACAGCTGGTGAAGCTTTACCACAATTAGGAACTACAGAATTTACTAATCCTAAATTAAGAGTGGGTAGTGAAGAACTTACTGTTGCTGTTATACTTGGACAAGAAACATTAGGTTATTTACAAGGACCTACAGCTGCTATTCTTTTAGATGAATATGGTAAAACTGTTAATCCTTTAAATTTAACTGAAGATCAAGTAGATGATTATTTTCAAATTTATAAGACTACTAAAACTCAAATTAGAACTAAAGAAGAACAACTGCAAATTATAAAAAATAATTATGCAAGTAGTATATTATTAAATGAAAAATTAAAGGAACTATTAAGTGGTGATATAGAAGTTATAGTACCTGTAAATTCCATTAAAGGTTTAGACCTTAGAGTTTCACCTGGAAAGATGTTATATTCTAGGAAGGGTGAAGGAGCTCTTTTTTCTGAATTAGTTACAAACAAGATTGATGGTGAAAATATTTGGGTATTAGATAACCGTAGTGATGGTGAAGGTGGTGTAATCACAAATATAACTGATGATAATCTTTATGAAAAAACAGCTGCTATAGTATCTGCTGCATCAGAAGAAACAGGTTATAATCCTGCTAATACATTAAGTAGATATGTTGCTGTAACAAGATTAGCAAATGGAACATTTACATTTGTTGAACTAAAAGCAGATCAATTAACAGAACAAGAACAAAATGATATAGTATTAAAGATTCTTAATGCACAAGATAAAACATTAGATGAAAATATTAATGATAATGATGAAGTTATAAGTGAGACTTTAAACTTCAAACTTAATGAAGATCTTAAAAGTGAGTTCTATATATTTGGAAAGTCTGGAGAATTTATTGATATAGAAGTTACACCAAGAGGTGATGTTCAAGTAAAGTACTTCAATACAAAAAAGAAAAATGAAGTAGGTGGACCATTAAGAATAAGTTATACAATTAATGAAAACGATCTTAAAGGTGTTAAAGAAAGTAACAAACCATTTGAAGCATTCCTTACTGCAGTTAATAATAAAATTAAATTCAAAGATGCTGGATTAGCAACACCTATTAAACTAAAATTAACAAAAGATAAATTTAGAAAAGCTATTCCTGCAGAAGCAACTCCTCAAGATCTTGGATCTGTAATTACTAATTTTGAAAAAGAACTAAGAGGAAAGATTAGAATGGAAGCAGTTATAGCTGATTCAGCTGCAATTAATAATATTATCAATACATCAACTATTCCTTCTAATATCCAAGAAACTGTAGAAGAAAAGATCAATAAGACTGATAATGTTATGGTAAATGCTGAAATGGAATCTCCTGAGCTTACTCCAGAATATATGCAGAATTTATTTAAGAATGATTTTCAAGGTGTTGAAGATTCTACAATAAAATTAATAGCAAGAAAACTAGCCACTAATCAGGATCTTACTCCTGCTGAACGTACAATATATATTAATAAAAAGAATCCATCAGTACGTGAATCAATCAACCTGTTAAAACTTACATATTTATCTGGTGTAATTGAAGAAGGTGGTATGACTGATATTAATGTTAATGATGTAACTTCTACAACAGAAAAATCTCCATCTAGAAAAATTGCAGATGAACTTGCAGTGTTAGAAGAAGAGTATGATAAATTAGAAGATTCTATTTATAGAACTACATATGAAACTATAATCCCAGATAAAACAAAATCTACAAAAGATACTGTAAGGGAAGCTAATATTGCAGCTAATGAAGCTGTAGATAATGATCCTAAACTAAAAGAATTAGATAAACAAATTGAGGACCTTAAGAAAAAGTTAGCTCCAAAAGTTATTAATGAGAATTTTGGTCAAGAACACATTGAACAAATAGATCAATTTATTACATGGGCTAAACAAAATCTACCAGAGTTTATTCAAATACAAGATATACAAGATCTATCAGCCAGGTTAAAAGAAAACGGTAAGACAGTTGGTATGTTTGTATTAGAATTAAATAATCTATTTTTTATTACACCCAGCATAAAGAAAAATGTTGAAGGTAGTATATATGTTGGTGCACAAACACCATTTAAATATCACGAAGCTTTTCATGGAGTATTTAGAATGTTATTGTCTGAAGCAGAGATCAAAAAATATCTTGCTATAGCTAAGAAAGAAAAAAATGCAGAATTAAGATCAGAAGGTAAAAAATTATCTGAAGCTCTTAATGAACTTAAGTCATCTCATAGTATTTATAATAACTTAACAAAAGAACAACTAGAAGATAGATTATATGAAGAATATCTAGCAGATAAGTTTGAAGAATTTAAAATGAATCCTAAAGGAACTAACACATCCTCTGAGATTAAAAGTTTATTTACTAGAATTTTAGAATGGATTAAAGCTGTATTTAAAGGATTTTCTAAAAATGAATTAACAACTTTATTTGAAAATATTGATGCTGGTAAATATAAAACAACAAGTGTACAAACCAATAGATTTACTACAGAAGCAGTAGAATCTGGAGTATCATCTCAAGCTCCTAAAGTTATACCTGTTGATAGTTATACATATTCTTATAATGACCCATTCACTGGAAAAGAAATTGTATCATTAGCAAATACATATATGACTGCTAATGATCAGAGAACAATGATTGCTACTATTTCATCACTATTTAGAAGTTATGTTGACAGAGGAGATTTATTAATAATGTCTAGGCAAAGTGTACTTGATAAAGCTATTTCAGATTATACTAAATTATTAGATCCAAGGAGAGAATATTATACTGCAGAGGATAATGGTATACCATATAGATCTATAAGAAGAAAACTAAAGAGTTTTCATAAAGCATTAAAAAAGAATAAGGATATTATTGCTCAAAATGTTACAGACTATTTATCTATCTATGATAACAAATATCAAATAGAACAAGATACTTTTGAGGAATTTGAAAATTCTGATGATACTAATGTAAGAAGGGTAGATGAATATGGTAAGAGTGCAAGTCAAATAGGAGGTATTAATTCTTTATCAACATTTTTAAGGACATTTATAGCAACAACTATAATAGAAGAACAAGACATGTTTGGTAATAAAGAAACATTAGAGGGTGTTCCTATTGTAACTACAGTTGATTACAACTTTGCATACAGTGGATTATTAAAAGCTCTTGCTAATAAAACAACAGATTTAGAAATGTTGAGAGCATTAGTATCATTTAGTAGTTCTAATAAACATACCGCTGCTGTTGCAAGTAATATATTTAAAGAAGCAGGTATTAATGATCCTGCATCTTTATTAGAATTAGATCAGATGCCTAAAATTGCAAATACTAATTTTATACAAAAAGTTATTAAAGGATTTAATCAATTTAAAGTTGATTATATGTTTGCACATAAAGATACAAATACAGATGTTGTATTTATATATGCAGCTAATAAAAAGGATGATAGTAATATGCAACTTGATCAGTGGGCAGAACACTTTGAACAAGTATATCCTTCATTATTATCAGATGCAGGAAAGAAAAAAGCATTAACTACTCTTAATCTATTCTATTCTAAATTACAAAATCCAAAAGAAAGAAGCAGAGCTCAATTAGATAAAGAGGCAAAAGCAGTATCTGAGAATCTTTATGATTTACTTGGAATACAAATTAATGCAGAAACTATTAAGTATAGTATTTTATCTACCAAAGTTGATAGAAAAGTATGGGAAGAAGCTATAGTACAATTAGGATTATCTGCAGGTGCGGATCCAATTACTCCAGAAGATGTTGCTCAAATAAGAAATTCAGTATCAAGAGGTGAAAATCTCTTCTTAGATAATCAAACAAATATACCTGAGAAGGCAACAGATGAAGATAATACAACTGAAGAAATAGATCATAGTACAGGAGTAGCTAGTAGATTAAGAAAATTAGCTAAAACGAATTCTTATTTTGATGAGACTGTAGGTGCTACTGTATTTAGAGATCCTAAAGGTAATTTTATATATGCTCATCAGATGCCTACATTCCATTTAGTAAAAGTAGCTGAGATGAGTTCTAAGGATTGGGCACAAAATAAAATAAAAGAAAACTCATTCTTTAGTAAAAATTATCTATTAAATAATGAAAAATTCTTAGCTCATGCTGCTGCAGGAAAATTAAAAGTAACTAGATTTATAGGAAGTAAAGAAGGAAAACTAGATGAGAATGAACATGGCACGATAATAGAGAATAGAGGTTTAACTGTAAATCAAAAACCTGGTGTCTCATTTGGTGAGTCTACAGGTGCAGAATTTATTGCTGATGTAATTAATTCATATGTATATCATTACAATAGAAATAGTCAGAAGGTTCCATTAAATCCATATATAACTAAAGAAGGTAAAGATGATTATTATATAGAAGCCCCTATAGATTTAAAAGTAATGTCTGATGCAAGTACAAATGATTTTGTTAGTTTACCAATTGAGAAAATGATTGAACAAGATGAATCTGGGGATATTAAACTTACAGATCATTCTCTTGATGCATTAATTAATAACATATTACAAACAGAATATAATAGAGTTCTAAAGGAAGTTAATCCTGAAACAGCTGAAACAGATGTAATAGAAGGATTTAATACAGATAGTATAAAGAAAGGAAAACAACTTGGTCAGAGAGGTAAAAGATTTGTAAGATCAAGAGGTTTTATTACAAGAAGAAAAAGTAAGATTAAAAGAATTGGTGGTATACAAGCACCCCTTATGTCAAAAGAAACTGCAAAAGATATTGTAGATAATAATCAAAAAATAATATTAAGAGGTGGTAAAGCTCAATCTAAAATTGGTTTAGATTCTGGACAACAGTCTGCTGTATTATTACCATATGAACAAGAAGGAGAATCTAGATATGCTGATGTAGTTGTAAAAAATAAAGGTTTAGTCTCAGTTAATAATATTAATCTTGACCAGTACATTAAAGATTTAGGGAATGCAGTAAGTACTAAACCTATTGCAGGTAAAAAGAAACAAAACACAGCTAAAATTGGTGAGATAACATATTATTTCCAAAGATTAGATGATGCTAAATTCTTTAGTGGAAAAATAGATCAATATGTATATGAGTTTATAACATCAGATACCACGGAAGAAACAGATGTAGAAGCAGGTGTTGAAGAAGTTCAGACTCCAGAAGGTGTTGAAGAACAAGTAGTTTTCTTTGAGTCAGACAATTTTGTGGAAGAGACTTTAATTAATGCTGCTAAAGAAGAACTATCTTTTGAAGATGCAATGAAAAGAGTAGGTGAAGATAAACTGAAAGAAATAATTGAAGAAAGAATATTAACTGACTTCTTTGACTTTAGACGTTTACTTTCTAATATACGAGCAACAGAAAAATTAAGTGTAGAAATTACATCAGGTCTAGGTGAAATGGTAAGACCTCAAAAAGGAAAACGTGGTAGACCATATTATAAAACTACTGAAGCTGGTAAAAAAGCAATGAAGTTATATAATCTAAAAGAGAATGATCTTGATTATAATCTTGCTCAAATATATATGCATCAATTTATAAATGCTAGATCTATGAATGAGGTATTATTAGGAGATCATGCAAAATTATTTACTAATTTCACTGATGAGATTAAGAGAGCTAAGATGCAAAATGCAGCAGGACCAAGTGCAGCATCAGCTCTTACAGCTCCTAAACTTGGTATTAATCATACATTCATGTCTGATAATAGTATCAGTTTATTTACTTATCATGATCCTGAAGTCATGAATAAATTCTCAACAGGAACCACTAAAGAAACTGATGCCTTCATGGTTGGAACTGTTAAAGCATTTAGACATTTTTGGTTTGGTATTGGTAATCTTACTACAGAACAAGCAAATCTCTTAGATAAAATTCAAGCAGGTGAACAGATAACTGTTGATGATATGTGGGGTAATGTGGCATTAGGAACGGAAGGATATAAAAAATTAAATGCTCTTATAAACTCTAAGAAGTTTGTATATGGTGATGGACAAACATATCTAAAAATGTCATTCTTTGTTCTAACTCCTGAGCTTACATCATATAAAGATAGATTTGGTGAATGGAAAGCTCTACCACAAATGGAACAATTACACCATTTAAGAGTTAAGATGGAAAACTTTGAGAAAGGTAAAGAAACTGTAGCTATAGCAATTCCTACATCAGGATCTAAAATGATGAAGAAGAATGTTGTTAGTGCAGAAGAAATGTATAGTAATAAATCTATTGAAGAACTGCAAGCAAACTATGGAGAAAGAAAAATAAATACAGGACTGAATCCTAAATGGATGAGATTGCAAGTTGTAAATCCATCTAATAAGATAGAAATTGTTGATCCACGTCAGATGAAACAACTAGTTACTAGTGAACAATCTGATAATGTAGAGGTTGTTATAGATGGAAAAGTAACCACATTAGGTGAAGTAAGAAAAACGTATCATAAATCTGTTGCAGCTCAAACTACATTAAGATTTAAGAATAGAAGAAATCTTGTATTTGATATGAATACTGCATTAGATGAAATTGGTAAGAGTAAAGATCTAGGTAAGACAACACCTAATCTTAGATCATTCTTACGTTATGCAATGGCAGGTTTAGAATCTTCACAAGCTAAAACTCAAATGTTAGAATTCTTCTCATTTGATGAAGTAGGTAATCCTAAATATGATTTAAACAATCCTATTACAATAGATAAATTTCAACAATTATTTTTAGCATATTTTAGTAAAGGTGTTTTAGCAGGAAGACAACCTGGAGTATCATTAGCTTTAGCATCTAGCTATGGTGTAAAACCAATGAGAAGAGTTAAAAAAGTAGATGAGAACGGCCAACCTATTGAAACTGAAATAATTAGAATGGATGAATTTAAAAAGAATCCTTCTAAATATAAACCAGTTGATAAATTTATAGATGGGAAATGGGTGGATGTTAAAAAAGGAGATATAATATTACAAGAGTTACAACATAATGTATATGATGCTGAAAGAAAAATTTATTATAGTGAGTTTATGATGGCTCCTCATCACAGAGATGTACATAAATTTATTAAACCAGGAGATATTATACCTAAAGCTGTAGCTGAAGCACTTGGTATACGTATCCCATCTCAAGATAAACACTCTGCTATAAGTTTAAGATTAGTAGATTTCTTACCTGTATATTATGGATCAACAGCAATGTTCTCAAAAGAACTTATTGAAATATCTGGAGCTGATTTTGACATTGATAAATTATATACAGCTCTTAAAGATTTCTATTATGAGAAAGGAGATTTTAAAGAATATGGTAAAGCTGAGACTGAGAAAGGTAGATATACAGAATATATAAGATATATTATATCTCAAGTAAATAGAAGAGGATCAACAATAAATGAAGCAGTTATTAATTGGAGTACAAATGATTCACAATTTTTAGATGCTGAACAAACAGAAGATCTTCAAGATGAGATAGCTAGAAAAACTGCTTCAGAATTAGTAGTAAATGCAGATTTATTTAATAAATCCTATACAGCAAAGATCTTAGGATACATACTAGAGATTAATGATAATATTACTGATCAACAAATTATAAAACTTTATAATAAGAACGAAGATCTATATGGTGCTCTTAAGAGTTTAGGTCTACCCGTTACTTTGAAAGAATATAAAGCTTATGTAGAGAAACATGGTGAACCATATGAAGGCGCAATAAATAATAATATACTTGATCAAAGAATAGCTTTAGTTGCAAATGAAGGAGTTGTAAAACCAATTGATGGAAGAGAAATAGGTTATGGTAATGAACCAGCTAACTTGGAACCTTTATATGAAATAAGAGATTTTCTAGAAGAAACATTCCCAGAGCTGGCTGACTTTGCTAATCCAGAAGATATTGATCCTGACAATATGTTAGGTCTAATTGAAACTTGGAATAGTATTAAAACTGGTGAAGGTGGTATTGGTGCGGCTGTAAGACCTAATGTTGTTCTTGGTATGCTAGGAGAAAATGGTGTTGTATTAAAGAGTAAGAAAGTAGGAGGTAAAGAACTATATCCACAAATAAGATTTAATAAAATTACATACAACAAGTTTGGAACTCCATATTCTATTGATGGAAAAACTACTAAAGATAAAGCTACAAGAACTCAATATCTTATATCTTCATTGATAACAATGATGACAGATAATGCTAAAGAGAGATTGGCTGATGTTTTAGGAGTTAATAAAAATTCACTAGCTGTTCTTACTAATCTATCATCTTTAGGTGTACCAATTCAGACTAGCATATTATTACTTAAAAATCCTGTTATTAAATTAGGTTATGAATTTGCTATAAATAAACCTACACCAATGTCTCCTGGTATATCTAAAATATTACAAAAGAGACAGAAGTTTTTAAATAAAGAATTTGAAATTACTACTGAGCCTGTAACAACTGAAGCTCTAATAGAAGCTATAAATAATGACTGGTTAGATCCTACAATACCATTAGCTACAGGATTTGGTGATAACCTAACTGGACAAACTCCTGAAGGTTATACAGATAAACAAGCGTCTGTTGAATATGCAATAAACAGACAATTTATTACAGCAAGAAGAGTTGCAGACTATACAGGTCATTTAGGTTCTTTAGTTGATTTACTTTCTGGTTTTGGTAGAACTATGGAAGTTGTAGATAGCAGAGCAGAAAACTTTAAGAAATTAGGATTAGATCTTACTGACTCAGAATTTGCTAAGTTAAGAGATGATAATTATTTAGATTTAGATAGACCTAGTGATGCTCCGTTTGTTCCTTTTGATGCTAGACCTATAATCAAAGGGGATGATTTCCGTGCTACATATTATAAAATATTTAAAGAGTTTACAGAGGATCTTCTACCAGCAGTATTTATAACACGTACTGATAATTTCATAAAAATGAAGAACACTGTGATAGCTAATATGGTACGTAATAATCAAATAGTTAATTCTGAAAGAAGAAACGCTATTGAAAAAGATGTACTAAGTTATCTAACTATTAAAGCATATAGACAGTTCTTACTTAACTCAGAGAATGGTATAGAGAAATTAGCATCATTACAGAATGGTATGATCTATGATGATGTAGGAGGAAAGGATACTTTAACAATAGAAAGCATTACTAAAAGTATAAGGAATTATTTTGCTTCAAAAGGAAGAGAAAATTATTTCATAGAAAAATTTGTTAATCTAGATCTATCTACGAATGAAACAAATAAAGCTAATATAAATAGATTAAAAGGTAACAACTGGACAAAGATGTCTGATAGTAGAGCTGTTGATCTTCAAGCTAGTTTTGCTGAAATATATAGTGAACCTGCTTTAAGACCACATGCATATGATTTAGTTCATTATCTTCTTGTTAAAGATGGTATGCAATTTGCTAATAATACTTTCTTATCTGCTATTCCAGCTTTTATGTTTGACCAAATATTAAACTCCATATCTGCTGGACACAGACTTCTAAAGTCAGAAACAGCAACAACCAGTTCTTATGATCTTATATTTGGTATGGGTGCAAAAGAATTAGCTAATGAATTTGCTGAGGGATATTTAAAATCTAATAAGAATGGATGGTTATTACCACAGATAACAAGTGTAACTTCTGATGAGACAAGACCTGGTCATATTGATAGTGATGGGAATTTACAACTTAATATGTTTGCTGGAGTAAATTCTTACATGAATCAAAAGGGTGAAAAAGTTGTCAAAGGAAAGAAATTCAAATTTAAAAGGAAAGGTAAATCAATATTTATAGATACAACATCAAAAGAATATAAAAGATTAGTAACTAACATAGGAGAATTAAGTAATATGGGTGTTATATTTACTGCAATAGATGTAGATGGAAAAACACATCTAGAAATGAATATGCCTTTATATTTTAGAAATCAATATCAAGATGCTTTTGGTAGGACATACACAAAAGATTTTCAGTTAAATCAAGCATATAAAGAATCTCAATTTTCACAAACAGGAGATGTATTAAATATGTTAGAGGGTGAAGAACTAATAGTAAAAGGTTGGCAAGCAACATATGTTCCTGTAGAGTTAGTTGGATCTAATCAAGCTACAGCAGTTGCTTTTGCTAATGGAGAAGTTCCAACTTATAATTCTTTAAAACCTAAGAATATAGACCCTATAGATAATATATTGAAAAATCTTAATATACAAGATATTGAAAAACAAATTGAAGGTTTAGACTTTAATCAAATACAAGAGCTCTATGATGAAGCTACTAATACAGGAAAGGAAGTATCATCTACTAATAAAGGAGTAAAAATAGATGGTAAAAAAATTGATTCAAATACCCCAGCACCTGAATTCAATTTAACAGATGCTATAATGAAGTCACTTTCAGTAAGTGAAGAAGATATAGTTGGTGATAATGTAGAGAATACTAATCTATTGTTAAATCAATTAGGTATATCACAAGTTGAGAAATCTAATAAATCTGATGAAGAAATAAAAGTAATTAAAGAATGGTGGGCAGACCCAAAAACAAATAGGTTTGAAGCATTAAAACAAACAAAGAGGTCTAATTTAGATGGTATATTAAAAGAATTTAATAACTTTGACGGCACTGCAGAGAGGTTTATAGATCTAATAAAAAATTGTAAATAAGATGGCAAATTGTTATAATAAGAATACACCACAATATAGAGCTCTTCAAACTAAATATAAGAGTTCATTAACAGTGGATGGTTATATTGATACATATCAACGTATTACAAAATCAGAGGAAATACCTACAGTACAAAATGTAGAAGAGATGCTTACTAGAAGAAAAACTATGATGTCTCTTAAGAAAAGAAACTATAAAAAATCTATATTAGCTAACCTTAGTAGAAAAAATATTATACATAATAGATTTGGAGAATACAGAGTTAATCATAGTCATTCTGTAACTAGAGCCTTTAGTCCTGGTGTATTAAAAACTAATTACAATAAGGTTCTTACATTATTACAATTTAATAGAATACCTACTGATGCAGTAACATTTAAGAAAATATCTAATAATGTAAGTAATACTGATCCTACATATTTTGAAACTTATATAATTGATATAAATGAAAATCTTTTATCACACTTAGATGCATTAAAAGATACAGTAGATAAAAGTAAAACTCACATTGCAGATATAATAGCACAACTAAAAAGAGTATTTCCTAATGTAGATGTTGATATAGTATCTACAAAAGAAGCAGAAGAATATTATAATACTTTACCTTTAATACAAAAAGCTAAAGTTCCTTTTAACAAAATTAATGCTTATTACCAAGGTGGAGTTGTTAAGTTAATTAAGAATAAGATTACATCTGAAATAGCTGCTGAAGAAATATTACATCCATTTATATCTGCTATAAAACAAGATAATAATGCTTTGTATAATGGACTATTACAAGAAGCAAAAGAAATGTTTCCTTTATTAAGACAAGAAATAAATGATAGTTATACAGACGGTAGAGGGTTTACAGCAGTTGATAGAGATTTAGAATTAGTAACTCAAGCATTAGCCCGTCACTTTAAAAAAGAATATGAAGAAAGCCCTACAGAAAATTGGAGATCTAAGATAGCAGACTTATTAAAATGGTTTCTAAAATTAGTACAACAAGTATCTGATTATGTTCTTGGAGATAAATTAAGATTAACTGTAGATGTAATAAAACCTAATGCAAAATTATCTGACATTGCACAATTATTAAATACGGAGGATCTTCAGATAATGTTAGATATTAAAGCAGATCAGCAAGTAAGATATGCATTAGATCCTGAGACAAAAAGAGTAATAGATTATGCAAAAGGAAAAGCTAATGATGTTCAAAAGATGATCATAGATAACTTTTTTAATACAGCAACTAAATCTGAATTTGCTGTAAATAGCTTGAGTACAGATAATGTTATACTTGATAGAGATACACATACATACATTAATCTTTCTGACAGTAATTTAACTTATACATCTGTAACAACTGCTATTAAAGGTAAACTTAATGATGATGGAGCATATGAATTAAACAGATTACTGGGTAATGATTTTGATACTATACTAGAAAGTATTACAATGAATATATCTTTTGAAGAAATGCCAACACTAAATATTCTAGAAGAAAGTGTTGCTAGAAAAGCTTATGAAGCTCTTCAACATTATACATTTGGTATTGAAGCTGATGGTAGTGTTCTTATTCCACAGGTTATTGTATCTGATAAGAAGTCTGGTATTGCAGGAATGATTGATCTATTAAGAGTACATCCTGATGGATCTCTTACTATTATAGATTTGAAATCAAGTAAAAATTCATCTAAAGGATATGCCTATAATGATGTTGTATATCCTGTAAATGAAGGTAGTGTTTTTTATGATCCTTCAAACCCAGATAAAAAGGTATTTACAACTAGTCAACAACATTCTATTCAGACTAATTTGTATAAGAGGATATTAGAGAACATGGGTTATCAAGTTCATGAAGAATCTCAAACATTCCATGTGTTAGTAGGAGTTGAAGGAAAGGGTAGGAATCAAGAGTTCACAGGAACATTTCAATTAGATGGAACAACTTTTCATCCATCAACCCAAAGTAAAAGATATATAGATCAGATTGTACCTTATAATGTTAATCAAACTACAGAACAAGCTTTAGATGATGCTCTTGAATCTTCAGGTATATTTGAACCTGCTAGTATATTAAATAACGAACCACAAGAACAAGCTCCTCAGAGTGATGCACCAACAGATGCAGCATACAGTTCAATATTTGATGCAGTAAATACTTTTAAGAAAGGAGCTATAACAAGAAAACAAGCTTGGGAATCATTAAGAAGTAGTACATTATTTAATATGTCTGAGTCAGAATATATTGAAGAATTAGAACAGACTGTATCAGCTATTAATGTAGCAATGCTTAGAGGTACTGTAGATGTAGTATTTACAGAAATGCTACAGAAGGGTATCAAAAAGATTGAAGATATTATAGAATATTTAGGAAAGAAAGAAAACTTTACAGATCCTGCATATATTAAACATGTATTATATTGGAAAAAATTTGTTGAGGTATACCGTGGTTTAGCTAATATATCAAATGCAGATGGATTAAATAAATCTCAACTTATACTAAAAGAGAAATTACAAACTTTACTTAATGATCTTGTAGGTGAATCACAAAATGATAGAGGTGATAAGATACCAGGAATATTAGATAGTGCATTAGAAAACTATGTAGTTGCATGGGCACTTGATAGAACTAATAGAAATGATATAACTGAAGAAGATGTAAAAGCTATGGTTAAACATGCAGAAGATATTGGCATGGTAGGTCATTTAACAGGAGATGCGGATACATCAGGAGATATATTAATGGCTTTAATGGCAAAAGAATTTAAGGCTAAGAAACAAGAAATGCTAGATAAAGTTCAAACTATAGGTGAAGACATTAGAAGTCATGCAGGTAGATTATTAAAATTAAGCCCAGGTAATACAATTGATTTTGAGTATATGATGGTAATGGATGAAAAGGGAGAATGGTCAGGGCAATATGTTAGACCAATTGGATACCAGTATTATAGTAAGTTAAATGAATTATATAGTAAATTGTCTGACTCAGATGGAAATAAATTAAGATATATTGAAAAAGCTAATGAGAAGGATTATACTGATACAGAAAGAGAACATAATAAAAAATTAGCTAAAGCTAAATCAGACTATTCTGATTTTATGAGACCTGAAGAGCTAACTAAAGAAGGAAGAAAAGATGGTAAGTATCATAAATTAACTAAGGAATTTATAAATGCTAGAGATAAAGTCATGGTATATAGACCTTCTATAAGACAATATGTACGAAAGGGTGGTGTATCAGATATAGAAGTTCAGAACTTTAAGAATAAGTACTATGATGAGATTACTTATTATAGAAAAATGAAAGATAGCTATGGTGACTTTACAGGTGTAGTTAAATTAGATACAATGCCTGTAATTAAAAAAGATTATGTAGAGAAAAGAGAATGGAGTGGGGATGGACAAGATATGAGAGATTCTAAATATACTGCTATTATGAATCCTACTAATGAGTTAGAGAGAGCACAGAAAGATTTCTATTTAATGTTTAGAAGAGTATATGAAGAAGAACTATTACCAATGCTTCCAAAGAATGTTGAAGGTTTAATGAGTGGAACTAGCCCAATGGTTAGAGATAGATTCATGAAAGAATTAGAAGCTAAACCAGACATTGTTAAAAGATTATGGGGTAAGATGGGAGAAGGTTGGTCAAACTTTTGGAATACTAGTACAAGACAAGAAGTAGTAGCATTTGATGAACATGGTGATTTTGTTGAAGATACATTACCTATTTATTATGTTGGTGTTCCACAAACAGAAGCAGCTTTAGAATCTATTAATAATAAAGTTAAACTTAAAATTAAAGAAATTAAAGAAGCAAAAAATGCAAAAGAAGAAGAAGCATTAAACTTACAATTAAAAAAATTAAGATTAGAGAGATCACGATTACAAGATCAACCAACTAGAAAACAAATGAGTAAAGATCTAGCAGACAATCTATTACGGTTTGCTGGTATGGCTCAGAACTATGCAAGCATGGGTCAGATAGAAGATACTTTAAAAGCTGTTATGATAACTATGGAGAAAAGAACTTATACACCTGCTGAATATAAATTGGTAACTAAAATTAAAAGTGGATTCAAGAAAGTAGGTCTTAAAGGTACAGGAGGAACAAGAGGTGAGGCAAGATTATTACAAAGAGCACGTAAGTTTATGAGTATGACTTTTTATGATAATGAAAAAAGGAGTCTTGAATGGTATGATAAATTAGCATCAAAGGTTATTTCTTTTTCTTCATTAGGTTATGTTGGATTTAATGTTTTTGGTAACATTAATAACTTTGTAATGGGTAGAGTTAACAATGGTATAGAAGCTGCAGGTGCTTTATACTTTGATAGAGGTGCTTATCTTAAAGCAACTGGGGAGTTTAATAAAAGAATGGGTTTTGATTATTTTAATAGATGGGCTCATAATTATCATGGTGCCTTTGGTGCAGGGAAATATGAAGAGTATAAACCTATAAGTAAGTTTGAAGCAAGTGTTGGTCTCTTTAGAATGGTAGATGATAAAACAGATATACGTGAGACAACAAAAACAGCAGGAGTAGAAGGTAGAGCTTCCAGGATGATTAATTCTGTAGCATATTCTTTGAATGATGCTTTTGAATATAATGTACAAACTAAAACTGGATTAGCTATTTTGTATAGTCTAGAAGCAGACAATGGTAAGAAGGAAGGAGAAGGAGGTAGAAAAGTAACAAGTTTATATGATGCTCTAGAATATAATAATACCACAGGAAAGATGACAATGAAAACTGAGTTTACTCATGTTACATTAAGGAATGGAAAAAGAAAGGTGTGGAATGATCAGGTTAGATATGAGATTAGAAATTATATACGTGAGGTAAATAAACAAATACATGGTAACTATGCTAGAGAAGATAGAATGGTTATTCAAGCTCATACAATAGGAATGCTTGCTGCACAATTTCATAAATGGATTGCCCCTGCTGTTAAAGCTAGATTTAGAAAAGAATACTTTGATGAAAACTTAGGTTATCTAGAAGGTAGATATTTATCCTTTGTTAATTTCTTAGCTTATTCTGCTAAAAATTTAAATAGTATAGGTAAACTTCAGAGTAATTATAAAGCATTTAATGGTGAGAAAGGTATGATGAAGTTAAAGAATGTACATAGAACAATGGGTGAATTAATGATCTTTATGACTGTGTATACATTAAATAATTTATTAGCTGCTTGGGACGAAGATGATGATGACTCAAAAAAATCAGCTACAAGAAAAAGATTAGAGAATGCATTAATGTATCAGATGAATAGATTACAAAAAGAAATGTTATTATATATACCAGTATTTGGAGGGAATGAACAAATACAAATAGTAGAAAGTCCCATATCATCTACTAGAATAGCAGGTGAATTTAGTGGTGCTTTTTTAGAAACATTAAGATGGATTCCAAATCTACCTGCATATATGACATTAGAAGGTGCAGAATTAGAACGATGGAAAAAGGAGTCAGGATTATATTATACAAGAGGAAATAGAAAAGGTCAAGCTAAACTTGGTAAAGAATGGGGAGATTTTATACCATTATGGTATACTATAAACAGATGGTTAGCGTTTGATAATATTAAAAACTTTCACATTAAATAACTATGGAAAAAACAAAGAAAGATAAACAGCCTTATAAACCATTACCTGATTATCTATCTATCGGGCCTTCAGATATTCATGGTGCTGGTATTATTGCTAATGAAGATATACCTAAAGATATTGAAATGGGAATCAGCCATGTGTATGATCCAGAATTTCAACATGATTATATTAGAACACCATTAGGAGGATTTGTAAATCATTCTGATACACCTAATTGTGAATTAGTAGATAAGGATGATGATTACCATTATAAAACTATTAAGACTATTAAGAAGATACAAGCAGGTCAAGAGCTTACTTTAAAGTATTCTTTATATCCTTTATGTGATTATCTTAATGAATAGTTAACATTAATTTAATATAAGTAGGGATTACATTACGTATCTTATTAATATGAAACGTATAGATATAACCCCAGCTATTTACATTGTTCTTATGGTTATTGTGTTTGTTCTAGGTACTATGTAATTTCACAGCTACCTCCAGCACAAGCTAACTCACCCTTAAGATCAGTATTGTCATCTATTTCAACAATCATAGATAGATCAATATCTAACAAGGATTTCTTTAATTCATTATATCTCTCTTCTGTTATATCTTCAAAAGGAGCCTGAGTATAACTACCACCATCATAAGGTAAGACAGATAATCCATTATATGAATCTCTATTATCCCACATCCATTTACCAGCTGCATCCCATTCATGCTCTCTTAATGATATAGTAGCAGAAACATTATGAGTATTAGATCCAATTCTGTGACCTTTCTTCACCCATTCTGTAGCTATTCTCTTAACTCTTTCTAATAATTGAAATGGGGATTCAGTTCTTAGTATAGAACCTTCAGGAGCCTTTTGTGGTATACTAATTACAGCAGTATCATGAGCTCTAAAATAATCATCTTCAATTAATTCAGGATGGTTGATAGATAGATAATTATATATAGCTTCATTTTTACCAACTCTTATTCTTCTGATGTAGAAATCATTATGCCAAGCATGTATACCAGAACTTGTACCTAATGTTAATGATGTTGTGCCAGCAGGTTTTACTGTAGTACATCTAGCTGCTTTTCTAATTCCAATCTTTCTAGCAACACGGGCATTCTCACGTTTAACAATTTCAGCAGCTAAAGGTAGATCCATATCAAGAACTTTACCACTACCAATGCCTGTCATTGATATACCAATAAGAGCATCTTTTTCAGTGGTCTCTTGCCAAACTTCTCTTAGATAATGAAAGTTAGTATAACCCGCTTGAAGTGTACCAATTAATGAAGCTGCTCTTACACGATCATCAAAATCTTTTTGGTCTTCTATATTACTAACATTAACTTCACACAGATTACAAAACTGATAAGGACGTAAGGCAATCTCACAACATGGATTAGTTCCCCAATCTTTGTCATTATTTAAATATATACCAGGTTCACCAGCTCCAGATAATTCAACACGTTTCCATAAATCCATAAAGAAATCTTTAGTAATCTTATGTCTCATTAAAACAGCTGAATTATTTGCTCTTCCTCTCTGTGGATTTTCTTCCCACCATTGTCCTGATTTACATGAAATCATTTCATCATCATGAGCACTAAATAAACTAATCAAAGCAGCCCTTCTAATACCACCAGCTAATACTGCATCTGCAATATAACATATAATATCATGAGTCTCAAGACATGACAGCTTATCACCGTCTTCTTTAGAACTTAATAATCCTTCAATCTTTAATAAGCATTCTTTAAGTGGTTGAGGACCAGGAGCTTTACCACCTGATGTTACAAGTCTGGCACCTTTAGGTCTAATGTCAGAGTAATCAAATACTATTTTAGAACATCTACCATTAAGATATGATTTCATTAATACTTTAACTGCATCAGCCCAACCTTCAATACTATCACTTATTAAGTATCTCTTAGTTCTTTTTGAATAAGGTTTATTAATATGAGGAAGTTGTTTAACGTGATGTTGTTGTACAGAATATCCAACACCTGTACCACCAAGTAACAAGAACATGGTTTCACTAAATGAATCAATACTATCTATAGGAAGATAAGCACAATTATAAACTCTATTAGGAGAAATCTCAATTGGTTTACCACCAAATTGCATTGATCTCATTGAAGGTAAAACTTTCTTATCATAAACAAATTCATATGCTTCAGTAATCTCAGCCTTCATATCAGGATATTTCTTGATATGCATAGCTTTATTTCTGTCAACAAGTTCAGTCCATGTCTCTCTTCTATTTAATTCAGGTTTATATTTTGCATATTTCATATGGACAGTGATGTCACTCAGAATTTTGTTACTTAGATTCATATTTTTATAGTTTAAAAAGGGTTAATAAAAGGTTCCCATTAAAGGGTAATAACAAGATAAATAAAATATCTTAAAATGTAAAGTATATTCAAAAACAAATTCACACGTTTTTAATTTTAAATATGAGTTTCTTTTTGTATATTATATATGTACTGCAAAAGTATAATAATATTTATAAATAAAAAAATTTAAACAGATGAGTTATAGTGTAATTAAAAAATATAACTGGACCTTTTTTGCTGAAAAGATTTTGAATGCATTAACAGGAACGAAAAGAACCTATATGAAAAATTTAGGTGCTGGTACTACAACAAATTTAGTTCAACCTTTTAGAACTATTTCCATAATGAATACTCATGCTACAAATACAATAGCTGTTGCTAATGTTGCAGCTGATACAATTACTATACCAGCATTAACAACAGTAAACTTTGATGCTGTAAATGGAAATATTATGGGTGGAGATCTAACAGTAACTACAGGAACAGGTACAGCAATTGTAGCAGGAACATATTAAAGAGAATTTAAATGGGGACTAATATTAACAGACAACAAATTCTGTCAAGAAAAGTTTGGTCAATTCATGATGGTGTAGGTAGTGCTGGAGCAACATGTTCAGATTATAATTGTGCATCTGGTGAATTTGGTGGTACAGATTATGCAGATAATTTAAATGCATTGTGGACCAATCTAGATCCAACTGATGCATTTAGTATTTCAGTATGGGTTAAACCTGAATGGAGTCAGTCAGTAGGTGCACGAAATTTTGTAAATATAGGAGTAACAACTGGAGCTTGGAATGATAATATTTTTAGATTTTATTTTACTAATGGGGGAAGTAATTTAAACAGAGTAATAGGAGAGTTTAGAACAGGGTCTAATAGATGTCAACAATTATGGGCTTTACATAGTTATAATTCTATAGTTGGTTTAGGTGGTAATGCTAGTGTAGGATGGTCTAGTGCTAACCCTGGTAATAGAAATGCAAATGATTTTTCATTACTGACTTTAACATATGATCCTACTGCATCAGCTACTTTAAATTATACAAGATTTAAATTATATTGGAATGGTAATGATATGGGTGCTGGAGTTGCTAATGATAGTAATCCAGGTAGTGTTACATTTCCTAGTGGAACAACTAAAACGTTTAGATTAGGAGCAACATTAGTTACTAATGCTGCTGGTATGGAAGGTAATTTAGATGAGGTGGCTTTTTGGAGTAAAACATTAACAGCTGCAGATGTGTTAGAAATATGGAATGGAACACAAGCAGCTGCTAGTACAGATGGTACACCAGATAATTTATTAAGTTCTTCAGCAGGATCAGCTGGTTATTTAGCAGGTTGGTGGAGACTTGAAAATAATACATTAGATAGTTCTACAAATAGCAATACATTAGTTGCTAACGGAATGAGTTTTGATACAACAGATAAAGCATAAGACATGGCAATAACAGGAGTATATTATATAGTTTTAAGTTCAAAAGCAGGTCTTCTTAATGCAAGTAAAACTAGAGAACCTTTAAATTCTGATGATTTATCTAATTTAAGACGTGATAAAGATAACACTATGTTTGTTATTAATAGTCAAGAAGAGATTCCAGGTAGTACTTATGTAACAAAGTTTGCTAGTAGAGCGGCTATGATGGAGTATATTACTACTGAAACAGCTTGGATAACAGTAGATATGACAGCTACAAGAGAAGAACAAGCAAATGTAGCAATGAATGACCTAACAGCAGTAGCAAGAGAAAATTTATTAAGAGCTTGGGTACCTAAAAATATAATGAAAGCAGGAACTACGGATGAACCAACTGTTCTTTCTGAATCTTTTACTTCAGTTGGAGATAATGCAAATTGTGATACAGATTCAAAAGCAATAAGAATTTGGTTTGATATTAATGAACGTCATAAGGGCCATCTAGTAGCAGGGTATGTTGGAGGAGAGAATAGTATTTTTAGTGCTACAGAGATATATAATGCTCACAATATGATATATGTACCTGGTGATCAAAGGGGGATTACAATTGACGTACCACCAGCAACAACTGGAGCATGGACTTTATTTCTTGGTTTTCAACCATTTAATGGTGGTAACATGACTATTTATTTAATGGGAGGTCCTACTTCAACAACTTCTTTTTATATGGATGATCTTGCAGGTATACATTATTTGTTTCATAACGGGGAAGAAGCAGCATCTCTAAAAGAATTTCCATTAGGTGAGCATCAAGTAGTTGGACATAGAGGTAGTGGAGTACAAGCATATCCTGTATTCATACAATATAATGGAGATGGGAAAATTACAGTACCTGTAGGTGTTGGGTCTAGTTGGACAATTGGAGAGGAAAATCAGTATATTGCAGAAATTCCAGCCCACCGTCCTGTCTATCCAGCCAGCTTTAAAGAAGTAGTTGATGAGGAAGATGTTTACCCTATGTTTAATGAAGTAAATAGGGTAACACACACGAATGTTGCATGCATGGCTATGTGGGATAAGGAACTAACTATAGATGAAATGAAAGCAATAAAAGCTTATATAGCAACATTATAATATGGAAACTACAGCACAAGAAATAGCACTAATGAAACAAAGAATGAAATCAATGGAAGATAAAATAGATAAGCTTGAAGAAAAGCTTGATATGCTTACTGAAAAGCTATTAGATCCAGATCACGGTGTTACAGCAAGAGTGAATAAAAATACTCATTTCCGTAATGAAATGGAAGATTTAATAGGTGAGATATATGCTATGAGAAGGTGGAGAAAGACAACTGATATATTAATTAAAGCCTTAATTGTTGCTGTAACAGGAGGTTTAGTAAAAATATTTTTATTCTAATGAGACTATTAACAATACTATTTATATTATTTTCTTTTATATCTAACGCTCAAGACATAGATATAAAAAAGACATTTAAGTTTTCAACCTTTTATGCTGCAGTTAATGGAGGAAATTCTATCTCAAATGTTGATGTCTATTCAGTTACGAATGGATTAGAAACACAAATTATAGAAACACCATATGACTACGCTATTACGTTGGGAATCAGAAAGATAGCTAGATTTGGATATGAGAATAGAGCAAATACATTTTACGATGGAACAGAAACTTCTTGGTCAGATGCTGCCACGATAGGGAAAGCAAAGGGGTTAGAGTTTTTATTTGAGGCAGATATTAAGAGACAACAAGGAATAAATTATTTAGATCAACATCACTTTATTAGGTACGTTGATGACAGTTATATACTTAAGGGTGAGTATCTAGAAGATGGCTTTGCAGATGTAAAGTATTTTGAAACATCAGAAAGATACAGATATAAAGTGAACAACAAACTTTCTTTTAACATAGGAGCAGTTCAAAGAATTGCAGAACCTTATGGGTATGATCCCTTAGAAGAATGGGTTTTAGATAACGGGGATATACATTATACATATCTTGCTATACAAGAAGGATATACAATAGATGTATTTAATTCAGAGTACTTTAATCCATCAGGAAACCTTGTTGCTACAAACACAGAAGTATGGGAAGCTGTAGTAATCCCACAAGTATTATCAGACTATACTGAGAAAAAAAGAGATGAACTTCCTGTAAATCTACAACACTCATTAGTAATAGGATTTGACTATTATAAGTATTCAAAAAATTTCTGGACACATGCATGGGGTAATGTAATGCCATATCACTATGATGATGGTAATGAATTCTCTTATCATAAGTATATTGACAACGATCAATGGTATGATTATTCAGGAGGTTTAATCTTTGGATATAAACTTAATAAAAATTTAGGATGTTTTGTAGAAGGGAAGTATAATAAATATTGGAATAAGAGGTGGTATGATTTTAAGTTTGGTGTTAATTATGTAATTTTTTAGTATATTATACATGAGTAAGCACAGTAAATATTATTATGATACTACGCGTAATTTATCATATGAACAAATAATAAAATTAAAAAAGATGAAAAAAATTAATTGGATAAACAGTTGGGCTAAAGGTAACAAAAAAGAAAAGTATGAAATTTCTGTACGTTTAGGTAGACTTACATTGTTAGAAATAAAAGCATGTCTATTCTGTGAAGAAGGATGTAGTGCAAAAAGATTCAGGCTAATATTATTAAATTTTGGTTTTGAAATATAATGAGTAGAAGAAAGTTTATATCACCTAATATGCATAAAGCTTTGCAAAATGCTAAGTCTGGTATAATTCCTATGGGATCTACTAGTACTAAAAGAATAATGAAAAGAGGTGGTTGTACTTCTGCAAAACTTCCTAGGAAAAGAATAGGTGGTAGTCGTGGTTGTGGATGCGGTAAATAAAATTTAAAAATGGCTAAAGAATTAAATGAAGACACAGGATTTAATATAAGTATTAAAACACTTATAGGTATTGCATTTGCTATAGCAACTATTGTTGGTATGTGGTTTGCATTACAGGCTGACATAGAAGAGGCTAAAGAATTACCAGTACCTCCTCCACAAGATGTTACTAGGATGGAATATGACATGAAGGATCAGTTAATAAGACAAACAATTCAAACAACAGCAGATGATGTTGAAGAACTTAAAGAAGATCTTGATAGGATTGAAGAAAAAATAGATAAATTAAATTGATATGAAAGATCCAATGTGGAAAATGCTTTTAGGATATTTATTTGTTTTATTTTTTATGTGTTGGGCATCTGTATCTAATGCTCAAATAGTAGTGACTCAATACAATGCAGAATGGAATGATGCTAATAAAGTATCATGGTTAAATAAATTAAGTGATTGTGATATAACTAAGGTTGATATAGTTAAACAACCTAAGCTTCAGACTAAACATAAAATAGTAGTTGTACCAACCATTATAGTATTCAAGGACGGAGAAGAAGTAAAAAGATTTCAAGCTGATGTAAGTTTTAAAATGGCAGCAACAAGAGAAGAAATACAAGACTATATTGATGAATTAATAATGAGTGACTTTTAACATGTGGAAATTATTTCAAGATAAGAATGACATAAATGAAAAGAATATAATTGGTTTTATATCTTTTGCTGTAATGGTGTTATTTGCTATTACAGATCTTATTACTAGCTTCATATTTGAAAACGGTACACTAGTTATCAATGATACTATATACAATTCATTTGTTCTTGTAACGTTGGGTTGTTTTGGAATAAGTGCATTTGAAAAAATAAAAACAAAATGAAAAAATTATTATTATTATTACTATTAATTCCTTTTATAGGAATAGGACAAATTAATACATTTCCTTGGACTAATGATTTTGAAAGTTATATAGCTTTAGAAGAAGATACTACAGATGATAATGATTGGGCGTTAAGGTCAGGTTCAACACCTTCTCCAAATACAGGACCACAAGGAGACCACACAACAGGAAGTGGTGTATACTATTATACAGAAGCTTCAGTTAATGGAGTTGGTTATCCTTATAAAACATTCATATCTTATACACCTACATTTGATATAACACAATCACCAGGTAAAATAGTCTCATTCTGGTACCATATGTATGGTAATAATATGGGAGACCTAGAAATAGGAGTGTTAGATAATAATGGTTATACTATTCTAAATACTATATCTGGTAATCAAGGTGATGAATGGCATCTTGCTTATTATACAATACAATCAACAGATTCTTTCAAAATACAATTTACAGGTACAACAGGACCATATTGGGATAGTGATATATGTATAGATGATCTATATGTTGGTGACCCATATGTTATTGGATGTATGGACCCATTAGCTAATAACTATGACCCATCTGCAGTAGTAGATGATGGTTCATGTACTTATCCTCCTTGCGGAGGTTTTGCTTCTTATAATGCATATCAAATGTGTTGGGGAAATCAAACAGCAATACAATTTGAATGGTTAGGTGATACAACTTACTCACAATGTGATGTTACTGGTATTCATGTTGGAGATGAAAACGGCTGGTCTATGTTCTATGGAGGTTATTGGCCAGCACAAAATGGATGGCATGGATTTGCAGCAGCAGTTGGTAATGGACAAATGCCACCTAATTGGAGTATAGAACATTATGCTGTATTAGAATTAACAGATGGAAATTTATCTGATACTATATTTTACACTCCAACATCTTGTATTCCAGGATGTACTGACTCAACAGCAGTATCTTATAATCCGTGGGCTACAATAGATGACGGTTCATGTGGAGGGACAATTTGTGATCCTGCAACAGAACAACAAATTACAATGTCAATCAGATTAGATAATTGGCCACAGGAAACTGGTTGGGAATTAGTTACCAATGCTGGACCTAATGTACAAACTCCTTCAGGAACATATACTTATAATGATATAGGTGTAACATATAATTACACTTTTTGTGTATCCGCCACAGCAGGTTTTGAACTTATTTTAACTGATACTTATGGAGATGGTATTCAAGGTAATGGAACAGCAGGTTCTGCAGGAGAAGTAGTTATATATGATTGTAATGGAGATACTATAACTTATCTTTCATCAGGAGCTTGGGTAGATGGTAATTCAACTCCAGTAAACGTTGATTTTGGTACTGTAGCTTATTCAACTCCACAAAATGGAGTAGCTTGTGCAACAGCTCCAGATATATTTGGTTGTACAGATCCTACATATCAAGAATATAATCCATTAGCAAACATAGATGATAGTACATGTACTAATTTACATATATACGGATGTGTAGATTCAACAGCATATAATTATGATCCAACTGCATCAATAATGGATATAGTCCCATCATGTAATTATACTTTATGGATAGGTGATGGTGCAGCTGATGGTTGGGGTAATTCATATTTAGGAGTTAGACAGGGAAGTAATACTTGGACGTTTACAATGGGTCCTGGTTCTTATTCTCAAACATTTCCATTAACCTTAGATACAGATATACCAGTTGAAGTTTATTATTTTGAAGTTCCTAATGCTCAAAATCCAGATCCACAACAGACAACTTTTCAAACAATGCAAAATTCATTTAAGCTAATTAATGCTGATAGTGTTGTATTAATGCATGAAGGTGGTAATCCTTTTGCAAATAATGGTCAAGGGGCACTTCAAGGATTTGGACCTCCATTTTGGATGGTTTATGATGATATGCCTTTTTGTGGAGATTACTGTATTCCAGCAGTATTTGGATGTATTGATCCATTAGCTTTTAATTACGATCCATTAGCTAACACTGATGACGGAAATTGTATTCCAGTTATTCTTGGTTGCACAAATGATTTAGCTATTAACTATGATTCTACTGCTAATACAGATGACGGCTCTTGTATAGCAGAAGTAATTGGTTGCATGGATACTACAGCATTTAATTACAATCCTTCTGCTAACACAATGGATTCAGCTTCATGTGTTCCTGTAATATATGGATGTATGGTTGATACAATGTTTAACTACAATGCTGCAGCTAATACGTCAGATAATTCATGTATACCAGTAGTGTTTGGTTGTACAGATGCTCTGGCATATAATTATGATCCGTTAGCAAATACAAACAATGGATCATGTATACCATTTGTTTATGGGTGTACAAATCCAGCAGCTATTAATTTTGATCCTTTAGCAAATACAGATGACTCAACATGTATTGGTGTTATTTATGGGTGTACTGATATTACTATGTATAACTATGATCCGCTAGCTAATACAGATAATGGTAGTTGTATTCCTTTCATGTATGGTTGTACTGACTCAACACAATTCAACTATGATCCATTAGCCAATACTGATAACGGTACTTGTGTACCATTCATATACGGCTGTACTGATCCAAGTGCATTAAATTTTAATCCAAATGCAAACACTGATGATTTTTCTTGTATCCTACCTATATACGGGTGTATGGATAGTACAGCCTTCAATTACGATCCTAATGCAAATGTAGATAATGGATCTTGTGTACCTTTTATATTTGGTTGCACAAACCCTCTAGCTCTTAATTACTGTGATTCTTGTAATACTGATGATTTCAGTTGTATACTTCCTATTTATGGATGTACAGATAGCACAATGTTTAATTATAATCCTTTAGCCAATGTTGACAATAATTCTTGTATACCTTTTATCTATGGGTGCACTGACCCTAGTATGCTTAACTACAATGCCCAAGCTAATACAGAAGATTTCTCTTGTATTGCTTATATTTATGGTTGCATGGATAGTACTGCTCTCAATTATGATTCAACAGCTAATACTGACAATGGTTCGTGTGTGGCTGTGGTTGAAGGGTGCATGGACCAAAATGCTTGGAACTATAATCTCTTAGCAAATGTTAATGATTCTTTATCTTGTTTATATGATGCAGGATGTATAGGTGATCCAGGAGATCCTTATTGGTTAAATGATGAGTGTTATGCTTGGGTAATTTCAGTAGATGATTATTGTTGTGATAATGAATGGGATAATGTTTGTCAATTAACATATGATTATTGTTCAGGTAATTGGACAGGACCTCAACCTCCTGCTAGATGGGTTGAACAACAAATATTAATATATCCAAATCCTACTAAAGGTGTGGTAAACTTTAATATGTTATTAGATGTAGCGGTTTATAGCAGTATAGGAGAGTTAATTATAGAAGAAAAAAATGTAAATACAGTTGATATATCAAATTTTAGTAAAGGAATTTACCATTTTGCTATTAAATATCAAAATAAAATTGTAAATTATAATATAGTGAAGAACTAAAAAAATAAATAATATGTCTACGTATTCAATTAATGCTGTTTTAAATTTATCTGGTGAGGGTGTAAGCTCAGATAAATTAAGTCAAAATGAGACCCAAATATTAAATATTATACAACCTACTGTTCAGTCAGGTGCTTTTGAGGTACCTGGATCTAAAACTGCATTTAGTACATTTGATGGAGTTCTTAATCTTGGAACCCGTTTTTTATACTTAAAAAATACTGGAGGTCCTAATAATGGTGATATTACATTATCTAATCAGAACACAAGTATAGCAGTTGCTTTTGTACAATTTACAGGTTTACCTACAACTGATAAAACAATAAAAATAATTTCTACAGATGGAACAGAAAAAACATATACTGCTAAGGGATCAGAAAATACAGGAGCAAATCAGTTTATAAATACAGGTAGTGCTGCAGCAGTTGCAAATTCTTTAGAAGCTTGTATTGAAGCATCAGCTGGACATGCTGGAAAAATATCTGTAAGTAACGATGGTGCTGGTAAACTAGTATTAACACAAGTAGTTGGAGGTACAGAAGGTAATACAACAATTACTTCAACTTTAGATAATGCTACTTTTAATAGTTTTGTAAATGGGGGTAAGCATAATATTACTTTTGGAAAATTGACAGTTGGTCAATGGATGGCTATTCCAATTGACCCAGGAACAATATTAAATATTCAAGCTACTGTAGCTGATACTCCTTGTGAATATGGATGGTGGACACTTGTATAATATTATAAAAATAAAATAAAATGGCAACAGTAACAACACAATTAACTTTAGTAAGCTCTACATCAACTAGTGCTACAGTAAATCTAGAAGTAAGTGATACACTAAATACAACTAACCCAGTTGCAGGAGTATCAAGATTAACAGTTTTACATACAGGTGCAGGAACTGATGTTATTGCTGCAGCAGGAACAGATATATTATATACTTATTTAAGAAATATGGATCCTACTAATATAGTAGATGTTAGAACAGCGGCTGGAGTAGTAATAGCAAAGTTGGGACCACATGAAGCAATGTGGCTTCCTGTTTATTCTGCAACAGGTTTAGAATTATTAGCTAATACTGCATCTTGTGTTGTTGAATATGCTTATTGGCAAAAATCATAATAAAAAAAGAAAAAAGATATGGCAACTATAACTTCACAATTAACTTTATCTGGTTCAGGAGTAACTTCAGATCAATTAGAAATTACACAATCTGTAACTTTTAATGTTACATTACCTGTTGTAGAATCAGGTACATTAAATGTAACGGCTACTCCAACAGATCTTGTTCCTGCAAATCCAAGTAGAGTATACTTATATGTAAAAAATACTGGTACACTAGGTACATCTGATAATGTTAATATACAAACAGCAGCTGCAGTTAATATTGCAGAATTAGCTCCAACAGAATGGTTATTCTTTCCTGTTGAAGAAAATTTAAATTTAAAAGTTGATGCTGCTACTGCTAGTGGTACAAGTACAATTGAGTATTCATACTTTACTGCAGTATAATGAGTGCTAAAAGATTTATGGGTATTAATCCTGATCATAAAGGATACTGTACTCCAATGACTAAAGCAACTTGTACTCCAAGACGTAAAGCTTTAGCAAAGAGATTGAAACCAGGAGGAGATTTATATAAAGGAAGTATGGGTGGTTCAATGATAGAAGGAATAAAGATGAGAAATAAATTTAATAAGATAAAATAAATATTATGGCAAAATGTAAATGTGGTAAAACTAAATCAGAGGACGGTTCTTGTGATGGTTCTCATAAAGAAAATTGTTAGATGAGTATATTAAGTACAATATTTTCAGGTGGAGCTACAGAACTTGTAAAAGGAGTGGGTGGAGTTATAGATAATCTACATACTTCTAAAGAAGAAAAGCTTGAGGCTGAACAAAAAATAAAAGAACTTATAGCAAGCTATGAGGTTCAAATGGAAAAAGAAATCTCATCAAGATGGAATGCAGATATGAAGTCTGACTCTTGGTTGAGTAAAAATGTCAGACCATTAGTATTAATATTTTTAGTAATATCAACAGTATTATTAATTTTTATTGATGCTGGAGTTATAGATTTTGTAGTAGAAGCTAAATGGACTGACCTACTACAATTAGTATTAATAACAGTGATAGGTGCCTATTTTGGTGGCCGTTCACTAGAAAAAACCAAAAAATAAGAATTATGGCAAAATATAAAATAATTACAGAAGCTAGTGAGACAAGACATAGAGGTGTTTTATATAATTGGGAAAAACTTCCAAGAATGAAAGATTGTCAAGAAAAACTTGAACAAGCTTATAATGCTGGTTTAACTAGTTTTGTTGAGAAGATAGAAGATAAACCTAAATCTAAACCTAAAAAATCTAAAAAAGATGAAGAAAAATTATAGAACAGCTTTATTAAAAGCAAAGAATGGTGGTGGTATGAAACTGCCTAAAGCACAAACATCTACCATTAAACCAAGGGGTTTTAATAAGTATCAATCTGTTGGTGAAACTGAACAGGTTGAAGGGAAGACACCTCAGCAACATGTAGTTCCTCCAGTTGTTTCAAGTGGTCCAACTCCTCCAACTCCTCCATCAATCATTAATCCTGACTTAAACCTAGGTAATACAACTGCTCATCAAGGACTTGATCCAATGAGTAGAAGTGTAGTTCCAGAAAATTCTCAACTGAGACAAAGAAGTTGGCTTGGAACACTTGGTACAAGAATTGGAAATATATTTAGACCTGATCATAGAGATTTAAATGTACATGGAACATATATAGATAAAGCAACACGTAAAAATATACCTACTTATGAGTTTGATTTAGGTAGAGACATTAATAGTGGTGCTTATGTTGATCCTACTAGTATTGCTGGATCATCCTTATATATGAAAAAAGGTGGGGGTGTAGGTAGTTCTAATTACATGAAAGCTTTAAAAACAGCTAAAAAAGGTGGGTCAAAAAGATAGAAAATATAACTATCCAATAGGTAATAATAAGTTGAATACTATTATTAGTGATAATAATAAAAAAAAACTTACTAAACATACCTCCCCTAATAAGAATATTAAGTCTACTTGTTCTTTAATAAGATAGTAGTATGAGAGCATGGATAAAGTTTGAAGGGTTAAGTGGAGAAGGAAATCCTCTTGAAGTATCATGGGCCACAGAAAGATTTGTTCATATGACAGTTAATGATGCTACTACTGTAAAATTATTTTTTGATACAGCATATCCTGATGATGGTAGAGCACCTGCTTATATTACATTAACCACTACTTCTGGTAAATCAGATGAAGTTCATGCTGCAATACTTGCATTATTAACAGGTGGAACTGCCTCTGCTACTTCTAGTAGTGGAGGAAGTAATGTTTCAGTAACTGGAACTCTATTAATTACCATTAATACTAGTACTACAGATGTTACTGCTTTATCATATCATACTGCTTAAAATTATATAGAAGAATAAAACCCAGTAGCACACACAAGACTACTGGGTTTTTTATATATAGGAAAGAGTTGGTTTAAGATATGGAAGGAAAACCTATATATATAATTATTCTTCTACTATTGCATTCCTGTTGGAGATAAAGCTCCTGTTACAGTTTTTACATATTCTCCTTTAGGAGTAAATTCTTTTTTATTTTTATCATCAATTGCTACTTTTAATAATACTAGATAACCAATAAGATCATCAATTGTATCAAGTGTTTCAGGAGCTATACCAACATTTTCAATACGTGCTAATTTATCATCTATTCTTGCACATATATTTTCAATTGCATCTCCTTTTGCAAATATATTTCTGGGGTTTGTTGCTGAATCACCATAACTTGCATTTTTTTTAAGTAACAGTTCAGTAACTGTATTCATAGTTCTAACTATTTTTTCTTTTGTTGTCATAGTTTTTCATATTTTTTATAAATTTTTTTTGTTTTTCTATTCTTATACCTTCTTTTAAGGCATATCTAGCTAATAGTATTATTCCTATTATGACTGCTATAAGTATAGTTATTCCATTCATTTTTTTACTTTTTTCAAATTTGTTTTAAATTCAGGTTGTTCAAATCTTTCAGGTAAAATCCTTTCAACAAAACAATTGTCACAGACTTTACCTTTAGATTTTACAGGTCTTGGATCATGACCATAATTTTTTATAATGTTATTACATATGGAACACTTCATAATTTAATTTTTATACCATACAGCGTGCACTGCTGCTTTATCACCAGTAGGTTTACCTTGTGCATTTCTAATTACTGCATCACACATATGTATTCTTTTTAATATACCAGGTCCTTCTGTTTTAGATTTATCCCAATATTTTGGATTTTTACTATTTAATTTTCTTTTTTTTGTCATAAGCATTTTTTTAAAAGCTCTAGAGGAGGTTATACAGGGTAAGGATAACCCCCTCTTTAGCCCAATCATGTCAGTGATTTAAATTTTAAAGTCTCCAAATGTATCAAAGTCTTGTGCTTCAAGATCAGCTAAGACTCCGTTTACATCTCCATTATATACACCATTAGCAGGTATACTACTTTTTAACGATGAAGAATCATAATTTTTTAAATTAACGTTACTAAGTAACTCAGTAGTCATAAATTTGTGAAACTTTTGTTGATTTGTCATCCACAATCTAGGATGTGATAACTTTAATGCATGTGTTATATGGTTATAAAATGTCCATCCACTTGTAGGACTAGTTTTGTAATCATATGATGGTTTATCTATCTCTCTTTTAACACAAGACATTTGTGTTGCATCTAAAATCCCTTCATCAATAAATAAACGACCCAATAATTCTGCTTGTTCTTGGATTGATAGATTTGTTTGTTTGAATTGATTTTTATCTTGAATCAATTGATTAAAATGCTTATGTGCATATTTAATTTGAGATCCTATTTGTCTCTGTGCTTCAATATCTGCTGATCCTGTATGCTTTCTAGCAAATGTAGCCATATCACCGTGGATCATTCCATTATTACATACAAATACATAAGCTCCTATCCCGCACTGGAACCGTGTACTCTTATCATATGAATTAGTCCAGGCAAACATCATTCCCATATCATCATCATGGGTGCTTACTATTTGATAAATACCTTGTACAACTTTTGCTCCTGCATTGGATCTAAAATGTTTCTTCTTTATAATGAAATTGTTTTCACTTAATAGATTCTCTGTATGATCTATAATACTTCTATGAGGAATAACTGTATAAGTTTTTCCATGTAGAGGTAGATCTGCATTGCATAAATCTACCTCAGTAATTGTTTTTGGTTTTGTATATCCCATATTTAAATTTTTTACAAATATATAAATTAATTTGATTGAAACAAGTCTAATTGGTTTGTTTTTACTCCCAGAATGTTATTTATCTCTCTCTCAATGGCATCTAGATAATATTTCTCATTAATATTATAAGCATCCCACTCTAGGGGTTTTGCATTATTATATAATGTTTGCATCCAACGGCCTGATTCTAATTGTATTTCACGCCCATCAGTTTTGTTTATTTTTATTATTTTTACACCTTTATTTGATATAAAATATCTATTGATTTTCTGTAATTCTTCCTCATGTGCAGTACCATCTTTAATACTCCGCGCAACTTGTTGCCAGTTACCTTTAGATTTCCCTCCTATACAATAATCTAATATGTTTCTATTATGTTTTAGTGTATATTCAGGTAAATCCCCGTTAACAAAATATGCATAGATAGCTTTTGGTATAATAAGTTTGGATTTGTTCTTATGAAGAGCTAAATTTTCAAATTCAAACCGTCCCTTACATTTTGTTTTACCATCATTATTGATTGCAATATAATTGTTTACATCAGCAAGAACTATTTTTTTATATTGGTCATGCTCAAGGTTAAGATTAGTTATCTCCTCCCATTTTTTGCATATTTCCATATATAAATCAATTTTAGATCTAGGTATGATTGTCTCAACACCATCTGTATTTTGTAACAATGGTATAGCTTCAGGAATTGCTTCCATAATCATTTCATATAACATCATTAATGTAAGCTGCCCATTCACGGTGATAAACATTGTAAACTGTGGATCATACAGAAAAGAGTTTTTATCATTAGAGAGACCATATGTACTATTAAGTATAATTTTATATACATAATTCATAGGATTACTCTTAGGTATCTTTTTTCTTTCTGTAAAGAACCATTCATATAGTTCACAAAATGCTTTCTTATCTAAATGTGCTGGAGCAATTTTATTCATAATTGCTAAATTAGGATAAAAGCTAGTTACATCAGAAGACATTATAACATTCTCATTATCAGACTCATACACACCAGGTTTTATGCACCCGTGTGCGCCACCTAAGCCAAAGTCAGTTTTTACCCCTTTATATTTAACAGAATATTTAAATCCACCTTTAGTATGAATAGGATCTAGTTCAACTGCTTTAAATCTTTCTAAGAGATTTTTAAATTCAAGTGTCTCAAACTTAATATAGTCAAGTATAAGGTCTTTAATTTTAATCACACTTCTAAATGTTCTTAATTTTTTAAGTTCCCATTTTGGTATTTTAAGTTCTTTACTTAAGTAATAAGCAAATAATTCTTTACTTATGCGCGGCTCTGATGCACTATAAAGATTAATATTATATTGATCTGTTAAATTTTTCCTTAATGAAATTAAGGGTTTACATCTTTCAAATATTTCTTTGGTTGCATCAACATCATTAATACAATATTCTACTATAAGATCTAATTGATCTTGGGTATCTATACTTGTTTCATGATGAATAGGCATATCTAAAATATTATCCCAATCCATAGTGTATTCAATCCATTTAAGACTAGAACGTTTAGCTGGATTATCCCAGTGATTTAATTTAAATACATCAATTTGTTTAATAGTCATTTCCCATTCAGGAAAATCATGAAATTCTTTTGCATTAGACCTTTGTATAGCTCTTTGAGCATAACCGTAAATTTCTTCAGCAATAGATTCACCATCCATTAATTTTAAATTTTTATTGTCTTTTATTATATTGTGTGTCACTTGTGCATCAAATGCTAATCCATTATAGGATATATGCCACTCATTATTTTCTATATTTTCTTTTAAGAATTCTATGAACTTATCAAAATCATTCTGTAGTTTACATATTGAAAAGATTTTAGTCTCTTCAGTTTTGTAATGTGTAAATACTGCTACAAAACAATTTTTTAAGGTTTCATAATCCATTACCCAGTGATTCATATCTATTGTTTTAGTTCTTTATTTAAAAATTTAACAATTTCAGTGTGTTGTTTATCTAATTCTTGTTTAGCTTTAAAAGCGTAAACAGTTCTTGATGAAACCTTTAAGTCCCAAGCTGCTTTTTCTGCATTACCATCATTTCTTTTCAATGCTACAGTGATTGCTTTGTGTTTTAATTCATCTAATGTCATATCTTATTATTTTAGTTGGCCTCCACAGTTCATACATAATTTACCACTTTGTGTTGGTTTTGGTTGACCACAATCACATTTATAATTTTGCATATCAATTCTTTTAATTATTAAATCTCT
>Ga0098059_1000067_pt1 | contig 117754 bp, 82 predicted proteins | sample 20_taG_FD_92580 | JGI IMG/M metagenome (GOLD analysis project Ga0098059, IMG submission 92580) | Marine viral communities from the Subarctic Pacific Ocean - 20_ETSP_OMZ_AT15318 metaG | ecosystem: Environmental > Aquatic > Marine > Oceanic | place: Subarctic Pacific Ocean | collected 2015-01-19
AAAGGTGCATAACATTTGCTCAAAATGCATTTGCTTACTGCTTCTAGCAAATTCAAGCTGCAGAGTCACCACAAAGCCAAACATTTAGTTTTATTCAAAGAGAATTCAGACAAATTGTTTCTCCTCCGTTCCCGCCATGCTCTGCATGGTGGTGTGATTGGTCATCCAGAATAAGATAAATCAAATATGGAATCGAATTTTGAGTATCAGAAAATTTCTGAATTTGAATCAAATGACATTGATGTTTCACGAGCCATTCAGGAAGTCAAAATAAATTTATCAATAAATGAATTGGATAGATTTTATATTGGCACAATTGACAAAAAAGTTGGTTCTATTAAGATAATACTTTACCACTATGACCTTATTAAAAAAATAAAAAGTAGTGAACAGGGTCTTAAGGATGTATGGAAAATACTTCCTCCATTAAGTGGCATGCCTGATTTGGTAAAACTATTTAGATATTCAATAATGAAGGATGATATAATTGAAGACTCACTAAAATGAATTAAACTCCGTTCCCGCATGCTTTGCATGGTGGCTCGATAAAACCAAACACAGATTGTTTATTTAAACATTTAAGTTTGATATAGTTGAAATATAATAAGTTGTGCAGGAAGCACGGAAAAATATTTTTCCTACTCAACACTCCACCCATCAACTTCTAAACCCAAACACCGTTCCCGCCATGCTCCGCATGGTGGTGAGCTAAGACTACCTAAGGCCTGCATAAAAAATTAAATTGAGCGTCTTGCACTAAGTATCCTTAATCATGCGAGAAGAGTAAAATACGAGAAGAAGCATTAAATTGTGAGATATGACTATCTTAATTTGTTTTGTCATCTTTTTCCATTTATTTCTTATCAAATTAAAAATGTAAGCTCATTTAACCACCCATCAACTTCTCACCCAAAACCCCTAATTTGTTTCATTCAATTCCCCTATATTTGCATGACTACAAACGACTATAATAAAATGAAAATATATACCAAAGGCGGAGACAAAGGCAAAACATCACTATTGGGTGGTTCAAGGGTATCTAAAGCGCATTTACGCATAGATGCTTACGGAAATGTGGACGAGCTAAACTCCTGGATGGGCGTATTGCGCGATCATAAAGAAAATACTTCCCGTAACCTGCTTTTTATTGAAATACAAGATCGATTATTTACTATTGGATCGCAATTAGCCAAGGAGCCGGGAGAGAGTAAATTTCCTATTCCCGATATTTCAGAATCGGATGTAGAGCGATTGGAAAAGACCATAGATGAAATGAATGAAAATTTACCGCCTATGAAAAACTTCATTTTACCGGGCGGTCATCAGCTGGTTTCTTTCACTCATGTGGCAAGAACCGTTTGCAGAAGAGCCGAAAGGGGAGTGGTGGCCTTGAAAGAACACGAAGAAGTCAATGATTTGATAATCACTTATTTAAATCGATTATCAGATTACTTATTCATGCTTAGCCGTAAGTTAACACAGGAATTGAATGCAAGCGAAGTGCCTTGGGTAGCTAAAAAGTAGTTGGAAATACCCCCTTTTTTTTATACTTTCGTGCAATTTTAAATTAAACCGACCATCATGTTAGATACCTTAGATATTTCTATTCGGAAAGTTCAAAATTCCCGCATTAATGAGGTGGATTTTAACAACATCCCTTTTGGGAGAGTTTATTCTGACCATATGTTTATTGCGGACTATGAAGATGGTCAATGGAGCGATTTAAGAATCGTGCCTTACGAAAATCTTTCTATGGCACCTGCTTCAAGTGTAATTCATTACGGCCAGTCTGTTTTCGAGGGTTTAAAAGCTTACAAAAATAATAAAGGTGAAGCCGTGGTTTTTCGTCCGGAGGCTAATGCCAAAAGATTGAACAAATCAGCTGAGAGAATGTGCATTCCTGAAGTTCCGGAAGAGCTATTCCTTCAAGCCATGACTGAATTATTAAAATTGGATAATGCATGGATTCCGAATAAGGAAAATACTGCACTATATATTCGTCCTTTCGTTTTTGCAATGGATGATTATATCGGAATTAAGCCATCTGAAAAATATAGATTCATGATTATCACTTGTCCTGTAGGCGCTTATTATAGCGAACCGGTAAGAGTGAAAATCGAAACAGAATTCACTAGAGCAGCAAAAGGTGGTACAGGCTATGCAAAAGCAGCCGGTAATTATGCTGGTTCATTATATCCGGCAAAATTAGCTCAGAAGCAAGGCTATCACCAATTAGTTTGGACAGATGCCATAGAACATAAATATATTGAAGAATCTGGTACCATGAACATTATGTTCGTGATCAATGATACTTTAATTACACCAGAAGCTAGTTCTACTATTTTGAGAGGGATTACTCGCGATTCTGTATTGACATTAGCCAGAGACTGGGGAATGAAAGTAGAGGAAAGAAGAGTTAGTATAAATGAAGTAATAGAAGCAGCTAAGAATGGCACATTGAAAGAAGCTTTTGGAGCAGGAACAGCCGCTACTATTGCACATATTGCTTTGATTGGTTATGATGGAGTTGATTATAAGCTGCCTGCAATTGAAGAAAGAGAATTTTCTAATAAAGTGTTAAAAGCAATGGATGCCATTAAATTAGGCGAAGCAGAAGATAAATTCGACTGGATTTTTAAGCTTTAACTTATATCATAAATATTGATTTTGCCGTACGATGAACGATTGTGCGGCATTTTTTTATGGGGGTTATTTAAAACAGATTTGACACCCCCCTTCGCCCCCCTCAAGGGGGGAGACGCACGGAATCACTTTTTCTTTTTAATTTGAATTTTTATCATTTTTATTTTAATAGGATTGATAAATAATAGTAACAAAACTTCTTGTTTTCTGCTCAGCTGAATCTGTGCAGCTGTCCCCTTGAGGGGACCACAGGGGTGTTGGTTGCTTAAGATAGGATTAAGTTAAAAAGTAGAAAAAATATACAATAGCATAGATTATTATTTATAAAACAACATAAAACAAAGTCCTAATGACTAGTGACGATTTAAAAGACTTAAAGGCCCGAGTGGAAGCACTGCGGGGGTATCTTTGACTACGAAAAGAAAGTAGAAGAAATAAAAGAACTTGAACTGGTTTCAGCCCAGCCTGATTTCTGGAATGATTCAGATGAGGCGGAAAAAACCATGAAAGTCATTCAAGGCTTAAAGGAATGGACCAAACATTTCGAAGAGCTAAGTGAATTATATGGGGAGGTAGAAACCTATTACGAATTCCTTGATATGGGAGAATCCACAGAAGAGGAAGTTGCCAAAGCCTATAAAAAAGCTCTTAATAAAACTGAGGAACTAGAGTTGAAAAAAATGCTTTCTTCTGAGGAAGATCAGTTTTCAGCCATGTTGCAAATCACTCCCGGAGCTGGCGGTACGGAAAGCAACGACTGGGCAGGCATCCTGATGAGAATGTACATCATGTGGGGAGAAGCTAATGGATATAAAGTAAAAGAAATTGATTATCAGGAAGGTGATGTAGCAGGTGTGAAATCCGTTACTTTGGAATTTGACGGTCCTCAAGCTTACGGATTCTTAAAGTCTGAAAATGGCGTACACCGATTAGTTCGTATTTCACCTTTCGACAGTGGAGGAAGAAGACATACTTCTTTTGCTTCGGTTTATGTATACCCTGTAGTGGATGACACCATTGAAATCGATATCCATCCTAATGATGTGGAGTTACATACTTCGCGTTCTGGTGGTGCAGGTGGTCAGAATGTGAATAAAGTGGAGACTAAAGTGCAGTTGACTCACAAACCAACCGGCATAGTAGTGATTTGTCAAGCTAACAGAACCCAACTTGCCAATCGGGAAGAGGCTATGAAAATGCTAAAATCTCAACTTTATCAGATAGAAGTTGAAAAGAAAAATGCTGAAAGAAGTGAGGTAGAAGCTGGGAAAAAGAAAATTGACTTTGGTTCCCAGATTAGAAATTACGTCTTACATCCTTATAAATTAATAAAAGATGCCAGAACCGGTGTTGAAAGAACCGATGTTCAGAATGTATTGGATGGAGACTTGAATGATTTTATCAAAGCCTACTTGATGGGTGGAGATGAAAAAATGGGATAAAGAAACAATTCAGTAGGTACTTCATTTTTAAATTCAATGTAGGCAAATAAGAATTTTTTTACCAATTATATTCTGTGCGTCCCCGCATCAAGGTGCGGGGCAGGAATCTTTTCATATTGAAACAAAGTTTCAATAGTCATTTTCTAAAATTGCTATGGAGGGATTGATTCAATATTGATTAGTTTCTACCTTTTGATATTTTAACCAAAGGTTAAAATCAATAGATTCCTTTTTTCAAAGGAATGACGCACGGAAAGGAGAATGTTAGATATGATGATATAATTCAGTGTATTTTACTATTATTCTTTGATGAGCCTTGCGATTTTATCTCAATTCCTGCACAATACAAAAAACTATAATATCAATCAAACCACTACGAAACCACCACCCAAATCTCCACATCCTAAAATATAATTTTTACAATATCCCAACCTAACGAATGTTTGGTAATGACTTTATTCTTTAGCTTTATTGTTGTAATTTCGTAATTGGAATTAAACGACTAAAAAATATGTCTGCACATCAAACTGTAGCTCCTTATAAACCTAAAAATAACGTTCGCATAGTAACCGCTGCCTCCCTTTTCGATGGGCATGATGCGGCCATCAATGTGATGCGAAGGATCATTCAATCCACTGGCTGTGAAGTGATTCATCTTGGGCATGATCGTTCTGTAGAGGAAGTGGTAAACACTGCTATTCAGGAAGATGCACAAGCCATTGCTATGACTTCTTATCAGGGTGGTCATACAGAATATTTCAAATACATGCATGATTTGCTGAAAGAAAAAGGCGCTGGTCATATCAAGATCTTTGGCGGTGGAGGAGGGGTAATCCTCCCGGAAGAAATCAAAGAATTGCATGATTACGGCATTTCTCGAATTTACTCTCCGGATGATGGAAGGGAAATGGGTTTGCAAGGCATGATCAATGATTTAGTTCAGCAAAGTGATTATCCAACCGGTCAGAATTTGAACGGAGAAGTAGGGCGTGTTGATAAGCAAGACGTAAAGGCTATTGCTCGACTAATTTCAGCAGCTGAAAATTTCCCAGAGGAAAGCAATGCTGAATTGGATAAAGTGAGGGAAAAGGCAAAAGAACTTTCTGTCCCGGTTTTAGGGATTACTGGTACTGGTGGAGCAGGAAAATCATCTTTAGTAGATGAATTGGTACGCAGATTTTTATTAGATTTTAAAGACAAAAACATTGGAATCATCTCTGTCGATCCATCCAAAAGAAAGACAGGTGGAGCATTATTAGGAGATAGAATCCGAATGAATGCGATAAATCACGAACGTGTTTATATGCGTTCTCTGGCTACTCGTCAAAGTAATTTATCGATTTCGAAATATGTGAAAGATGCTGTTTCCATTTTAAAAGCAGCAAAATTTGATCTCATCATATTAGAAACCTCTGGTATTGGGCAGTCTGATACCCAGATTTTAGATTATTCTGATGCTTCACTTTATGTGATGACACCGGAATATGGTGCTGCCACTCAGTTGGAGAAAATCGATATGTTGGATTTTGCCGACATTATTGCCTTAAATAAATTCGATAAGCGTGGGGCTTTAGATGCTTTGCGTGATGTGAAAAAACAATATCAGCGTAACCACGGATTATGGGAAGCTAAAGTAGATGATATGCCGGTTTTTGGTACTATTGCTTCTCAATTCAATGATCCGGGAACTAATGCACTATACAAAACTTTAATGGATAAAGTAGTAGAAAAATCAGGTGCTGATTTGAAATCTACTTTTGAAATTACCGATGAAATGTCGGAGAAAGTATTCATTATCCCACCGAATAGAACCCGTTATTTATCAGAAATCTCTGAAAACAACAGAGGCTATGATGAATGGGTGGAGCAACAAGCAGAAGTTGCAGATAAGCTTTATGGCTACAGAAAATCTATCGAAACACTTCAAGCTTCTGATTTGGAGGATAAAGATCGATTAATCAAAGGATTGGAAGAAGCTTATGCAAAAGAAGAACTAAACTTCGATCCAAAGAATAAATTATTGATAGAAGAGTGGGGCGATAAAGTTCAAAAATACAAAGACCCTATTTATTCATTTAAAGTAAGGGACAAAGAGATCAAGATTAAGACGCATACGGAATCATTATCTCACAGTCAGATTCCAAAAGTTTCTTTACCGAAATATAAAAGTTGGGGAGATTTACTAAGATGGAATTTGCAGGAGAATGTTCCAGGTGAATTCCCCTATACAGCCGGAATTTATCCTTTCAAAAGAGAAGGAGAGGATCCAACCCGTATGTTTGCTGGGGAAGGCGGACCGGAAAGAACCAATAAGCGTTTCCATTATGTAAGTATGGATATGCCAGCTAAGCGTTTATCTACAGCTTTTGATTCTGTAACGCTTTACGGAAATGATCCGGATTACAGACCTGATATTTACGGTAAAATTGGTAATTCAGGAGTAAGTATCTGCTGTTTGGATGATGCGAAGAAGTTATATTCTGGTTTCGATTTGGCTGATGCCATGACTTCGGTTTCCATGACCATTAACGGTCCAGCACCAATGTTGCTAGGATTTTTCATGAATGCAGCGGTTGATCAGCAATGTGAAAAATACATTAAAGAGAATGGATTAGAAGCTGAAGTAAATAAGAAAATTGATAAAATTTTCAAAGAGAAAGGTTCTGCCAGACCACAATATAGAGGTGAATTACCAGCAAATCATAACGGTTTAGGTTTGATGCTTTTGGGCGTAACCGGAGATCAGGTATTGCCTAAGGATGTCTATGAAAAAATTAGGTTTGAGACCATGGCGGTTGTTCGTGGTACCGTTCAGGCGGATATTCTAAAAGAGGATCAGGCGCAGAACACTTGTATTTTCTCTACAGAATTTGCTTTACGACTGATGGGTGATGTGCAAGAGTATTTCATCAAAAATCAAGTTCGTAACTTCTATTCAGTATCCATTTCAGGATATCATATAGCAGAAGCAGGTGCCAATCCAATTACACAGTTGGCCTTTACCTTAGCAAATGGATTTACTTATGTAGAGTACTATTTAAGCAGAGGAATGGACATCAATAAATTTGGTCCAAACCTATCTTTCTTCTTCTCGAATGGAGTTGATCCTGAATATGCAGTAATTGGTAGAGTAGCCAGAAGAATTTGGTCGAAAGCCTTGAAGCAGAAGTACGGAGCCAACTCAAGAGCTCAGATGTTGAAATATCACATCCAAACTTCAGGACGTTCATTGCACGCTCAGGAGATTGATTTTAATGATATCAGAACTACGCTTCAGGCATTGTATGCGATTTATGATAACTGTAATTCATTGCATACCAATGCTTATGATGAGGCCATCACGACTCCGACTGAGAACTCAGTGCGTAGAGCGATGGCAATTCAGTTAATAATCAACAAAGAATTGGGCTTGACCAAAAATGAAAATCCAATCCAAGGGTCTTTCATCATTGAAGAATTGACTGATTTAGTGGAAGAAGCAGTTTTAACTGAATTTGATAGAATCACCGAGCGTGGAGGCGTTTTAGGCGCTATGGAAACCATGTATCAACGTGGAAAAATACAGGAAGAAAGCTTGTATTATGAAACTTTGAAGCATACAGGTGAATTCCCGATTATAGGCGTGAATACCTTCTTAAATTCTAAAGGTTCGCCAACAGTAACGCCAGGTGAAGTAATCAGAGCGACTAAAGAAGAGAAAGAATATCAAATCGAAACGCTTAATTTATTAAATGACAGATTTGAGAAAGAGGCAAAGGAAAGCTTAGACAGATTACAAAAAGCAGCCATTAAAAATGAAAACCTTTTTGCTGAATTGATGGAAGCCACTAAATTCTGTTCTTTAGGTCAGATAACCAATGCGATGTTTGAGGTCGGAGGGCAATACAGAAGGAATATGTAATACAATTGGCCGGAGATCCGCTAACCAGCGGATAAGGAGGGCAGTATAGACGAAATATGTAAGGCAGATGCTAGATAATAGATTCTAGAACATAGATTTAAGATAATAGAAAGCACGGTGAGAGCCGTGCTTTTTTATTTTTATCTAATGACGATATGAGAAACCTTAGTCCTTTTTAATTTTGCAAGCTTGAATTTAATGGGGTAGGGTTCATTTTAAAATGCAAAATTACATCGAAGCGTCATTCCCGTTAAGAAGGGAATCTTGTTTTATTGAAACCCCGTTTCAATAAACTATTTAAAACCTAAGGCTCAGACACACTCAATGGGCCAGTACCTACAAGCAAGTTTTCAATATTGTCAAAGATGATATTTTAATCAGAGATTAAAATCAATAGATTCCTGCCTTAGCAGGAATGACGTTCTAATTACTCTTGGTGCAATAATGATAGTGAATGAAGTCATTATTTGATGTGCAATAATGTACTAGTACCTGCGTCACGAGAGTGTTGAGTACTACATTCCTCTGGTATATTTGGCCTGGAAAAATATTAAGCAGTTGGCAATCTATAAGTCTTACCCAGTGCTAACGCTCGCGTCTCGCGAGTGTTGAATACTTCATGCCTCTGGCATTTTACTAAGAGAAACCAAATAATTATCAGCAGTTATTCTAAAAGTCTTTTAGGTAAATCCCCGATTAATTAATCCTATCTTTGTCATAAATTCAATAAAATTCAAAAATGCCCACTCCACAAAAGTCCAGCTTGCATCCCAATAATCCATTTAATAAAAGATATGACCTGGAAAGTTTAGCCAAAACGCTTCCTGAGTTAGAAGTTTTTATTTTTACCAATCAATTTGATAGTCAGACGATTGATTTTGCAGATCCTAAAGCGGTGAAGGCTCTTAATAAAGCACTTTTATTGCAGCATTATGACTTGAAATATTGGGATATTCCAAATGGTTATTTATGTCCACCAATACCAGGGAGGGCAGATTATTTATTTCATATAGATGAATTTCTGACTAAAAAGCGAAAAGGAGTAAAGGTAAAAGGCGATTTGGTAAAATGCCTTGATATTGGAACTGGAGCGAGCTGTATTTATCCGATTCTGGGTTCACAGCAATTCGGGTGGAATTTTGTAGGCTCAGAAATTGACCCTAAAGCTTTTGCTGCAGCAGCAAAAATTATCGCTGAAAATCCTAAGCTGGAAGAGAAAGTTGAGATGAGAAAGCAGTACAAATCCACAGATATATTCAAAGGCATAGTAAAAAAGCATGAATATTATGATGTGAGTATTTGCAACCCGCCTTTCCACAGTTCAGCCGAAGAAGCTGAAAAAGGAACCACAAGGAAGCTGAAAAATCTTAAGAAATTTAGAAAAGGGGAGAAGCCCACTTTAAATTTTGGTGGCAAGAGTAATGAATTGTGGACGGAAGGAGGAGAATTAAAGTTCATTACCAATATGGCTGTGCAGAGTAAATACCATTCGCATTCTGTTCGTTGGTTTACTACTTTGGTTTCGAAATCCTCCAATCTAAAACGAATATATGAAGCCATCAAACAAGCAGGAGCTAAAGAGATTGAAACCATTGAAATGAGTCATGGAAATAAAACCAGTAGGATTGTGGCTTGGACGTTTTTGAATGCGTAGGCTCAAGACTGTGTATTCAAAGTTCTGATTCTTAAATCTGACATTATTGCTCTTACGCCAGCGATTATTTTGGTGTAAGCTTAAATGCATTTGTTTCAAGCCTATGAATTTCTTGTAAAGTACCAAATTAGATTAGAACGTCATTCCTGCGAAGGCAGGAATCTATCCTATTGAAACGAAGTTTCAATAATCCTGTCTACCATACCCACTGCATTTACCATGACAAGTGGCACACCTGCCAATAACTAAGCTAAAAATATTGATATTTTAACCTTTGGTTAAAATCATTAGATCCCTGCCATCGCAGGGATGACGCACGTAAAATAATATTGATAATGGTTATAGTCATGATGCAGGAAATATAGATTTTCCTGTTTTCATTTGTTCCCGCTTAATCAGGTGTTTGTAGTGGCAGATTTTATAAATAAAGATATGAGATTCTAGGCCGATAATGCAAACTTGACCCCCATATCTATTTATCAATTATATCAATTTCATTCATTCAAATAATAAGCACCATCCACCACATATTTTTTACTTTGGTTCAAATCTTCAGGATTAATCCCAATAAAATCCTCATTTTCATTTAAAGCCTTTACTTCCAATTTTTTATAGTTGCCTTTAGATATTTCCTCAAAAATAAAAATTTGATCTCCTTGCTTCAGGATTCCTTTTTTAGGCATAAGCAATAAGCTATCTGTTTTTATATGCACTTGAACTTCCAATTGTGCGCCTAAAGGCAGATTTACAGTTTCAGGTAAATCTGCATGAGCCAAAACACTATTATCGCTCACTTTTTTATTGATGAAATGGAGTGTGCTTTCATACCACTGTTTTCCTTCAGGAAGTTTAAAGCTTACTCTTTGTCCTTCTTTTAGTTGATCTACATCTTTTGGGAATACATTAAATTCCAAATGCATTTCATCCAAATTCACCAATTCAAAAAGACTTTGACTAGGATCAACCATCATTCCTTGACTGATATTCACTTCAGTGATTACACCGCTAAAAGGTGCTCTTAGACTTAAAACATTCTGTAAATTTCCTTTTTGCAAACTTGCAGCATTTATCCCTAATTTTTGAAGCATGCTTTTTTTGCTATCCGTATTCACTTTAGCTTCAAAATATTGAGCTTCCGCTTCTTGAAAGCTTTTTAGGGAGATGGATTGGTTCTCTACCAGACTTTTCTTCCTATTATAATCTGCTTCCAATCTCTTTAGGTTATTGACTGATGCGAGATAATTACTTTGCAGAGTGAGAATATCAGGGTGGGAGAAAGTAGCCAAGACCTGTCCTTTTTTCACTTTCTCACCAGGCAAAATCTCAGTCCCTTCTATAAAAGCATGATGAACCAGATGTAATTCCGCTATATCTTTAGGAGCAACGGCTAATTCACCTATGGTTGTAAGTTTTTTATCTAAGGGTGCCTTTTCTAATTTCCCTACTTTCAAATTGGTGTTTTTCACCTGATCTTCCGTTAAGGATATTTCATTTTTATTCTCTTCCTGTTCTTCAACAGTATTTTGTTCTTTTCCACTACAAGCCACAAAAGCGAGTAAGGATGTTAGGATAATTATATTGATGATTTTCATTTTTCTTGAGTTAAATATTGTAGTTCAATTGAAATATTGGCGATCTCTTTTTGGAGTTCCAAATTGGTTTTTTGAATGTTGTAAAGTGCTGTTAAATTCTGCACAAATTCATAAAAATTCAGTTCTCCAATTTGGAGTGCTTCAGACGATGATGATTCTAATTCATCCAGTTCCTCCATCATGGAAGTGCTTTTATCGATAAGTGCATTATAATTTTCATAATCATTTTTAGCGCTTATTAACCTTTGATTCCTTTTGTTATTTTCCCAATCCAAAGTGGATTCTTGAATGTCCTTTTCGATTTTCAATTCTTCAATCTTTCCTTTTACTCCATTGTAAACAATGGGAATGCTAATGCCTACTTGAACACTCTGATAACCTGTAACATTTTGTAAACTTTGGTTCACATAGCCGATATATGCATTTGGAAAATACTGAGCCTTACCTACCTTAATATTGGTTTCTGCAGCTAAAAGCTGTTGCTCGTTCCTTTGCGTAAAAGCAGGATCCAAAGTCAAAGAATCTAATGAAGTGGTCCATTCGTAGCGACTGTAATCTGTAGCAGAATCAGGCAATTGATCACAAAAGCATAATTGCTTTAGTGCTTGAATGTTATCATTTAGCATTTTACGGCTTTTGATTAATTCATTTTCAATGCTCATTAATTGTCCCGATAGACTTAAGGTTTCTAATTTTCCACTTTCGCCTTTTTCAACCATTTCCTCAGCCTGCTCCATGCTTTTCTTTAAGAGTTTAGCTTGTTCTTCTAAAAAATCAACTTGCTTCAGCCTGAAAGTCCATTCATTCCAGGCTTTTCGAATCTCACTTGAAATTTTCTTTTTGGTTAAATGATATTCCTGTTGAGCTAATTCAATCTGAGCACTTGCCATTTTTTGCCTTCTGAAAATTGCTGGGATGTTTCCAAATGACTGTTGAACATTCCAGCTGTAATCAATCTCAGGCCCATCTAACTGTCCTCTTTGGTAATTGATATTAGTTGAGGGTATTTCAAAAGATTGAGTTTTAAAACTTTCAGCTTGCTCTATTCTCAACTTAGCATTCTGTATTTGAGGATTTTGCTCCATAGCATTTTGTATCATCAAACTCAATGCTTCAGGCTCCTTATTTTGATCTTGTGCATTAGCATTTTGATTTAATCCTAAGAAACTAAAAAGCATCAGCAATACAATTGGAATGAGTTTTGAAGATGATTTCCCCTTATTTTTATTCATGAGATAATACAAAGAAGGCAATACAACCAGGGTCAAGAAAGTAGCAGTGATCAAACCGCCAATCACCACGGAAGCTAAAGGTTTCTGTACTTCAGCTCCACTTGAAGTGGATAGTGCCATAGGAAGAAATCCTAAAGAAGCCACTAAAGCAGTCATGATAACAGGTCTTAATCTATCCGTACTTCCCGTTTTTATAAGTTGCAGTAAATCCATTTCTTTTTCATTTTTCAAATCATTTAAATGACTGATGAGTACAATTCCATTCAATACGGCCACACCAAAAAGAGCGATAAAGCCAACTCCGGCAGAAATACTAAATGGCATATCTCTAATCCACAATGCCAACACTCCACCAATGGCGGAAAGCGGAACGGCTGAATAGATTAATAAAGCATATTTTACTTTTCCGAATGCAAAATAGAGCAAGATGAAAATCAATAATAGGGCAACTGGCACAGCTATGGCTAATCTATTCCTTGCTTTTTCTAAGGTTTCAAACTGTCCACCGTATTTAATAGAATAGCCAGGCTCCATTTTTAATTTGCTATCCAGATTGGATTCGATTTCTGCCACTAATCCCGCTATATCGCGATCTCTTACATTGGTTCCGACCACCACTCTTCTGCGAGTATCATCTCTTGAAATCTGTAGAGGACCTTCTTGGTATTCCCATTTAGCGACTTCTGATAAAGGAATCAATTGACCACTTTGACTTTTAATGGTGAGCTTATCCAAATCAATAGAATTTCTAAAGGATTCTTTTAATCTGACCACCAGTTCAAATTTACGCTCTCCCTCAAATATGAATCCTGCATTTTCACCAGCATAAGCTGCTCTAATGATACTGTTCAATTCTTCTATGGAAACACCATACTGAGCTGCTTTTTTTCTATTATAGCTAATCACCCACTGTGCTAATCCTTCTGTCTGTTCTACCTTCACATCAGCAGCACCAGGCACTTCTTTTATAATTTCTGCAGCCAGATTTCCATAATCTGCCAGTTTAGCTAAATCTTCACCATAGATTTTAACTGCTATATCCGATTTAGCTCCCGTAATCAATTCGTTAAACCTTAATTGAATAGGCTGGGTAAATTCAAAAATTGCCGTTGGGATAACTGCCAATTTCTCCTCCATTTTTTCAATTAAATCAAATCGATCTTCAGCAGTTGTCCATTCGTCTTTTGGTTTTAGAATGATCATGATATCTGCCAATTCAATCGACATGGGATCTGTCGGTACTTCAGCAGTACCAATTTTTGATACCACGGATTCTACTTCCGGGAAATTATCCAATAAAATACGTTCAGCTTTGGTACTGGTGGCTATACTTTGTTCCAATGAAGAACCCGGAGGAAGTGTCATCTGCATGGCTAAATCTCCTTCTTCCAGCTGTGGAATAAATTCAGAGCCCATTCTACTAAAGATAAATAGGGCAGCAGCTAATAAAATTACTGACAAAGAAATAGTGACCTTAGGATTCCGTAGGGAAGAATTTAAAACTGGTTTATAAGCTGCTTTTAATTTGTTCATCACTTTATCAGCGAAAGTGACTCTTTCTTTTATGTTTTTCTTGAGAAATAGAGCCGTCATCATAGGCACATAAGTCATAGAAAGAATCATGGCGCCCAATATGGCAAAGCTAACAGTCTGTGCCATAGGTCGGAAAGTTTTACCTTCTATTCCAGTAAGGGATAATATCGGTAGAAATACCACCAAAATAATCAAGACCCCAAAAGCAGCAGATTTGTAGATTTTTTGTGAAGCATTGATCACGATATCATCCATTTCCGATTGACTCAATTGCTTGCCAATATGGACAGTGAAGAGAATATGCAGGATGCTTTCTACAATAATCACAGCACCATCCACTACTATTCCGAAATCGATAGCTCCCAGTGACATCAGGTTAGCGGAAACATCAAAAATGTTCATCATAATGAAAGCAAAAAGCAAGGATAGCGGAATAATGGAAGCCACAATCAAACCTGCTCTGAAGTTTCCTAAAAGGAGAATAAGTACCAAAATTACAATTACACCGCCTTCCAATAAATTGGTTTTTACGGTATTGATTGCTCTGCCTACTAAATCAGATCTGTCCAGATATGGCTTAATTTTTACGCCTTCGGGCAGTGATTTCTGTACTTCCCCCACTCTTTCGTTGACCAATTCCAGCGTTTCCGATGAATTAGCTCCTTTTAACATCAAGGTGATACCACCAACAGCCTCGCCTTTTCCGTCTTTGGTCATGGCGCCAAACCTTTTGGCATTTCCAAATTGTACCGTCCCAATATCCTTTATTAAAACAGGAGCTTTTTCGTCATGCTTTAATAAGGTGTTTCGGATGTCATCCAGATTCATCATCATGCCTTCCGTTCTTACGTAATAGGCATTTTGATTTTTCTCAATATAACTACCTCCAGAATTTTCATTATTGGCATTTAGTGCTTCAATAATTTCCTGAAAACTCACTTTATGTTGAGCCATTAGCGTTGGATTCACTGCTACCTCATATTGCTTTAGGTAGCCACCAAAGGAACTCACTTCTACTATGCCTTTTATACCAGATAGCTGTCTTTTCACTATCCAATCCTGAATAGTTCGGAGTTCCATGGCGGAATATTCTCCTTGATGTTCTTCATCTACTTCTAAAGTGTATTGATAGATTTCACCCAATCCTGTGGTGATCGGCATCAATTCTGGAGCTCCTAATTTAGATGGAATTTCATCACTCACAATAGTGATTTGCTCTTGCACATATTGCCGAGTATCCAGAACAGGAACGCTTTCCTTAAAAACAATGGTAACTACAGAAAGTCCATATTTTGAAATAGAGCGTATCTCTTCCACCATCGGGATATTCGCCATGGAAATTTCGATGGGGTAGGTGATAAATTGTTCCACTTCCTGTGCGGATAAAGATGGACTTACCGTCACTACCTGTACTTGATTATTGGTAATGTCAGGAACAGCATTGATGGAGAGCTGCCCCATTGAATAAATACCGCCCCCAATTAAGGCGATTACTCCAAAGAACACAATCAGCTTGTTCTTTATGGAGAAAGAAATAATTTTTTGAAACATGAAAATGTCATTTACTTAAGATTTTGAAATAAATTAATCGATTTCTTAAGCAAATAAGGGAGGTCCTCTGTAAGTAAAGGAATTATTGAATTGAATTTGAATAGAACCAATGGTTCTTGGCGGAAAAAGTGATTGATCTTCTGTTGTTTGAGCTAAATTAAGTTTTAAACTATTTGGGATTAAATCCTGTGCTTTAAGTTGTTCTTTAGCTACCGCTTTTTTCTCTGCAATTACAGATTTACTTTTCTGAAAATTCTCAAGATGATTAGCACCTAAATTAATGTGAAAACCGACTTTGAGTAAATCTATAGGAGATTTAACAGGCTCTTTTTGAAGAATTTCCTTCAAATTAAACCCATTAGTACTATGGTGATGAGGCACAAAGCTATGCAACAGTAAAATGCTTACTGACAAACTAATGAGCGCTATGCCGAAAATCCTTTTCATTTAGGCAAAGGTAAGAAGAAAAAGTGATTATTAAAGTGATAAGTGTTACATCTGAAATTTGTAGAGAGGTGATAGTATTTTCCACTTGCGGGATGCTAGCAGACAAACTAGTTAAGTTAAGAAATAATACCTTGAAAAGCGGAAGATAAATTACGGATTAAGAATATGAAAGCTTAACATCTTTTCCAGTTAAATGTAACAATTTAACTGCTTACAATTTGTAATTAATATAGGCCCGAAGGGCTGAAATATCATAAGGTAGGGTGAAGCCCTACCTAAAAAAGCAAGATAAAAGAGCCCTGAAAGGGCGTAATATTTCGCCCTTTCAGGGCTCTAGAGCTCGCTTGTATTATCACAGGGTTACACCCTGTGTTATGATATGTCGTCCTTTCAGGACTAAAAGGAGAAAAATATAAGGAGCTTATTTAATGCCATGAAATTAGAAAAATAGGATCTTATAAAAAAGATTGACTTAACGACATTGCGCAAGTAGAAGTTTAAATGTTAGAATAACATCTTATATATCCTATCTCCAGCATCTTGCTGGCGATCATTACTGGGTGCCTCTGGCACGGAATACAACAGCTTGCTTTAGCAACAAAAGAGAATATTTCATAGCTAAAACCCGCCAGAGGCGGCAGTAGTTTCCACTAGCCAGAGGCTAGCGGAAGCATACATCTTCAAATACTAGCCCAAATTCTTCAAACTTTCCTCCAAAGTCTTAATCTTAGCTTCAGCATCTGCCTGCTTTTTCTTTTCCATCTCCACAACCTTGTCTGGAGCATTGCTTACAAAGCGCTCATTTTCCAATTTCTTTTTCACGCTTTTCAAGAAGCCTTTCGTATAATCCAACTCCTTCTGGATTTCCTCTTTCTCTTTTTCTACATCTATAGCGCCTTCCATCGGGATAAAGCACTCATCGGATCCTATGAAAAAGCTAACCGCCTGGTCGATTTTATCCTTGGTAAATGCCAATTCGTCTATATTAGCTAATTTATCAATCACGGAAATATATTCCTGATAAATCATTTCGCTATTGGTTTTCACATGCAGTTTTAGAGATTCTTTAGGCGAAATTCCTTTAGCAGCTCTAATATTTCTGATTTGGGAAACCAATTCAAAAGCAGTTTTAGCATCAATTAAAATAGCTTTATCATAATCTTTCTCTATTGGCCAGTGATTCACGATTACGCAATCCTTTTCTTCTCTATCCGTGATTTGATGCCAAATTTCTTCCGTTAAGAATGGCATAAATGGATGGAGGATGGTTAAGATATCTTCAAAGAAAGTGATGGTAGCCTCATAGGTACCTTTGTCAATAGCTTCTCCATAAGGAGGCTTTACCAATTCGAGGTAATATGAACAGAAATCATCCCAAATCAACTTATAGGTAGCCATTAAAGCATCAGAGATCCTGAATTTACTGAAATGGTCGTTGATTTCTCTCAAGGCATCCTGGAAACGGGCTTCAAACCAATCACGGGCTTTCATTGCCTCAATTGGAGTGTCCTTTTCTTTCACTTCCAAGCCTTCAACCAATCGGTATGCATTCCAGATTTTATTCCCGAAATTCCAACCTTGCTCGCAAAGTTTCTCTTCGAATAATAAATCATTTCCTGCAGCAGCTGAAAGTAATAATCCAACTCTTACACCATCAGCACCATGCTTATCAATCAAGCCCAAAGCATCAGGTGAATTGCCTAATTGCTTAGACATTTTCCTGCCTTTATCGTCCCTAACGATTCCAGTTAGGTATACATTTTTAAAAGGGAGTTTTCCTTTAAATTCATATCCCGCTATAATCATTCTAGCTACCCAGAAGAATAAAATATCTGGCCCAGTTACCAAATCATTGGTAGGGTAGTAGTAATTAAAATCTTCATTATCCGGGTCTTTGAAACCATCAAAAACAGAAATTGGCCACAACCAAGAGCTAAACCAAGTGTCTAAAACATCTTCATCCTGATTTAAATCCTCCGCTTTCAAATCTTGGTTTCCGGTTTTCTCTTGAGCTAATTTTAGTGCCTCTTCAGCATTTTGAGCCACTACAAAATCTCCATTTGGCATAAAATAAGCCGGGATTCTTTGTCCCCACCACAACTGGCGGGAAATACACCAATCTCTCACATTTTCCATCCAATGCTTGTAGGTGTTTTTGAACTTTGGTGGAATCAGCTTGATGTTGTCGTTCATCACATTCTCATAAGCTGGCTTCACCAATTCTTCCATTTTCACAAACCATTGTGTAGAAAGCTTTGGCTCAATAACCGCATCTGTTCTTTCGGAATGCCCAACGTTATTAGTGTAATCTTCTTCTTTTTCTAATTGGTCTTTTTCTTTTAATAGTTTAGCAATTTTCTTTCTGGCTACAAATCGATCTTCTCCTACTGAGATTTGTGCTTTATCATTCAGCTTTCCATTATCATCAATGATGTCAATTACTTCCAAATTATGACGCAAGCCGATTTCATGGTCATTGATGTCATGCGCAGGCGTTACTTTCAGGCAACCGGTCCCAAATTCCATGTCCACATAATCATCCTCAATAATAGGAATAGCTTTGTCAATCAATGGAATAATGGCTTTTTTACCTTTTAAATGAGTAAAGCGCTCGTCATTAGGATTGATACAGATTGCTGCATCCGCCATGATAGTTTCTGGTCTGGTCGTAGCAATTATTAAATGATCATCACTTCCTTCAATTTGATATCGGATGTGATACATTTTACCTTGAACCTCTTTGAAATTCACCTCATCATCAGCCAAAGCAGTTTTTCCTTCCGGATCCCAGTTCACCATACGTGTTCCTCTGTAGATATAGCCCTTTTTGTATAAATCCACAAAAACCTCGATAACTGCAGCGGACATATCTTCTTCCATGGTGAAGCGCTCACGGTCCCAATCGCAAGAAGCTCCCAGTTTTTTAAGCTGCTGCAAAATGATGCCACCATATTTCTCTTTCCACTCCCAGGCATGCTTCATGAACTCATCACGGCTCAATTCATTTTTATTAATGCCTTTCTCCTTTAGCATATTTACCACTTTGGCTTCAGTAGCAATAGAGGCATGGTCCATACCTGGAACCCAGCAAGCTTCTTTTCCTTGCATTCTGGCTCTACGGATTAATACATCCTGAATGGTATTATTCATCATATGCCCCATGTGCAATACTCCAGTTACATTGGGAGGGGGGATTACGATGGTATAAGGTTCTTTTTTTGGATCAGGTTTGGAAGCAAAGAACTTCTGCTCCATCCAATGTTTGTACCATTTATCTTCAAGATCCGAAGGATTGTATTTTGTTGCCAGTGACATATATGTGATTAAAATTTATTCAAAATGATATTTGCTCGCAAAATTAAGTAATTCAAGGCTTTTTATTGTAGCAATAGGAAATAAAAAAGCTGATATTTTACCACAACAGAGACAAAAGAAAACAAAAGTTTTCAGCTAAAGCTGAAATTTAACTAACCACAAAGACACGAAGGCACAAAGTCTTTACGAAGAAATTATATTATTATTGATCGTTAAATCTCAAAAAGAAGGATGCTCATTTCTTTGAAATCAAAATAGAATTAAGCTTGTTAAATTAAAAGCTTAATTAATTTAATAATCTTTGTGTCTTTGTGCCTTTGTGGTTATCCACAGCCTTAGGCTGGTTATTTTGTTGGTAGAAGCTCAGTTCTCACCTCACCGAAGCCAATTCTAATCCCATCTTTTTCGCCATGTCCTCTCATGATGACCGTATCATGGTCATTGATGAATTTTCTTTCAGTTCCATCTGGCATTTGAATGGGTTTTGTTCCTTTCCAACTTAGTTCCAACATGGAGCCATAAGCAGAAGGATCATTTCCACTGATAGTTCCAGAGGCATAAACATCTCCAGTATTGATGTTACAGCCGTTTACCGTTTGATGGGCTAACTGCTGTACTACATTCCAATACATATATTTGAAGTTAGAATTGGTCACCACTTTTTCTTCTGAATCTTTAGGTTTGATGCCCACTTGCAAATCAATATCAAAATGATAATCTCCTGCAAATTTCAAATAGGGCAATACTTCTGGTTCTTGCTTCGGACCAGGAATTCTGAAAGGTTCTAAAGCTTCAAATGTTACTATCCAAGGAGACATAGAAGAACCAAAATTCTTAGCTAAAAATGGGCCTAAGGGCACATATTCCCATTTTTGAATATCCCTTGCAGACCAATCATTGAAAAGGGTGAAACCGAAGATATAGTTTTCAGCTTCTTTCGTTGGGATGGCATCTCCTAAAGTATTGCCGCCACAAGTGATGAAAGCCATTTCTAATTCAAAATCTACCAATTTAGCTGGGCCAAAATCTGGGTTTTTAGCATCAGGTGCTATGGTTTGACCTTTTGGACGGTGAAGTGGAGTTCCTGAAATCACAATAGAAGAAGCCCTTCCGTGATAGCCTACAGGAATATGTTTCCAGTTGGGTAATAAAGCATTATCAGGATCACGGAACATGGTACCCACATTGGTTGCATGCGATTCAGAAGAATAAAAGTCAGTATAATCGCCTACACGTATGGGCAAATGCATGGTAGCTTCATTCTGCGGAATTAATGCATGCTCTTTTAATTGATCATTACCTTGTAGCTCCTGATTGTCATGCTGTAGAAGTTCAGAAATTCTTTCTCGAACTGGAACGGTAACTTTCTTACCCAACTCCATGAAATCATTTAAAACGGGTCTGTCAAAAATTCTTTCAGGCAGCTCTATTTCCTTAAACAATTGAGCAGATTGTATTTCAGTCAAATCCAAAATATAATCACCAATGGCCACACCGGCACGTGGTGATTTACCTTTAGTGGAGAAAATCCCGTAAGGAAGATTTTGAATGGGGAAGTCTGAATCTTTTGCTACTTCTACCCAGCTTTTGAGTGCTGGATTGTTGGCTTTATAAGTCATGTTGTATTGCTGTTTTTAGTCTAAAAAATTTAGGAAGTGCTAATATCTTAATTTTTATCCAAAGAGGAAAAGGTTGAGCTGGATGATGGGGGATGGATGTTGGATAGGGAAGCACAAACTTAGGTCAGCACCGCAGGTCAGACCGGTTTTATTATACAAAAGGATAGTAGGAAGAAGGATGAACTGTTTTCTTAAAGCACGCAGAAATGTCAGGACCGAAGATCGGACATTTTTAGATACATGGCTGTGATTTGAGGAAACAGCCGGGATAGTTTGCTTTTAAACCGTGGCCGGTCTGACTACCGTATGACCTCCGCTGTATAGTTAGGTCAGCAGCGCCAGGTCCGATGAGAGGTGATTTTGTAAAAGTGTCCAATTCAATTTGTTTGCTTTTTTGTATTGGCAACTGTATATGAACTGTACAATCAGCACATTAGCACACCAAATAATTAATCCATCATTAACCCTGAACCATTCCAACTCTTTCTAAGTTTCCAACGTCTTCTGATAGATTTACAGGTGGGTAGTGCCAGTTTTTAAGTATTTTTCGATAAAATGTAAGATTTTGTAGTTGGTTACTTACCTATTGTGTAAATATGTTTGTATTTTTGTTAATTAAACTAAATGAACCTGGTGAATAGGGGCTATTCTAAATCAGTTGATTTTAAAATATTTGATATGAAAACATTTTTACTTTCGATATTATTTTTTGTTGGGATTGTTAGTGCAGGGTTTGGGCAAGATTTATACGTATCAGTCCCAAGTGGTGGAAATTGGACCGCTGATGCTACATGGGACCTGAATGGTGACGAAATAGATATAACTACTGATGGAGTACCAGGACCAGGTGATATTGCTGTGATTATAGGTGATAATGCTGGAGGTGGAAATGTTCTTGTAAATGCCAATGTTAGTGTTGGTGACTTGTACATACAATTTGATAATCCAAATGTTTTGTCTAAAGGGGGGTTGCTTTTTTCAGTTTACACTTTGACAATAAATGGTCAGCTTGGTGGCTTTGACAATTATACAAGTGGTAATTTTGAAGAGCCGACCACGACAGTTATTCAGACTAATCAAAGATTAAATATTATTTTTACTGGAGCAAATATTGGATCCACTTCTTTCAATCCTATTATCACATCATGGAGTTTAAGTGCACCACTAAGAAATCTTTCCTTCAATGCACCTTCAGCTTCCACAAACTTAGAAGTTGAAGATTTTGCAGTTTTCGGAGGATCAAATTTGAATTTAAATAATGGGATTCTTACAGTTTTGGATGGTAATTCTATTTCTCAAAGCTCAAACGCAACAATTAATGTTAACAGCGGTACGAGCTTGATAGTGAATGGATCTATTACTGGCGATGGTTCTACTACCTCACGATTCAATAATATTAATATTCAAGGAAATGTTACTATAGGTACCTCTGGATATATTAATTCTACAAATTTCACATTAGGTAGTGCTAGTACTTTTACGATAAATTTTAATGGTGCTAATCAAACTCAAGGTTGGTGGTATCAATCTACTGGTCCTACTGGAACTTTTACATTGGATCCAGCTTCAACGGTTATTTACAATGCATCAGCTAATCAAACAGTTGGTGCTCTAGAATATGGTATTTTAAGTTTAAGGTCTCCATCTGCTGCATCTGTTAAGGCTCTCCAATCAACTGGCAATCTACAAGTGCAGGGCTTATTGAGATTAAATTCTGCAAATGTAACTTTTGACACATCTCCAAATCCAAATCCCATTAATCTTGAGGGTAATGTTGAGAACCTTGGCAATTGGTCTCCAACACAAAGAATAATTTTTTCTGGAACTTCAGCTCAATCTATAAATGGAGCAAATGAAATAACCTTTGGGGGTGGTGTAAGGGTAAGTAATACAGCCGGATTGACTTTAAATAATATTGGGATTGATATAAATACAGAGTTAGATATAGATCCCTCATGTTCTTTCAACCCTAGCGACCAGACAGTAACTATGTCTGGAGACTTCAGAATAGACGGTGATTTGATTGCAGGTACTAGTCCAGGAGGATTTGTATTCGATGGGACTACAGCGTTTTTAGGAGCAGGTACAAGAGCATTTTATAATGTTAATATTGATGCTGCAGGAACATTAACAGGTCCAACTGGAACAATGGAAGTCAAAAATAATTGGACCAATAATGGTGTATTTGATGATAATTTAGGAACAGTCTTGTTTTCAAATCCTGATCCAATAAGTATATCAGGTGGATCTACTACTTCTTTCTATAACCTAACTTTTGCAGGTGCCAATACAGCTATTGTGAGCATTAATGGTCCTATTGAACTAGAAAATATCATGAGTTTTACTGGAAGCCCTAACATCGATTTGGATGGTAGTGGTAGTGGAGTCTTTACTTTAAAATCGACTCCTACCCGAGATGCAGCTATAGGAGATATAGGTACGGCAACTGTTTCAGGAAATATCACAGCCGAAAGATATATTGTAAGAAGAGACCCAACCTTAGATAGGGGATATCATATTGTAGGTTTTCCTGCAACTGGTGTAACTGTAGCCGATGTCCAAAATGAGCTTCCAATTAACGGTACATTTACTGGTGCTAGTGGATATGTAGGGGATGGATCAATTAATCCAAATAATCCTTCTTTGTATAGATATAATGAAAGTTTAGGTGGTGCATTAGGCGCAAGATATTCTGCTTTTCCTCCTTCTACTAATACAACTGAATTTACAAATGGGGAGGGATATTCTTTATTTACCTTTACAGGCTTAGCCCCACTAACTATTAATGGTAGAGGTACAATTAAAACGGGTGTTTTTAATAGAAGTTTAAGCTATACAGGTACCGATCCAGATGCTGGATGGCATACAATTGCCAATCCATATCCAGCCAATACAGATTGGTCTTTATGGACAAAAAATAATATTAATGGTAATGCTGCTCACATTTATGATCCTCAAACAGGAAATTATGAAGTTTATGATGGTGGAACTGCAGGTCAGTTGATTCCTCAAGGTCAGGGATTTTGGGTTAGGGCAACAGATGCTGGGCCTTCTTCTGTTGAGGCAACGGAAGCTTCAAAAGTAACTGGTTCAACGCCTACTTTTTATAGAACTTCTGACAATCCTTTACCTAGATTTGAAATAATTCTTAGAAAAGACACTATAGATGATGTGGCAATTGTTAGCTTTAATGAAAATGCAACTGATAATTATGAGGCAGCTTATGATGCAGATAGATTGTTAAACGTTAAAGAAACATTTTCCACTTTAACTACTGATGGGAGACCAGTTAAAGTAAATAGATTAGCCTCTTTATCCAATACAGAGAGTTGCAGTAGATCCATTTTCTTTAAATTGGAGCAAATGGTGAATGGAAAAGATTACAAACTTTTATTTAGAGATATCGATAATTTACCTTCTCAATCCTTTGTTTTGATGGATCATTATCTGGAGCAAACTGTTAAAGTGACCAATTCTACTATTTACGATTTCCAAGTGAATAGTGATGCAGCATCAAAGAATGACGCTAGATTTGAGTTAATTCTTAGTTCAAATCAGCCTAGTCAGGTGGTTACTGTAGCAGAAGATATTTGCCCAGAGCAGAATGCATTATTAACGATAGAAAATTCTCAATCCTTTGTTAATTATCTTGTTCTGAAAAATAATAAAGTAATTTCTTCGGTTGCAGGTTCAGGTGCTGACCTTGGAATCGAAATATCTAAGGACATCTTAGTAGATGATATTAATGATTTTGTAATCAAAGGCTTTGTATCAGGTTGTGATACTGTGTCTGTTGGTAATGCTCAAATTCAAGTTAATGAAGCTCTAACCTTCAATAATGTAGTAAATGGATCGTCAATTTGTAATGTAGATACCCAAGCTCCTTTTAGCTTATCAACCCAAGTTGGTGCTAATTACAATATTTTAAATGGCACAGACACTATACAAACTATCCAGGGTACAGGAAATAATTATGAAGGATTTATAGCTTCAAATGAATTAAATGACGGATTAAATGAGTTTGTTATTGCTGTAGAGAAAGATGGTTGTCAAAGCGGTACTTTAACGGAAAACTTGCAAATAGAAGTTCAAAATCTAACTATCGATAGTTCAATTTCATTTACTTCTGAGAATACTTGTTTAGCAACAGCTTCTAGTATAAGTTTTAACGGTCAAGCTGGAGTAGAATACCAAATATATAAAGGAGCTACTTTAGTGAATAGTATTACAGCAGATAGTACTGAACAAATTGTCAATATTCCGGAGGCTAATTTAGCAGCAGGGGTCAATGAGTTTACAGTAGTAGCTCAATATGGAGATTGTGCTGAATATGAGTTTCCTAATCCTGTTCAAATTCAAGTAGAAGAAAGTATCAATACAAATCTGAGTCTGATTACTGAAAATATTTGTGGGGATGCCAATACTTCTATCACAATAGAAAATGCACAAGCGGGAAAAACATATACTTTGCAATCAGCTGGCAGCAATATTACTAGTTTAACTGCTGATGTTGATGGCGATTTGATCTTTAACTTAAATTCAAATCAAATATCCACTGGCTTAAATGAATTAGATATTCAAATTGAAGGCCAAATTTGTGGGGCTGTATTATCAGCCAATAAGGCAGTATTTAGTGTATATGAATCCATTAATTCTAATTTAGACTATATTTCATCAAATGTATGTAATGCTACTGAGGCTTCTGTAGGTATTAGTAATGCACAAGCAGGAAAAACCTATAGATTATATAAAGGAGGAAGTTTAGTGGAAAGTATTCAAGCCACCACAGATGGACAACTTCTTTTTGCTGAGGCAAATAATCAATTGGAAGTTGGCTCTAATACATTTAACCTTCAAATTGAATCTGCTGGTTGTGGGGTAGTAGATGTAGCTGAAACTCTTAGTTTAACTTTATACGAATCCATTAATCCTGACTTGTCTGTAATTTCTTCAGATATTTGTACAAGTGATGATCAAGTAACTATTGAAATTACCAATGCACAAGAAGGAAAAACATATGAATTATTGGAGGCAGGAAATGTTATAGCTACTCAAACTGCAAGCTCTGCTAATAATTTAATGTTTAATTTAGTTTCTGATCAGTTCTCAATAGGTAATAATGTATTAAACATCAATATAAGTGATGCTAATTGTGGAACGACCAGTGCTATTCAATCAGTTGAATTTGAAAAATATGATGTGGTAGAAATTACACCAATAGATACTCAAAGCATTTGTTTAAATGAGAATGTAACAATTGATTTATCTGCAAATGCAAGCATAAGTAGTTACCAATTATTTATAGGTAATGAGTTAATTCAGGAAGTAGCAGGAACATCTTTAAGTCTTGCACCAACAGAGACTACAACCTATAGCTTAACTGGAATACCGGAAAATGGATGTAGTGTCAATACTATAAATTTCACTGTTGAGGTGACTGATTTAGCGAAACCGGGTATTTTAGCTTCAGCCAATGTATTGGAAAGTTCTATAGATGGTGATCGTTATCAGTGGTATTTAAATGGTGAAGTTTTAAGTGGCGAAACTTCAAAAGTTGTGGTAGCAAATCAATCGGGTGATTATTCCGTTGAGGTTACAAAAGGTAGTTGCAGTAATTTAAGTGATGCCTTTACCTTTAACGAGGAAGTATTAAATGCGAACAAAGCTTTATTAGCTGCTCTGAATTTATATCCTAATCCCGTTGAGGATAAGATGTTTATAGAATTAAATGATATATATTCAGTTAATGTTACTATTTTTACGCTATCCGGTAAATTTATTGACAGTTTTGAAATATCTTCTAATAAATCTGAAATTGATATGAGTAAATTCTCTAAAGGAACTTACCTGATACAATTTGAGTCTGGAAAGGGAAGCGTTACAAAAAGAATTGTCAAACTGTAATTAATTATTGTTTGACTGATTTAGAATAGGGAAAGAAAATGAAAAATAAAATAATATTAACCTTAACCATTTTTTTATTTATTGGCGTACGGAGTTTGTATGCTCAACCAGGTCCACCGCCTGATCCGCAAGCTGATAACCCAGTACCCATCACAGGAATTGAATATTTGATTGCTGCAGGGGCTGCTTTTGGAGCTAAAAAGATTTATGATAAAAAGAAGAAATAGTATTTAATTCGATTAAGATTTCTAAAATTTAATTCAAGACCTTTTCCAAGGATTTAATCTTTGGAAAAGGTTTTTTTATGTCTGGTTATTTTATTTTCCTTTGTCCTTGGTAAAATTAAAATAGTGTATTTATTTGTTTTATAGACACTTTTTCAATGATTCTTGATGTATCAGAGAACAGAGTTAAGCAATATTGCCATTTTTTGTATTTTAATACTAGCATAATCATTCATACTTTTTCCATTGATGAAAAAGTAAGCAAAAAATCTAGGTAATCAGCCAGTGGTCGGACAAGTAATGATGCTACTACCCGCAAATGCCAACGCCTGCCCGCCATTTTACCTTCCAGCCCGCTTTTTCGCTTACAGCGAAATTTGGGGAGTTAGGTACTAATAAACTCATCAAATAAGTTCTGGCTTGATATATCCTTGTTAAAATCAAAGTTGCTTTGTTTTTAGATGATTGTAAATTATTCGGTTTAAAAACCATGACTACTTGATAAAAAGATGGCAACATTTTAAAGTGTTCTTATCAGATAATCTCACACTTAAAAACAGCATTTGAACTTCTTAATACCACTATTTACAACTCATTTCTTTTAATTTCTATTATTCTATAGAATTAGTAGATTTATATGGTTTTTCCATCCTATATTTGTGTCAACTAAACCTACTGTATGGATTTTCAAACTATTGCTACTTTAGCAATCATTTTATTGGCCATTATTCTCTTTGTCACCGAGAAGCTATCAGTCGATTTAATTGGCTTAGTCATTATTTGTGCTTTGGTGATCACAGGAGTAATTAGTCCGGTGGAAGGCATCAAAGGGTTTAGCAATACGGCTACAATAACAGTAGCCTTTATGTTTGTGATGAGTGCAGCACTTTTGAAAACAGGTGCTTTGCAATTCGTAGCTTATCGCTTATCTGATATTTTTAAAAGTAATTTCAGATTAGGTTTAGTCATGATGATGCTGCTTATAGCCATCATTTCAGCTTTTATCAATAATACTCCTGTAGTGGCGGTTTTCATTCCTGTAGTGATTCAGATTGCGAAAAGCACAGGCAAAAGCCCATCTCAACTCCTTATTCCACTTTCTTTCGCTTCTATTTTTGGAGGGACTTGTACTTATATAGGTACATCCACCAATGTGTTAGTGAGTGGCATAGCTCAGGATTTTGGTTTTGAAGGATTCAGTATGTTTCAATTAATGCCTTTTGGACTTATATTGGTTTTAGCAGGTACGCTTTATATGATGTTGATAGGTTCAAGACTTTTACCTAAAAACAGAAAAAATGATGAAGATCTAGAGGAGAAATTCGGTATGCGTGAATACCTGACGGAAATAGAACTACAAGATAATACAGACTCCATCGGAAAAACCATTATGCAAAGTCCGCTGGTGAAGGATTTGAAAATTGATATACTAGAAATCAATAGGCAGGGGACACGCTATAATTTACCGCAAGGGGATTTTATTCTTCATTCCGGAGATATTTTGAAAGTGCGTTGTAATCTGTCCAATATAAAAGAGCTCAAAAGCAGAGCAAAGGTATTGGAAGGCTCTTCATTGAAAATGGCAGGAGATAATTTACAGGGAACAGGTACTTCCTTAGTGGAAATGGTGATCAGTGCCAATTCAGAATTTGATGGAAAGAATTTGCAAGAAGTTGATTTTAGAAGACGTTATAGAGCCTCTCCCTTAGCTATTCGCCACCGTGAAGAGGTTTTACATGAAGATTTGTATGATATTAAACTGAAAGCAGGGGATGTATTATTGGCAGAAGTGAAATCGCACTATGTAAAGGAGTTACGGAAAAAAGAAATGAGCCAAAATGCTCCATTTGCATTGCTTTCTTCTGATATCGTAATTGATTTTAATAAAAAGCAGTTTTTAATAGTAACCAGTGTTTTGGCTAGTGTGATTGCCTTAGCCACTTTCGGAATCTTGGATATTGTAATTTCCGTCATGGCAGGCGTTGTGGCTTTGGTTCTGATGAATATTATGAACATGCGGGAAGTCTATAAAGCCATTAACTGGAAGATTGTATTCTTACTTGCTGGGGTTCTAAGTTTTGGTGTGGCTTTAAGTAATACAGGCTTAGATCAAAAGATAGCCGGTGGACTTTTAAATCAGTTAGGAGCATTCGGTCCAGTCATTGTATTAAGTGGTTTATATTTTGCTACTTCTATTTTAACGGAATTAATGTCTAATAATGCCACAGCCGCTTTGATGGCACCCATTGCCATCGCTATAAGCACGCAATTGGGCTTGGTGCCTACACCCTTTTTAATGGCAGTTACTTTTGCAGCTTCTGCAAGTTTTATGACCCCCATAGGCTACCAAACCAACACTATGGTTTATACAGCTGGAAGTTATAAGTTCACAGATTTCACTAAAGTAGGAGTGAGTTTGAATTTATTGTTTTGGGTATTGGCGACCATCTTATTGCCGTTAATTTTCCCTTTCCAGCCGCTTTAAAAAGTCCCTTGCAACACGCAATCCAAACCATCAGTAAACATATGGAATAAGAGTCCGATGGCTACTAAACGGCTCCTTTTGGGGAATAATAAAAAGAAGTAGATGAGAATGGCATAGTAGGAATGAAGTGGATGAAATCCTATGCTGCATCTATCAGGATCAAAAATCGGACTTGCTAAAAGATGGTCTAGGTCTACTAACATAGTGCCTAATAAAACCAAATAAGCATTTTTCCATTTTTTCGGGCTGTATAAATAAGCAATTCCTAATGGAGCTATTAAATGGAGCGTATAGTGTATGATGGTTGTTGTCATTAAATTCCTTCTTTTGCTTTTGGAAATGATAAAATAAAGCTTGTACCATGACCTTCTTTGCTTTTAATTTCCATACTAGCGTGGTTAAAGGTTAGAAATTGCTTTACCAAAAGAATTCCTAATCCAGTGCCGGTTTCTTTACCCGTGCCTTTTCTAGAAAAAGAGCGTTCGTTTAATTCTCCTCTTAAGGTGGCTACAATGCTTTCATCCATACCAATCCCGTTATCTTCTATAGTTAAAAAGACGGTGCTTTGATTTTGAGAATAATTTACTTCAATATAACCTCCGCTTGATGTGTATTTTATAGAATTATTAAAAAGGTTGTTGAGGATGATATTGAGCTGTTCAGGATCCATGTGCACAAAGCTTTTAGTTGCATTATGTTTTAATTCAATCTCTTTTTCCTGAGCTATATATTTTAAGGAGTTAAGGTTTTGATCCACGACCTCATCTAATTGAACAGTTTTAGGATTTGTGGTCAACCCATCCATTTGAGTATTCGCCCATTTTAGCAAGCGGTTGATTTGTTGATTGACATTACCTACCTCTTGAGTCAATCTTTCCATATATCTCTGAGCATCTTCTTCTGAAATGCTTTTTCTAATATCTAATAGTTGTTTTACAGAATTTATAGGTGATCTTAAATCATGAGAAAGAATAGAAAATAAGCGGTTTTTGGCATTATTTATTTGCTTCAGATCTTCATTTTGTTTTTCGATTAATATCTTTTTCTCAGCTAATTGCTTGTTGATAGTGCCTAAATTCTGATTGTATTTTTCCTTTTGCTTTATGTGTCTTCTATATAATAGTGCTAATACTACTAAGAATGCCACTATTGAAGAAAGCAAAGCAATTATCAATTGGTTGCGATCTTTTTCAGCGGAGAGTAAATCCTTTTGCCCTTTTAATTGCTCATTTTCAGCTATAGCTTGTTGCAATTCTGCCCAATTGATTTCACGATTCATTTCTTCATTCAAAAGTCTATCACTATAGGTTTTGTGAAGCTTATAGTATTCTAGTGCTTTGTTTAGTGCTCCTAATTCTTCATATGCTGTACTTATTTTTAAGGCCACTTCTGAAACATCCCATTTGGCACCTATTTCTTTTGCTATTGCAAATGATTTTAGCCCATATTCTAGGGCTTTGTTATAGTTTTTTCTTTTAATTTCTAAGTCTGTTAAACCACTTAAATTATAGCTCTTTTCCCATTGATTAGGGTTACTTTCATTAACTTTTAAGAAGTAATATTCTGCAGAGTCTAATTGATTCCTTTCAATATGCAATGATCCTATTCTGTTTAAATCCATCAAAGTATAGGTTTCAAGATTATTCTTTAATGAAATTTGCAAAGATTCAAAATAGGATTGGTAGGCATCTTCCCATTTCCCCATTTCTTGATTGCAAATACCAATATTGAGAAGATTTGCCGCAATGCTTCTAGGATGATCTATTTCTCTATTTACGGTTAAGGCTTCTTTAAATTCTTGTAAGGCTTCCTTGTATTGCTTGCGGCCAAGAAAAATTAACCCTCTGCCATTTAATGCTCGGGCAATTCCAATTTCATTTTGGCTCTCTTTTGATAGAGTATGAAGTTGCTCGTAAGTATTACGAGAGTCTAAATAATTGCTTTGGATGTATTGAATGGCAGCTTTTAAAAAAAGTAATTCTGCGAAGAAATCACTTTTTTTATTAGTAGCCTTTTCCATTTTGTTTTCTACAAGAGATAAAGTAGAATCAGGATGATTGTAACGGAGTTCGGTTAATTCTTTTATAATGCTCCTTTCCTGATCAGTTAACTCTTGAGCTGAGATACTAAAATTGAGACTAAACGTAGATATTAGAAAAATTGCAAAAGCTACTTTCATTAATCGGGACTAAATTGATTGTTAAATACTAAAATACGTTATATTTTTTTATTGACTATTGATTCATAATATTTTCGATTAAAGACTTATATATAGGGTTCGATTGCAATGTTGATGGGTTACCTATAATAATTAACTTTCTCTTCGCTCTGGTAAGGGCCACATTTAATCGCCTATAATCGCGAAGGAAACCGATGTTTTCTTCTGTATTTGAGCGCACCAAACTGATAATGATCACTTCTTTTTCTCTTCCTTGAAATCCGTCTATTGATTTAATTTCAACGTGATAATCCTTTAAAGCAGCTTTTAATCGGCTAACTTGCTGGTCGTATGGTGAAATGATGCCAAGATCCTCTGGAAAGAGTCTGGAAGAGAGTAATGCATCCGTTATTTCTTTTGTTAAAGCTATTTCTTCCATATTAAACCATGAATGACTATCGGCTAATTGCGCTTCCTGTCCTTCCTCACAAGCAATGAAAGTAATCGGTTTTGAAGCTTGTACCACCTTTTCAATAGCAGGATTAATATAGGGAAAAGGCTCAAATCCGGGCAGGTCTTTTAAACTATGCTTTGCTACAGTAGGGTGGGCTTTCAATTGTTTGTTATAAAAACTTTCATTAGAAAAACGCATGATATCTTCATGCATTCTATATTGAATAGTTAAAATATTGATTCTATTTTCAGGCAATTCATCTTGAAATCTTTCGAATAAACTGATACTTAAATCGCCTGCTTCCTTTGCTTTTACAGTAGGCGGTAACTGCTTATGATCGCCAGCTAATATCCATTTTCTCCCTTTTACCAATGGTATTAAAGTCTCCGGTTCTGTAGACTGGGTAGCTTCGTCTATACATACAACATCAAAAATAATATCCTTTAAAAGCTCACTTCCGGATGATGAATTAGTAGTGCAAATCACTGCACTTTTCTCTAAAATACTTTCTATAGCCCTTGATTGTAATGTTTGAGCTTCCTCGAAATTCCTATTAATTTCTTGCTGTATTTTAATCCATTTAGCCATCTTCCTTAGCTTAGCAGACTGTATTCCTCTATAAGGTTTCTTAGAACTTGCTAATTGTATTATTTTGCTATCACTTAATCCTCTTCTGTTTTGTCCGGACGCAGGAACATAATCTTCTTGCTCCTTTTTCAAGACCTGAATTTTGTTCCAGATTCCATTAGCTTGTTGGTAGTCCGGGTGGTCTTGTAATTGAACATCCAAGCTTAGGTTGAGCAGATTTTCATCCATACGAATTGGATTACCAATTCGGGTTGAAGGAATTTCTAAGACTTGAAGTTTTTCTAAAATATTATCGACTGCTGTATTGGAAGGAGCCGTTACCAGTACTTTCTTACCTTCTTCAAATAGTGATTTTATTAAGTGTGATAGCGTGGTGGTTTTTCCGGTTCCGGGAGGTCCATGTATTAAAAAAATATCATTTGAATTTAATGCATTTTCTATTACTTGCTGTTGTTTAGCATTTAAGAAATTATTTTTTGAAGTAGGTAAATGAGATTTTTCTGAATCTAAAAATAAGTCAATATTTGATTTTATATATTCTTGTAGAATTGGCAACTTTTCTAAACTAGCCAAAGCATCTAACATTCTTTGAAAAGTTATATCGTTTGAGTATAAATCAAGTCTCAAATTTCGTCCATATACCAGGTAGGGTGGGATCTTATTATAAGCTAAAGTGATACTTCTTTTTGTCTTACTCACTACTGTGGCTTGCTCTTCTTTTCCGCTTGGTTTTTCCTTCGATATTATGACTACGTCACCATTAGAAATTTCGTTATCCGGTAAGCCAGAACCACGTACTAATTTCACTAAATATACACCCCCAATTCCGGTACCGGCATCCCTTCCTGAAAGAGTTAGGATTGCTCTTCCTTTAGCTTCTCTTTGCCGGCCCGAGAGCAACATGATCTCATTAAGATGAAATTCCATTTCGGCCTTTCTCTCTTTTTGAATTAAGTTCTCAAAATACTTTTTGTATTGAGTGATATCCTTAAACCTCTTCATTTTTTTAGTTGATGTATTTGGCATCACAAACTTAATTAATTGCTGATAGTTTCAGCAACTAAATTGTTTGAATAGGGGAGATGTGAATAATGCAATTTTTGTTTTGACTTAGAATGAGGGTATTGATTTATTTTAGTAGCCTTTCTTTAAGCTCCAGTTTATTTTAGCATATTTCTAGTTTTATCATATTTGTATTATTCTTATTTCACAAGATTCTTTCTAAATTTTCTAGCCATGGAGGTGTAAATATGGAATTCAAGCTCTTTTCTAGAAGACAATAGATTATTTGGTGAGTATTTCTATCTTCATGTAATGCTTCGTTGAATTGATTTAAAATATTATAAATGAGTTATTAATATTTTTTGTATAAAGTGAAACTTCAATTAATTACTTTGGTTAATTTTTCTCCTATTTTCATGTACAGAATATTATTCTGAGTAATTTTTAGAAAGTGATTTAACCTATTACGCTATTAATTGTAGGGTTTTATTAAGTTTTCAATTATTTATTGGTGATAAATAAATTGTATTTAATTTATCTAGTAGTTTTTTTGTTTCAATTGATTTTTTGGTTTCTCTGATGCTCGAGATGATTGAATTATATTTTTATGTAGTCTAGTTTCTTCTACTGTATTAGAATAATATTATTTTCGAATTTGATTGTTTTTGATTTTAGCGCGTAGGGCTATTGTTGCTTTTTAGAAAAATCATTAATATCGTTTCATGAAGAAGATATTATTAACAGTATTATTTATAGTCCTTGGCAGTATTGTTGGATTTTATTTCTGGGCCAGTTCAAGTTTTCATGATGCAGATGAATATGATCAGATTGTTACTTTTCATTCGGATGTGAAAAGTACTGAAGATACCTTATCAGTTTTGACCTATAATATTGGCTACCTTTCGGGGATGACAAACAATCTTGCAGTTGATAGAAAGGAGTCTTTATTTTCGGATAACTTATCTAAATCAATTGAACTCTTAGGAACCTATAATTTTGATTTCATAGGATTGCAGGAAGTTGACTTTGGAGCCTCAAGAAGTTTTAATTATAATCAATTTGATAGTCTCGGAAATCATCTTAATTTTCATCTAGGTGCATATGCTGTTAACTGGGATAAGTCATATGTTCCATTTCCTTATTTTCCAGTAAAAAATCATTTTGGAATGATGTATTCTGGGCAAGGTATTCTAAGTAAAATGCAAATTGTTACAAATAGTTTATTGATTTTAGACAAACCTATAAATGCTCCTTTTTATTATAATGCTTTTTATCTTGATCGAATTTTACAAATTAACAAAGTGCAATTAGGTAATGATACTTTAATTTTAATGAATGTTCATTTAGAAGCCTTCGATCAGGAGACAAGAGAACTTCAAGCAGGCATAGTTTTGAAAGAGTTTAGTAAATGGTCTGAAGATTATCCGGTGATTTTGATGGGTGATTTTAATAGTCGTCCACCCTTTGCAAGTGAGTTAATTAGGAGTGAAAAGACTATTGAAATTTTCTTAAATAATCCTCTTATTGGAGAAGCCATATCTAAGGAACGTTATCTTAAAAATGAATCTCGATTTTTCACTTTTGATACTGCCACTCCTTATGAAAGATTAGATTATATTTTTTATAATAAAAACAAGATTCGTAAAATTGATTCTGATGTATTAAGAGAAGCTCAGGATATATCTGATCACCTGCCGGTCTGGATGACTTTCACCATAATTGAATGATTGTGTTCATCCCTTTTTTTACCACAAGGGATTCACCTTTTGTATCACCGTGTTTTATGTGATTGTAAATATTCACCTTTAGCTGTATTTTTCTCAGTGACCTTAGCGTATATCTCAGTGCAACTCTGTAGTAAACCTTTAACAGCCTTCGGCTGTCCTAGTATTTTCTCTTATTTTTAATGTGGTTGTAAACAATCAGTTTTAACCAAATATTCATTTGTTGATGATTACATATTTCTTTGTGATCTTCGTGTAAATCTTCGCGAAACTCTGTGGTTAAACTTGCTTAGCTTTCGGCTGAAACTATTTTATTTGTAGTTAATTTCGAATTTGATTTTTAATGTCCATTTCAAAAAATATTCTTAATTTCAGATTTATATCATTATACATTTTTTATGAATTCAAAAATTCAAAAGCATTGGGCTCGACTGGAAGAAGGTAAAGCTTATTATGATGCGCTCCTTCAGGTTTTTAATGAAGAGCAATTAAATTTTCATCCTGAGGAAGGAGCCTGGTCTATGTTAGATGTAATGCAACATCTTTATACTTCTGAGAATATTAGTTTGCAGTTTATGCAAAATTTCGATTTTAACAGGAAGAATTTGAAAGTTGGATTGAAGTCTGAGCTTAAGACCATTTTATTAGTCAACCGACTTAATTCTAAAAAGAAATATAAAGCTCCTAAAATATTATCTGAAAAGAAGGATAGTTTAAATATTAGCCATGATTCACATGAATTTTCACATCAATGGGAAAATGCAAGAAACGAAATGTTCAATTTTTTAAATGAATTTCCTGATGATAAAATACGTCATTTTGTTTTCTCACATCCGGCTGTTGGTAAATTAAATGTATTGCAAACATTACAATTTTTTTTAGCTCACATGAAACACCATCAATTTCAAATTGAGGCTATCAATCATCATAAAAATTTTCCTAAGTAAGAAAATTTAATAGGGTATAGAGCTGGGTTAATCGAAAATTATATTTTTCTTTATCAATCAATGACAATATTTTCTTTGTTTATATAAATTGCTAAATATTTAACATAAACCTAAACTATGATACCAGAATTAAAAAATCTATCTGAATCAGAAATCGACTTATTAAAGAAGATCCCTGCAATGGTTACCATTTTAATAGCAGGAGCTGATGAGCAGATTAGTAAGAGTGAATTAAAAGAAGCCATTAATTTGACCAAAATAAAGCAAAGTAAGGCTAGAAAGGAATTGCTTGGTTATTATCAGGATATCGCACCTGATTTTGAAAAAAGTTTAAATCAGCTTTTGAACTCTTATCCTAAAGAAGCTGAAGTTAGAAGCAAGCAAGTAATAGAAGATATTGAGCGATTAAATGACATATTAAAGAAAGTGGACAAAAATTGGGCGCATCAGTTTGTTGATTCCATGAAAGATATTGCAAAAAGAGTTGCAGAATCAGCGGGCGGTGTATTTGGATACTTATCTATAGGATATGAAGAATCGAAATTAATTGATTTGAAAATGATAAAGGTGCCTAGTTAAGGCGCTTTTATTTTTTCCCTAAAGTAGATTCTCTTAAAACCAATGATGTCTCCATAATATGTGTTTCATAATTTACGGGTTTATTATCTCGAATTAGGTCAATTTCCTTTGTAATCAATTCCACAGCTTTTTTACCCATTTCGTAGTCTGGTTGTGACACAGAGGAAAGGGGAGGTTCTATAACTGATGACATTTTCCAATCGCTAAATCCTATCACAGCAATATCCTCTGGTATTCTTAGTCCTTTTTCTTTTATCGCTTGTATTGCACCTATAGCAGTTGGGTCAGTTGCACAAAAAATTGCATCAGGTAATTCTTTTTCAGCAAGTAATTTTAAGGTTGTATCGTAGCCTTCCTCCCTAGAAACTAAATTACACTTTTTAACTAAATTGTTAAATAGTGGTAATTTGTGTTTTTGAATAGCAGATTCAAATCCTTTGTAGCGCTCTTTGGTTGTGTGGGGTTCCAATGAGCCTGTTATATGAGCTATCCTCTTTTTTCCTAGACTGATTAAATGTTCTGTTGCATAATATGCTCCTTTAAAATCGTCACAAATAATTTTAGCAGACTTCATTTTATGACTGACTTTATCAACCATGACCACAGGAACATTATAATTTTGTAAATTTTCAAGGTGTTCTACATCTATTGTATTATCTGATAATGATATAATTAAACCGTCAATCATACTCCTTTGAAATGTTTGGACTCCCTTAAGTTCAGATTCATAAGATTCATTGCTTTGATAAAGCATCACACTATATCCTAATTTTTCAGCTTCATTTATGATGCCACTAATCACATTAGAAAAAAAATGATGTACAATTTGTGGAATAATTACCCCTATAATAAATGATTGTTGGTTCTTGAAATTTATCGCAAATTGATTTCTTTGATAATGTAATTTTTCAGCTAATTCAAAAACCTTTTTCTTGGTATCTTCTCCGATATCTGGCTTGTTATTCAAAGCTCTCGAAACAGAAGGTATGCTAATTCCCAATTGCTCTGCAATATCTTTCAACCTAATGTTATGTTTGCTCATCTTAATAGTATTTTAACCAAAAATGGTGTTTTTATTTAAAATAATTCTAAATAGCGATAGTTTTTTCTTACGTAAACGATTACGTAAGATAGTAAGTGTACTTTTTACACACAAAGCCTTGCAGAGATATTTTGGAATTTTTACATTGTTGTTAATTTATTGTTAAAACCAAATAATGTATATACTGTTATGTGTTATTAAGAATAAAAACAAATGTAAAAGAGGAAAAATTAAAATTTAATTATGGAATTATTAAACGGCTAAAAAACAAAAATTCATGAGACACTTTTTACTAATTATTGCGAGTGTATGCTGGTTTTCCTTGGGAAGCCTTTATGCGCAAGATCGAACGGTCAGTGGGACTGTTACAGATTCTAAAACCGGAGAAGGTCTTCCCGGTGTTAACGTATTGGTTGTGGGAACCTCAGAAGGTGCTACCACTGATTTCGATGGAAAATATAAGTTGAGCGTTTCGGGCGATGTCAGCTTAAAGTTTTCTTATATTGGTTACAAATCTCAAACCATTGATGTTGGGAGTAGAAGTGTAGTCAATGTGAAATTACAAGAAGATGTAGAGCAGCTTTCAGAAGTTGTCGTAGTAGGATATGGACAGGTTGAAGCTAAAGATGCAACTGGTGCCGTAGAAAGAGTTACCGCCAAGGAATTTAATGGCGGTGTCATTGCCTCTCCTGAGCAGTTAATTCAAGGAAAATCTGCAGGTGTTCAGATAACCTCAGCAAGTGGGGAACCTGGTGCTGGTGTTAACATCCGAATTAGAGGAACTTCTTCTGTTAGAAATGGAAATAATCCATTATTTGTAGTGGATGGTATTCCATTAACGGGAGATGATGTTACAGCAGGTGGTTTAGACGTAGGTAGTGGAACTTCTTCACCAAGAAACCCTTTAAACTTTTTAAATCCTAACGACATAGAAAGTATGGATATTTTGAAAGATGCATCAGCAACTGCTATTTATGGTGCAAGGGGTGCTAATGGTGTTGTTTTAATTACTACTAAAAGCGGAAAAGGTTTACAAAATAATATCCAATATAACACTTCAGTAAGTGTTGCTACCGCAGCCAATAGATTTGATTTATTGAATAGAGAGGAGTATTTAAGTAATTTAAGCGATTATGGTGCTGATCCTAATGAATTGGATTTTGGTGCTGATACTGATTGGCAGGATGAAATTACAAGAACTGCTATCTCGCATAAACATGATATTTCTTATGCCAATGGTTACGAAACTGGTAGTTACAGAGTTTCTGCTGGATATGAAAATCAGCAAGGTGTAATTGAGAATTCTTCAATGGAAAGGCTTAATGCCAGATTGAATTTTAATCAAAGTTTTTTGGATGATAAACTAAATTTTTCAACTCAGATTACACTTTCTAGAATAAATGATGTAGCTCCTCCAATTACAAATAATGCTGGTTTTGAAGGCGATTTGTTAGGTGCAGCTTATATTGCAAATCCTACTTTCCCTGCAGATCCAACAAATCAGATTGGGGGTTTTAGAAATCCGTTATCAATGTTGGAATACAATCTTGATGAGGCACAAACCGATAGAGCCTTAATTAATTTATCATTAGATTATGATATCACAGAAGATTTAAACTTTAGAATTAATGGAGGTTTTGACAATGCTAATTCCGTAAGGAACCAAGCTGCTTCACCTGAATTGCTTGCAGGAAATATTTTAGATAATGGTAGAGGTGGTATTGCAACCGTTGAATCCAGCAGTAATCTATTTGAGGCATTATTAACTTACGATAAAAAAATCGGTGAAGGTAATTTGAATATTTTAGGGGGTTATTCATATCAAGAGTTTAATAGAAGTGGGAATACTCTACAAGGTTTTGGTTTCAATACCAATGATATGAATCAAATGATTTCTGATCTTGAAAATGCTGGTGCAGCTGTAAGAGGTGCGATTTCTGGCGATTATCAACAATTCGGTTACGATCCAGGTAATGACCAGTTTTTTGTTAATAGGTTAGCGACAGGATCTGAAGACTTAGGTGCAAGACCGACTATACCGGTTGAAAAAGTTATTGAAAGCCGTTTTGCTCAAGTGGATGAGTTACAATCATTTTTTGGAAGGATTAACTATAACGTATTAGATAAATATCTATTTACAGCAACTATAAGAGCTGACGGATCAACTCGATTTGGAGGTGACAATAAATATGGAGTTTTCCCATCTGCTGCATTTGCATGGAGAGTTTCAGATGAAGACTTCATTCCTGAAAGTTTTCATAATTTGAAATTCAGATTAGGTTATGGGGTAACAGGTAATCAAGAAATCCCTCACAACTTGCATCAAAGAAGACAAAATTATGGTGATATAGGTTTTAATGATGGTGGAGATATTATCAGACCCGGCCTAACGACAGTGGCTTTTGATAATCCAGATTTGCGTTGGGAAGAGACAGCCATGACTAATGTTGGGATAGATTTTGGATTTTTGAATGGGAGACTATCAGGTACTTTTGATTTATACAGAAAAAATACGACTGATTTATTAATTCAAGTAACCTCAGCACAACCAGCTCCTCAACCTTTTACATGGTTTAATTTACCTGCTGATGTGGTTAATCAAGGAGTTGAATTATCTATGGATTATATTATACTAGATAATGCGGATTTTACTTGGGATTTTGGATTTAATGTTTCTTATAATAAGAATCAAGTTAATGATTATGAGGGTTCTATTGATACAGGTGAAATCTCAGGTCAAGGTTTAACAGGTGCTTTTGCACAAAGGATAACTGGTGGACAGCCGTTATTTGCTTATTATTTGAGAGATTTTGCAGGTTATGATGAAAATGGTATTGCTGAATACAATGATGGAGATTTCCAACAATTTTTAGGTTTCAGCCCTATACCTCTTTTCAATACGGGTATTAATACTACATTTAATTATAAGAATTGGGATTTAAGCGTATATATGAATGGGCAATTCGGTCATTATATCTATAATAACACTGCTAATGCATTCTTTACTGCTGGTGCTTTCGGTAATGGTAGAAATGTTACTGCTGATGTATTGGCTTCTGATGAAGCGCCAATCAATGCACCAGATGTTTCTACAAGATTCTTGGAAAAAGGTGATTTTTTAAGATTGCAAAACCTTTCTCTAGGCTATAATTTTGATCTTAGTGGGAACACTTTTGTTAAGAGTTTAAGAATGTATGCTAATGCACAAAACCTATTCGTGCTAACAAGCTATTCAGGCTTAGACCCAGAAGTAAACGTTAACAAATCACTAAATGGTGTTCCGTCTTTAGGAATTGATTACACTTCTTTCCCAAGACCGAGAACTTTAACAGTTGGTTTGAATGTTACATTTTAAAAAATATTAATCATGGATAAATTTAAAATACTATTAGTTGGCTTGTCGGTACTAGCTTGGTCTTGTACTGACTTGGAGGTAGAAGAATTAGATTCTATCGTTGTGGATGACGTTTCAGGTGAATTTAGTGGTGTAAATCCTGGTGAAAACCTTACAAGTGCTTATGTAAGTACAGCAAATTCTGTTGGTAGTCAGGATAATACTTATGCATTAATGGAGGTATCATCAGATGCACAGCTTGTCCCTACTAGAGGAACTGATTGGGGAGATAATGGAGTTTGGAGAACTTTACATCAACATACTTGGGATGCCACTCATCAGTTTAATTTGAATGCATGGAATAATCAAAATTCTAATGTTTTTGCGTTAAATCAAATTATAGCTCCTGAATCGAATGCCGATCCTCAGCAATTAGCTGAAGCTAAATTCTTGAGAGCTCTTAATGTATTCATTATTTTGGATTTATGGGGACAAGTTCCATTTAGAGATCCAAATGATGGTGTGGATACTGACCCTAGAGTTTTAACAAGACAGGAAGCTGTTGCCTTAATAGAAGAAGATTTAAATAGTACAACCATAGAGAATCTTCCAAATATTGGACCTGGAGCCGACAGTGAGATTTTACGAGCTTCTCAAGCCTCAGCCCAATTCCTAAGAGCTAAAGTTTATTTAAATAAACACATTCTTTTAGGTAATCCGTCTGGATCAGCACCTGATAATGCGGATATGGATAAAGTTATTGAAGCAGTTGATGCGGTTACTGCAGCTGGATTCTCATTGGAAGAAGACTATTTTAAGATTTTTGATCCTGCTCCTGATAATGAGTCCATTTTTACATTAGAAAGAGATGCTGGTGGTAGGATTTGGAACACCTTACATTACAGTCATAATGAAATTGATGGAAATGCTGGTGGTGGATGGAATGGTTTCTGCACTACAGCGGAGTTTTATGCACTTTTTGAGGGAGATGCAAATTCAAATGCCCCTGGCTCTGATCAAGAAGTGAGAAGAGGGTATGTACCTGAACAAGGATATGGTTATGGATTCCTTGTAGGTCAGCAATATGGTTATGACGGTCAGGAGCTATCTACAAGAAATGGTGAGCCACTTGCTTTTAAAGCTGATTTACCAGGTTTGGCTGGTAATGGAGAAGCGACTGGTATTAGGGTACTAAAATATCATCCAGATAATGGTGGTGCATTCCCGGGTAGACAGATTCTTTTTAGATACGCAGATGCTGTTCTTATGAAAGCTGAAGCGGAATTATGGAAAGGTAATACTGGGCAGGCTCTTCAAATGGTGAATGATTTAAGGGAAATTAGAGGAGCCTCTCCATTAGCTTCTTTAGATGCTCAAGAGATGCTTAACGAACGAGGTCGTGAAATGTATATTGAATTTTGGAGAAGACAAGATCAAATACGTTTCGGTACTTTCACTGACACTTGGTCTTATAAAGATAATACAGAGGAATTTAGAGTATTATTCCCTATACCTTCTTTGGCAATAAGTACTAACCCTAATTTAGAGCAAAATCCGGGTTATTAATTAAAATACTTTTGTAAAAAAGGATAATGGATTGTTTTCCATTATCCTTTTTTTATACATTTAAGCTTTTAAAAGCCTAAATAATCATGTCTTCAAGATTTTCACTTTTCTATTACCTGAGTCTTATTTTTATTCCTCTTTTGGCTTGTGAAAGCAATACTGAAAGCGAAAAGGCTCTGTTATCTAAAACCACTACTTTTGAATTGCTTGATTCCACCCAAACAGGTATTACTTTTCTTAATAAAGTAGAAAACAAAGATAAATTCAACATATTTTCCTATCGAAATTTCTACAATGGCGGTGGGGTTGGTATCATTGATATCAATAATGATAGACTTCAAGATATTATTTTTACTGGTAATCAAGTCAATAATAAGCTCTACCTAAATAAGGGAGATTTTCAATTTGAAGATATTACTGAGAGTGCTGGTTTAAAAGGATATGGAGGCTGGAGTACCGGTGTTAGCATTATTGACATCAATCAAGATGGATTTAAAGATATTTATATTAGTAATGCGGGTTACAGGGAAGGTAGTTATCCATTCAATGAATTATTTATTAATAATGGCGACAATACCTTTAGTGAAAAAGCAGCAGAATATGGTCTAGATGACTCAGGATATACTACTCATGCTGCATTTTTCGATTATGATGGGGATGGTGATTTAGATGTTTATATCCTCAATAACTCATTTATTCCAGTAAATACACTTAATAACAGCAATAAAAGAGACTTATATGCTGAGGACTGGGACGTTAAAGATTTTGTGAAAGGTGGTGGCGATAAATTATTACGAAATGATAATGGTAAATTTGTAGATGTCAGCAGACAAGCAGGGATTTATGGTTCTCTGATTGGTTTTGGCCTCGGAGTAACTGTAGGAGATGTAAATGGTGATCATTTACAAGATATATATGTTTCCAATGACTTTTTTGAAAGGGATTATCTATACATCAACCAAGGTGATGGAACATTTTCTGAAGATAGTAAAAAATGGATGGGGCATATGAGTCTTGCGTCCATGGGAGCTGATTTGGCTGATATCAATAATGACGGCTATCCTGAAATTTTCACTACTGAAATGATTCCTGAAACGGATCAACTAATCAAACAGAAATTGCAGTTTGAGGATTATAATACCTACCAACTCAAGCTCCGAAGAGATTTCTACCATCAATACATGCATAATGCTTTGCAATTGAATACAGGTAATGGAAGCTTTCAGGAAATTGCTTGGTATGCAGGCGTAGCGCAATCAGATTGGAGCTGGGGAGCTTTAATGTTTGATGCTAATATGGATGGCTATAATGACATATTTGTTTGCAATGGAGTTTTTCAAGATGTTACAGATGCAGATTTCATGGATTTCTTTGCAAATGATGTGGTGCAGCGTATGGTGCTCACCGGAAAAAAAGATAAAATGGAGGATGTGTTGGCCAAAATGCCTAGTAATCCTCAGGCAAATAAAATGTTTATCAATCAGGGTAATCTACAATTTGATAGCAAAGAAGAAGAAATGGGCTTAGGTCAAGAAACTTTCTCTAATGGTGCTGCCTATGCGGATTTAAATAATGATGGAAGCTTAGATATCATCGTTAATAATTTAAACCATCCTTCTTCCATTTATAAAAGTAATGCTAAGACTGATAGTACTCATTATTTGAAAGTGGCTCTAGAATTTGAAAAGCCGAATAGAGATGCCATAGGAGCTAAAGTTCAAGTTTTTGCAGAAGGTGCTCAATTTTATAGACAAATGATGCCGAGTAGAGGTTTTCAATCTTCCGTTGATTATAACATCCATTTTGGCTTAGGAGAAATCCAAAAAATTGATTCTCTTAAAATAATTTGGCCTAATAAATTGATTAGTGTCATTTCACAGCCATCTATCGATACTTTATTAAATATAAATTATGAAAATTCCACCACAGAAAATAGGGAAGTAGAAATCTCATTCTTGAATGAATCTAAAGAGCAATACTTTGAAAAAGTAAAAAATGATTTCAAAAAGCATGAAGAAGATAATCATGTAGATTATTATTATGAGGGATTGATTATGAGGATGCTTTCTAAAGAAGGACCGGCAATTGAAGTTGTGGATCTGAATAATGATGGCTTAGAAGATATCATTTTTGGAGGAGCGCTTGGTCAAGCAAGTAGCATTTACTACCAAGAATCTAATGGTCAATTTAGATCTGTGGAATTAACGGATCAAAATTATGAGGTGACGGCAATTCATAGTTTTGATGCCAATGATGATGAATTACTTGATATTTATTTTGGGTATGGTGGAAATCATACAGCCGTAAACTCTGAAGTTTTTAACGATCAATTATATCTGCAAACTGCTTCAGGAGCCTTCAAACAAAAAGCTAATGCTATACCTGAAACTGGCTTTAACACGTCAGTAGCTTTAAGCTTTGACTATGATGATGATGGAGATTTGGATTTATTCATTGGTAGTCGCTCTGTACCTCAGGAATATGGAGATAGTCCCAAGAGTTTCCTATTTGAAAATGGCGGAAAAGGCATCTTTAAAGATATGACCATCAGAAGAGCAAAAGATTTGGATGGCTTAGGCATGATAACAGATGCGGAAATCATAGACATTGATCAAAATGGAAATCAAAACCTGATTATTGTTGGAGAATGGATGGGTATTGAAATTTTTGAAATAGCGGGTAAGCAATTGAAACGAATGGAGAAAAATCCATTGGAGGAGTTGAAGGGCTGGTGGAATGCAATTGAAATAGCTGATTTAAATAATGACGGCTTGCCTGACTTGGTTTTAGGAAATAGAGGTAATAATTTCTATTTCTCAGCATCTGATGAAATGCCTGTGAAATTATGGTTAGAAGATTTTGATGCTAATGGCGACAAAGATAAAATTATGACCAGAACTATCGATGGTAAAGATATGCCAATCCAGCAAAAAGGGGAGATTATTGGTCAGTTACCAATATTAAAAAAACAAAGTTTGAAATATGAAGATTATGGGACTAAATCTATTCGTGACCTTTTTGGTGCTGAAAAAATTGAGCAGGCATCTTATAAATCTGCTAATAGGTTTCAAACCATTGTAATGCTCAATAAAAGAGATGGAAATTATGAGGAAGCAAATTTACCAATAGAAGCACAGTTTTCTGCTGTTCATGCAATTGAAATTTTAGATATTGATTCAGACGGAAATTTAGATTTAATTTTAGCAGGAAATGAAGGTGACTTCAAACCTCAATATGGAAAATTGGATGCTAATGATGGCTTGGTACTTTTCGGAGATGGTAAGGGTAATTTTAAAATAATTAATGAACATAAAAGTTTGGGAATTGAAGGAAATATAAGATCCATTAAACCAATTCAAATCCAAAACCAAAAGCATTTGCTATTTGGAATCAATAATAAAGAAACTGTTTTATTACAAATCAGAAAATAAAAATGATCATAAGCATTTTAAATAAGGTTAATATCGATAATAGATTTTTATATATAGTCGGCAGTTTTTTACTGATTATATTTTTAAACTTATTCTCCTCCTGTACGGATTCAAAAGAATCATATTTTGAATTATTGAATGCAGAAAAAACAGGCTTACATTTTGAAAATACTCTGGAGCAAACCACTGAATTTTCTTTTTTTGACTATATGTACTTCTATAATGGAGGTGGGGTAGCTGCAGGAGATTTCAATAATGATGGATTGGTGGATTTATTTTTCACTTCAAATATGGGGGAGAATAAACTCTTCCTTAATCAAGGAGATTTTGAATTTAAGGATAAAAGTGAAGAAGCTGGAATAAAAGGAGAAGGCTATTGGTCCACAGGCGCATCTGTTGTTGATATTAATCAAGATGGCATGTTGGACATCTACGTAAATGTAGTAGGAGATCACGAAATATTAAAAGGTTCCAATCAACTTTTTATTTGTAAGAAAATTGAAAATGGAATTCCGATTTTTGAAGATAAAGCAATAGCTTATGATTTAGATTTAGCAGGCTTTGGTACGCAAGCGGTATTTGCTGACTTTGATAAAGATGGTGATTTGGATATGTTTCAGCTTAACCATAGTATTCATCAAAATGGCACCTTTGGAAAAAGAGAATCTTTTGAAGGGGAAACCAGTAATTTGGCAGGAGATCGATATTACAGAAATGATAATGGAACTTTTGTTAATGCTACTATTGAAAGTGGGATTAATAGTTCTGTGATTGGCTATGGTTTGGGTGTAGTAGTGGGAGATGTCAATAATGACGGATTTCCTGATATTTATGTAGGGAATGACTTTCATGAAAATGATTATCTCTACATTAACCAGCAGGATGGTACTTTTAAAGAAGTTTTGACCAAACAGATCCAACATACTAGTCGGTTTTCAATGGGGGTTGATATGGCAGATATCAATAATGATGGCTATAATGATATCATTTCTTTAGATATGCTTCCCTATGATCCTCAGATTTTGAAAAGTAGTTTAGGAGAGGATGCATTTGATGTTTACCGTTTTAAGAAGAATTTCGGTTATAATGATCAGTTTGCACGAAATAATTTACAACTCAATAACCAAAATGGCACTTTTAGCGAAATTGCCCTCTATTCTGACATTTATGCAACGGATTGGTCATGGGCTCCTCTTTTTATGGATTTTGAAAATAGTGGTCAAAAAGATTTATTTGTTTCCAATGGAATTCCTAGAAGAATGAATGATATTGACTATATGAATTTCATGAATTCAAATGAGAATCAACGTAAAAAAGCAGAGATGGGTATGGTGGATAAGGAGGACTTGGAAATTGTGGAACGCATGCCAAAGATCAAATTGCCCAATAGATTCTTTTCAAATAATGCGAATTTAACATTTGATGATATAAGCTTAAATATCAACAATAATCAAACTTCTTATTCAAATGGAGCCATATATGCAGATTTGGATAATGATGGTGATTTAGATATAGTAGTGAATAATTTGGAAGATAAACCCTTCATATATAAGAATACTGCTATAGAAGAGGGTAGAAGCGGAAAGTATTTGCAATTAGAATTAATCGGTACTGAAAATAATCGAAATGCTCTCGGAAGTCGTGTAATAGTAGAGCTGAAGAATAATCAAAAATTGAGTTATGAGTATTTTCCTGTAAAAGGATTTCAAAGTTCTGCTCAAGATAAATTTCATATCGCGATAGGAGATAGTAGCCAAGTTGAGAATATCCAGTTAATTTGGCCTGATGGAAGTACTCAAAATCTCAATAGTTTAAAATACAATGCCCTTCACAAAATTGAATATCAAAAAGGCTTACCTCAATTCAATTTCGAAAAACTTCATCCATCTAATTTTGATTATACAGTAGTTGAAATGCAAGATTCCTTGGGATTGGATATAATTCATGAGGAAAATCAGTTTGTTGAATTTATAAGAGAACCACTAATGCCTCATATGGTGTCATCAGAAGGGCCTGCACTAGCCGTAGCTGATATTAATGGTGATGGTAGAGAGGATTTCTTCATAGGGTCAGCTAAAAGAGTGGCTAGTCAAATTTGGGTACAAAATGAAAATGGTAAATTTGAATTCAAGGAACAAGCACTGATTCAAAGTGATAATACTTTTGAAGATGTGGATGCACTCTTTGCTGATGTCGATAAGGATGGCGACCAGGATTTAATTATTGCCTCAGGGGGGAACGAATACCGGGGAGATTCTGAATACATTACTCAAAGGATTTATTTAAATGACGGTCAGGGCAATTTTAATGAAAAATATGTCTTTGAAGATAGCTATATGACAGCTTCATCAGTTGCAGTTGCAGATTTTAATGGTGATGGGTTTCAGGATATATTCTTTGCGGGGCATGCAGTGCCTTACGGATATGGTCTAGCTCCAGGATCTAAGCTTTATCTCAATAATCAAGATGGTTCATTTAAGATGGCCAATAATGAATTTGCTCCCTGTTTAGTTGAAATGGGGATGGTGACTGATGTTGAGGTCGCTGATGTAAATGGAGATGCTAAGCCTGATTTAATCCTAGCAATGGAATGGGAATCTGTGAAAATCATGATTAATAATGGTAATGAATTTATCCTTCAAGAAGTTGGTGATGAAAAGGGTTGGTGGAAACATGTGAAAGCTGGTGATTTCGATGGGGATGGTCAAATTGATATCATAGCAGGAAATACAGGAGAAAACTCGCGCTTTAAGCCCACAGATGATGAGCCTGTTAATTTATATATTAAAGATTTTGATGATAATGGTCAAACAGACCCTTTACTGACTTATTATCTTGATGGAAAGGAGATTCCTTTTGCTAATCATGCTGAAATTTTAAAGCAATTACCTAATCTTAAAAAGGAATGGAAATATGCTCAGGATTTTTCACGAGCTGATTTAAATGATGTTTTTGGGAGAGATGCTTTAAATTCTGCTAAAAAATTAACAGCTAATGATTTCACAAGCTATTTTTATAAGAATAATGGAGATGGTACTTTTCAGGCTGTTGCCTTACCAATGGAACTTCAGATATCAACATTAAATGCTGTTGAATTTATCGATAGAGAGAATGGGGAACTATTAGCAGCTGGTAATTTTTATGAGAATAACATTGAAATGGGTAAATATGATGCTCAATATGGCACAGTATTTCAAATTCAAGATACTACAATAGATATCAAAAAAGTTAAGGGATTGAAATTGGATGGTCAGGTTAGAAATATCAGGACTATTGAAGTAAATGGAAAGCAATATATGCTTGTTGCAAGAAATAATGAAAGTATTAAATTGATATCATTCAATAATATAAACGATTAATAAATGAAAAGTATATCATTCTATTTTTTAGTGTTTTTCGGGTTCTTTTTTTCATGTACCCAAACTGAACATCACAAGACTGGAGTGGAGGCTGAAGATCTCCATTCATTAATGCAAAAGGTGACGGATGTAACGGTTCATGATATTTTTTCACCCCCTGTGGCAAGTAGGGTATATGTATATCCTTCTATAGCAACTTATGAAATTTTAACTATTCAAGATTCATCTTTTCGATCTTTAGCTGGCCAACTTAATGGTTTAAAACCAATTCCTTCTCCTGAAATTGAAGATGTAAATATTCAAATAGCAGCGCTATATGCTAATTATCTTACTTCTAAGATGCTGATTTTTTCAGAAGATAAAATGGAAGAATGGCTTACTGAATGGAAGACTAAATTGGAAGATAGGGGACTAAATGAAGATGAATGGGAAGCTTCCGTGAATTACGCTTCAAAGGTTCATCAACATATAGTAGAATGGGCTAATGAGGATAATTATAAAGAAACTAGAACCATGTCTAAGCATCCTTTAAGTGATCAAGCTCATCATTGGGAACCTACTCCTCCAGCTTATATGTCAGCAATAGAACCACATTGGAATAAAATCAGAACTTTTGTATTGGATAGTGCCAATCAATTTGTGCCAAAACCGCCTTATGAGTATAGCATGGAAAAAGGAAGCCCTTTTTATGAAGAAGTTATGGAAGTTTACAAGGTAGTTAAGGATGTGGACAAAGAGAAAAAGGAGATCGCTTCATTCTGGGATTGTAATCCATATGTCATGAATATAACGGGCCATGTCATGTTTGCTACAAAAAAAATCACGCCGGGCGGCCACTGGATGGGGATTGCTAAAATTGCCTCTATTTTAGATGAAGCGGATTTAATGAAAAGTAGTTATGCTTATACTAAAACTTCCCTTGCTCTTGCTGATGGGTTTATTGCCTGTTGGGATGAAAAATATAGATCTAACCTAATTAGACCGGAAACTATTATCAATAGAAAAATTGATGATGATTGGACACCAACCCTGCAGACCCCGCCATTTCCTGAATACACAAGTGGGCATAGTGTTATTTCTACTGCTGCTGCAAATGCTCTTACAGATGTTTACGGTGATAATTTTAGTTTTGTAGACAGTACAGAAGTGAAATACGGGCTTCCAAGTAGAGAATTCAATTCGTTTATGGAAGCATCTCAAGAGGCAGCCATTAGTCGTCTGTATGGAGGGATTCATTATAGGAGAGCAATTGAAGAGGGCGTATGGCAGGGACAGCAAGTAGGAGATTGGATGAGGAAAAAATTAGAATTTAAAAATAATAATACATTAGCAAGTCAATAAAAATGAAAGAGCTTTCTCATTACTCAAGAAAATACTACTTAATCCTAATAATTTTACTTTCAACCTCATGTTCTTCAGTTGTTGAAAGAGAAAGGAACAACCAAGTTGAAAATTCATTAGAAGATTTTCTTGAGTTTTATGATTCTGAATTATTTAAAGAAGCTCAGTTAGAAGGAGTTTTTGAGGATTCAAAAACTTTTGTTGACTGTATTCCTAAAGCGGGTTTACGAAAGATACAGATTACGTATTTGGCGGAAAAGGATAGCAAAAATTTTGATCTTAAAGAATTTGTGAAGAATAATTTCGAGCTTCCTGAAAATCCTAAAACAGATTTTGAAACAGACCAGAAAAAGGATATGTATGAACATATCGAAAGTTTATGGCCTTTTTTAACTCGATCAAAGGATTCTATTGAAAATACTTCTTTAATTCCACTGCCAAATTCTTATGTGGTGCCTGGTGGTCGGTTTCGTGAGATTTATTACTGGGATTCCTATTTTACTATGCTTGGACTCAAAGCTTCTGGAAAAGAAGAATTAGCTGTTAATATGCTTGATAATTTTGCTTTCCTGATTGATACTTTGGGTTTTATTCCAAATGGAAACAGGGCATATTATTCCGGTAGAAGTCAACCACCTTTTTTTGCTTTAATGGTAGATGAAATAACCTCTAGCAATCGTTCGAAATTTATATCTTATCTTCCTCAGATGTTGAAAGAATATCAGTTTTGGATGAAAGGGAGCAAGAAATTATCTGAAGCTAATCCAGCCATTAATAGGACGGTGCTATTAGAAGATAATATAGTTTTAAATAGATATTACGATGAGTTTGCTAAACCAAGACCTGAATCTTTTAAAGAGGATTATGAATTAGTTGCAGAGAATGACTTGGAGGAAGAAATTACCTATCGAAATTTAAGAGCAGGAGCAGAGTCAGGATGGGATTATAGCAGCCGATGGTTTGCTGATCCTCTAAAAATGAATACAATTCAAACTACTGATATTATTCCTATCGATTTAAATGTATTACTATATTTTCTAGAGGTCAAAATTGCTCAAGCTTATAATTGGAATGAGCAACTTGATAGTGCAGATGTTTATTTGGATAGAGCGGATAAACGAAAAAATGCGATTAATAGTCTGCTTTGGGATGAAAAAGCACAGCGCTATGCTGATTACAATTTCTCTAAGAATCAGCATACCAACATTTTAAGTATGGCTACTGCTTACCCGCTATTTGCGAAAATTGCCCCTAAGGACAAAGCTAGAAAAGTGATTAATCAAATGAAGGATAGCCTACTTTTAGATGGTGGTTTTGTAAGTACTACCATTGAAAGTGGTCAACAATGGGATTATCCAAATGCATGGGCTCCATTACAATGGATTGGAATTCAATCTTTCTTCAATTATGGAGAACATGATTCAGGATTAGAAATCATGGAAAGATGGTTGGCTCTAAACGAAAAGGTTTACCAACAAACTGGAAAAATGATGGAGAAATACAATGTAGCAGATACTAGTTTGCAAGCTGGAGGAGGCGAATATCCATTGCAAGATGGTTTTGGTTGGACAAATGGTGTAGCTGTAGCCATGAAGAAAATTTTGGATGAGAAGAAAGCAGTTACGCTCGATTAATTTTTTATGATGGATTAAACCCTATTTTTTTAAACTATAAAGAAAATGGAAACTATGTAACAAAGTATAAACTAAACTATGGAAGGATGAATGAAATTGGTTTAAGCCCAATAGATGGGGGAATTATCATTATTTACCTTGTTGGAATCATTTGGTATGGTATCAAAAAGGGTAAACAAAAAACTTCAGAGGACTACTTTTTAGCAGGTAGAAATATGGTTTGGCCTATTGTCGGAATTTCTCTTTTTGCGGCAAATATTGGAAGTAATACTCTGATTGGACTTACTTCTGAAGCTTATAACACAAACTTAGCAGTCTACAATTATGAATGGATGGCTGCAGTTGTTTTAGTATTCTTCGCTATATTTTTTCTTCCATTTTATTTACGTTCTAAGGTTTATACCATGCCTGAGTTTTTGGAGCGAAGATATGACAGTCGATCCCGCTACTATTTTTCAACTATCACCATTATTGGAAATGTCATCATTGATACAGCTTCAGGCTTGTATGCGGGTAATTTAATACTGAAAATCATTTTCCCTGAATTAGATTCTACCATCATTATATTGATTTTGGCAGGTGCAGCCGCAGCATATACCATTCCAGGTGGTTTATCCTCCGTGGTGCACACTGAAGTAATACAGGCTTTATTATTATTCGCCAGTTCTATGGTTTTAACTTATTTCTGCTTTTCTGAAGTAGGCGGTTGGTCAGGTATGATGGCAGGTTTAGAGAGCCTTCAACCGCAAGGGAAAAGTCCTGACGAGATATTAAGTTTAGTTAGACCGTTAGAAAGTGAATACATGCCATGGACAGGCTTATTATTTGGCGTCCCGCTTTTAGGATTCTACTTCTGGGCGAATAATCAGTTTATGGTTCAACGTGTTCTAAGTGCTAAAGATATTAATCATGGCCGCTGGGGTGCTATTTTCGCTGGTTTATTAAAATTACCAGTACTCTTTTTTATGGTAATTCCTGGTGTTATTGCTATCGTAATATTCTCCGGGATGGATATAAGTGCCCTAAACTATTATATGAAAACTGAAGCTGGAGAAGTGCTTTGTACAGATTTGGCTAATTGTCCTAATATGACTTACCCGCTATTGATTTACAGCCTTTTACCCACAGGTTTGTTAGGAATTGTAATTGCAGGACTGTTAGCTGCCATGTCTTCAAGTATTAGTGCTACTTTGAATTCTTCCTCTACTTTAATTACAATGGATTTTGTGAAAGCCATCAAGCCTGAAATGACAAGTAAGCAACTAGTTAGAACAGGACAGATTGCTACTTTAGTTTTGGTTCTATTAGCAGCTGCTTGGGCTCCTCAAATTGACCGTTTTGGTTCTCTTTTTGATTATTTACAGATTATCTTAGGGTTAATAGCACCACCTATTGTAGCAGTATTTGTTATGGGCTTATTTTGGAAAAGAGCCAATGGTCATGGTGCAATTGCTGGTTTAGCTGGTGGATTTATTTTAGCTGTTTTCATAATTCTTTCAAGCATTTTTGATTGGGTACCAGCTTTAAATGAAATCCATTTCTTGCACAAAGCACCACTATTGATGCTAGCGGTTATGTTCATTCAAATGATAGTGAGTTTAATGACTGCTCCACCAGCAGATGAGAAAGTTGACGATATGGTTTGGTCTATGGTAATTTTTAGAGCAGAAACCAAAGAATTGGAAGGATTGCCTTGGTATAAGAATTACCGTGTCCTTTCTATCCTTTTGCTTATAGTCACTGCTGTAATTGTAGTCTGGTTCTGGTAAAATATAATTCGTAATTCAAAAATTTATAATTCGTAATTGAAATGACTTGGTGGAAAGAAGCGGTAGTTTATCAAATTTATCCTAGAAGTTTTAAAGACAGCAATGGTGATGGAATAGGGGACTTGCCCGGAATCATCAACAAATTAGATTATATTAAATCATTGGGAGTGGATGTTATGTGGCTTTGTCCGATTTATGATTCTCCTAATGACGATAATGGTTATGATGTAAGCGATTATCGCAAAATCATGACTGATTTTGGGAATATGTCTGATTTTGATGAATTACTAGAAGGAGTTCATCAAAGAGGTATGAAATTGATAATGGATATAGTCCCTAATCATACTTCAGATGAACATCGCTGGTTTAAAGCATCAGCAGAAAGTGAGGATAACCCCTATCGAGATTATTACATCTGGCGAAAAGGCGAAAAGGATAAATTACCAAATAATTGGCCTTCCTTTTTCTCAGGTAATGCCTGGGATTATGATGAGAAAACAAATTCTCATTATCTTCATTTATTTTCTAAGAAACAGCCTGATTTAAACTGGGAAAACCCGAAAGTAAGACAAGAGATTTATGACATTATGCATTTTTGGTTTAAAAAAGGAATTGATGGTTTCCGAATGGATGTGGTAAGCTTAATTTCCAAACCTCTTGGCTTACCGAATACTGAGAGTAATGTTTTTACAGAAATTATTGCAAAATATTATGCCAATGGCCCTAGAGTTCATGAATATTTAAAGGAAATGAATCAAAAGGTTTTTCGCCATTATGATTGCATGACAGTAGGCGAAGGCCCAGGAATTACGCTTGACAATGCCCTGAATTATGTAGGAGAGGATAGGGAAGAATTGAATATGGTATTCCATTTTGGTCATATGTATATCGATAATGGACCTGGAGGAAAGTATGATCCCATTCCTTATGATTTGGTGGATATGAAAAAGGTTTTCAATGATTGGGATACCAAACTAAAAGGGAAGGGATGGGGAAGCATCTTTCTAGGGAATCATGATTTTCCACGAATTGTTTCTCGTTTTGGAAATGATGGAATTTATTGGCAAGAGTCTGCCAAATTGCTTTCAACATTATTATTGAGCATGAGAGGAACACCTTATATTTATCAAGGGGATGAAATAGGTATGACTAATGTAGCTTTTGAATCCATAGAAGATTACCAAGATATCGAAACCTTAAATAGCTGGCGAGATGCCATGCAAAAAGGAGTTGATCCTCAGAATTTCATAAAACTTGTTCATCAGCAAAGTAGAGATAATGCCAGAACACCTTTCCAATGGGATAATACTAAAAATGGAGGCTTTTCTGATGGGAAGCCTTGGTTAAATTCCAATGATAATTTTGAGCTTATAAATGTAGAGAATCAAGAAAAAGATAAAGATTCTGTCTTGAATTTTTATCGTAAAATGGTGAAATACAGGAAAGAAAACCCGACTTTGGTCTATGGGGATTACGAATGTTATCAAGTAGACCATCCAGAGCTATTCTCATTTAAAAGGTGGGATGATCAAAACACTTATTGGGTATTGCTAAATTTCTCAGATCATCACCATGATGTAGACATTCAATTGCCAGAGAACATAAGCCTAGAAATGAATAATTACGCTCAGCCGAATGAAAGTGGAAGATTAAGGCCTTGGGAGGCAAAAATACTAAAGGAAAAGTGAGCTTATTTTCTAAATAATATCGCATTTAACCAAATAGAGTACCACTCAACAAATCCAATTTTTTATTTTCAAAAAATCCCTCTAATTTCCGCTAATGGAAAACGATAAAGATTTGGAAAATAATAATCCGCCCGTTCTGGGAAAGTGGAAAAATTTCTACTGGTTATTAATTATCGTACTGATCACTTTGATTAGTATTTTTTACGCTATAACCCGATATTTTGCATGAGCGCTTTAGATTGGATTGTTCTTTTTGGAACTCTTATAATGATTGTAAGCTATGGTGTCTACAAAACCAGAGGCAGCAAAAACATAGAATCCTATTTAAAAGGAGATAATAGCATGAAATGGTGGACTATCGGTCTGTCTATTATGGCTACGCAAGCCAGCGCCATTACATTTTTATCTACTCCAGGTCAGGCTTACGAAAGCGGAATGGGTTTTATTCAATTTTATTTTGGTTTGCCTATCGCCATGATTATTCTGAGTATCTGGGTTTTACCTATCTATTACAAACTAAAAGTTTATACAGCTTATGAATATCTAGAATCCCGATTTGATTTAAAAACCCGAATTTTAGGAGCATTTCTTTTTCTCATTCAAAGAGGTTTAGCAGCAGGAATCACTATTTATGCCCCAGCTATTATTCTTTCTTCTATTTTAGGTTGGCCTTTGGTTTATACTACAGTTATCATAGGCTCTTTAGTGATTATTTATACCGTAAGCGGAGGAACCAAAGCAGTAAGTCAAACTCAAAAGCATCAGATGATTGTGATGATGGGAGGGATGATTGTTGCCGGGCTTTTCGTAGTCAAATTGCTTCCCGAAGATATTGGGATAGTCGAAGCAACAAAATTGGCAGGTCATTTAGGAAAACTTGAGCTTATCAATACTGAAGTGGATTTAGAAAACCGCTATACATTATGGACTGGTTTATTAGGAGGTTTATTTGTGGCTTTATCTTACTTTGGTACAGATCAATCACAAGTTGCGAGATATTTATCTGGTAAATCACTGACGGAAAGTAGATTGGGCTTAATGTTTAATGGATTGCTGAAAATCCCTATGCAATTTGTGATTCTATTTATTGGTGCCTTAGTTTTTGTTTTTTATCAGTTCAATCAAGCGCCTGTATTCTTCAATGAGGCGGCTAAAGATGAAGTCTATTTAAATGAGGTGCAAAAAGAGAAATATCAAGCTGTGGAACAGCAGTATTCTGATTTATTTGAGGAGAAAAGAAGGCAGATTCAACTATTATCAACTGCTGAAGGAGAGGAAATAGAGACTTTAAAGGAGAAAATATCAGTTATTCACGATCAAGAAGATCAATTACGAAATGAAGCTAAGGATATAATCAAAGCTACAAATGAAGATTTAGAAACCACTGATACTGATTATGTTTTCATTACTTTTGTAATGGAAAACTTGCCCAAAGGAATTATTGGCTTGTTGTTGGCCGTAATATTTTCTGCTGCTATGTCTTCGACTGCCTCTGAGTTGAATGCTTTGGCTTCTACCAGTATCATTGACATATATAAGCGAAATATTTACCAGAAAGGAAGTGAAAAACATTATTTAATAGCTTCAAAGCTTTTTACACTTTTCTGGGGATTGGTAGCGGTGTTCTTTGCCACTTTTGCCGGTTTATTAGATAATTTAATCCAAGCCGTAAATATTTTAGGTTCAATATTTTATGGGACCATTTTAGGCATTTTTCTATCAGGGTTTTTTATAAAATATATAAAGGGAAATGCAGTATTTATCGGTGCTTTAGTCGCCCAAATCATAGTATTGTACTTTTATTTTTTTAGTGATATGGCCTATTTGTGGTTCAATCTACTGGGATGTGGAATAGTTATATTGGTAGGACTGATTTATCAATACTTTAAGAATAATTGATTTTTCAATAATCCGAATTAAATAGTGTTATCTATTTCAATTTTAAAGATATATTTGGAGGTTTGATTCACTAGTTGTATTTTTCTAATATATATGAGCTTGAGAATAAATTTTCTTTTCTATTTATTTTCTATTCTATTTAGTTTTAAAGCATTTGCTCAAGATCCTGAATTGTCTAAGATTTACATGGAGCAAGCTGATCAAGTATATGCAGAAGCTAAGGACGCAATAGAAATCGCTAAGGATATATACATTCAGGCAGCTGAGGCTGATACCATGAATGTAAGAGCCAATTATATGGCAGGGGTTCTATATTTAGAGACTGTTAATAGAGATTATTCCACCAAATATTTTGAGAGAGTTAAGAGGTTAGATCCTAAATACAGATTTAATATTGATTATTTATTAGGGAGAGGTTATCAATATGGATTAGAATTTGAAACGGCATTGAAATATTTTAATGCCTATAAGAATAGACTAATTGCAAATAAAAGTTATAGAGGGGCGGATAAAACGTCTGTTTATGATGTAAATGATAGGATTGAAGAATGCCAGAATGCTAAGGAAATCATTGGTATGCCATCCTCCTATACAATTGAAAATGTAGGGGAAGATGTGAACTCCACTTGGCCGGATTATGCTCCTGTGCTCAATGAAGATGAGACCGTAATGATTTTTACATCTCGCAGGCAGGAAGGTAATACCAACGAAAATGTTGATAAAGATAATTTCTATTTTGAGGATATTTATATTTCGAAGCGAAAAGGGGTTACCTGGAGTAAATCGGTAAATATTGGACAAAATATCAATACTCCCTATCACGATTCCAATCTTTTTTTAAGTAGCGATGGCAAAACCCTTTATATCTATTCAGATGAAGGAAATGGCGATATTTACTACTCAAAAGAGAATGAAAAGGAAGAGTGGTCTAAACCTGTTCCTTTGGAGGGAAGAATAAACTCGCAAGGATTTGCAGAACAATCAATTTGGGTATCTGAAGATGGTGAATTCATGATGTTTGCATCCAATAGGCCTGGAGGTTACGGAGGGTTTGATATTTATGGATGTTATAAGGAAGAGGGTCAATGGAAGCGACCTTTTAATATGGGACCTGAAATCAATACAAAGCAAGATGAGGATGGGCCCTATATGGCTAAAGATGGAGTCACAATATACTTTAGTAGCAAAGGACATAAGGGGTTTGGTGGTTTTGATGTTTTTACGACTAAATACAATACTAAATCGGAGAAATGGGGTAAACCTGAAAATTTAGGATATCCGGTAAATACAGTGGATGATGAAGTTTATTTTCACCCAACTTCAGATGGAGAGAGAGGATATTTGGCTTCAGTTAGAGAAGAAGGATTAGGTTTTACTGATATATATATGGTGAAACATGTGGGAGATTTAGGAATAACTGCTAGAGATAGAATTGCTAAGCTCAAGAAAACGGAAAATGAGTTTGTAACTGATGATGAATTAGCCACCAAGAAATTAATTGATTCTGTTCTAAATATTTCAGCTTATCAGGTTTATTTTGAGGTGAATTCTACAGACATATTAGAAAGACATGAGCCTAAATTAAATGATATGGCCAAATTTATTAAAGCCCATAATAATTTGGGGATACAAATTTCAGCTTTTGCGTCCTCTGATGGGAATCCTCGTTATAACTACGAATTATCAAATAAAAGGGCTCAATCTGTTTTAGAATATTTTATTGAGCAGGGAATAGAAAGTGATCGGATGGCGGCAAGAGGTTTTGGTGTGCTTACAGGAGGTATTGAAGATAAATCTCGAAAGGCCGAAGTGAAAATTCTCGACCTTTCGAAATTTGATAATTGATCAGGAAGTTAACTCTTAATCCTGATTCGGTTGGCTTATAAAGAATCGATTAAATCCTGATTTCTTTTTATGTAACCAAAATCTCCCGAACTATTCTCTTTTGCTAACTCTATAGATTTTTCAGCTACTTTCTTAGCTTCTTTTTTATCACCCATTTTGGCTAAAATTTGTGCTTTCAGGTGTAAATTCCAGAATTGAGCACTGTTATTTCCTTCAGCTAAATAAGCGTCAATCCATGTCAAAGCTTGTTTTAAATCTCGATCATTAGTATAATAATAATTTGCCGCTGTGATCAGGTTTCTTGGACTTACTTTTGTGTATTGCTCTATTTGAGCCATAACTTTATCATCGTAAGTCACCTCAAAAGGTACCTTTAAACTTACATTTTCCCACTCAAAGTGGATGTTTGCAGATTTATTGTCAGCACTAATATCTGAAATTTGATAGGTTAAAGTTTCAACAACGTCATCTAAATTCTCAACTTCTAGTATTACTGACATTACTTCTTTAGACTCATCGTAATTACCTACATTTCCACCTATGGCTAAATCGCTGTATAATTTAAATTCCCATTCGTTTTCTCCAGGAACCATAAAAATTAAGTACTCTCCAGCGTCTACTTTATTTCCGGCTATTACAGCTTCTGTATTAAGATTTAAAACAGTTCCGTTATTAGCGCCTGCACGCCATAAGATACCATAAGGCTGTAAATAATCATTTCCATCACCAAATATTTGGCGATCCTTTACACTAGGTCTAAAATAGCTGATGGCTACATCAGTCAATCCAACGGTAGTTTCCACCTTAGCCTTTGGAGAGGGCTGAGGAATATTAATCTGAGCTTTCAGCTCAAGCGTACCTATTATTAAAATAGATAAGCCAATTAGTAAAATTGATTTTTTCATAATGATTATGTTTTTTTTAAATTAAAAGTTTGTTAGCAATCCAAAACTACTTTTCTGAATGAAAGTTACAAAAAAAAGATTAGGAAGAGCATTTTTTCAAAATCCAGATGTCGTTGAAGTTGCAAAAAGCTTGTTGGGTAAAATAATTTGCTCAAATGTTGATGGAAAATATTGTGAAGCCATGATTACAGAAACCGAAGCATATGCAGGCCAAAACGATAAAGCTTGTCATGCACACATGGGTAGATTCACAAAAAGAACTGCGACTATGTATGAAAAAGGAGGTACTTCCTATGTTTATTTGTGTTATGGAATTCATCATCTTTTTAATATAGTAACCAATATTGAAGGTAAAGCAGATGCAGTATTAATTAGAGCAATTGAGCCAATAAATGGAACGGCAATTATGTTGGAAAGAAGGAAAACAACAAGATTGAACCCTATTGTATTTTCAGGTCCGGGAAAACTTACAAAAGCACTAGCGATTGATAAATCTTTAAATGCTTTAGATCTCGTATATAATGATATATTATATATAGCGGATCATAATTTTATTGTTAATGATATAGTAAAGACTACTAGAATAGGAATTGATTATGCTGATGAAGATGCTTTATTGCCATGGAGATTTTATATTTCCGGAAATAAATTTGTTAGTCAGCCTTAATAAAATGTTTTTTTTCTAAATTAGATATTAAATATAGATGTAATGGATAAATTCTTGTGCCCAATTGATTTCTCTGCTTATTCCTTGAATGCTTTAGAGTATGCTTCAAAGCTTTTGCAGATAAGAAAAGGAAGTATGACGCTAATTCATATTTTCTCAGAGAAAGAATTTCTGCATGCATTGGAAGGTGAAAAATCTGATTTTGATGATTTGAAGCAACATGCTAAAGATAAATTAAGCGGATTGGCAGATGAAATAGAAAGAGAGTATAATTTTGAATGTGATTTTGTGCTGTCGATAGGGGAGGTTAATAATTCTATTAGTCAATATGCTACTAAAAATGATTTCGATTTAATCATTATGGGCACCCGAGGTAATGGTTATAGTAGAAAAACTATAATTGGAAGTAGGACATTAAGAACTGTTGAGAATGCTACAATTCCTGTATTAACCGTACCACTGGATGCAGATTTTACAAATTGGAATTCAGTTGTTTATGCTTCTGATTATTCAGAAGAAGATAAGATAACCATGCAAAAACTGGTAAGTTTTATTTATCCTTTTAGAAGTAGGATTCGATTTGTACATGTGAGCCATTCAAAAAATAAAATGAACGAAAAAAGCTATGAAGAATTCAAAACAGAGTTATCTAGTTTTTTAGGGTATGATAAAATAAGTTATTATTTGAAAGAACATAAAAAGGATATAAGCAGCGGGATAGAAGAATTTGTAACGGAACAGCAGGGGGATGTACTTGTATTACTTAAACGAAAAAGGAATTTCTTAGAAAAACTCTTGGGTAACAGCGTGTCGACCGAAATCACTTACCTTAGCACACACCCATTGTTAATATACCATGAGAGAAATTTGTAAATTACCACTTCAGTTTTAATCAGATTAAGAATTTAACGTCATTTAATCATAGTGGAGGACTTATTTAACCTTCACTCTGGTTTTTAAATTTGCTTGAAGCTTCATGGATTGTTTTTTTATAAATAAAACATATTAAATGTAGAATCTATGTACAGCTTTTTAGATAATTTCTGATTTTTTAATAATGTATTAGTTGACTTGAGATTCAGTTAACTAAAAATTATAATTTAATTAGTTAATATTATTTATTTTCATAAGTAACTGATAAACAACTTGAAACAAGTGTTTAATTATTTTATAACTTTAAGTTGATTTTAGTAGAAAATGTAGTAGATTAGCATCTCAGTTATTTAGTACTAATGTTAATTTTATTAATTTCTATAAATATTAGAAGTAAGTTTTATATAAATTGATAATTGTAATATTTAATGTTTTAATTTAAATTGTATCTATTATAAATTCTGATGAAATGCGATTAGGTTTGGTCTTTTTCATATTGTTTTTTTCAATAGGATTCTTGAGTAATGGTCAAGATAAGCCATCTATTATTGATTCTTTAGAAAGCATATATGATGATATAGCGCCAGTTTTATCAGCAGATGAAAATACATTATACTTCACAAAAAAGAATCACCCTGACAATGCAGGAGGTGAGAGAGATCTGGGAGATATATGGTTTAGTCAGAAAATAAATGGGAGCTGGACCGCAGCTAAAAGGTTAAGAGGCCCTGTTAATAATACAGACTTCAATGCGGTAATAGGCATTAGTCCTGATGATAACATTATGTATGTGGTGGGCAATTACATAAACTCACGAAAAGGAGGAGTTTCTTTTTCTAGGAAAATAGGAGATAACTGGAGTGAACCTAAGCCAATTGAAATTCCTTACTATAAAAATAAATCTGATCACTTATCCGGTAGTCTGAGTAAAGACGGAAAAATCATGGTATTGAGCTTAGAAAGTTTTGGTTCAAGAGGAAATGAGGATATATATTATACTTTTAGAAAATCAGTTGATGAATGGACTGAGTTGAGAAATCTTGGAGTTGATGTAAATACCGAAGCTCAGGAATTAACTCCATATTTGGCCTCAGACAATAAAACTCTTTTTTTTAGCTCAAATGGAAGAGGCGGTAAAGGCAGCAGAGATGTATTTTACACAAAAAGGCAAGATGCAACCTGGACTACCTGGTCAGATGTCGTTAATTTAGAAAGTGCAAATTCAGAGGGAGCTGACTGGTATTTTAGATTATACAATAATGGAGAGAATGCATTAATGGTCAATACAGTTAACAGCATTGGTCTAGGTAATATCATGACTACTATTACTCCAGATGTTGTAGAGATAGAGCCTGAAGTAGAAAAAAGTATGACAGCTTCCTCACAATCTGTTTTGGCTATCAATACCAATAAAAATACAATTCCAAATAGGGAAAAAATTCAAATACAATTTGAAGTAGTGGATGGATTCACAGGCAACCCATTAAAACCCCAATTACTTATTAAGGGGGTAAATGAAATGAGTAAGAGTTCATATTCTGAAATTGTTATGGGAAAAAATTCAGCTTATAAAACCAAATTATTTAAAGATTCGATTTACACGGTAGATATTTCAGCCGAAGGTTATTTAGACGATTTACAAACTTTTAAAACCGATACAATTAATGATAACCAGACTATAAGGCTAGAACTATTAAGTTTGAAAGAAGGGACTACTATTCAATTGAAAAGTGTTTTATTTGAAAGAGGAACTGCGGATATCTTAGATGGATCTTTCGAAGAATTAGATAGGGTTTATAGTATGTTGAAAAAGAATCCTAATATTGAAATAGAACTTTCTGGGCATACTGACAATACAGGAAGTGCGAAATTAAATATAGAACTATCGCAAAAGCGTTCTGATAGAATTAAAGAATATTTGGTCGAAAAGGGTATTGACTCTAATAGATTAGAGAGTAATGGATATGGAGGGGCTAGACCAATCGCAAGTAATAAATCAGAAGCCACAAGAAAATTGAACCGTAGAGTAGAATTCACCATTATCAAAAATTAAAATGCTAAATGGCTACGGATGAAATTAGTTTAAGAGAAAGAAAATCAGCTAAATTAAAATTACTTGTATTATCAATTGCTAAAACGATGCTTCGAGAGCAGAGTTTTCAGGATATACATGTAACAGATATCTGTAAAAAGGCTGATATTTCAAAAGTCACATTCTTTCGTTATTTTCCTCAAAAAGAAGATTTACTTCTTTATTTTATGAGAGTATGGTCATTTGAGCTCAGTTTGGAGTTACAAAAAAATGACATCAAAGGATTAAAAGCTGTAAGGCAAATTTTTGATAGATATGGTGATTTATGCCAAAATTATAATTCCGCCATATTACATCTAATAAAATATCATGCCATTTCCCCTCTGGTATTAAAGCCGATAAGTATTAAAAAAGCTGAAAAGCAATTGTTATTTCCAAATATGGATGGTGTTCAGCAAATGGAAGTTCTAGCATTTGATAAGCTACTGGAAAAATATATATTGGAAGCTATTTTTCAAACTGAGATAACCAAAAGTTCAGATGTCTCTGAAATGGTTAATCTACTTCTGACCACCACCTATGGATCTATTTTGGTAGCAAAAATGAAGCAACTACCCGTTAAAGCGGTGGTTAAAAAAAATATTAAAGCTGTTTTAGAAACTTTTTGAATAATCCGCTAATCTCATTATCACTTCATCATTTTTGATTATTTTTACAACAAATAATCATACATACACTTATGGGGAATCCTTGAAAGGTATGTTCTGCCCCTGATTAATTAGGGAGACAATATAAATTAATTATATAAACATGAAAATAACAGAATTTTTAAAACATAACTATCGTCATTTTAATGCTGCTGCACTTATAGACGCTGCAGATGCTTATAAGAGTCATGTAGAATCAGGAAAGAAAATGTTGGTATCTTTAGCTGGTGCAATGTCTACAGCAGAATTAGGTATATCATTTGCTGAAATGATTCGTCAGGATAAGGTTCAAATTATTAGTTGTACTGGTGCTAATCTGGAAGAGGACCTAATGAATTTAGTAGCACATAGCCATTATGAAAGAGTTCCCAATTATAGAGATTTAACTCCACAGCAAGAATGGGATTTGTTAGAAAAAGGGCTCAATAGAGTTACGGACACCTGTATTCCGGAAGAGGAAGCTTTCAGGAGATTACAACAACACATATTTAAAATATGGAAAGATGCTGAGGAAAAAGGAGAGCGATATTTCCCGCATGAATTCATGTATAAATTAATTAGGTCTGGTGTATTGGAGCAATACTATGAGATAGACCCTAAAAACAGCTGGATGCTTGCAGCTGCAGAAAAGAACTTACCGATCATTGTTCCCGGATGGGAAGATAGCACAATGGGTAATATTTTTGCCAGCTATTGTGTGAAAGGTGAATTAAATCCTTCTACTATGAAATCAGGAATTGAATATATGACCTTCTTGGCTGATTGGTACAAAAAGAATGCAGGAACTGAAGGTGTAGGATTTTTCCAAATAGGAGGGGGAATAGCCGGAGATTTCCCTATATGTGTGGTGCCTATGCTTTATCAGGATTTAGAATATACTGATGTTCCATTTTGGAGCTACTTCTGCCAAATTTCGGATTCTACCACAAGTTATGGCTCCTATTCAGGGGCAGTACCCAATGAGAAAATTACTTGGGGTAAATTAGATATTGATACACCTAAATTCATTGTAGAATCTGATGCTACCATTGTAGCTCCATTAATTTTTGCAATTGTTTTAGGGCAGTAAAAAGCTAAGATTTAGCGTCATTAAAAAAACCTGCAGGATTACATTCATGCAGGTTTTTTTTGATCAAGTCCTCACAGTTTAAAACTGTACTTCAAAACAGATAACAATGCTTAAGTCAGATAGTAGCTGTTATTAAATAGCTTAAACCACAATGATTCCATGGTCTGTGGCGCTCAGACCATCTCTTCTAGGTAGCTACCTTTCTGCTTCCAGTCGGTGAGCCACCGACCGGGGCTATCATTTAAGTAATTAGCTACTTTAGTTTGTTATATAGTAACAAATAGGAAAAGTAAAAACTACAAAATATTATTTCAGGTTTAGATTTGATTAAATTTCAAATTTGAGACTTTATAATTGCAATAATCAAAATTGGAGTGTTTTTAATTTTCAAGTGAACCTTTCAATATTTCAAAATGAATTCTTGCAAATTATCAGCACGCTCCAATTCAAGTTTTTTTCTCAATCTATATCTAGCAATTTCCACACCTCGAACTGAAATATTTAATAAGTTAGCAATTTCTTTGGTACTCAAATTCATTCTTAAATACGCACTCAATTTCATTTCTTGCGGACTTAAATCAGGGTAATCTTTTTGCCATCTTTTAATGAAATCTCCATGCACCTGGTCAAAATGGATGGAAAAGTGTTCCCAATCATCATCTGCGGCAATGTTTTTATCAATATTTTGTACCACCCTACCAATTTCATGTTTTACCTCTTGATTTTTACTTCTTTTAGCGATATTATTCAAATTAGCTTTCACGCTGTTTATAAAGCTATTTTTATTAATCAAATGCATGGTAGAAGTAGCTAATTCTTTGTTTTTTAACTTTATTTCTGACTTTAGCTTTTCGTTTTTTAGGTGTTCTAATTTTTGTTCTGAAGTCTTTAATTCACTATCAATTCTTGTAATCTCTTTTTCTTTCTCTTCTGTAATAATTTCAGTTTTCTTTTTATACCTCAACTCAAATAAGAGAAATATAATTATAGAAGTAACTAATCCAAGAAAGACATATAAACCATAAGCCCAGTTTGTACGATACCAAGGTGGGAGGATGGTAAATTCAAATGTTGAAATATTGCTTAATTGACCATGAATATTTTTAGCCCTCACATGAAAGATATAATTCCCTTCCTTTAAGTTGGTATATTCTTTGGCAGTCCTCACTGACCATTCACTATAATCTTCTTCATTATTTTCAAGCCAATATTGATATTCATTTTGAAATTGACCGTTCATATAAGGAGCACTGTACTCAATTCGAATCGAGTTTTCTTTAAATGGAATTTTAATCTCTGAATTAATTTGTTTAAAGCTTACTTTATCTCCTTGCATTTCTCTTCCATAGGTTAAAATAGAGTCTTTTGAATTAGAGATACTCACTTTAGTGAAAATTACATTAAAGTCTATTTCCTCCAATTTTTGCATTGAATTGTCAAAATATATGAATCCTTCTTTCGCAGCAAATAGTACCTTATTAGCTTCCAAGGTTATAGTATTATGCAGATCATCATTCAAAACATTTCTTAATTGGTTAAATACAGCAGTGTGCTTTTTATAGGTATTATTTGAGCTTTTTTCTAATACTCCTCGTTCAGTTGTATTTACAAAATATATATTTCCTAATGCGTCTTCTGCAAAGCTTACGAACTGTACATTTTCAGGAAAATATTCTGATAGAAATTCTGACTTAATAAAAAGATCTTTTTGTTTATTATATTCATACAAACCACTTTCAGTGGAAAAGATTAGATTATTATTCAGTCTCCAAACATTAATTAATACTTTGGAAGGTAATCCTTTTTCCTTTCCATAATATTCTGATTTTACCGATCTAAGATCTTCTGATAATTTAATTTTGTAAACACCCTTATATCCATGTGTCATCCATATATTACCATCTTCGTCTTCTTCCATCACTCTAGAAGATTCCTCAAACCCTTCTAATTTGTGAAGAAACTCAAGCCCATTTGTAGATTTTTTAAAAAGTGATAATCCCTTATAATTTCCTTGTAAAACATAGCCGGGATGACTTTTAAGTTCGAGAAAGGTCCAGGTTCCAGGTATATTTGATAGAATTTCAGCTTCTCCATTTTTAATTTTAAAAGTACCAGAATGATGGCCCATTATAATGGAATTGTTTATATGTTCTATATTATAAACTTGTCCTGTAGTATTTTTAACTTTTTGAAAAGAGATGTTTTGATTTTGAATATTTTTATAATAAAGACCATTATTGGTACCTAAGTAAAGCGTATCTCTTAGAAGCAATGCATCATATCCTGTTCCTGGCAACCCAGTTTGTTCATTTAGATGTTCAAATGGTGAATTCAAAGCCACAGAAGATATTCCGTTATTATGACCAAGCCATAAGTTTCCTTGAATATCTTCATATAAAGATAATACAGTTCTGTTTTCAATGCCTCTTCCCTTTGTAAGTTGCATTTTGATATTCCCTCTGGAATCTAAAATGAATAAGCCTTCATTTTGTGATCCAATTGCTATTTCTCCACTTTTTAATCTTATCATTTGATTAATATTGGAAGCTTGATATATAGCTTGGTTTTGTTTATTCCAAACTGAAATGGTGTTACCTGTTTTTAAGAATATCCCATTTTTTAAAGTGCTAATTAATAATTGGTTGTTTGAAATTTCAAGAATCCCACTTATTGTCATGTCTTTGAAAAAATCACCAAATTCAGATTGTCTCACAACACCGTTTTCCATAACGGATAAGCCTTTTCCTATCTGATTTAGGTAGAGTTGATGATTTACAAGGAAAAAATTATCAGGGTCGGTTTCTGGGTCTACAACATTTAATAATTCACCAGAAATGTTAAAAATGAAAATATCATCGAAGGTGCAGAATAGGAGACGGTCATTTTTCTTAAATACTCTCCATGCTTCATCAAAATTTCTTTTTTGGTCAGGGATGCTATCTGCCAAACTAACAAATGTTAACTTCCCTAAATTATCAGGAATATAATAACCAAAATCCCCTTGGGCTGCTATATAAATCTTTCCATCAGTATCCACAAATACATCCCTACATTTAGTACCACTTTCCAATGAATACTTATTCCAATTTGTACCATCAAATTCTAGAAGTCCAAAATTGTTGGCTACATAAAGGAGTCCATTCTGGCTTTGGGTAATCTTCCAATTTTGAATTCCACCATGATAATCCTGACTAGAGTAATATTTATAAAAGGGATATCCTATGAATTGGCCATAGCTAAAATTTGTCATTAGTACCAGACAGATTATCATTGAAAGCACCTTCATTCTTTCTTGCATTTTCTTGATGTTAATTAATCACAATTTAGTAAAATATGATAAGATTGTAGTAATAAGGGTGAAAATAGTGTAGAATAAAACCAGACTTTCGTAGTGATTGAAAAAGCCTTTTAAATACCTATATAAGTACTTTTTATCACTAAATGATGTGGTTTTGAGAAATTGGTTTTCCGTCATTGATGTATTTATGATGTATGCCTAAAATTTGTATGTTTTTATAATTAATGGTCATTTGGTTTAAGCTTTTGTTAAGAAGGCAATTGAAATTTTAATCGATTAATAACAAATGACTATGAAGCACATTTTAACATTATTTTTTTTAACTCTATACAGCTTTATTAGTATAGGTCAGGAAGTAACAGTTTCCGGTACTGTTACGGATGAAAGTGATCAACCTTTGCCAGGTGTTAATATCATGATAGTAGGTACCACTTCCGGAACTACTACTGATTTGGATGGTAATTACAAATTATCTGTCAACAGTGATGCTGCGCTTCGTTACAGCTTCATAGGTTACAAATCTATTACAGAATCAGTAAACGGTAGGTCAACTATTAATCTCAAATTAGAGCCTGACTTTGAATCATTGAGCGAAGTGGTAGTTGTTGGTTATGGAACTTCTACAAAAAAGGAATTGACTGGGGCAACCTCTCAAGTGAAAGCAGAAAAGATTACAGAAAGACAGGTTCCTAGATTGGATCAGGCTCTTCAAGGCGCTGTTTCAGGTGTGAATATTTCAACAAATTCGGGTGCACCAGGTGGTTCATCTAATATTAGAATTAGGGGTATTACTACAAATGGTGATAATAATCCACTTATAATTGTAGACGGTGTTATATATGATCAGGCTGGTTTAAATGCTCTTAATCCTTCGGATATCGAATCAGTTAACGTTTTAAAAGATGCAACAGCCAGTATTTATGGAGTTCGTGCTGCAAATGGAGTTATCCTTATCGAAACAAAGCAAGGAAAGTTAAATAAAAAGCCAACTTTAAGGGTTGATGGTTATTATGGTGTTCAAGAAACATCTAACAGACTAGATTTGCTAAATGCACGAGAATATGCAGTTATTAAAAATGAGGCCTTTAGTGCAAATAACCAAACTATACCTTTCAATAATACTCTTCTTGGTGAAGGTACCGATTGGCAGGATGAAGTTTTTCAAACTGCACCAATTCAAAATTATAATATAGGTCTTTCAGGTGGGGGAGAAAGCACTACCTATGATATAGGGGCTTCATATTTTGATCAAGAGGGAATTGTTGGAGGTGAGAAAGCCAAATTTGAAAGATATAACGGTAGGTTGAACCTAACAACAGATTTTTCTGATAAATTGAAATTCATAAATGTTTTATTATTTACTCATGAAATAAGCAGTGGACTGCCCGAAAACGGAATCGGCTCTGTTCTTTATAACACAGTAAATGCTTATCCAACTGAGCCTGTAAGAGTTGATGATCGTTATTCTTATTTGGATAATGTGGCCGATATTATTAATCCACTGGCTCAAATGGAGAATTCTTACAACGAAACACTAGTAAATAAGATTACTGGTAAACAAGAATTAGCTTACGAAATAAATGATCATTTTACTGTAAACGGAAGATTGGGTTATAATTACTCATTGGTTGATTTCAAAGGTTTCAATCCATTAGTTTGGTACGGTACTGGAAAAGCACCAAATTCTGCCGCAAATGAAGATTTAGATCCGGTAGTGATTATTGTGGGTGATGGCGATGAAGATGGTGATGGAATTGAATTGGAAAGAGGGGCAAGTGTTACTGAAGCAAGAACAACGTATTTAGATTATGTTTTGGAAGGGTTCTTAAACTATGAAAGACAGTTTAAAGATGTTCATACTGTTAAAGGAACTTTTGGCGTATCATATAACGAAACCTCTTTTCAAGGTTTAAGTGGAACTGCTTTTAATATTCCAAATAACGACCTTGATTTAGCTGATATTTCATCTAATTTGGCAGTAAACGGTTATCTGAATAATGTGGGTTCTAGTCAAGGGTTTCAGCGACTGTCATCTCAATTTTTAAGAGCAGAATACGATTACAAAAAACGTTATCTCTTTTCAGGAATTGTTAGGAGAGATGGTTCAACTCGCTTTGGTCCTAATAATAGAATTGGATACTTTGGCTCAGTTTCAGGAGCTTGGGTTTTATCTGATGAAGATTTTTTTAACTTCTCAATTGTTGATTTCCTAAAAGTAAGAGCTAGTTTTGGAATTATTGGAAATGATAAAATACCAACGTTTGGTTACAGAGCCTTGCTTGGCGGAGAAGGGAATTATGTATTCAATGATGCCATTCAAATTGGTGCAGCTATAGGTAGGGCTGGAAATCCAGATTTAAAATGGGAAACGACTCAACAAACGAATGTTGGATTTGATTTAACTTTATTCGAACGCTTTGATGTTACTTCCAATTACTTTCTTAAAAATACCAGAGACTTATTATTTCAGCCACCAGCACCTTTTTCTTTAGGTACTTATGGTGCGGGTAGTGCTTCTCCGATAGTGAATGGTGCAAATGTGAGAAATTCAGGGGTTGAGTTAGAATTAGGATACAGTACAAACAATAAAGAAGGATTTAATTTCAGTATTGATTATAATATCACCTATTTAAAAAATGAGGTAATCTCTGTTCCTGAAGGGCTAGACTTTCAAAACGGTGCACAATTTGGTGTAGGTGGTGTGGTCGCAACTCGTTTACAACCCGGATTCCCTATAGGATATTTTATAGGATACGAAACGGACGGAATTTATCAAAATCAAAGTGAAATTGATGCTGGCCCCGAGCAAAGAAACGCTAGACCAGGTGATTTAAGATTTGTTGATCAAGACGGTGACGGTGTGATTAGCTTTGGAGATGATAGTGATAGAACTATGATTGGAAGCCCAATTCCTGATTTTACTATGGGTCTAAATCTTTCAGCTTCTTATAAAGGTTTTGATATCTCCGCAAACGTTTTTGCAGCACTTGGTCAGGAAATAATTAGAAATTATGAACGTCAACAACCATATGCAAATCAGTTATCTTATGTTTTGGATAGATGGACTTCACCAGGAAGTTCGAATGAAGTTCCGCGAGTGACAACTGGCCAGACTCAGAACACTAATTTTTCTGATTTTTATGTAGAAGACGGTTCATTCGCAAGACTGAGAAATGTTCAATTTGGGTATACTTTTCCTGATAGCTGGGTGGAAGCTGCCAATATATCTAAATTCAGATTATATGTTTCCGCTAACAATTTACTTACAATCACTAAATATATGGGATTCGACCCAGATGTTGGATCTCCTTCTCCTTTTGGTTCTGGTGTTGATAACGGAATTTATCCTCAAGCCAGAGTTTATATGGGTGGTGTTTCATTGAACTTTTAAATTAAATAAAAGATGAGAAAATTATTTTATATCGCAATTTTAGGTTTAATAATATTTGTTCCAGCATGTGATGATAAGCTGGAAATTGAACCTTTGTATACGCAAGATGCAGACAACTTTTTTGATACACCTCAAGATTATGAAAGAGCTTTAATAGGGGCTTATGATTTACTTCAAACTTCATATTTAACACAATGGATTGGAGAAATTGCTTCTGATAATGCAATAGCAGGTGGTGAAAGTGTAAATGATTCAAGAGGCCTTCATGAGATTGAGAGTATGACTCATGGAGGAGTAAATGAAGAGCTTAGAAGTGTCCTTAGATTTAATTATTCAGGAATAACTCGTGTAAATTATATATTTGAAAATGCAGATAACATTGATTTTGAAGGGAAAGCCAATATTCTAGCTCAAGCTCATTTTTTAAGGGCTTATTATTACTTCGAAGTAGTGAAATACTTTGGTGCATTACCACTAATAGTGGATAGAAGAATAGGCATTGAAGAAGCAACGACAATTGAAAGAACTCCTGCAGATGTGATTTACGCACAAATAGAAGAAGATCTTCAAGCGGCAGTAGAAGTGTTGGAATGGACTAATCCGGACAAAGGTAGAGTAACGAAAGGAGCTGCTTTGTCCTTATTGGGAAAAGTTTATCTCTATCAGGATAAATTTACTGAGGCAGCACAGACTTTGGATAGAGTGATAAATGAAGGGCCTTATAATTTGGTAGAGGTTAACTCTGCAGAAGATTTTGCTGCATTGTTTAGTGTAGGGGCGGAAGGAAATGAAGAATCTGTTTTTGAAATTGAATCTACTGGCCTAGAAGGTGGTAGTTATGGTTGTTTTGTATGCTTAGAAGGAAATGCTGCTGTAGGATTTCATGGTATCCGTCAATATAACGGCCCAATTTATGGGGATGGGAATAGTTATAATCTTCCTACTCAAGATCTTTATGACGCATTTGATGGTTCTGATTTGAGACGCGAAGGAACTATACTTGATATCGAAGCTTTTGCTGCAGCGAATCCAAGTGTTAGTTATGCAATTGGAGGTGGTGGTCATACTGGGTACTACAATAATAAGTACATTAAAAGAGCTGCCGAACTAGGTCTACCTGATAATGATTTAACAAGTCCCGTTAATTATCGTGTCATTCGATTTTCAGATGTATTATTAATGGCAGCTGAAGCCCATAACAGAAAATCTGGCGCTGATGACAATCAAGCGAGAACTTATCTGAATAGGGTAAGAGATAGAGTAAACATGCCACAGATTACCTCTAATGGGCAAGCTTTAACTGAAGCTATTTGGAATGAAAGAAGGCTTGAACTTTCAGGAGAGGGTTTTCGCTTTTGGGATTTAGTACGCACAGGTCAGGCTGGATCACAGATAGACGGTTTTGAAACAGGTAAAAATGAATTATTCCCTATTCCACAAGTAGAAATTGACCTTGCTGGAGGAAATTGGGAACAAAATCCCGGATATAATTAATAAATCAATATGAATCTTTAACTAAAACAATTAATACTTATGAAAAATCTATTTAGTAAATTTATGGTAATCATAGCACTATTTGTGTTTATGGGTTGCGAAGAAACGGATGAACCAACATTGGTAGATCCACCAACAGAAGCTGATGCAGCATTTACATTTGAAGCCACAGCTGAAAGTGATAATATATTGGAATTTACAGCGTCAGTTGATGGTTTCAACCGATATGTATGGGATCTAGGAAATGGTGAGAATGTAGAAGAAGCGCAAACTGTAGTGGGTACTTATCCTAATGCAGGTTCATATGAAGTAACACTTACTGTTTTTAATGATGGTGGAAGCGCTTCAAGTACTCAAACAGTGGAAATTGCAGAAACTGATCCGACTTTACTTGACAATGAGTTATATAATATATTGACTGGTGGTGTTGACGGTGGTGGAATGAAAACCTGGGCTGTGGATTCAGCTTCTGCTGGTCACTTTGGTGTAGGTCCAAGTCCTGAAAACGGAGATTATGATGGCGACTATCCAAAATATTATGCTGCTGGCGTGAATGAAAAAATCGGTGGTGGAATGTATGATGATAGATATACTTTCTCTTTAGAAGGTTTTGGTTTTGAAATGCAAACTAATGGTGATGTTTACATCAATGGAGCACAAGTTGATAATTTCCCAGGTGCAGAAGAAAGTCCAGTAGCAGATTTTATTGCTCCATTCACACCTACAGAGGAATTGACATGGAATTTAAATGCACCTACTGATGCCGATACTACGCTTACAATTAGTGGAGATGGTTTCATTGGTTATTATACAGGTGTAAACACTTATAAAGTAGTATCCATTTCTGAAAATGAGATATTTTTACAGTATGAAGATTCAGCAACTCCTGATTTAGTTTGGTACATAAGATTAGTTCCGGAAGGATATGATAGCAATCCTGGTGGAGCAGCTACAGCAGACTTGCCAATTGGTTTCGAAACGCAAACTCCAGATCTTTCTTCTTTTGAAGGAAATGAAGCCTCAATTGTAGATAATCCTGATCAAAGTGGAATTAATACCAGTACAAAAGTATTGCAGTTGATTAAAGGTTTCCAAGGTTATTCTGGTTCATTCTTTGATTTAACCGAAGCACCAACAATCACTGATGGTACAACTTTAACTATGAAGGTATGGGCTCCGGTAACTGGAGTTTTCAGAGTTAAGCTAGAAAATACTGGAGGAGAATTTGTAGAAGTAGATGCAGATGTGACTGTAGCAGAAGAATGGACTGAGGTGACTTTCGATTTATCTGCTGGGGCAGGACTTGAATTGAACAGATTAGTACTATTCCCAAGCTGGGATGTGCCAGATGCAGGTACATTCTTTGTGGATGATATTAACATACAATAAATTAAATAATGTTTAAGGTTAATTTAATTTGTTTTATTTTCATGGGTATCCTCGCTTCTTGCGAGGATGCTCCTGTTAATGAAGCAGTCCGTTTACCAGAGAATTTGCAAGTTGAAATCTCACAGGATGATAATAATCCCTTGAGAGTGAGTGTGGAAGCTAATGCAGAGTTAGCAAACTTTTACCGTTTTTTTTTCAATGAAGAGGAAGGTGAGTTCACTGAGACATCAGATGGAAAAGCAGAATATGTGTATAATTCTGGTGGAGAATATCAAATCACCGTACAAGCACATGCCACTTCGGAAGATTTCATTAGTCAGATTAAGAATTTAGAAATTGCTGATATTGACCCAGTTGATGATCCAGATAATCCGATAGACCCTTCGTTCGAAGGTTTTGAAAGCCCTTTAGAATATGAAGGCTATAACTTAGTATGGCAAGATGAATTTGAAACTGATCAACTTTCTGATGACTACATATTTGAAATTGGTACAGGAAGTAACGGTTGGGGAAATAATGAGTCACAATACTATAGAGAAGAAAATACCCGTCTAGAAGATGGCTATTTAGTTATTCAAGCCAAAAAAGAAAATTTCCAAGGAAAGGAATATACTTCTTCAAGAATTATTACTGAAGGAAAAAAAGAATTTAAATATGGCCGATTTGATATCAGAGCCAGAATGCCATACGGTCAAGGAATTTGGCCAGCTATATGGATGTTAGGATCAAATTTCAGACAAGTAGGTTGGCCACATTGTGGTGAAATCGACATTATGGAGATGATTGGAGGTCAAGGAAGAGAGAGAACTGTTCATGGCACCGTTCACTGGCAAAGCAATAATGGCTATGCTAATTTTGGGCATAGTAAGAATCTTTCCGAGGGTACTTTAGCAGATAAATTCCATGTTTTTTCTATTATCTGGGATGAAAATAGAATACAATGGTTGATAGATAATCAACCTTATGGTTCGATTGATACTACCCCATCTCATTTAGATGAATTCAGGGAAGAGTTCTTTTTTATTTTTAATGTAGCTGTTGGAGGTAACTGGCCCGGCTATCCTGATGGATCAACTGAATTTCCACAAGAAATGTGGATTGATTATGTAAGAGTATTTCAACAACCATAAATTATTTAATTCGCCTACAACCATAAAACTTTAAATAACCATGACTAAAATCTTCTGGATATTATTAGGGGGTTCTTTTGCCATTATTTTCTCTTGTTCAAATCCAAGTGTGAAAGAAAGCTCACAAAATGATGAAATCAATACAAAAGTTGATTCAGTACTGGCTTTAATGAATTTAGAAGAGAAAATTGGTCAGTTAAACCAATATAGCCTAGGTAGTGAATTTACTGGCCCAGGCAATAAAAAAGGACAAGATAGTATTCGCTATCAACAGTTGATTTCCGGGCAGGTAGGATCGGTTCTCAATCTTTTAGGGGCAGAGAATACGCGTAAGATGCAAGAATTGGTTATTGAAAAAACCAGATTAGGCATTCCTTTACTATTTGCTTATGATGTTATTCATGGTTATCAAACTATGTTTCCGGTTCCCTTAGCTGAAAGTAGCTCATGGAATTTAGAGTTAATGCAAAAAACTGCCGAAGCAGCTGCCGCAGAATCTGCTGCTTCTGGTTTGCATTGGACTTTTGCGCCAATGATTGACGTTACAGTTGATGCCGGCTGGGGTAGGGTAATGGAAGGTGCTGGTGAGGATCCTTATTTACAAGCGGAAATAGCAAAAGCGAGAATCAATGGCTTTCAAGGAGATGATTTATCCCATAACCAAACTATAGCAGCAACAGCCAAACATTTTGCCGGTTATGGTTTTGCTGAAAGTGGAAAGGATTATAATTCTGTAAACATCAATCAATATATCCTTCATAATCATATTTTACCCCCATTCAAAGCGGCTGCTGAAGCTAATGCTGCAAGTTTTATGAATGCTTTTAATGACATCAATTCTATTCCGGCAACAGCCAACCGCTATTTATTACAAGATATTTTGCGTGAAAAATGGAATTATGACGGAGTTGTGGTTTCGGACTGGAATTCTATAGGGGAAATGGTGAATCATGGCGTTAGCCCTGATTTAAAAGATGCTGCCAAAAAAGCAATTTTTGCAGGCAGTGAAATTGATATGGAAGGAACAGCCTATGTTCAATTGCTTTCTGAATTGGTGAAAGATGGTGAAATTGAAGAGTCTGTAATTGATGAGGCAGTTCGAAATGTCCTAGAATTAAAATTTAAATTAGGGCTTTTTGATAATCCTTATAAATATTCTGACATACAAAGAGAAAAAGAAGTTGTAGGTAATCAAAAACATCATAAACTATCTGAGGAAATAGCTAAAGAATCAATTGTATTACTGAAAAATGATAATGATCTATTACCATTAAGAAATGTTAAAAATATTGCTTTAATAGGTCCATTAGCAAAAGATAAAGATACTCCGCTAGGTAATTGGAGGGCACAAGCACTAGCAAATTCAGCTATTTCTTTATATGAAGGACTTGAAAAAGCCTTGCCGGAATCTACCACTTTGAAATATGCTGAAGGAGTTAAATTATCTATTGGTCCTAATAATTTTTTCCAAGAGCAAGTAATCAATGAAGAGGATCGTTCAGGTTTTGAAGAAGCCAAGCAATTAGCGAGAAACGCTGATTTAGTTATAATGTCCTTAGGTGAAACGGCTTATATGTCTGGGGAAGGTAGAAGCAGAGCTGATATTGGTCTGCCTGGTTTGCAAAAAGAGCTTTTGAAGGAAATACATAAAATCAATCCAAATATAGTTTTGGTTTTGATGAACGGCCGTCCATTAAAATTGAGCTGGGAAGATGAAAATATTCCGGCTATAGTAGAAGCATGGCATTTAGGGCAAAGAGCAGGAACAGCCATTGCTGAAACTTTATTAGGTGAAAATAACCCATCTGCAAAATTAACCATGAGTTTTCCTCGTCAGGTTGGGCAACTTCCTATTTATTATAATCATAAGGTAACTGGTAGACCCTCAACAGCTCCTGGTCAAGTATTTTATACTCACCATACGGATGTAGATGCCTCTCCACTTTACCCATTTGGCTATGGATTGAGTTACTCAAACTTTGAATATGGAGATATAAATTTATCTCAAAATTCAATTACAGCTGAGGAAAGCCTGACAGTGTCTATCAGTATAAGAAATACGAGTGATAAAGATGGGGTAGAGATAGTTCAACTTTACATTCAAGATTTAGTTGCGGAGGAAACGCCAATGGTAAAATCACTAAAAGCTTTCCAGAAAGTAGAAATAAAAGCAGGAGCTTCAGTTGATGTAAAATTTACTATCAATAAAGATATGCTTAGCTATTATAAATCTAATGGAGAATTGTCTTTAGAAAAAGGTGATTTTAAGGTATTTGTTGGAGAAAATTCTTCAGTTGAAAATCATAAAGTATTCAAATTACAATGAAAAATTTATATATAATAGGTCTCTTGTTGCTATTTAGTCAATGCAATCAAAAACAAGATTATTTGATTTGGTCTGATGAATTTGAAGGGAGTGGATTGCCGGATTCTAAGAGATGGAATATAACTGAAGGAAATGGTTGTCCAGAATTATGTGGATTTGGGAATAATGAAAAACAATTTTATACCAAGAATCCAGAAAATTTAAGGTTAGAAGATGGGAAATTGGTTATCAATGCACTTAGAGATGCTGAAAAAGGTTATACATCCGCAAAACTTACTACAAAAGATATATTGGATTGGAAATATGGTTATGTTGAAGTAAGAGCAAAATTACCGAAAGGAAGAGGAGCATGGCCAGCAATTTGGATGCTTCCTACATTAGAGGGCAATATGGAATGGCCAAGGGATGGTGAAATTGATATAATGGAATATGTAGGGTACAATCCCGGAACTGTTTATGGAACCATTCATACTGAAAGCTATAATCATGTAAAGGGTACTGAAAAGTCTGATTCTATAAAAGTTGAAGATGCTCATGAAAACTTTCATATTTATGCAATTCACTGGACAGATCAAAAAATAGAATGGTTGGTGGATGATATACCTTATCATGCGGTATATAAAAATGGTGATGGAAAAGCTGGATGGCCATTTGATCATGAATTTCATTTGATAGTAAATTTAGCAGTAGGTGGAAATTGGGGAGGTAAATATGGAATTGATGATGAAAGCTTTCCACAAGAATTTCAAATAGATTATGTGAGGGTTTATTCACAAAAGCCTAATTCATCCAATTAATTTATGCTGCAAAAAATTAAAATTTTAACCATCTATAAAATTTACTGCGATTTGATGTTTTAACATCAATATTTTTTGGTAATATAGCTTTTCACTTAAAACTACTATTGGAAATGTCAAAAAAAGGACTTTTAACATTGATAGCTGCTGTAGCCGCCCTAGGTGGGTTATTATTTGGCTATGATACTGGTGTAATCAATGGAGCTCAATTCTATTTTAGTAAATATTTTGAATTGGATGCCGCCATGAAAGGTTGGGTGGTAGGAAGTGCATTGCTAGGCTGTTTAGTTGGAGCTTTGTCTGCTGGTTATATTACCACTAAAATTGGTAGAAAAGCAGCCCTCATTATTTCTGCATTGCTTTTTACAATTTCTGCTTTAGGTTCAGGATTGCCTGCCTTTATGCAGCAATCAGTAACCTTACTTGTAGTTTTTAGAATCATCGGTGGATTGGGTATAGGATTAGCCTCAATGGCAGCCCCAACTTATATAGCAGAAATTTCTCCCAAAGATAAAAGAGGTATTTTAGTTTCTTTTTACCAATTGGCAGTCGTGACTGGATTTTTCGTGGTTTTCTTAGCTACCTATTATATCGGAGAAGGAAATACCCCTCAAGAAAATATAGAGTCAGGTTGGAGATGGATGTTTTGGTCAGAATTAATCCCTTGTTCAATATTTCTTATTCTCACCTTTTTCATACCGAGAAGTCCGAGATGGCTGGTTATGTCAGGCAAAGAAGATGAGGCTTTAAAAGTATTAAATACTTTACATGAAGAAGCTGAGGCTCAAAAAGAAATTGATGAAATCAAATTTTCTCTTCAAAAAGAACGAAAAACTCAATTGAAAGGCACCTCAGTATTACAAAAATCAGTGATTCCAATTATTATAATAGGTTCAGTCTTATCCTTGCTGCAACAGTTTACAGGTATTAATGCTGTACTATATTATGGTGGAGATATATTTGAAAAAGCTTTAGGCTTTACACAGGAGGATGTATTGGCGCAGCAGATTTTATTGGGAGCGGTCAATTTTATTTTTACGTTCTTAGCCATGTTTACGGTAGATAAATTAGGTAGAAAACCTTTAATTTATATCGGAGCTGTTGGAATGATATTAGGATTCGTATTCTTAGGAGGTTCCCTATATTTCGAAGCTGTAGGATTGATTTCATTAATTGGAATTTTGCTTTTCATTGGTGCCTTTGCCATGAGTATGGGGCCAGTTACATGGGTTTTATTATCAGAAATGTTTCCTAATAAAATACGAAGTGCGGCTATGTCCATCGCTGTTGCAGTACAATGGGCTGGTAATTATTTAGTATCTCAATCCTTTCCTATAATAGTTGAAAGTGATGCAAATGCAAGAGGTACTGGATTTTGGAATGGATCTTTGCCTTATGTGATTTTTATTGCTTTTATTATCTTCCTTATTTTCTTTACTAAAAAGTACATCATTGAAACTAAAGGTAAGAGTCTAGAACAATTAGAAGGAATATGGGCTGAAAAATATGGGAAAATAGAATCATAATTGTTTTAATTTATATTTGTTTAAGCCCGGAATTAATTTTTCGGGCTTTTTTTATGAAAAAAAATTTTGTACTATTTAAATACTACCTTGACTGTTAAATTATCGTTAAGTAATACAAAATATTAATTTATTTAATCAGGAATGTCTTTTGACTTATTTTAGCAGTCTTGATGATATTGTAATTTTCGAATAGTGTGTTTTTAATTTAAATATAACCCCAACCTTATTCATCTTTCATGTGTCATTTTAAGGAGACACTAGAAAAGATATGAATATGAGAAGATTTTTTACGACATTTTTATTATTAACGGCAGTTGCTTCAAGCTTGGTGATTAGCAATAACTTTTTTAAACAAAACAATATTCAATACTCAGCACAGGAATCTTATGGAATACAAAAATCTATTGATTTAACAGATGCGGATATTTATCATTCAAAAAGAAATACTGTTTTTGTTAGCATGCCAAATTAGTGATAAATTCGCTTTATCTTGCTTATATTTGAATTGAAATCTTTTAATTCAAATATAAGAAAATGGCTTATTACTTAGCTAAATTAATACTTTGGTTGGGAGGCTGGAAAGTCTCAGCTAAAATTCCTGATAATACTAAAAAAGCAGTGATGATCGCTGCTCCTCACACCTCAAATTGGGATTTAGTATGGGCAAGGGCAGCATTCTACATCCTGAATATTCCTGTTCGATTTACCGTAAAAAAAGAATTATTAAAAGGCCCATTAAAATGGCTTCTAAATGGTCTAGGTGCTATTGGCATTGATCGAACTCATAAACAAGGAAAAAAGCAATCAATGACTGAAGCCATGATTCAACTTTTTGATGAAAGAGATGAATTAGTAATTTTAATAACACCAGAAGGAACCCGCAGTTATCAGCCTGAATGGAAATCAGGCTTTTATCGCATTGCGGAAGGGGCAGGAGTTCCCATTCTTTGTGGTTATTTAGATTATGAAAATAAAATTGCCGGAGTTGGCCCAAGTTTTGAAGCCAAAGGAGATATGATTGAAAATATTGAAAAAATAAAGGATTTCTACAGACCTATTAAAGGTAAATATCCTAAAAAGGGTGTTCTGTAATATTTACTTCTCTTTAAAATCCAAAGAAGCTGAATTTAAACAATACCTTAATCCTGTAGGCTTAGGCCCATCTTCAAATACATGACCTAAATGTCCACCACAACTACCGCATACCACTTCAGTACGCACCATTCCAAGTGAACGATCTTCTACTTCTAAAACATTTTCATCATTTAATGGCTTAAAAAAACTAGGCCAACCAGTGCCACTCTCATATTTGGTTTCAGAGCTGAATAATTTAGTTTTGCATCCATTGCAAACAAAAATGCCTTCCTTTTTAAAGTCATTATATTTTCCAGTAAAAGCGCGTTCTGTACCAGCTTCCCTTAAAACTTTAAATTCTAACGGGCTCAGAATCTCTTTCCATTCAGCTTCCGTTTTTTGAACTTCAAATGTATGGTCCTTTAAACTTTTTTTATTCTCGGAGCTACTATTTTGCTGCGCACATGATTGAAAGCTAAATGCTAAAATAAATCCCAATATGCCTGCAAATTTCCCTATTTTAAACTCTTCCATATTTGTAAATTTTTAAGTGTCGTTGCTTGTTATACTATTTTAAATAAAATAAGTTTTGTACTTTTTGAATTATGGCTTTGCATATTGAAACTTCTTTAATTTTACTGGCTTCAAGTATTCATACAAACCTGAAATCGTTACAGTTCCCGCTTCTGTAAGATCAACTGAACCATCGACTGCAATCAGTTTTTCATCTAAATATGCATTTAACACTTTTCCTACGACCAATATCGTGTCATTTGATTGTATTAAATGTTCTTCCTCAAATTGCAATCCTATTTTAATTTTTGATTCCTTTACAAATGGTGCTCTGAATTTGTTCAAGTATTCTTCCTCAAAGCCACAAGCTTCAAATTCAGATACGTTCTTTTCATACTTAGCGGATGTTTGATGTGCCTTTTCTATGAAACTTTCATGAACGTGATTTATCGTATAAAACCCAGTTTCTTTTATGTTTTCATACGTATGTCTTTCAACTGTAGTAGGTCTTAAAATAAATCCTAAGCTAGGTGGATTAGCGCCTATATGAACTACAGAGTTAAATATAGCTAAATTCGTATTTCCAGATTTATCCGCAGTTCCAATTAAATTGGCGCTTTTATAGCCAGAAATAGTATTGAAAAGATTAGCTTGGTAGCGGCTTTCCATTTTTTCAATAGATGCAGAATTTATGTGTAGCATATATATTTTTTTTATTGAGTTAAAGACTATTTTCTAATCTTTTTGTTTAACCCAACTGAAAATAAAGGTGCATTTCTTTCTTGATATGTTTTTCAGCTGTAAATTGAAATTTATGATTTCTTTCGAAAATATTGAAAAGTCATTTTACCAGCAGCTTGTCCTTAAAAGGATTAATCTTGAAATCCAGGAGGGAGAACTAATGGTGTTATTGGGAGCAAGTGGAAGTGGTAAAACGACCATGCTGAGAATGATCAATGCATTGGAAAAACCCGATTCAGGTTCAATTGAAATTTCGAATAAAAAAATAGCTGAGCATAATTTATTTGCTTTAAGAAAGCAAATCGGTTATGTCATTCAAAAAGTTGGTTTGTTTCCTCATTATTCTGTTTTTGATAATGTAGCTACCATTTTAAGATTAAAGGGCGAAAAGGAGGGATTAATTAAACAAAAGGTTCATAAGTGGTTGGATAGGGTTGGAATGTCTGCTTCAATTTATGGACATAAATATCCAGCTCAATTAAGTGGGGGAGAAGCACAAAGAATTGGCTTGGCAAGGGCGTTGGTGGCTCAACCTAAAATGATTTTGTTGGATGAACCTTTTAGTGCTTTAGACCCTATATCAAGAGTGAAAATCCGTAACGAGTTTAGAAAGATTCAACAAGAAGAGCATCTGACAGCAGTCATGGTTACTCATGATGTTTTGGAAGCTGTTAGTATGGCTGATCGGATTTGTTTACTTGCTAATGGTGAAATTCAGCAAGTAGGAACTACGCAAGAAATTATTTTTCATCCCAAGAATGAATTAATAAAGAAATTTATGAAGGGAGATCAGTTTCAAGCATCTTTAGCTTCGGTTTCTTTATATGAAATCCAAAAATATATAAAGGAGCAATCTATTCTAGAAAATATTGACAGTAGCTCAGTATTAGATTTTCTACAAAATTCAGATAGTAAATTTCATTCAGAAGTATTGGATGCATTCTATAAATGGAAGGAGGCCAATACATGAACTCGTTTTACGATTTTCTAATCAAAAATAAAGCTGAGGTTTTCAAACAATTGATGGAGCATATTGAGCTCACCTTGGTTTCTTTATGTATTGCGATTTTGTTAGGAACTACTATTGGTATTTTAATAGTTATATATCAAAGGTCAACTAAAACGGTACTCTCAATTGTCAACACCATGCAGACTATCCCAAGTTTGGCGCTTTTAGGCTTCTTGTTGCCTTTCTTTGGTATTGGGGTAGTTCCGGCAATCATTGCACTTTTCCTTTACGCCTTGCTTCCTATAGTGCGAAACACTTTTACAGGAATTACAGAAGTGGACGCTGCTGTAAAAGAATCAGCCATCGCCATGGGAATGAAACGTTCTCAGCTTTTATTCAAAGTGGAATTGCCATTGGCTTTGCCTTATATTATGGCTGGCATCAGGACTGCTTCCGTGATTAATGTTGGAGTAGCTACTTTGAGTGCTTTTATAGCCGCTGGTGGTTTAGGTAAATTTATCCTTCAAGGAATTCAGCTAAATAATACCAATATGATTTTGGCTGGAGCAATTCCAGCCTCTTTGTTAGCTTTGTTTTTTGATGCTATTTTAGGAAAGGTTCAGAAAAGCAGTTTGAAAATCATTCGTTGGTTTTCCTTTATCCTTTTTGGTGGGGTGTTGGTTTATTTGCTGATATCGGGATTTCAGAAACTTAATTTTTCTTCTGACAAAAAAGAGCTATTGGGTGGATTCCCTTCTGAATTTGTTTATAGAGAAGATGGCTTGAAAGGACTATTCAAGGCTTATGATTTTGAAATGGATTATGTGGAAATGGAAATTGGCTTAATGTATCAAGCTTTAGCTAATAAAGAAGTGGATGTAATAAGTGGTTTTTCTACTGATGGCAGAATTAGAGCATATAATTTGAAAACCTTGGAAGATAACCGCAATTATTTTCCTCCTTATCAGGCAGCCCCTGTTGCCAGACGGACTATTTTAAATGAATATCCTGAATTAAGAAAAAGTCTAGCCCAACTGGAAAATCAAATCAGTAACGAAGAAATGACGGTAATGAATTATCAGGTGGATGAAGAAAAGAAGCAACCTGAAGAAGTAGCTCAAGAATTTTTAAAGAATAAGGGTTTCTTGTCAAAGAATAAAAAATCTGAAAGTAAATCTAGAACCATAAAAATAGGCAGTAAAGCATTTACTGAGAATTACATTTTAGCGCATATATTTAAAATGGTTATAGAGGAAAATACTGCATTGAATGTGGAATTAAAACTAGGTTTTGGAGGTACAAAACTTTTGATGGACGCCATGAAAAATGATGAAATTGATATCTATCCCGAATATACTGGAACTGCTTTATTATTGCTGTTGGAAACTAATGAAAAGGAGAGAAGGGATTTGTTTTCTAACCCTGATAAAGTATATGATTTTGTTAACACTGAATCGCAAAATCAATTCGGTTTTGAATGGTTGCCAGCATTAGGGTTTAATAATACATTTGCGATTTTAATGCGACATGAACAAGCAAAAGAATTGGGTTTGGGTTCTATTGAGGATTTATCGGATTATTAAAAGATAAATTCATCTTTATTTTTGCTAATAAATAATTCTGACCCACCCCTTGTAATGAGTATTACATTCATCTGTAATAACCCAATAATATACTGCTGAAGGTAAGCCACTGCCGTCCCATTCATTATTGTAATTTGTAGATTCAAATACTTTTTTACCAGTTCTTTGATATATTTTTAAGGTTGAACCTACAAGGCGAGAATCAATAATAAAGTAATCATTAAATCCGTCTTGGTTTGGAGTAATTACATTTGGAATAGTGAAATCGCTTATTTCTGGTAATACTAAACTTATTGTATCTCTTTTTATTCCACATGAATTTTCGACTTCTACCCAATAAGTGCCCGTACTAGTAACTTCAAAAGTAGGGTTAGTTGATCCATCATGCCACTTATACTTTAATCCAGGCCCTGATGCGTCCAATACTATTGTGGTTTCATTACAAATAGTTTCATCCTCTCCTAAATTAAGTTCGGGAGGGATACAACCGAATATTAAACATTCTCTCTCAACTTTTGAGAGTTCTTTTTTATAAATTTTAACATCATCAATTATTCCGTCAAAAAAAGTAGTTCCTTCCTGATCATTTCCTAGTTTGTCAATGGATCCAAAAACTAAGGGAATGTTGGTATTGACATTAATGTTTGAAGGAATGGCTTTGGAAGCTATTAAAACATTATCTACAAATAACGAGATACTGTCATTATCCTTTATCCCCATTATATTATACCATTTGTTTTCTTCAAAGCCTGCCCCGTTAACATTGTAAAGGTTATCATTTTGACCACCTACAAAAAAGTAAAAATGATTTTGACCATTTAATTTACGTGCATCTAGGGCATATCCTGCTCTTCTTGGAGAACCAAAAATTGTTGCTCCTTTGTTTACAATCCAACCTCCTCTGCTATTTGTACCCTCTATTAAATCTTTAAATTCAAAGACCTTTACCCAGCAAGAAATAGTGAAATTAGATTCACCTAAATCAAAGTGGTCTCCAATATGGATGTTGTCATCAATCCCATCAAATAAATAGGCAGACTTTGGATTATCGTCTAGGTCACTTGTAGGAATAGGGCCATTAATTTCACCGGTAAAACCACTACCCAGAACCTCAATTCCATTATTGTCTAATGGGTAATGTGCGATTAATTCTTCTTCAAAATTGGAATCTGAGCATTCATTTTGTCCATGGGCTATAGCAAATAGTAGCGTGAAAATTAATGTTAACAGTAACTTCATTTAAAATAGAAATGATTATTTGGCTAAGATATTAATTTCATTTTAATTATCCCTAGCGATAGTCTTATATAATCATATCGTATTCAATGTCTGGAAAACTGCTGCTTCCGGTCGTTGGAATACCGACCGGAAGCAGCATATTCAATTTTTAATCAGCCTCAATTTTTTTCTTTATTGATGCAGAAAGTGCTAAAAGTGGAACTTTAGTATGGAAGATTAAGGATTTACTTTCGCTTTTACCAAATAAGCTTTCGAACAAGCCTTTCTTTCGAGGTAAAACCACTAAAAGGTCAATATTATTTTTCTCAGCAAATTCATCTATTCCTTCTTCTACATTTTTATTGATCATGAAATGATATTGGTGAGGTAATCCTTTTAGATGTAATTCAAGATTTTTAGCCTCCTCAGCTTTTTCTTTATCCAACATTGGTTCAGCACTTACATGAATCAAATGAATTTCTGAAGCATAAGCTTGTCTGATGGTCTTTACCGGACTTAGAAGTTCTGCAATTATGCCTTTATAATCACTTGATAAGGCGATATTTTTGATGTCCTCATATTTTGCTTCTTCAGGGATAACCAAGACAGGTGCTAATTCAGCTTTAATAACTCTATGAGCATTAGTTCCCAAAATTACTTCATCCACTCCACTGGCTCCCTTGGTTCCCATGATGATTAAATCAACATCATTTTCTAGGCAATATTCTTCAACCGCATCTTTCACGTAATTCTCGGTTTTCACCGTTTCATATTCAAATTCCTTTAAAAGCGGTAGACTCTCTTCTATTTTATCAAATTCAGAGTTAATATATTTTTTAATTTCATCTTCACTTTCCCCGACATCATAAGCTATATTGAAATCAGCGTAGGCTAAAGGAATGGTATAAGCATTCAATATGGTGATTTCAGCTTTAGGGTTAATTTGCTTTGCAAACTTTAAGGCATATTCCAATGCATTCAATGCACAATCGGAAAAATCAGTCGGAACTAATATGTGCTTAATCATGGCTTATAATTTTTAAATGTTCAAAATTTCACTAATTGGATTACTTGCTACTATCTTCTATTGTAATCTCTATTTTAAAATTAGATATATACTAATTGAAATACTATGACTTCAATTATCTAGAATCCTGACATTTATCATTATTTATATTAGAGGACGTAGGATAGGTTTTGTGGGTTGAGAATAAATTATTTAGACTGCAGCTTGGTTTCTTATCCCGGTACTTCTTAATCGCATTTTTCGGGCTATTCTCAATAAAAGCAAGGCTAAAAAGTAACTTCCAATTGAAATGGGAATTGTAAGTGCTAAATTACCCAAAGCAAACTGTTTAAAAAATAGAAGGATTTGTCGGATGGTTTCGTTTTGTACTTCAACATCGGGCAGACTGTTGGAAATCTGCGTCCCAATTTTATAACTCAACCAATAAACAGGGATAATAGTAATGGCATTCCAAACTAGCATAGATAGTAAGACAGCCATTTTGTTGAGCTGTTTGAAAATAGTCATAAAACCTACTCCTATGGCGGTACTAAAACCTGGAGTTGGTAATAAGGCTATTAAAGTGCCAAATGAATAACTTAAGGCTATGGATACATCAGATTTATCGGAAGTGAGTACAGCAATGGTGTATCGCTTGAGTTTAAATATGAATTTATCTTTGTAGTAGCGTAGTTTCCTACCCGCCCACTTTTTTAACTTTGTTGTAGCCATCTTTTTGTAAAACTTCCACTATTTTATCTCGAAAATCTCCTTGGATTAGAATTTCTCCATCCTTCACACTTCCGCCTACACCACACTTCGATTTCAGCTTTTTCCCTAAGTCTTTTAAATCATTTTCAGTTCCAATAAATCCGCTAATAAGGCTGACTTTCTTACCTGCTCTAGCTTTTTTATCTAATTGTACTTTTAAATTTTGTTCTGATGGAGGAAGTGTTTCTTGTTCCTCTTGATTTTCATAATCATATTCAAAATCATCAGAAGTTGAATAAACAATCCCTTCTCTGTGCTTTTTGTTTTTTTTGCTCATATGATTTCTACTATATTATATATACGTTTTGGGTTATCAAAGTATTCAATTTTCGTAAATATTATTTGATTTTGAAATCGAAATTAAGAAAGCCTAAGGTTCTTTCAAATTCAGATGAAATATTAGCTTTGATATTGAGAACTTCTTGCGAGACTGGATGTTTGAATTTGACTTCTTTTGCATGTAAAAGCATGCAGTCCATGCTCCATTTTTCCTTGAATAATTTATTCTGCTTATTGCAGCCATGGGGGCGATCTGCGATAATCGGATGATCAATATGTGCCAGATGTTTTCTGATTTGATGCATCCTTCCTGTCTCTGGTTTTACTTCCACTAAAGAATAGCGGGAAGTTTCAAATTTTCCTAAAGGGACTGGTATTTCTGTTTGTGCCAAAGTTTTATAATGGGTGACCGATTCTTGTAATTGACCGCTTTCCTTTCTTAAAGCATAATCGATTGTACCTTCCGGTTCTGTAAAACCTCTTACAATTGCTAAATAAGTTTTCTCAATCTGCTGATCTCTGAAAAGGGCAGTAGTTTTTGAATTATTTTCTTCATCCAAAGCAAATAGTAAAACCCCAGAAGTTTTGCGGTCTATTCGGTGAACAGGATAAACTCGCTGTCCCAATTGATCTCTCAATAATTGCAAGGCAAATACATCTGTTTCAGTAGAAATTTTAGTTCTATGAACCAACAAACCATGAGGCTTATTGATGGCTACTAAATATTCATCTTGGTATATTATTTCTAGGGGTTGGTTACTCACTACTTATCTCTTCTGAATACTGCTTCCACCATCCATTTTCACTTTTAGCATCCAAACTAAACCATTTGCCTTGTGGAATGCTTAATAACGGGATATCTTTTTCTACAGCTTCATTTTCAAGGTCTAGAATGGGTTCATACCAGCTGTGTAATGCTAAATCAAAAGTTCCCCAGTGGATAGGGAAGAGTTTTTCCGCTCTCATTTGCTGAAAGGCATCAATAGCTTCCGTTGGATCCATGTGAATGTCGTGCCAAGCTTCATTATAAGCCCCAATTGGCATTATTGCTAAATCAAATGGACCTAGTTTTTCATCTATTTCCCCAAATCCATCAAATATTCCAGTATCTCCTCCGAAATAAATATTATCACCATCCATTTCAATCACCCATGAAGCCCAGAAGGTATTATTTTGACTTAGTAATCTACCGCTAAAATGACGTGCTGGAGTGGCAGTTATGCTGATTCCATTTTCAATATGGGTATCCCACCAGCTAAATTCTTTAATCTTTTCAGATGGAACTCCCCAATATTCCAAACTTGCTTTCACGCCAGTAGGAACATAAAAGTATTTCGTTTTTGCGGTTATTTTTTTAATCGTCTCGTAATCCAAATGATCGTAATGGTCATGTGAAATCACAACGGCTTCCAATTCAGGCAAATCTTCAGCCAAAATAGGAGGGGCGCTGAATCTTTCAGGTCCCATGAAGGTAAAGGGTGATGCACGCTTACCCAACATTGGATCTGCCAACACATATTTTCCATTCTTGTAAAATAAAACTGCGGCATGTCCTAGCCAATTAACTTGCAGAATGCTATCGTTTTCTTGTTTGTTATTTTCAGTAAAAACATAATCCTTAGTAGGATTTGTTTCTACATCCCTTTTAAAATAATTCCTAAGAATGCGCGGAACTTGTGTAAACTCAGCGCTTGTAGTGTGTACAGAGTTTACAAACTTGCCTTTATTATAATAAGGAGAAGTAGCCATTTCCTCTTTATTAGGAGCTTTCCCAACTGAAGGAACAAAATATTTTACCATATAGTAGCCTAAAATGAAAAAGGCCACTACAATGAGTAAGCCTTTTAATATTTTAATTAAAATTTTCATTATTCCTTTAAACTGAAAAATGAATCTAATGTTCCACGAATTATTATGCCGTCACCTTACCGTACAATTCTTCTCTTTGAGCTTGAATCCTATCATCATCCATATATTGATCGTAGGTTTTTAAACTATCGATAGTGCCATTTGGCGTAAGCTCTAAAATTCTATTAGCAACTGTGTTCGTAAACTCATGATCATGAGATGTAAAAATCACGGTGCCAGGAAAATCCTTCAATCCATTGTTAAATGCCTGAATAGATTCCAAGTCCAAGTGGTTAGTAGGTTCGTCCAACATTAATAAGTTACCACCAGTCAACATCATTTTTGAAACCATACATCTTACTTTTTCTCCCCCTGATAATACATTCACCGATTTGAAAGTTTCCTCTCCGGTGAATAGCATTTTACCCAAAAAGCCTCGGATATAAACTTCATCCTTTTCATCTGAGTAATTTCTTAACCAGTCGATCAGGTTTTCCTTTCCTTGGAAAAACTCATCATTATGGTTGGGTAAATAAGAAGTGGTAATAGTCTGACCAAATTTAAAACTTCCTGAGTCAGCTTGCATATTGCCGTTTAAGATTTCAAATAGGGCAGTGGTAGCCAAGCTATTTTTACTCAATACGGATATTTTATCGCCTTTATTTACGAATAAATCTAAATCCTTAATCAAGGTTTTGCCTTCAACAGCCTTGTTGAGCTTTTCAATCTGTAAAATTTGATCTCCAGCTTCTCTATTTTGATTAAAGATAATGGCAGGATATCTACGCGTAGAAGGTTTGATGTCTTCTACATTTATTTTATCCAATAATTTTCTTCTACTAGTTGCTTGTTTTGATTTAGAGGCATTTGCACTGAATCGAGCAATAAACTCTTGCAATTCTTTCTTTTTCTCTTCTGCTTTTTTGTTGGCAGATGATTTTTGACTAAGAGCCAATTGACTAGACTGATACCAGAAAGAGTAATTCCCAGAGAACATATTGATTTGACTGAAATCAATATCAACGATATGCGTACAAACCGTATCCAAGAAGTGTCTATCGTGAGAAACTACAATCACGGTGTTTTTGAATTCCAAAAGAAAATCTTCCAACCAAGCGATGGTATAAATATCCAAATCGTTGGTAGGCTCATCCAGAATCAATACATCAGGATTTCCGAATAAAGCTTGCGCCAAAAGGACACGAACTCTATAATTACCATCCACATCTTTCAATAATTTGTAATGGTGTTCTTCTTCAATACCTAAACCGCTCAATAGGGCTGCTGCATCAGATTCAGCATTCCAGCCGTCCATTTCAGCAAATTCTTCTTCCAATTCCGATACTTTAATACCGTCAGCTTCAGAGAAATCAGGTTTACTGTATAATTCTTCTTTGGCTTTAATATTGCTCCACAATTTATCGTGTCCCATCATCACAGTGTTCAAAACAGAATGCTCATTGAACTCATTGTGGTTCTGCTTTAGCACAGCCATTCTTTTGCCTGCATCTAGGCTTACATTACCTTTGGTAGGGTTTATTTCACCTGAAAGGATTTTTAGGAAAGTGGATTTTCCTGCTCCGTTGGCACCAATTACGCCATAGCAGTTTCCTTGCGTGAATTTGATGTTTACTTCATCAAATAAGACTCTTTTTCCAAATTGGAGGGTTAAATTACTGGTATTAATCATAGCATTTTTTCAATCAGAGCGCAAAGGTAAGGATATTCATTGAGAGTGGTGGACTTTAGGGAGGGTATTTGCTAAAAAAAGGAAAGTTAGGGTGTTAGATTTTGGTCCCCTCCATTATTTAATTGGTGATTAGAAATTAGTTTTTTGCTTTTCAATGTACAATTTCGCAACTGATTTTGAAATAGTTCGTATTTCTAGCGACTGATTATTTGCACTTTTTTGTTTGGTATCTTTTAAACCCTCTGTAATTCTCTTCTTCATTATCAGTGAATTCTCATTTAAATTTCCAGTAATTTTGATTAAATTTAAAATATATAAATAAATAAAAATGGTTACAGTCGAATCTAATCCTAAAATAATGAAGGGGAAGCCTGTAATTTCAGGAACCCGAATAACAGTAGAATCCATCATTGAGAGGCTATCATATGGGGAGAGTCGAGAGCAAATCTTAGAGGCTCATCCTCAAATCAACGATGAAGCCATAAATGCAGCGCTTTCTTTTGCTGTTCGGGCGTTAAAAGCTGATGTGATTTATCCAGTGGCATCATGAAAATTGTTGCAGATGAAGGTGTTGACAAACCTATTGTAGATCATCTAAGAGTGCTTGGCTATGAAGTGTATTATATCTTTGAAGAAAAATCGGGCATCTCGGATTCTGCTGTTTTGGAAATAGCCAATAAGAAAGAAGCCTTACTAATAACTTTAGATACTGATTTTGGTGAACTGATATTTCGCTTGAGAGAGGCAGCTAATGGGGTTCTATTATTTAGGTTTGCTGGACTCAGTAGAGATGAAAAATTAAAAATCGTAGATTCGACTTTTAAAAACCATTTTTTGGAGTTAGTAGATAGTTTCACAGTGGTGACTAAAGAATCTATAAGAATTCGTAAATTACCTTAAATTCACCAGTTGGCGCACGCATTTTCGTGTGTGTCCATTTTGCATAGAAGGTTATAGATTTCTGCACTAAGCAAGCTTCATGCTTTGCAATTCTGACTTTTGGTGGAATTACGATTAAGACCAAAACTGATAAAACAAACCATTAGCTATCCATTTCCTTCGATAAAACAATTATTTTTATCGATAAATATAACTTTTTACTAAAAATACGTTACAAGTCATGTACTAAACTATTGTATGAAATGAACAAATTGAAATCTATTTTTAGGCTCACTGCCTTGTGTTTGATCTTAAGTGCTGGCCTATTTGCTTGTAAGAGTAGTAAAAAAATGGCGGATGCATCCAATGATGCTGATGCTACTGAGCAACAGGAAAGACCAGATGATACTACAGTCGATTTAGAATCACCAAAAGATTCTGAGACCGCAGATACAGAGATTTCTGAAGATGAAATATCGAATAGGTTAGATACCTATTTCAATGCTATTGCTGATGCATCAGGAAATACTGCTAGAGCGAATAGTAATATTAATGAAGCAAAATCAATGTTTGCCTCTCCAGATGTTCCTGTTCTCATTATTATTAATGAAACTACTGACGGAACAAAAGATTATGATCAGCCAACTAATATTTTGGATTATATGAATTATTTGAAAGATCAAGGTAAAAACCTCAATGATATTTACAAGGTGAAAATCAATGATAGAGGTAGAATTACTGAACTTGAATTGATTCGCAAATAATTTATTGAAATCATATAAACGTTAAAGAAATGAAAATATTAAATTTGAAATATATAGGGATTACAGCTCTTTTGATGAGCTTTTCATTGGGTGCTGTGGCTCAAACGGACGATGTTTCTCCACAAAGAAAACAAGCCATTGATTCTTTGGCTCTTGAGAAAGTAAGGGATTTGAGTAAATACATCAGCATAATAGGAGACAAAGAAACTGCTTATTCTGAAGCTAACAGAGTGATGGATAGAGCAGAAGAATTATTCGCTCCAGATAGCGAAATGGGTGTTTCTTCCTTAACTACTGAAGAAGTAGAGTATTATAAAGTTAGAAAATACTTTGAGCGTTTGATGGCATTAAATTACGATAAAGTAAAAATCAGTTGGTATGACATCCATTATATAAGTGATTTGGAAAAACAGCCTGATGGAAAGTATGTAGGGGTTGTTACCGTTTATCAACGTTTTGAAGGTACTTCAGATGACGGTTTAAATTACAAAGACACTACTAAAAAAGATATCACAATTTATGTAGAGAAAAAGAAAACTCAGATTTCTGGTAGAACTATCGAATTCTGGGATGTGATGTTAGGTGATATCCGTGTGACTGAAACTTCTTCATGATACGAATCCTTTTAATTAATTTATTGATATGCTTACCTTTCATGCTCCCTGCGCAAATTGTGCAGGGAGATGGAAGTACCCGTGATGAGTCTGAACTCTATGCTTCCACCAAGCAGGTAAATCAGTTTTTCAGGCGATTTAATGGGGAAGAAGACCAGAAAGGAAGACGTTTTTATGAAGGGGATAAAGAATATAGAGAAGTTTCTTTGCGAAAAAATTATATCACCTTACTTTTTGATCGGAAAAATCTAAATATTCCGCCTGAGCAAAAAAAAGCTTTTATAAATGATGTAACAGACAAACGCAACCCGAAATTTCTTGATTTCCATGAAGAAGGCTGGTTTGCTGAAGTAAATGCCGTTTTCTCCAGAAATGGACAAGAAGAAAACATTTTGTTGTTCTTTAAAATTCAAGAAGAGGGAAAAGGCTATGAATGGGTATTAGAACAAGTCTCCTCCAGTTATTATCAACAATTCTTTGATAAGGATGAAACTGATGAAAAACCATTTTTACATCCAATGAGCCATGAATTGGATTTTATGAATTTGCATAAATCCTTAAGACAGGAAAATGCAGTTGATTTCACAGGTGATGATTTTGAAGTAGACCCTTTGTCTATTTTTCTATATGAAATGGCTTCCAAGCAAATTCTATTTAAAACAGTTACCGGCTCAAAATTTCATTTCTTCCAATGTGAAGGATGGTATTTTCAAATTGCTGAATATAATCGCAAAGGATATAATAGCGGATGGTTGATTTCAGATTTGACGCCAATTAAAAAAGAAGATATTCCACAATTGAAAGCATTTATCTATGAAGCGAAATAACGTCCTTTTTATTCTTTTAAGCTTGTTTTTTGTAATCAATACTCAGTTAATTGCTCAGGATATAGAAGGATTTGAAAAGCAAGAAATTGAATCCTATAAATCTAAAGCAGAAGATCAAGTCCGTTTTTTAGAATATTTACTGAATACGCTTGGAAGCAAAGATGCAAGCAATAGAGATAAGGATGTTATTATTCGCGAAAGTTATTTGAAAATTTTCAGAGATAGTAAAGTTCAAATTGAAGATGATTTAACAGAAAATCGTAATGTCTTGATCAATAAAGATGTAACGGCTTATTTAAAGGATATTGATTTCTTTTTTCAGAATGCCTCATTTGATTTTGATATTAAATCAACCGAACCTTTTTTACGGGATAATGGGGGGTTGTCCTTCAAGGTGGAGCTCAATAGAACCTTAAAAGCCACTGGAATTGAAGGTGAATCCATTTTGAATACCAAAACCCGATATGTGGAAATCAATTTAGATAAAGAAAAGGACGAACTTCAGATTGCTAGTATTTATACCACTAAAGTGAGCCGAGATGAAGCCATAACAGAATGGTGGAATAACCTGTCATTAGGCTGGAAAGATATTTTTAGAAAGGAAATTCAGGTAGAAGATGATAGCGTAGAAATCAGTCAATTAAATAAAATTGCTTCTATAGACTCATTAGATTTATCAAATAATGATTATATCGTCAGTTTGGCACCTTTAAGCTTCTTAGTTGATTTGAAATATATCAATTTAAGTCATACAAAAATTGAAGAGATTGCTCCACTAAGTAGCTTGACCGAACTGAAACATCTAAATATTTCACATACTGCAATTGGTGATTTAAGCTTCTTGCGCTATGCCGAAAACATGGAGCATTTGAATATTTCATTCACGCCCGTTCAGAAAATAGATGAATTGGAGAACCTGAATGCTTTAAAGGAATTACATTTAAATGGAGCAGATATTCGAGATTTTGAGGTATTGACCAACTTCAAAAATCTATTAAAAGTAGATTTAAGCGAGACTTTCTTTAATAATCCAGAAGTGTTTTCAGAAATGAAAAAGCTGGAAGAACTTAACATGGCAAGAAGTAATTTATCAAAGTTGACTAATAAGATGAGTCCTGAGACATTGGGAAAGCTAGATATTGCATTTGCCTTTATTTCAGACTTAAGCCCACTTGTAAATTATCAGAACCTAAAATCACTGAACATAAATAACACCCAAGTTGAAACTTTAGAACCCCTAGAAAATTTAGAGAGTTTAGAGAAGATTTATGCTGACAACACTTTTGTGAGCGAGCAGGAAATTGATGAATTTATAGATGCCAATCCTGGTAAATTATTGGTGGTGAATTCAGAGGAATTATCAGAATGGTGGGCAAATTTAAATAAGGATTGGAAAGATGCACTTTCTGTTTATTTGGATGGATCAGTTACCAATAATCCTGAAAAAGAGCAATTGACTAAATTATTATTGAAAGATAGCTTAAATCTCAATAAAAGTAGATTAACTGATTTAAGCCCATTGGTAAAATTCTCCAGATTACGTTATTTGTCTATTTCCAATAATCAAATTAATAGCCTGAATCCTATAGAGGGCTTGAATTCCTTAAGCGTATTGGAAGCTGAAAATATTGGATTTAATTCAGTTAAATCGATTTTGCGTTTAAATAAACTGAAGAAATTAAATCTTGCTCAAAATCAACTTTCAGAATCACAGTTTTTGCAATTAAGTAAGTTGAATAGTTTATCAGAACTGAATGTAAACGCGACAGGTATAGAAAAGTCATCAGTAAAAAAATTCTTATCACAGAAGGCTACCGATTGTACTGTGATATATGATAAAGAGGGGTTAAGTGCATGGTGGACTGATTTGAATAATACATGGCAAGCAATTTTCAAGCTTCAATTTCCAATGAGCAATAGTCCAACTCAAAAAGAATTACACGACCTGATAGCCATCAAAAGTATTGTGATTATTGATGAAGATATAAAAGATTTAAGTCCTTTATCACAATTTGTCTATTTAGAGGAATTGTATTTGGAAAGGGTAGGCCTGGCAAATCTTGAAAGTATATCTTCAGTAAAGGATGTGAAGATTTTAAGCATAAAAGAAAGTCCTATTGAAGATTTAGAGCCTTTAAGTCAGCTTTATAAGTTGGAAAAGTTAATATTGGATTTCACAGCGGTGAATAATCTAAAACCGCTTGAAGAAATGCAAAGTCTTGTTTATTTAAGTTTGGCGGGCACTCAGGTCAAAAACCTAAAAGGAATAGAAACCTTAATAGGCCTGAGATATTTAAATATTTCCAGCACCCAAGTTCGGTGGATTGGTAAGCTTGATTTATTAACCAATTTGGAAAAATTGATTTGCTATAATACCCGTATTTTTGATTTTAGTCTCAATAAATTCAAAGAAGAACACCCTGATTGTGAAGTAAAATTTTATTAGACTTTTTGTCTTCTTAAGATATTTTTAAAGAGCTATTTCCCTTAATTTCTCATAATAAGGCTGACATTCTTCTAATAAGGGTTTCAGTTTCACCGGAAATGGTTTTGTTTTTGGACTGTATGGCATAAAACTAGTCGAATTGTGAATGCTTTTGTACCAATATTTAGCCCAGACACCGTCTTCTGATATTGCTCCTTTTTCCCAATTCAGCATAGCCGGGTCAAAGGGAATTCCTAGGGCTTCACATAATTTATTGAGCTGTTTTTCTGGGTTTAATAGAATGGATTTAGAATCAACTACAATGACCGGAAGATCCATTCCTTGCAATTCTTCTACTATATCCAAATGCATTTTATATCCTACATCCTGCATTGATGGGTTTTCTATTACTTCAGCAAAAGAAGGTAGCATTTCCACGGGATCACGAGTGAGTATTACATTCACCATGGATTTCATAAACTCTTTGTCAAGACTGGGAAGCAAATGGTGGGTCATATTCTTGAAAAATAAGACAGGCTTTTCGGAATAGTTTAACTTCATATAAACTACTTTTTCACCATCTGTCTCCATATCCTCCATAATTTCTTCCGCTCCCGGATGGTATTTCGCTGCAGTAGAATTCTTAAGATAATATCCATATAAAGGCTCATCAAAGACTTTGGTGTCTTTTCTTTGTGCAAAGGAATACATTAATGCTGTTGAGATATTTCTGGGACCAGACCAAAGTGAAATTCGTTTTACTGAATCAATCATATAGCGTTAATTTCTGTTTCTATTAATTCTTTATATAAATCACTTAATTTGAGTGTTTGAGATCCAGGAATTCCTTCACCAATGATTCTTCCATCTATCTTAATTACAGGGGTTAAACCACCGAAAGTACCTGTAACAAAGCATTCATCGGCTCCATAAACATCAAATAAAGAGAAGTTTTTTTCCTTACAAATAATATTATTTTCCTTACAAACTTTAATTACGTTTCCTCTGGTAATGCCATTCATACAATATTGTCCGGTGGAAGTCCAAACTTCACCATCTTTTATCATAAAGAAATTTGTAGCATTGCAAGTGGCTACAAACCCATGAATATCAAGCATTAAAGCTTCATCTGCTCCGGCTTCCAACGCCTGAATAAGGGCTTGTACCTCATGTAATTTACTATGGCAGTTAAGTCGTGGATCAAGATAGTCGGGAGAGCCTCTTCTGATGGTAGAGGTAAAAAGGCTTATACCTTGATTTTTGGTTTCATCTGAAGCAATTTTATGTTCTGCAATGATCACTACATTAGGACCTGAAATAGTGAGTCGTGGGTCTTGAGAAGGCGTTTTTTTGAAACCTCTGGTAATCATTACCCTCGCATGAATATGGTCTGTCATATTATTTGCATCTAAAGTTTTTTGTACCATTTGCAATAGATCATCCTTACTAAAAGGTAATTGCAAACCAATTACTTTGGCGGATTGCCACATTCGGTCAAGGTGCTGATCTACAAATAGCATTTTGCCTTTATGAACTCGAAAAGCTTCCCAAATGCCATCTCCGACTAAGTAACCACTATCAAAAACCGATATTTTAGCCTCTAAGCGAGGGAATAATTCACCATTAATGAAGATTTTAATATCCTTGTTGCGTGGATCTTCTACGGCATTGTGTGTTCCTGAAACCATATTGATTCTTTTTATCACAATTTAAGCGATTAAAAGAGTAATTAAAATGACATGAATAGAATTGGTTAAAATACATCTAATCTAAAAACCCCAAAACTTGGGTAATAGGTTTTTAAAGGGCCCTTACAAATGCAAATGAAGGGAAATAGTGTATCCTGATTTTTATAATCCATTATTAATATTTATTTTCAAAAGCGAAAAGGAATGCATAGTTCAATTTTAATCCACTCTTTGAGTGGGGCGTTTTGTTCTTTTTACACACCCATAATTGAAATGAAAACAAATGAAATCACATAGAAGAAATTTTTTAAAAGCAGCTTTTGCAATTGCTGGTGGGATTGCTTTAAAACCTTTTAAAGCCATTTCTAATACAAATTTGGATTCAGCAAGAATCACAAAACCGATTGTATTGAGCACATGGCGATTTGGTATAGCAGCAAATAATGAGGCATGGGAGATTTTAAGTAAGCAAGGCAAAGCATTGGATGCTGTAGAAAAAGGTGTGCAAGGAGTTGAGGCTGATCCTGAAGAGCGAAGTGTTGGATTTGGAGGTAGGCCTGATCGTGATGGAAATGTAACTTTGGATGCCTGCATTATGGATGAAAAATCTAATATTGGTTCTGTAGCTTGTTTGCAACATATTAAACATCCTATTTCTGTAGCTAGAGCTGTAATGGAAAAAAGTCCGCATGTAATGCTCGTGGGAGAAGGCGCACTACAGTTTGCCTTAAGCCAAGGGTTTTCCAAAGTGAATTTATTGACGGAAACTTCTGAGAAGGAGTGGAGAGAGTGGCTTAAAACTTCTGAATATAAACCAACTGTAAATATTGAAAATCACGATACAATTGGGATGATTGCTTTAGATTCTTATGGAAATTTATCTGGCGCTTGTACCACTAGTGGTATGGCGTATAAAATGCATGGAAGGGTTGGGGATTCTCCGATTATTGGAGCAGGATTATATGTGGATAATGAAGTGGGTGCGGCTGTGGCTACTGGTCATGGAGAAGAAATTATCAGAGTGGTCGGTTCTCATTTAGTTGTAGAGCAAATGCGTCATGGAAAATCTCCTCAAGATGCCTGTGAAGCTGCTGTTCAGCTCATTCTTAAAAAATTCAAACTTAGAGGAGTGGATTATTCTACTACTCAAATTGGTTTTATTGCATTGAATAAAGCCGGGGAATATGGATCATACTGTCTCCAAAAAGGGTTTAATTTCGCTGTTTTGGATAAGGAAAATGGAAATAGATTATTGGATGCTGATTATTTAGTAAAATAAATGTGTTAAAGGGAGTATCTCATAAACTATGTTATTCCTCATCCTTTACTATCAATTATTTGTTTTATTACTATTTCCGGTCTGACCTAATCACGAGTTTTTTATTTCTAACTTCCTACCTTAAGCTCCCAACTTCTAATTCCTAATAAAACCTCCCGCTTCTGAAAGCTCCAGAAAGCGCAACCGGAATTTCTGCTTCAGCCTTGATAACCATTGCCTTTGCTCTTTGCACTCGAGCAGACATCTCTTGCTCTAAGGCAACGGCCATTGCTCTTCTTTCTTCTGCTTTAGCTTTAGCAATATTCAAATCAGCAGAGGCTTGATCAATTTGAAGGAATGCGCCTATATTTTTTCCAATATCTATATCGGCTATGTCTATGGATAAAATCTCAAAAGCGGTTCCAGCGTCTAAACCATCTGCTAATACTTTTTTAGAAATGCTCTCAGGATTTTCTAAAACTTCATAATATGTTTTTGCCGTTCCAATACAAGAAATAATTCCTTGCCCAACTCTGGCTTTTATCGTTTCTTCACCTGCGCCTCCAACTAATCTACCTAAATTGGTTCTTACGGTTACTCTTGCTTCAGCTACTAGTTGAATACCATCTAGAGAGACACCAGTGATAGCAGGCACTACAATCATATAAGGCGTTACAGAAACCTGAACGGCTTGCAAGACATCTCTTCCAGCCAAATCAATGGCAGTTGCTTGCTTAAAAGTTAATTGAAGGTTGGCTTTATCTGCTACAATTAAAGCTTTGATTACATTCGGTAAATTTCCGTTTGCCAAATAATGCGTTTCCATCTCTTCAGTGGTAACATCCAAGATACCTGCTTTGGTGGCATTAATCATGGCATTTGCAATCAATACAGGTGGTACTTTTCGAAATCGCATGAATACCAATTCCAACAAATTGATTCTTACACCCGAAAAGATGGCGGTAATCCAAATGTTTATGGGGAATATAAAAAGAAAGATCCATATGCCGACCAGAATGGCAACTAATAGGATTATAGAATTAAATGCCATTCGATATCAGCTTTTTTAAGTGTACGGAAAGGTAGTCAATTGCTAGCATATATTATCTTGATTGAAGGCATTTTATTTTAGCAATGGATTTTATTAATCAATAAATTATTCCAGCATTAGCTTACTTACACATCAGAGCTATAAACCTTTTTACATATTTGGAAAAATAGTCATCTTCATTTTATATTTTTGAGTTTAAATATCAAATATGCTCCTTAGAAAATCGTACCGTACTCAAAAGGCAGGGTCCTTTAAGAGATTAAAATTAGTGGAAGAGGAACTATTAAATCCTGATGCACATGAAGTACAAGTTGAAATTAAGGCTGTAGGTTTAAATTTTGCAGATATATTCGCCATTTTAGGCTTATATAGCGCTACTCCTGAGGGGAGTTTTATTCCTGGATTGGAATATTCAGGGGAAATTATAGCCAAAGGAGGAAAAGTTCCAGATTTTGAAATTGGTGATAGAGTAATGGGAGTTACTCGTTTTGGAGCTTATACTTCTCATATCAACATTGATGAAGCTTATGTAAATAAAATACCAGTGAACTGGTCATTTGAAGAAGGAGCATCATTTCTGGTGCAAGCCTTAACTGCTTATTATGGTTTATTCCACCTTGGCAGTTTAAAAAAAGGGGATACCGTCTTAATTCATTCTGCTGCAGGTGGCGTAGGACTTTTAGCTAATAGAATGGCTTTAAAAACAGGAGCTTATACTATTGGGACAATTGGTTCGGCCACTAAAATTGATTTACTTAAAAAAGAGGGCTATCATAAATATATTGTGCGATCCAAGCATTTCAAAAAGGATTTAGAGCAAGCTATAGCTGGCCGTGAATTAAATTTAATCATGGAATGTATAGGAGGGAAGATTTTTAAAATTGGGTATGATATGCTAGCACCACAAGGAAGAGTAATCAATTATGGTTCTGCTAGATATGGAGATACTAATAATTCACCGAACTGGCCTAGATTGGCTTGGTTATATTTAACACGTCCTAAGATTGATCCTCAGAAAATGATTGAAAACAATAAGGGTATATTGGGTTTCAATTTAATATGGTTATATGATCGTAAAGAATTGATGCAGCAAATATTAAAAGAACTGGAACAGCTCAATATGGAAGCACCTCACATTGGGCATAGGTTTAAATTTGAAGAAATGCATGAAGCATTAAAGCTTTTTCAATCTGGTAAAACTATGGGCAAAGTGGTGCTGACTTTGGATTAGATACAAGACTCTCTGATTTACTTTCGGATCTGCGGTACAAACCTAAGGGCTTCAGGTCATCCTACATCCATCACCCTACATCATTCAGTCAACTTTTTCCTACAAAACTTGCAAACTTAAAAACCGCAAAAATTGTCAACCTAATCACTTCAACACCTTCTCCTTTACAAATTTCCAAAATTCTTTTCTTTCCTCCGCGGAAGTTAAAAGCGATTTGAAGGTACTCCCAAATGATGGCCGTTCTTGTTTTGTAGGTTTTATACTGGGCAAAGGAGCTGGTTCTGGTTTTGGTTGAGGTGCAACATCGGTTTTTTGCTCCTCAGATTTTTTCATTCCAAAATTCTTTGGGTCAATTTTTTCAGCATCTTTATAATGCTGTTCAGCTTTTTTATGATTGCCCATTTTACCTAACACCAAACCTAGGTTATTATGTGATATAGCATCTTCAGGATCAAGTTCTAAAGCTTTTTGATAATCTTTTTTAGCGCCTTCCAAATCATTCATATGATCTTTTATAAAAGCTCTGCTAGCATATCTAAAAGGATTCTCAGGTTCCATTTCCACTGCTTTATTAAAATCATCCATGGCATTATCTTGTTGATTTGCCATAAAATATATCAGCCCCCTTTCGGCAAAAAGTTCAGCACTGTCAGGCTTGAGTTTAATGGCTTTGCTTAAATCTGATTGAGCAGCTTGATAATCTTTTATTTTAAAATAAGCTTTTCCACGCTGATAAAATGCGGTTGGATTCTGATTGTTTTGTGTGATATATTGAGAGTATAAATGGATTCCTTGTTTAAAATCGCCTTTTTGGCAATAGGAAGATGCGGTTTCTAATAGTATATTAAGTTCTTGCATTTTGATTTTAAGCCTTTTTCTGTAAGAGGTAACAAAATTACTAACTATTTCTTGGCATCTCTGTTACATTTTGCGAAAAGACTTTTCCTTTTAGTACTTAACTTAGGCTTTAACACATAAAACTCATAATTTTGAAATTTAACTTAACCTGTAAAAAATGATACAAGCTTGGATGCGAGGGGTTTTATTAATCGCCTCAGTTTATAATATGGCATGGGCAGTTTTTCTTTTCTGGAGTCCCGGAAGTTATTTGAAATGGATGACAGAGGGAGCTCAAAGTCAAAATGAATGGGTGTTTTACCAAGCAGTTGGTATCTTAGTTGTTGCTATAATGTTATTTATGGGCTTTTTAAAGCCACTAAAGTTTAGATGGCTTATATTATTTTCTTTCCTTGCAAAATTGTTAGGGGGGATAGTAGTTTACCAATTAATTATGGATGCCCAATTCACCAAAAAGTTTATGTTTCATTTGCTCATGAATGATTTGGTATGGTTAATTCCTTTAATTTCAATTGTTTTGGCTGCATTCAAATCAGAAAAAAGCCGTTGAACTATAATCAGTTGTTCATAGAAAGGATTTTAATTAAATCGCCTTAAAATTTTATCAAAATGAGATATATCTTATCGATTTTTCTATTCATTACTTTTATTGCTTCCACTTTTGCTCAGGTTAAAGAGCCAATTTCAGCCTCTGAAATTTTACATCAGATGGAGAAATTGAGAAACACAACCCGTGTTCTATACTTGGCTGCCCATCCTGATGATGAAAACACTCGATTGATTGCTTATGTTGAAAATGGTAAAAAGTTTGATGCGGCTTACCTATCGCTCACCCGAGGAGATGGCGGTCAAAATGTTATTGGTCCAGAATTAAGAGAAGGTTTGGGATTAATTAGAACTCAGGAATTATTAGCAGCCAGAGAAATTGATGGTGGTAAGCAATTTTTTACTCGTGCCAATGATTTTGGATACTCTAAAAATCCTGATGAAACTTTTAATAAATGGGGGAAAGAAGAAGTACTTTCTGATGTGGTTTGGACTATTCGAAATTTCCAACCGGATATAATTGTAACCAGATTTAATAAAACACCAGGTATCACTCATGGTCATCATACTGCTTCGGCTATTTTAGCTCATGAGGCTTTCAACATGGCAGGTGATAAAAATGCTTTTCCGGAGCAATTGAAATTTACGAATACTTGGCAGCCGAAAAAGATTTATTGGAACACATCTTCTTGGTTTTTTAGAAGAAATGAAGATTTTGATAGATCACAATATATCACTGAAAATGCGGGTGGATATTCACCACTTTTAGGAATTTCCTATACAGAAATGGCGGCACTTAGCCGTAGCAGACATAAATCTCAAGCTTTTGGTACAGCGGGGAGTAGAGGAGATGAAATTGAATACTTTGAATACTGGGATGGCCCTGATAATGAAAAGGAATTATTTTCCGGACTTGAGCATTCTTGGAGCAATTTTAAAAATGGTAAATCAATCCAGAAAGCTGTAGATAAGTTAATTAGTGATTTTCAGTTTAAGCAACCAGAAGCCTCAATTGATCAACTTTTTATAATTAAAAATTTAATTGAAAAGCTTGAGGAATCTGCAGTTAAAAGAGATAAATTAAACTCTATTAAGGAGCTGATACTTAATTGCGCGGGCTTTTATCATTTATTTTATCACGACAATCCTTATGCATCTCCTGGAGATCAAATTAATCTAAATTTGGAATTAGTAAATCGTTCAAATGCCAATATTCAAGTTGTTGGCGCAAAAGTAAATTCTCTTGATGAGGATTTATCCATTTCGGGTGTTTTAGAGAATAATCAAGTGAAATTACAGAACTTTACAGTCAAAATTCCTGAAAGTTTTCCTTATTCTAATCCTTATTGGTTAAATGATCCTTCTGCCAATGGACTCTATAAAGTGGAAGATCAAAAATTGATAGGAAAGGCAGAAAATGATCCCGCTATTGTAGCAGGGGTTAATTTGAAAATCAATGGAAACGATTTTTATTTCGAAAGCCCATTGAAATTTAAAAGCTCAGATAGAATTATTGGAGAAATTATTCAGCCATTATATATAATTCCACCTATATCCATTGAATTTGCAGAAGAGGTTTCCATTTTCACGACTAAGGGGCAGGAAAAAGAAATTTCTGTAAAAATTAGAGCACTTAAAGACAATGTTTCAGGTAGTTTGGAATTTGAATTACCAAAAGGATGGAAGGCTAAAACCGATGAAGTTGATTTATCTTTTGAAATTTTGGTAAGGAATTCCTCCCAAGATTTCAAAATCAAACTGACTTCTGGCGGGGAGGAAGGAAAATTTGATTTAAAAGCCTTTGTTAAAATAAAGGATAAAACTATTGATAAAAGTGTACAGGAGATTCAATATGATCATATTCCCAACCAGATAATTATAAGAGATGCACAACAGAAGTTAGTGTTAGCAGATGTAAAAATTAAGGGAGAAAGAATTGGCTATATAGAAGGGGCAGGTGATGCAGTAGATGAAGCATTGATTGCTATGGGATATAGAGTAGATTTTATTGATATAGAAAAAATAAGTTTGGAAGAACTGAAAAAATATGATGCTGTTGTTGCGGGAATTAGAGCTTATAATGTAAATGCTGCATTACAAATTCATTATGGTAAAATGAATGAGTATATGAATTCAGGAGGTGTTTATATGGTTCAATATAATACAACTTACAGTTTGCCTGACACAGACTTTTGGCCATACCCTTTAAACTTATCAAGAGATAGAATAACAGTTGAAGAGTCTTCCATGGAGTTTATAAATCCAAAACATTCAGCTTTAAATTATCCTAATAAAATCACTTCATTAGATTTTGAAGGCTGGGTTCAGGAAAGAGGCCTTTATTTTCCTGATAGATGGGATAAGCAATATGAGCCAATCTTGATAGGGAATGACCCAAATGAAACACCTAAAAAAGGAGCTTTATTAGCAGCTGATTATGGTAAAGGAAAATTTGTTTATACGGGCTTGAGTTTCTTTAGAGAACTTCCTGCAGGTGTTCCTGGTGCTTATCGTCTATTGGCCAATTTATTAGCTCCTAATCCTGAATAACATTTAATTAACCACACGTTCATCAAATTATTTTGATGGTTGGTCGATTAAATGTTCAAACAAAGAAACAAAAAGAATACTTTCGTGTTTAATGTATTAACAATACATAGGAAAGTAATATTTGCTTTATAGGAATTTATTAAAAAATTAGATAAAAATGAAATTAGAAGAAGAAATTAAGCAGTCGAAATTCGAAACGGAAAGGCAAAAAGCCATTTTAAATGTTATTTATACAGCCAACTGGATTGGTTCCGTTCAGCATAAGATTTTCAAAAAACACAAATTAACATCACCGCAGTATAACGTCTTAAGGATTTTAAGAGGTAAATTTCCTGATCCTTTAACAGTTTCCTCTATACAGGAGAGAATGTTAGATAAAATGTCTAATGCTTCACGATTGGTAGACAAATTGGTGGAAAAAGGCTGGGCAGAGCGTTCTACCTGCATGTATGATAGAAGACAAGTAGACGTTGTAATTACAACAGCAGGTCAAAAATTATTAAAAGAAATTGAACCAGAATTGTTGAGCTTCCACAATGATCAGATGATTCTGACAGAAGAAGACGCTGCCGCAGTTAATAATGCATTAGATAAAATAAGAGGATAATTTTTTTTATATTGGGTTGTTTTAATCAATAGAAATTAAAATGAGCCTGATAGCAAACATAGGGAGATATTTATTTGCCATTCCAATGGTGATTTTCGGGGTATTTCATTTTGTAAACACAAGAACTTTACAAAATGTAGTACCCTCTTTTATTCCAGGTCAAACTTTCTGGGTTTATTTAACTGGCGCTGCACTGATAGCAGCCGGTATTAGCATTTTAATTAAAAGACAAGTTCAATTAATATCAAATCTTCTCGCTTTAATGTTATTGGTGTTTGCCTTATTCGTGCATTTGCCATTAGCTTTGGAAGGAGATCAGTTAGCTTCTAGTTCTTTATTAAAAGATATTGCGTTGGCAGGTGGGGCACTAATTTTAGGGAATTATTTTAAAAGAAACTAAGCAGGGTTTATGAAGATTATCAAAAAAATATTAATTGTCTTATTAATTGTTTTGGCTGGTTTAGCTGTTTTATATTTTTTAGGTCCTAAAATCAAAACTCCAACTTTTTCTGAAACTTTACCAGAAATACCTGCTGATATCCTTACCCTTGAAAGCTGGGTAAATGAAAAGGAAAGCGAATTATCTGATATTAAGCCTAATAATCAGGCTCAAGTATTTTGGTATGATGAAAAATTTAATCCCACCGAGTATGCTATTGTATATCTTCATGGTTTTGGAGCCAGCCATCAGGAAGGATATCCTGTTCATAGAAATTTGGCTGATAGCCTAAAAGCAAATTTATTTTTAGCCAGACAAAAAGGTCATGGTTTATCGTCCAAAGAGGCTTTTAAAGGAATCACGGCCGAATCCTATATGTTGTCTGCCATGGAAGCACTTTCTATTGGTCAGCAGTTAGGAGATAAAATTATTTTAATCGGTACTTCTACTGGTGCAGCACAAGCAATTTGGTTGGCAGCCCAGTTCCCTGATTTGGTTGAAGCTTTAATTTTATACTCTCCTTATATTGCTTTGAAAGATCCTGCTAATGAGAAGTTAGTTTTAGGGCCATGGGGAAAAACCATTACAAAATGGGTAATGGGTGGGGATGTGAATCATGAAGCGAGACCAGATTCTGTGGCGGCTTATTGGTCAGAGTATTATCACATGGATGCATATTATTCGCTTTTTAGTATGATTCATGAAAGTATGAAACCAGAAGTATTCAAAAAGGTTGAATGTCCGGTTTTTATGGCTTATTATTATAAAGATGAAGATCATCAGGATCAGGTAGTATCAGTTCCAGCCATGAATCAAATGTTCCAACAGTTAAGTACAGATAATAAAAAAGCATTAGCATTTCCAAAAACAGGAAATCATGTAATAGCCTCTGATTTGCGTTCTGGTGATTGGATTGGCGTAAGAGATAGTAGCTGGCAGTTTATTAAATCAGCAGTTTTAAAGTAAATTTCAATTCATTTAGCGCTTTTTTAAATCTTTAGCATAATTCTTGTTTATTTGCAGTTTAAATTTAAAATGGTAATGTTTTCGCATTTCACTTCAATAATATTTGAATGAAAAAAATAGATAAATTAGTCCTCAAATCATTTATTGGCCCATTTCTCATCACTTTTTTTGTGGTGGTCTTTATTCTATTAACCCAATACATGCTCAAATATTTTGATGACTTTGTGGGTAAGGATTTAGGCTTTGAAGTATTTGCAGAATTAATCGCTTATTTTAGTATAAACATGACTCCCATTGCCTTTCCTTTGGCAGTTTTGTTGTCATCACTCATGACATTTGGGAATTTAGGCGAGCACTTTGAGTTAACTGCTATAAAGAGCGCTGGGATTTCCTTAATAAGAGTACTAAGACCTCTTTTTGTATTTGTAGTTTGTCTGAGTGCATTGGTTTATTATTCTAATAATTTTATTGTACCTAAAGCTAATTTAGAAGCTTTTAGCTTGCTCTACGATATTAAACAAAAAAAACCATCCATTGATATTAAGGAAGGAGCATTCTATGGAGGAATTCCCGGCTATAGCATTAAGGCTAATAAGAAATATGATGATGATAAATCATTAGGTGATCTTATCATTTATAATCATTCCCAAAAGAAAGGAAATACTGAAGTCATTCTGGCTGACTCAGCATTAATGTATACCATACTTGGAGATAAATATCTGGTTATGGAGCTTTTCAATGGAAAGAGCTATACCGAAGATGATGAGAATAAGCCTAATAAACCTGCTAATTATGTACGACAAGTTTTTCAGCATAATAAAGTGGTGTTCAGTCTTGCTTCTTTTGAAATGGAGCGAACAGATAAAGAATTATTTTCATCAAATAGAATGATGAAAAATGAAAATGAATTACGATATGATGTTGATTCAATGCGTAATGATATAATTGACTCAAAAAGAGCGATATATAGATATACGCCACGCTTTTTCAATATTCATTTGGATAATGTTGATGAAATTAAGCCGAAATCTGTTGAGCTATGGGAGCAGATGCGAGCAGATACTACTCAAACAGATAGCTTAGCAGCAGAGAATTCAAGTGATTTATTGAGTGATAGTAGTGAAACTAGTGCAGCTAAGGTTAATCAAGAAAAATTAGCAAAAGCAAAAGGCCTTGTTCCAGAAAAGGTAGATGATGCCAAAAATATTAAAATTAAAAAAATTGAAGACATAAAGGAATATGATTCAGCCTTAGTTAATAGAGTGGATAGCGTATTTTATTCAAAGCACAAAGGACGAATGAGTGTAGTAGATAAGCCTAGATTTGCAAAAAATAGACTGAAAGGGGAGAATAGAAGGATAAGCATGCGAGAATTTGAAAGTAATGTTTATGGAATTGAAGCTAATTCAAAGCTTTCGCAAGCGGTGGCATGTATAGTTATGTTTTTGATAGGAGCGCCCTTAGGTGCTATTATTAAAAAAGGTGGATTAGGCTTCCCCGTCATAGTTTCAATTTTGTTCTTTATCGTTTCTTATGTAATCAATACCACAGGAATTAAATTGGGCAGGGCAGGAGATATCAGTAATTTCTGGGCAGTTTGGGCTTCTAATTTTATTTTACTTCCCTTTGGGTTATTCTTCCTAAGACAAGCCAGAAATGATTCCAGATTATTTGAAACTGATTATTATGCAGTAAAGATTGCTAAAGTTTTCAAAATATTTAAAAAGGAAAAATAAGGAGTATTTTTGATCACAAATAATTATACGTATATTTGCGCCTTAAAATATTTTAACAAACGCTAACTATGTATTTAGACACAGAAAAGAAAAAAGAGCTGTTCAAAAATCATGGTCGGTCAAAAGCAGAAAATGATACAGGTTCGGCAGAATCTCAAATTGCGCTTTTCACCTACCGAATTGGTCATTTAACGCAGCATCTAAAAGTAAACAAGAAAGATCACTCATCTAGAAATGGTCTTTTAAAGCTTGTAGGTAAAAGAAGAAGATTGTTAGATTATCTTCATGACAATAACATCGAAAGATATAGAGCAATTATTGCCGAATTGAATTTAAGAAAATAAATCACTTTTCATTAAAAAAGGGAATCTTATGGGTTCCCTTTTTCCATTATTATCACCTCATTACAAATACCACATCTTTGAAAGGACGTGTATAGCAAATGCGGAAAATTAACAACAAGACGAGAAAACAGTAAAAAAACTATTATTTATGGCTATACCAAATGCAATTAAAAAAACATTCAACCTACCCGATGGAAGGGAAATTAGCATAGAAACAGGAAAATTAGCAAAACAAGCAGACGGATCAGTTGAAGTAAGAATGGGTGATACCATGATTTTGGCTACCGTGGTTTCCAATCAAGAAGCAAAAGAAGGTGTTGATTTCCTTCCGATGTCTGTAGATTACCAAGAGAAATTTGCTTCTTCGGGAAAAATCCCAGGCGGTTTCTTAAAAAGAGAAGGAAAGCTTTCTGATTACGAAGTTTTAACTTCTCGATTAGTGGACAGAGCTTTACGTCCTTTATTTCCATCTGATTACCATTCAGAAACTCAGGTAATGATCCAGTTATTTTCTTTGGGTGAAGATGATTTACCGGATTCATTAGCTGCCTTGTCTGCTTCTGCAGCTTTAACTGCTTCAGATATTCCTTTTGAAGGACCTATTTCAGAAGTAAGAGTAGCTAGAGTGAATGGTGAGTTTGTCGCCAATCCTACTTCAAAACAACTAGCTGAATCTGATATAGATATGATTATTGCTGCTACTATTGATAACATCATGATGGTAGAAGGCGAAATGAAAGAAATTTCTGAGGCAGAAATGGTGGAAGCCATTAACTTTGCGCACGAAGCTATTAAGCCTCAGTGTCAAGCACAATTAGATTTAGCTAAAGATGCTGGCAAAACGGAGAAAAGAGAATATAATCACGAAGAAGAGCCTAATCCTGAATTAGAAAAAGAGATCTTTGACAAGCATTATCAGCAGTATTTTGATATTGCTGCAAAGGGATTAGCGGATAAAAAAGAAAGAGCGAGACTTTTTAAAGAAATTAAAGACAGCTATATAGATGCTATTCCTGAAGATTCTGAAATCAGTATTTCACTGGTTAAAAAATATTTTCAAGATACTCAAAAGAAAGCAGTTAGAAATGCTACTCTAGAAACTAGAAGTAGACTTGATGGTAGAAAATTGGATGAAATCAGACCAATTTGGAGCGAAGTAGATTACTTGCCTTCTGCTCACGGATCAGCTGTTTTTACTAGAGGTGAAACTCAATCTATAACAACCGTTACGCTTGGTACAAAGTTAGACGAGCAAATGGTAGACGGAGCAGTTCATTCTGGATATAACAAATTCATTTTACATTATAATTTCCCTGCATTCTCTACTGGTGAAGCAAGACCAAACAGAGGTCCTGGTAGAAGAGAAGTAGGACATGGTAACTTAGCACTAAGAGCATTAAAGCAAATTTTACCGTCTCCTGAAGAATTGCCTTACACTATTCGTGTGGTTTCTGATATTTTGGAATCAAACGGTTCATCTTCTATGGCAACAGTTTGTGCCGGTTCATTAGGATTGATGGATGCTGGTATCCCTATCAAAGCACCAGTTTCTGGTATTGCAATGGGATTGATTTCTGATGCAGAGACTGGAAAATATGCCATCCTTTCTGATATTTTAGGAGATGAAGATCATATTGGTGACATGGACTTTAAAGTGACAGGTACTGAAAAAGGTATCACGGCTTGTCAAATGGACATCAAAGTAGATGGACTTTCTTCTGAATTGTTGATGGAAGCATTGAACCAGGCAAAAGCTGGACGTGACCATATCAGAAATGAAATGTTAAAAACTTTATCTGCTCCAAGAGCAGATTATAAACCAAATGCTCCAAGAGTTGTTAATATCGAAATCGATAGAGAAATGATTGGTGCGGTAATCGGACCTGGAGGAAAAGTAGTTCAGGAAATTCAAAAAACTACTGGTGCCACTGTTGTGATCGAAGAAACTGAAAAAGGTGGTAAAATCAATGTTTTTGCTGTAAATAAAGATTCTTTAGACCAAGCAGTGAAATGGATCAAAGGTATAGTAGCTAAACCGGAAGTTGGTGAAGTTTACGATGGAATTGTGAAAGCAATTCAACCTTATGGTGCTTTCGTTGAAATTATGCCAGGCAAAGATGGTCTATTACATATTTCTGAAATCAAGCATGAGAAAATTGATAATTTAGAAGGAATTTTAGAGATAGGAGAAGAGGTGAAAGTGAAGTTGATTGATATCGATAAAAAGACCGGAAAATTGAGATTATCTAGAAAGGTATTATTGCCTAAGCCAGAAAAAGAAGAGAAATAATTTCATATTTACTGAAATATTTACATTTTTGATGTAGAGTTGGAACTGTTTCGTTCCTTCTCTATGTTAAGAGTTCGTTTAAATTTAAACTTAATATTAATTAATGAGACAGCTCAAGATTAGCAAGCAAATCACCAATCGGGAGAGTCAATCGCTCGATAAGTACTTACAAGAGATAGGTAAAGTAGATTTGTTGACTCCAGACGAAGAAGTAGATTTAGCCGTTCGGATTAAACAAGGTGACCAACTTGCACTTGAAAAATTGACTAAAGCCAATTTGCGTTTCGTAGTGTCTGTGGCCAAACAATACCAGAATCAAGGTTTATCCTTAGGAGACTTGATTAATGAAGGAAACTTAGGTTTGATCAAGGCAGCACAAAGATTTGACGAAACAAGGGGTTTTAAATTCATTTCTTATGCAGTATGGTGGATCAGACAGTCCATATTGCAAGCATTGGCGGAACAATCTCGTATTGTACGTCTTCCATTGAACAGAGTAGGATCTTTGAATAAGATATCTAAAACCTTCTCTACTTTGGAGCAAAAGTTTGAAAGAGAACCATCTCCGGATGAGTTAGCTGAAGTTTTAGAGGTTACTTCTAATGAAGTGGTTGATACCATGAAAATCTCTGGTCGTCACGTATCCATGGATGCGCCTTTCGTGCAAGGTGAAGAAAATAGCTTGTTGGACGTATTGGAAAATGACGGTGAAGAATCTCCTGATGATGAATTAATGAATGATTCATTAAGAAGAGAGGTACAAAGAGCCTTATCAACTTTAACTCAAAGAGAAGCTGATGTAATTACGCTTTACTTTGGATTAAATGGTGAGCACTCAATGACACTTGAAGAAATAGGAGAGAAATTCAATTTAACAAGAGAAAGAGTACGACAAATCAAAGAAAAAGCAATCAGAAGGCTTAGACATACTTCCAGAAGTAAAGCCTTGAAGCCTTACTTAGGATAGATTTTCGTAACAAATGATACATAAAAAGGTCTTTTTTAAGACCTTTTTTTATTTAATTAATTAAATTCACATCTGTTTTAGCAGACGACCGTAACATTATTCAAGAAATTATTGAGCGTTATGACAGAAGAAAAAGTAAAAGTATTAATTATAGGTTCAGGACCAGCAGGTTATACAGCAGCTATTTATGCTGCAAGAGCTGGTTTAAATCCAGTAATGTACCAAGGAGGACAGCCAGGTGGTCAGTTAACCATCACCAATGATGTAGAGAATTATCCTGGATATCCTGATGGAATAAATGGTCCACAAATGATGGTGGATTTTCAAAAACAAGCAGAAAGATTCGGTACTGATGTGAGGTTCGGATTAGCAACCAAAGTTGATTTCAGCGGATATCCTCATAAGGTTATCATTGACGATAAACATGAAATCACTGCTCAAGCTGTAATTATTTCTACTGGAGCTTCCGCTAAGTGGTTAGGATTAGAATCTGAGCAAAGATTAAACGGAATGGGTGTTTCTGCCTGCGCTGTTTGTGATGGGTTCTTTTATAAAGGGCAGGATGTGGTTGTAGTTGGAGCTGGAGATACTGCAGCTGAAGAAGCGACCTATTTATCCAATATTTGTAATAAGGTTACCATGATCGTTAGGAGAGATGAAATGAGAGCTTCTAAAATCATGCAAAGAAGGGTAGAAAAGGCTAAAAATATTGAAGTTTTATGGAATACTGAAACGGAAGAAGTTTTAGGTAAAGATGAAGTTGAAGGTGTGAGAGTGGTAAATAATATTACGGGTGAGAAAACAGAAATAAAAGCAACTGGTTTCTTCGTAGCCATTGGCCACAAACCTAATACTGAAATCTTCAAAGATTTCTTAGATTTAAATGAAGCGGGCTATATTATCACTAAACCTGGTAGTACTAAAACAAAAGTAGAAGGTGTTTTTGCTTCAGGTGATGCTCAAGACTTTATTTATCGTCAAGCAGTAACGGCAGCCGGAACGGGTTGTATGGCTGCTTTAGATGCTGAAAGATTTTTGGCTGAAAAAGAAGACGAATTAGAAGAAAAAGAAGTAGCTGAAAAAGCTTAACTATAAAAAAGGAGAGCGTAAACTCTCCTTTTTTAATATAATAATCAATGTTTATACATCTTATGTAATCGTAATTACATAAGATATTTTTATAATGTGATAACTATGAAATTAAATATTTTAGCTTTTGCAGCTCATCCTGATGATATTGAATTGTCTTGTGCTGGTACATTGGCCAAGCATGCTGAAATGGGAGAGAATGTAGGGATCATCGATCTGACGGAAGGAGAGATGGGGACTCGTGGAACTCCAAAGATAAGGTTGGAGGAAGCTGCTGCTAGTGCAGATATTTTAGGGTTGAAAATTCGTGAAAACCTTGGTTTTGAGGATGCTTTTTTTAAAAATGACTTACCACATCAAAAAGAAATAGTGAAGAAAATCAGGCAGTATCAGCCGGATATTATATTAGCTAATGCTGTTTCTGATAGACATCCAGACCATGCAAGAGCATCTGAATTAATTTCTGAATCAGTATTTTTAGCTGGTTTAAAGAAATTTGAGACTACTGATGATAATGGTAAAGCTCAAACAGCCTATAGGCCCAATAAAGTATATCACTACATACAAAGTTTACCCATTACCCCTGATTTTGTAGTGGATGTAACTGATCAATGGCAAAAAAAGATGAAATCTATAAAAGCTTTTGATTCTCAGTTTTATAAACAAGATTCAAATGAGCCTGAAACTTATATTTCAAGCCCTAGATTTATGAAAATGATTGAAGCCAGAGCAATGGAATTTGGACAAATCATAGGAGTGGATTATGCGGAAGGCTTTACGGTAGAAAGGTATTTGGGAGTTAAGGATTTGAATGGCTTGATTTAATTACGAATTAATAATTTTTGAATTACGAATTTTCTGTGTCACGGTTTGACGGTTGGAACCGTCTCATCGCTAAAAGATCAGTTCCAGAGTTATAGGTCAGAGGGTATGGAAAGCATAGTTGGAATTTTGTACTTCCCTGATGTAATTTCAAATAAACTACTAATCAAGATAAGATCGTCCCCGACCGGCTGTACGGGGCAGGCTATCCCTTTGAAGAAAGGGTTCTATCCCAATTGAAACAAGGTTTCAATTATCTAAATAGCTAGAGCCATTAAAACCTCCTGTTTTCCTTGCTGTGACACCTTAGACAATCAATAAATAAATATTTTAGTCAAATATTCAGAAACAAGTAATGCGGAGTTAAATAAGGGTATAATATGACCGAATCTATTTGCTGAGTTGATTAATGGCTAACTCCGCCACTTTCGCCTAAAGCGAAAAAGCGGGTTGGAGGGTAAAATGGCGGGCCAGCGTTGGCATTTGCGGGAAGTAGCATCATTACTTGTCCGACCACTGGCCATAGCCGTCAGCCTAACACCGTAATGGATTGATTTAAAGATAGTTTGCCTTTCTTTTTCTCTAATATTAGTATTTTTGGAGCTATTTCTATTAATTCATCCAT
>Ga0098059_1000069_pt1 | contig 114388 bp, 102 predicted proteins | sample 20_taG_FD_92580 | JGI IMG/M metagenome (GOLD analysis project Ga0098059, IMG submission 92580) | Marine viral communities from the Subarctic Pacific Ocean - 20_ETSP_OMZ_AT15318 metaG | ecosystem: Environmental > Aquatic > Marine > Oceanic | place: Subarctic Pacific Ocean | collected 2015-01-19
CTGACAAGCATCTCCATATTGAAAGGATTTCACCTCGCTTTTGCCTTGATTGTTGAATAGGTCCCTTCCGCTTAGGTTGATGGCCTGCACTTGCCAGGCGTAACTCCTTCCAGGGATCAGCATGGCATCGTTCAATCCATAGAAGTAGCTGGTGGTCATGATGGTGGTTTCAAATAGCGGCTGAGTGGTTCTAACCACTTCGTTAGGGTTCCTGCCTTCTGGCCAGATCTCCCACAGCTTAAAAATATATTCGGTCTCAAATGCACTGTTGGGAGAGGAAGTATGTCTAGGTGTCCATTGAAATTGTACTTGCTGTGGGTCTTGCAATCTGATTTTTTCTTCAAAAGGAAGATTTAGCAAAGGAGGATCATTTAAGACCAGCCAGGCCATGGAAGTACCTATATTGCTGACTCTATTATTTCGGTTATAATCCAATACCTCAATTTTGAACTGGTAAAAGCCTTCAGGTAGTTTCTGGGTAGAGGCCAGTTGGCTGCGGTTAATGCCGCTGACTTCCATATTTTGGATGTTTAAATATTGGCTTAAATCGGTAGCGTCTACTTGGTAAGGGATTCCAGGATCTAACCTAATTGGTCCTGCGCTAAAGCCCTGTCTGGTTCTTAACCTGATACCGGCTCCTTCTATGGTGATTCTTAATTTGGCTTGGTAATTCGTTTGGGTAAAATCCTTCAACAATAGCTGGATGTTCCATTTGTTTTGGCTGGCATCGCTGTAGTCTGACAAATACAAACTGTAAGGCGGGATCAGGTTGGAGGTGACTTGGACTGGATTGGAAGCGTTTTGAGTAAATGCAGGGAAAGATAAAAGAAAGCAAATAAGAAGGAATGCGATTTGCTTCAAAATGTAACTGGAGCACACGCGACACGCGTGCGCTAACATTTTTGTTAAGCTAGATTGAATGAAGCACGAGCTGGAAGCTCGCGCTAACGGATATGGTTTTGGTTGAAATTTAATGTCTGGGGATGTTTTGGTTTTTTTTATATTTATTTTAAATCCAAAAGTATAGGATACAAAATAAAATTACAAATAAACCACATAAAAAAAGGGCCGAAGCCCTTTTTGATTTATAATTCTAATTTACTTAATCTTGAGATCCAATTTTTGCTCCTAAATAATCTCTATTCATTCTTGCAATGTTAGACAAGTCAATACCTTTTGGACATTCAGCTGAACAAGCTCCTGTGTTTGTACAAGCTCCAAACCCTTCTTCATCCATCTGTGCAACCATTTTCTGTGCTCTTTCGGCAGCCTCTACTTTTCCTTGAGGTAACATGGATAATTGTGAGATTTTCGCACCCACAAATAACATTGCAGATGCATTTTTACATGCTGCAACACAAGCTCCACATCCAATACAGGTTGCCGCATCGAATGCTTCATCTGCCACAGATTTTGGAATTGGAATTTCGTTTGCATCTGGTGTTCCACCTGTGTTTACGCTAACATAACCACCTGCTTGAATTACTCTATCAAATGCACTTCTATCTACTGCTAAATCTTTAACAATAGGGAAGGCTTTAGCTCTCCACGGTTCTATGGTGATTGTTTCTCCATCTTGAAAGCTTCTCATATGAAGCTGGCAAGTAGTTACTCCTCTTAATGGACCATGAGGTTCTCCATTGATGTACATACTGCACATACCGCAAATCCCTTCACGGCAATCATGATCGAAATGTACTGGATCCTCATCTTTATCTATTAATTGCTCATTTAAAACATCAATCATTTCCAAGAATGACATATCTGATGATACACCATCCAGATCGTAGGTTTTAAATGCTCCTTTATCTTGGTTATTTTTCTGTCTCCAGATTTTTAAAGTGAATTTCATAATTAAATATTTTTGATGACCTAAGGCTTATTTATAACTTCTTTGTGTCAGTTTCACATTTTCAAATATCAATTGTTCTTTGTGAAGCGTTTCCGGCTTTTCAGGACCCGTATATTCCCATGCGGCTACATAAGCGAAATCTTCATCATTACGCTTAGCCTCACCTTCAGGAGTTTGGTGCTCTTCCCTGAAGTGACCTCCACAAGATTCCTCTCTATTAAGAGCATCATCAATCATTAGCTCACCTAACTCTAAGAAATCAGCTACTCTAGAAGCTTTTTCCAACAAGCTGTTGAATTCTTCATTAGAACCTAAAACTTTGACATTTTTCCAGAAGTCAGCTCTCAATTCTTTCACCATATCTTTAGCCTTTTTCAATCCTTCACCAGTTCTGGACATCCCACAATAATCCCACATGATTTTACCTAATTCTTTGTGGTAGTGGTCAACAGACTTAGTTCCTTTAATAGAAAGAAGCTTATCAATATTTTCTTTTACAGCTTTTTCAGCTTCCTTGAAGGCCTCGTGATCTGTACCTATTTTTTCGTATTTCTCACCAGCTAAATAATTACCGATCGTGTAAGGAAGTACGAAATATCCATCTGCTAAACCTTGCATTAATGCACTAGCACCTAATCGATTGGCGCCATGGTCTGAGAAGTTAGATTCTCCTGTTGCATACAAGCCGTCAACATTTGTTTTTAAATTATAATCTACCCACAGGCCTCCCATTGTATAATGAACAGCTGGATAAATCATCATCGGCTCTTTATAAGGATTGCTTCCAGTAATTTGTTTGTACATATCAAACAAGTTTCCATATTTTCCAGCAATCGTATCTTCACCATCTCTATTAATCGCATCTCTAAAATCAAGATATACGGCTTTTCCTGATTCATTTACTCCTCTACCTTCATCACAAACATATTTGGCATTTCTTGAAGCCACATCACGAGGAACCAAGTTACCAAAAGCTGGATATTTAGTTTCTAAGTAATAGTCTCTTTCATCCTCACTTAAGTCATTTGGATGAATTTCTTTTTTCCTGATTTTTTCAGCTAACTCTTTTGTTTTTGGCACCCAAACACGTCCATCATTTCTTAAAGACTCTGACATTAAAGTCAATTTAGATTGATGGTCTCCACTAACTGGAATACAAGTTGGGTGAATTTGAGTATAACAAGGATTTGCCATTAAGGCACCTTTTTTATGAGCTCTCCAGGCAGCGGTAACGTTTGATCCCATCGCATTGGTAGAAAGATAGAATACGTTTCCATATCCACCAGAAGCCAAAACAACTGCATGTGCGCTATGTGATTCAATTTTCCCAGTTACTAAATTACGAGTTACTATACCTCTGGCTTTTCCATCCACCATCACTAAATCCAACATCTCTGTTCTTGGGAAAAGCTCAACTTTACCATTAGCCACCTGACGGCTTAATGCGCTGTAAGCACCTAATAATAATTGCTGTCCCGTTTGACCACGAGCATAAAATGTTCTGGAAACTTGTGCGCCACCAAAAGAACGGTTGGCTAATAATCCACCATATTCTCTCGCAAAAGGAACTCCCTGCGCCACACATTGGTCAATGATATTGACACTAACTTCTGCTAATCTGTAAACATTAGCTTCTCTTGAGCGGTAATCACCACCTTTAATAGTATCGTAAAATAAACGATAAACACTGTCACCGTCATTTTGATAGTTTTTAGCGGCATTAATACCACCCTGTGCAGCAATTGAGTGTGCTCTTCTTGGGCTATCTTGAAAGCAAAATGCTTTTACATTATAACCTAGCTCCGCTAGTGATGCAGATGCAGAAGCTCCGGCTAATCCAGTACCCACTACAATTACATCGTATTTTCGCTTATTAGCCGGATTTACCAGCTTCACATTAAATTTATGATTCGTCCATTTCTCTGCTAATGGACCTTCAGGTATTTTTGATTCTAAATTCATAGTACAGTAATTATCCTTAACTATTGAAAAACATGATTAATGGAATACTAGCAAATGCAGCCGGAATAAGGATTGCATAAACGATTCCTAATTTTTTAATGAATGGCGTGTATTTCCTATGATTTACCCCTAACGTTTGAAATGCGCTAGAAAATCCGTGTGACAAGTGAAAAGCTAATCCCACCATACACACTACATAAAGTGCAACATACCACCATTCACTGAATGCTGCATTAACAACTGCATATAGGTCTTTGTTTCCAGCTTCATCAATTGGAATAGAACCCCAATGCATTTCATACCAAAAATTCCTCAAATGGATTACTAAAAAGACAAAAATAATAAATCCTAAAATGCCCATATTTCTTGAAGAAAAGGAGCTGTTTGCAGAACCTTTTACTTTATCATAGCCAACAGGTCTTGCTTTTTTGTTTTTGATTACCAAAGCAATTGACATAATGATATGAATCAATATGAAGGCATATAATCCATAAGAAGTGAATTTGATAATAGGATTTGATGTCATAAATTTAGCATAAGCATTAAAAGCTAAACCTCCATCATCAGCTAAAAGCTGAAAATTCCCCGCTAAATGGACGACCAAAAAAATGATTAAAAAAAGACCGGTAAGTGACATCACTAATTTCCTACCGATTGTACTCGTTAAAGTGTCAGAAAGCCAACTCATATATTTTATTTTAATTAATAGGTTTATAATAAAATCTTCGTCTCAAAGTTACATTTGGAACATTTAGAAAACAATTGTGTTTTCTATTTTAAACAATTCTAAATAATGCAACTCTATTTATAAATTTGAAATAACTTTAATGAAATCTAAATGTTTTGATGTTTTAAGAACAATATTTTTTAAATTAACGTTTTAAAATAATCTTACCAATAATTAGCTAGTGAAAAAATTAACCCTACTCATAATATTGATTATCTGCACCTTAGGTGAATCATTTGCTACTCACATAAGAGCAGGGGAAATTACAGCCAGAAGAATTGGATGTAGTGGAAGGGAGTATGAATTTACCCTTACAGCTTACAGAGATACTGGTTCAGATATATTATTTGGAAATGGGGAATTCAAATTTGGTGATGGTGAATCTATTATGCTGAACCCGGATGGTTTTAGCAGAAAAGAAATAATTGATGATGAAATTGAGCTTGTTGAGTTTAAGATTAGACATGATTATAATTCCAATGGGGATTATGTAGTTTCTTATGTTGAGGATTACAGAAATGTTGGGATTATTAATATGAGTAGTTCTGGTTCTGTATCTTTTTATGTAGAAACTTTAATCAGGATAGATCCTTTCTTTGGCTGCAATGACACTCCTGTATTCCTTATTCCTCCTGTTGATAAAGGAGCAGTTGGGGTTTTATTCTACCACAATCCAGGTGCCTTTGATATCAATGGAGACAGCATTGCTTTTAAAATGGTAACCCCACAAAGCCGACAAGGTGTTGATGTTCCAAACTTCAGATCACCTGAAGTTGCAGCTGGAGGGCTTAACTTACAAGGAGATCCTGCAACTCTTACTTTAGATGAAATTCTTGGAGATTTAATATGGGACACACCAGGAATGAAAGGCGAATTTAATGTTGCCTTCATTGCAGAAGAATGGAGAAAAATAGCAGGCGAATGGCGCTTTTTAGGAAGCGTTACCCGTGATATGCAAATTATAGTGGATGAAACAGAAAATGATCCACCAGAACTACAAATACCACTTGATACTTGCATTGAGGCAGGTACTTTACTGGAAGCTGAAATAATAGCAACCGACCCAAATCCAGAATCTTTAGTAAGAATAGAAGGTTTTGGTGGGCCTTTTGTATTATCACCACCTGCAGTTTTAACTCCAGAAAGTGATGAATTCTTTGAATCACCGACAATTTCAAATTTTTCATGGCAAACAGATTGTTCGCATATTAGAGAAGATCCATATTTAGTAAGATTTAAAGCTACGGATAGCGGACCGGGAATAAGATTAACTACATTCGAAACTTGGAGTGTAACTATTGTTCCTCCATCACCAAAAAATGTAGTAGCTGAAAGTAAACCTCAGCGATCCATTGAAATCAGTTGGGATGAATATAACTGTGGTGATGCCGAAGTGGTTCAAGTCTACAGGAGAGTAGATAGTTTCGATTTTGAACCTGAAAACTGTGAAATAGGAATACCTGAAAACGGTGGTTATGAATTAATTGGGGCTATGCCTGTGGGTCAAAATTCATTTTTAGATGACAATGCAGGACAAGGATTAGATTTTGGTGCTACTTACTGCTATAGGTTAGTGGCTGTTTTTGAATTACCAAAAGGCGGAGTTAGTTATGCATCAGAGGAAGTATGTCAAAAAATAGCGGCAACAGGACCTGTAATCACTAATGTTACTGTGGATGAAACAGATTCTGAAAATGGAGAAATCACTTTAAGTTGGTTACCTCCTCTTGATATTGATACGGACATCTATCCTGCTCCTTATAAATATCAAGTATTAAGAAGCGATGGTGGTGATTTTGAACCCATAGCCGTAATTGAAGATGATACTACCTTCACCGATACAGCTTTAAATACACTTTCTGAGACTTACAACTATCAATTAGAACTTTATCTATTGAATGATGCAGTCAATCAAGAAAATATTATTGAAATTTCTGCGGAAGCATCTTCAGTATGGTTATCTTCTGTAGGATTGTTTGAATCTATTAGGTTAAAATGGGAAGCCAATGTACCATGGTCAAATACAAATCAAGATTACCCATATCATTATATTTACAGGAATAAAGTAAATGCAAATCCTGATCAGTTTGTATTAATTGATTCCATTGATGTTACACAAAATGGTTTCCAATATTTAGATAGCGGTCAATTCAATAATCAAAATTTATCGAATTTAGAAGAATATTGTTATTATGTCACCACTTCTGGAGGCTATGGAAACGAAGATATATTTGAGCCTCTATTGAACGATTCACAAGTTTTATGTGCTCGCCCTGATGATCAAATTGATCCTTGCCCACCATTTGATGTTGGGTTCCAAATAGATTCGCCAGATAAGTGTCTTGAGTTTTTAGCTGATAAAAGTTGTGATTTTAATGAATTTCAAAACGAATTATTCTGGGATGCGAACTTAGCTGATAGTTGCGATAGTGAAATTAACTACTATGAAATATTCTATAAAAATGAATTAGATAGTGAGTTTGAATTAATTGGCACTACTAGAGACACCTTCTTTATTCATGACAATCTACCTGAGTTTGCCGGATGTTATGCCATCAGAGCCGTTGATCAGTCTGAAAATAGAAGTGAATTTTCAGAAACATTCTGTAAAGAAAACTGTCCAAACATTGAATTTCCAAATGTTTTCACCCCTGGAAATGATGGAAAGAATGACTATTTCACTCCTTTTTATCCGAAATCTTCTGAGCTTGTAGCAATTCCACTTGATAAATGTCCAAGGTTTTTAGAAAAAATAGAATTCAAGGTTTTTAATAGATACGGTAAGCAGGTTTATGCTTATGAAAGCGGTGGTGAAAATAGTTTATATATTTATTGGGATGGTACCAACTTCAATGGTGAACCTTTACCTTCCGCAACTTATTTCTACGAAGCTATCGTAACATTTGACATGTTAAGGCCGGAAAACAAGCAAAAAAGGTATAAAGGTTATGTTCAAATCATCAGGTAATTGGAAGAACAAAAACCTATCATATTTTTCGATGGAGTCTGTAATTTGTGTAACGGAGCTATCAATTTTATAATAGACAGAGATAAAAAAGGCTATTTCAAATTTGCTCCCCTACAATCTGAAATTGCAAAAAACTTTGTTTCTCAGTCAGTAATAGAAAATACAGATAGTATCATTTACCAAGATTCAGGTCAGCTATATACTAAGAGCACTGCCGCTTTGAAAATTGCTCGGCATTTGGATGGTGCTTGGAAGGGATTTTATGCTTTCATTATTATTCCTAAATTTATAAGAGATTTCATTTATGACCTAATTGCTAAAAACCGTTACAATTGGTTTGGCAAAAGAGATAGCTGTAGAATGCCAACTCAAGATATAAAAAATAGGTTCTTAGAAATGGATTAAGCCTTTTGAAGCTATTCAGATTTTCTAAAAGTTTATAACTTGCCACAAAATTTACGGTCTTAACTATAATAACAAATAAATACTTATGAAAGCTTATGTATTTCCAGGGCAAGGTGCCCAATATCCAGGAATGGGAAAAGATTTATATGAAAACAATGCTGAAGCAAAAAAACTTTTTGATCAAGCCAATGAAATATTAGGTTTTGAAATCACAAAAATCATGTTTGAAGGAACAGCTGAAGAACTGAAAGAAACGAAAGTAACGCAACCTGCTGTTTTTTTACATTCAGTCATTAACGCTTTGGTTCATCCTGATTTCAAACCAGAAATGGTAGCAGGTCATTCACTTGGAGAATTCTCCGCTTTGGTGGCAAATGGCACTTTATCATTTGAGGATGGCTTAAAATTAGTTTATAAAAGAGCTTTAGCTATGCAAAAAGCTTGCGAAATAAATCCTTCTACCATGGCCGCAGTTTTAGGCTTAGAAGATGAAGTTGTAGAGAAAATATGTGTTGAAATTGAGGGAGAAGTTGTAGTTCCAGCCAATTATAATTGTCCTGGTCAGTTGGTGATTTCAGGTTCAAACAAAGGGATTGAAATTGCATGTGAAAAAATGAAGGAGGCAGGTGCCAAAAGAGCTCTTCCTCTGCCAGTTGGCGGAGCATTTCATTCTCCATTAATGGAGCCCGCTAGAGAGGAATTGGCACAAGCCATTAAAGAAACAAAGTTCAACGAACCTAAATGTCCCGTATATCAAAATGTAAATGCTCAAGGTTCAATAGATGTTGAAGCCATCAAAGAAAATTTAATAGCTCAATTAACTGCACCTGTGAAATGGACGCAATCTGTTCATCAGATGGTGCAAGATGGCGCTTCTATTTTTATTGAAAGTGGTCCTGGAAAAGTATTACAAGGGTTAGTGAAAAAAATTAATAAAGAATCCGAAGTGGCACAATTATCGTAATTTATTTTTAATGAATAATTGATGGTTCTTTGTAAAAAAAATCTGAACTTCAATCATTCAGGATAAATTATATCGATGCAGAAGCCGGAAATTCCACATAATGAAAATGAGAGATTAAAAGAACTCCATAAATTAAACATCTTAGATTCTGAAAAAGAAAAAGATTTTGATGAATTGGTGGAACTAGCTTCCATCATTTGTGGAGTTCCTATTTCTTTGGTTACACTTATAGATGCTGATCGGCAGTGGTTTAAATCAAGAAAAGGAATAGAAGTTAACGCTACCCATAGAGATGTCTCCTTTTGTGGACATGCCATACATGATGATGAAATATTTGTTATTGAAAATGCGGTTGCTGACGAGAGATTTTTTGATAATCCTTTAGTAACTGATGATCCAAATATCAGATTCTATGCCGGTATGCCTATTAAATCGGAAAAAGGGTTTAATCTAGGCACATTATGTGTTATTGATACCAAACCTAAAAAACTAAGTGACCAACAGCTAAAAGCTCTGAAAATATTAGGTGGCCAAGTCTCTAAATTGATAGAATTAAGAGATAAGAAAAATGCATTGGAAATAAATAATGAAAAGTTAGAATCATTAAACCACCTCAACAATAGGATTACTGGTATTATATCTCATGATTTGAAAGGCCCAATTAATAGTCTGCGTGCTTATATGAACTCAAATTATATTGACCCAGACAACCCTGAGGATTTAGCCCAATTGTTTCCTTTGGTAAAAAACAATTTAAACAGCCTTAATGAGCTGGTTGAAAACCTTTTGGAATGGTCAAGAAGTACCAATGATGTCAATTTAACAAATGTAAAAGTTAGTGAACTGGTAGGTGAAATTTGTTATCTATTTGAGGTAAATGCCCTTGAAAAAAATATTGAATTGAATTGTGAAATCAAGGATGAAGTTATGGTTATAGCAGATAAGGCTATGCTAAGATTTATCATGAGGAACCTGATCAATAATGCTATTAAATTTACCGAAAATGGGGAAGTGAAAATTGAATCGGAGATTTCAGAAAATAAGAAGGTGATTATAAGAGTAATCGATGAAGGTGTTGGGATTTCCTCAGATTTATTAAAAAGGATTAAATTAAAAGACAAAAAAGTATCTACAAAAGGGACAAGAAATGAAAAAGGAACAGGTTTAGGACTTCAATTAATCCGTGAATTCCTTTCTATTCATAATACAGAATTAAAAATTGAATCAGAAGAAAACAAAGGAAGCATCTTTTCTTTTGAGCTTCCTTTGGATTGAGAGGATAAACTTGTCAGGTTTTTAATCGATGTTTAAATGGTTGGTGTATCACCAACCATGGACTCTACCCTGGTCGGTGGCACACCGACCGGAAACCATGGTTAATAATTTAAGTAAACCTGACAGGTCTTTCAGATTACTGATAACCCAAAATTTTCAACATACTTTCACTAGTTTGCTCTTCAGCAAAAAGCTTAGTAGTTATATTTCCTTCTTCATCTTTATCAATCAAAACATGCTTTGGTGCAGGAATCAAACAATGCTGAATTCCGCCATAACCACCTAGAGATTCTTGATAAGCGCCAGTATGGAAAAAACCAACATATTGCTTTTCATTTCTTTCTACTTTAGGCAAGAAAACCTCAAATGAATGAGCTTCTGAATTATAATAATCCATAGAATCGCAAGTTAATCCACCCAATTTAACTTTATGAAATGGCTCGTTCCAGTTATTGATGGCCATCAAAATAAATTTCTGATTTAATCCCCAAACATCAGGCAAATGCGTGATAAAAGATCCATCAATCATATACCAAAGCTCTTTATCATTCTGTAATTTTTGGTCTAGAATAGAATAAATAGTGGCTCCACTCTCCCCTACTGTATAACTTCCAAATTCTGTCATGATATTAGGAGTCTCTACATTATTCTTCTCACAAATCCATTGGATGTTCTCTACAATCTGATCGACCATATATTGGTAATCATATTCAAATCCTAAAGAAGTTTTGATTGGGAAACCTCCACCAATATCGATGGTATCTAATTCGGGAGCTATTTTCTTCAGTTCGCAATATTTATCAACAAAACGGCCTAATTCACTCCAATAATAAGCAGTATCTTTAATTCCGGTATTGATAAAGAAATGCAACATTTTAAGCTTCGCCTTCTCGCTTTTTGCAATTTTATTTTGATATAAGTCCAGTACATCATTATAGCGAATTCCTAATCGGCTGGTATAAAACTCAAATGTTGGCTCCTCATCTGAAGCTATTCTAATTCCTACTTTATAAGGATTCTTAGCCTCTGCTTCATAGCTATCAATTTCATTCAAATCATCCAAAACTGGCACTACATTCTCAAATCCCGAATTAATCAATTCATTAATATATTGCCTATAAAGTGGTCGTTTAAACCCATTACAAACCACATAATGTTGTTTTGTAAGCAAACCTTTATCATGTAATTTCTTTACGATTGGGATATCAAATGAAGAGGATGTTTCCATATGAACTCCAGCTTTTAAGGCTTCTTCCATCACAAAAGAGAAATGAGATGACTTAGTGCAATAGCAATAGGTGTAATCTCCTTTGTAATTAAATTTCTGAAAGGCATTAGAGAAATACTCTCGAGCTTGATTAATATTTTGACTAATCTTAGGAAGATAAGTCAGTTTCAAAGGAGTACCATATTTTTCAATAATATCCATTAAAGGGACATTATGGAATTTCAAGGCATTTTCCTCTACTTTAAATTCTTTTTGCGGCCAGTAAAAGGTTTGTTCTATTAAATCTATGTAACTCTTCATTCAACTAAAGTTTAGTACGGTGTTGAAATGCAATATTGAATTATATTTGCAATCTTTGCAAAACTAAAATTTTAACACTGAAACATTCAGGTTTTTCTATTAAATAATTCAATATTTTTTATGATAAATGTATTTGTAACCGATGAGACCTCCCCATTGAGGGCTGTGATATTAGGTACTGCCAAGGGAGTTGGAGATGTGCCGATTTTAGAGGATGCCTATGACCCAAAATCTAAAGAACATATAGCGGCAGGTACTTATCCCAAAGAAGCCGATATGGTGAAAGAAATGGAAGCATTTGCAAATGTTTTAGAGAAACATGGGGTTAAAGTATATAGACCTGAAATAATAGGAAACTACAATCAAATTTTTTCTAGAGATATTGGATTTGTAATTGAAGATAAATTCATCAAACCAAGAATTCTTAAGGACAGAAAAGAAGAAATTAAAGGTATCCAATATATTTTAGAGCAAATTAATCCTGATCAAATCGTTACAGTCCCTGAGGAAGTGAGAGTAGAAGGTGGAGATGTAATGCCATGGAGAGACCATATTTTTGTGGGCTATTCAGAAAAGGAAGATTTTGAAAAATATATAGTAGCTAGAACTAACAGAGCAGGATTAGAATTTTTAGCTAAGGAATTTCCTAACAAAAAAGTAAAAGGTTTTCAGCTCAACAAATCAGATGAAGTAGCCAAAGACAATGCTTTGCATTTAGATTGCTGTTTTCAGCCAATCGGTGAAAATCAAGCTATCATTTACAAAGGTGGGTTCAAGTTAGAAGAAGACTACAATTACCTGAAAGATTATTTCGGTGAGGAAAATTTAATCCACATCACCAGAGACGAAATGTACGAAATGAACTCAAATGTTTTCTCAATCAGCCCTAAAGTGGTGGTTTTGGAAGAAAATTTCACTCGTTTAGCAGGTATTTTGGAGGAAAAAGGATATACGGTTGAAAAAGTGCCTTATGCTGAAATTTCTAAAATGGAAGGTTTGTTAAGATGTTCAACTTTACCGCTTGAAAGAGCGAAATAAAATAATTTTTATTCTTTTTGAAAATTTTTAGTCAGATGGAAAATAAGCAAAGTACCAATACATTAATGATGATTCGCCCGGTTCAGTTCCGATTTAACGAACAAACTGCCGTGAATAATTATTATCAAAAAGCAATTGAAGGATTAAGTGCATCCGAAATACAATTAAAAGCGGCTGAAGAATTTGACCACTTTGTTGAAAAACTCAGAAGCAAAAAAATCAATGTGATTGTGGTGGAAGATACGCCAGATCCAAGCACTCCTGATTCTATTTTTCCAAACAACTGGATTTCCTTCCACTCTGACGGAAGAGTAGGGCTCTATCCAATGTATGCAGAAAACAGAAGATTGGAAAGAAGACCCGATATTTTAGAAAAACTTCAAAGCAAAGAAGGCTTGAAAATCACTGAAATCATTGATTTTTCTAAGTTTGAAAAAGAATCATTATTTTTAGAAGGAACTGGAAGCATGATTTTGGACAGACCCAACAAAATCGTATATGCTGCAATTTCACTTAGAACGGATGAGAAAGTTTTAGATGAGTTCTGTGATAAGTTTGCTTATAAAGCTGTAAAATTCGTTGCCAATCAAACTGTAAATGGTGAGCGATTACCGATCTACCATACCAATGTAATGATGTGTATTGCAGATGATTTAGCTATTTTATGTACTGATTCAATTGATGATGAAGCTGAACGAAAAGCAGTTATTGAAAGCTTGGACAGAACAGGTAAAGAGGTAATTGAAATCAGTGAAGACCAAAAACATCATTTCGCAGGGAATATGCTGCAAGTAAACGGAACGGATGGAAAACCTTATTTAGTGATGTCGGCCGCTGCTCATCAATCATTAAATGAAGAACAGATTAAAAGAATTGAAAAATATTGCGAAATTTTAAGTAGCTCATTAGATACGATTGAAGCTCTTGGTGGTGGAAGCGCTAGGTGCATGATGGCAGAAGTATTTTTACCAAAAGCATAATCATTCAATTCACTATTTATTAAATAATTCTCTACCATGTTAAATTTAACAGAAGAACTTAAAGCATTATCCTTAAAAGCATTTAAATCTTTATTCGAGCAAGATTTGGATGAAAATCTTATTCAAATCCAACCAACCAGAAAAGAATTTGAAGGCAGCCATACTTTGGTTTGTTTTCCTCTTGGACGATTCTCAAAATTAAGCCCTGAGAAAACTGCTGAGGCTATTGGGAATTTCATGAAAGAAACTTCCGAATTAGTTAGTGAATTCAATGTGGTGAAGGGCTTCTTGAATATTGTGTTTGCCGATAAAGTATGGCTGCAAATTGCTTCTGATATATTAAACACGCCTCATTACGGGTTTAAAGCTGAAACTGGTCGAGAAGTCATGGTAGAATATTCTTCTCCAAATACCAACAAGCCTTTGCACTTGGGTCACTTAAGAAATAATTTCCTAGGCTATTCTGTGGCGCAAATCTTAAAAGCTAATGGAAATAAAGTCCATAAAGTGCAAATCATCAACGATAGAGGGATTCATATCTGCAAATCCATGGTGGCATGGCAGAAATTTGGAGAGGGAGAAACTCCTGAATCGGCCAAGATGAAAGGTGATAAATTGGTGGGGAAATATTATGTGATTTTCGACCAAAAATATAAGGCGCAAATTGCTGAGTTGGTCGAAGCCGGAAAGACCAAGGAAGAGGCAGAGAAAGAAGCCCCCATCATGAAAGAAGCTCAGGATATGTTGTTGAAATGGGAACAAAAAGACCCTGAAACTTATGAGCTTTGGGAAAAGATGAATGGCTGGGTTTATAAAGGCTTTGAAAATACTTACAAAACCATGGGCGTGGATTTTGATAAGCTTTATTACGAATCTGAGACTTTCTCATTAGGAAAAGAAGAAGTGCTGAGAGCAGTTGAAGAAGGATTGGCTTATAAAAAAGAAGATGGTTCTGTTTGGATTGATTTAACGGAAGATGGTTTAGACGAAAAATTATTGCTTAGAAAAGATGGAACTTCTGTTTATATGACTCAGGATATTGGAACTGCTATTTTGCGATACCGAGATTTTCCGAAAATCGAACAGCAAATTTATACTGTTGGAAACGAGCAGGAATATCACTTTAAAGTGCTCTTCATCATTTTAGCGAAACTAGGATATGAATGGGCTAAAAACTGCTATCATTTATCTTACGGAATGGTAGATTTACCAACCGGTAAAATGAAATCCCGAGAAGGGACAGTGGTTGATGCAGATGATTTGATGGAAGATATGTTTGCTACTGCCAAAAGCAGAACAGATGAATTGGGCAAAATTGATGGTTTTAATGCTGAAGAAGCAGAAGAACTTTACCGTCAGCTGGGCTTAGGTGCTTTGAAATACTATTTATTAAAAGTTGACCCGGTAAAAAGAATGATGTTCAACCCTGAAGAATCTATTGATTTTCAAGGAAATACTGGTCCTTTTATTCAGTATGTACATGCTAGAATTTGTGCTATTTTAAGAAAAGCGGAGCAAATAGGAATTGAACCAAAAGTGAGTGAAAATCTGAATTCATTGGAGCCTACTGAAAATAATGTACTGCAATTGATTATAGATTTCCCTAACAAAATAGAGGAAGCTGCAAATGGATATGCGCCTTCAATCATAGCGAATTATGTTTATGAAGTAGCCAAAGCTTATAACAAATTCTATTCGGAAGTTTCCATTTTCAATGAATCAGATCAAGAAGCATTAGCTTTCAGAATAGGATTCTCGAAAATAGTAGCTGAAACCATTGAAAAATCGATGAATTTACTGGGAGCAGAAGTTCCTGAGAAAATGTAAGTTTAGTTGACAATTGACAATGAGCAATTGACAATATGGTAGTGCAAGCAAAAACCTAATTAGGTCAGTACCGCAGGTCAGACCGGAAATAAAAAAAAGTAAACAATTGACAGTAGACAGTTTACAATTGATAAAGCAAACACTTAATATTTCAAAACACTAATTGAGAATACAACCTTTTGTCTACTGAATAAGCTGCAAGCTTATTATTGTCAACTGTCAATTTCTTAATAAAAAGCAAATTGAATGAATAACCAGTTTAGCCTCTAAAATCGCAAACCATGAACATTCACCTCCAAATTCTGTTTCTTTTGCTGAATTTATCTATTTTCACAACTTCAAATGAAAACCAAAAAGCTATGAGCATTTATGATTTTGAAATACAATCTTTAGAGGGTGAATTTATTAATTTTGCCGATTTTAAAGGTAAAAATATATTAATTGTCAATACTGCAAGTGAGTGTGGTTACACTCCTCAATATGCAGATTTACAAGAATTACATGAAAGCTTTGGAGATCAGGTAACTGTTTTGGGTTTTCCAGCCAATAATTTTGGTGGACAAGAACCTGGTTCGGACCAGCAAATAGCTAGCTTTTGCGAAAAGAATTATGGTGTTACTTTTCCTATGTTTTCCAAAATGGAAGTAGTAGGCAAAAATCAACATCCCCTCTTCAAGTACTTAAAAGAGAAAACCGGCAAAGAACCCACTTGGAATTTCTGTAAATATTTAGTTTCCGAAGATGGAACTGAAATCAGTTTTTATCCTTCGTCTGTAAACCCGGGTGAGATAGCCGAAAAATTATAAACATGCTCAAAAATTGGTTAGAAGCTTTTAGGCTAAGAACATTGCCCTTGGCTTTATCATGTATTGGAATGGGTAGTTTTTTAGCTGCTTTTTACGGAAATTTTAGCTTATCTGTCTGTATTTTAAGTTTGACCACTACCCTATTTCTGCAAATACTTTCCAACTTAGCGAACGATTACGGTGATAGCGTTCACGGAGCTGATAGCGCAGAAAGAGAAGGTCCTCAACGCAGTGTGCAAAGAGGAAGTATTAGCTCCAAAGCCATGTTCAACTCCATTATCGTTTTTGCCATCTTATCCTTTGTAAGTGGTATTTTACTTTTACATTTTTCAGTTGGGATTGGAAGTACTACTTTTTATATTTTTCTAGGCTTGGGCTTAGCGGCTATCGCAGCCGCCATCGCTTATACCAATGGCAAAAAACCTTATGGATATAGTGGATTAGGCGATATTTCAGTATTCCTATTTTTTGGTTTATTGGGAGTTTGCGGAACTTATTTTTTGCATTCTGAAAGTTTTGAACCAATAATTTTATTACCTGCAGCTAGTTGCGGTCTATTTGCCACAGGCGTTTTAAATATCAATAATATTAGAGATATCAAATCAGATAAGGCAGCTGGGAAAAATAGTATTCCTGTAAGGTTAGGAAAGAAAAACGCTACTATTTATCATACCCTATTGATTACCCTTGGATGTTTATCTTCCGTCACATTTTTGATGATTAATGGAGAGTATTATGCTGTTCTAATTGTAGCTTTTTCATTTATCTTTTTTGGTAAACATTTAAACAATGTCTATCAAGCAAAAAACTCAATGGAACTAGACCCACAACTGAAATTCTTAGCTTTATCTACTTTACTTTTTGTTTTATTGTTTGGCATTTCAGTTTTAGCACTCTAAAACATAATTTATTGCATAATTCCCATCATTTTTATATAAGATTCGTATATTGAAATGAAAATTATGAAAACTATATCACTATGAAAAAAATATTGGTTCCAACCGACTTTTCAGACCAAGCTAAATATGCATTGAAATTAGCTGTGGAAATTGTTAAAAAAACGGATGCTGAGTTAATTCTGCTTCATGTTGTAGAAATTCCTGGACAAACTTCTTTCAATACTATGGGGGAAGCTACTAATGTAGATGGTATGGAAGGCGTTTTTGTTATGAAAATGATTGAACTTGGAAAAAAGAAATTAGCAAAGCTTAAAGAAGATGATTTGCTGGAAGGAGTTAATTTAAAAACTGAATTAAAAGCGGGAAATACTTATTATAATATTTCTTCCATTGTAAATGAGTACGAGCCTGACATGGTTATAATGGGTACGAGCGGAAGTAGTGGAGTAGATGAGATCTTAATTGGTTCTAATGCTGAAAAAGTAGTTAGAAATGCTAAATGCCCAGTTCTTACTCTTAAAGAAGAAATTAGCTTGGCTAATATTGATAATATTGTTTTTGCTAGTGCTCTTAAGAATGATGACAAAGAATTGGCTGCCAAGCTGAAAGAAATTGCTCAACTCTCTTATGCCAAAATACACTTATTAAAAGTAAATACTCCAAATAATTTTGAATCATCCACCACTACCAGAAAGCGAATGGATGAATACATGAAAAATAACGGCTTGGAGGCTGAAAAACATATCCATAACGGAATTAATGAGGAAGAAGGGATTTTGGAATTTTCTAAAGATAATAAAATCGATTTAATAGCTATGGGCACTCATGGCAGAAAAGGTTTAATGCATTTATTAAGCGGAAGTATAGCCGAAGATGTTGTAAACCACTCCAAAAGACCCGTTTTGACAATGAAATTGGCTGATTAAATCCTCAGGACAAGTATTAAAAAGGCTTGAAATGGAAATTTTCAAGCCTTTTTTTAACTATAATATCTGGTTTCAAATTTCAATCTAAGGACTTACAAAACTGATAGAGAAATTAAAGTAAGGGGCAGGTCCTAATGAATTTCTCATAGAAAAAGGTGCATCTCCCAAAATTCCAAAAACTCTTAAGGTCTCATCACCATTATCTAAGTAATCCGCATCATAAGAATAATCTATTCTAACTCCTGCTTGAACTGACCACCAGAAAAATCCTACTAATCTCCTTTGGTATTCTAATCTTGCCTTGATCTCCCCTCTTCGAATTTCGAAACTACTTATTTGACCAGCAGTTGGATTAGACAAACCACCTATTCGATAACTTGCTCCTTCCAATTCAAATCCAGCTAAAAGTAGATTGGTTTGATTGATGCTATAGCGATAAAATGCTCTGGCAGGTAAAAGCGCCTCAATACCCCATTTCTTATTAGGAGATGTATAGTTATACAAGATAATCGGAACATAATTAGGAGCTCCTACCCTGTAGGTTCTACTCAAACCAACAGCCCATTGCAATCGGTCATGTGGACGCTTACCAAACAAAGCAGCTGCTGAATATCTTAAATATTGATCTCCTAAATTACTTAAATCATAATCACCACTCATATCTGCTTGTGCTTGCAAAAGCATAAAGGTTGTTTCATTAAATGGTTTGTATAAAGTAGTGAAAAGACCAGTAGTGTGTAGAGATCTTCCATCTAATTGCTCTTTCAAGCCACCCTCTAAAAGGTCATCCTCGTTGAATCGGTATGCTGATTGCATATAATTAAATCCCATTTGCCAAATAAAAGAGTTAGTAGAAATAACAGGGATATTAGCATTTATTCTTAAGCCTCCAGTATAGCCTACTCTATCAGTTTGGGCTAAATTATCATCGATTGCTTCTTCTCTGTCTTGATCAAAAGGATATGCATCTTTATCGATTGTTGAAAATCGAACATCATACGGGAGCTGTTGTTCATAACCGATTGTCACAAACTTAGCAGGGCTCAAGCCTACGATTTTAGCATTTGCATATGATTTAGTTTGACCACCAACATATTCCACTTCCCCGTAAGCATCCCAATCAATATCTTCATCTTCTGCTTCCTCTTGTGAGTAAGCATTTGAAATAGAAAGCAGTAAGAAAAATAGAGCTAAAATTGAAGTAATGGCTGTTTTCATACCACTCATTTTTTCAATATTAATCGTTTCCATACATCCGAACGCCCAAAAGTCTTCACTCCAATGTATCCACGAATATCCAGTGTGTTCTCATCCTCTAATTTTATCACACAACTGTAGGTACTTCCATTTTCTGGATCATATATTGTTCCTTCAGCCCATTCTCCATCTCCCACATACTGAAAATCTTTAAGCATTCTGTAACCTCTCAAAGGAGCAGAATGCATGGATTCATCAGGATTATTTTTGTCGAGTTTTGGCTCTCCTGTTTCAGGGTCATTGGGTTCTTTAAGCCAAACAATTCTGCCATAATATTTATCAGCAATTTTGTCTATTTTGATTCTAGCCTTCCCATGACTTGGCTCCCATATTCCAATTAAAGCATCTCCATCTTTTGCATCTTGGGCCTGAACTGGTTCAGAAATGTAAAGTGCTGCTATGGTTAATAAAAATATAATTAACTTCTTCATCTGTTTTTCTTTATTGTTTAACTTCTAATTCAAATCCTATTGTAGTTTTGATTGAAAAGCCGTTTGAAGGCTCAGTATTAAGATTCACATCAGCCACAAATGTAATTTCGTCTTGTTTTAATAGATCAACTAAGTTTTCTTGCTCCTCTGCGATTGACATTTCAAAAGATTTCCTATCTCCAGGAACTGGATTAAGAACACCGACCCTTTGCATGCTTGCACCGGAAGCTGCTAACTGCATAATGATATCGGTAATAACATCTGATTGAGAGGGCTCTACCATTTCTACAGTGATAGAAGTTACCTTTGCATTCTTGATTTTATTAAGGTCAACAGCCTTCAAATCAACCTTCCAAACTCCCGTAACAGTGTTTGAGCCTTCCATTGGGTATTCTTCTAGCATCTCAACGCTAGTAGAGCTTATGGTTTTGGTCTCAGTTTCTCCACATGAAACCAGAAGGAATAAGACCAAAATCAAACTTAGATTAATCAACTTCTTCATATATAATTTCATTACTTTCTATTAGGTATACTATAATTTTATAAAAAGGGAAATTATACAATAATGTTTTACTATCTGGATTTTTACAATATTAAATTTTGTTATGATATACATAATAAAATATTATGATAGTAGTATTCTACATCAATTTAAGGTTATTATTGAAGGCAAAATTATTGTACAAAATAACATCGATAAAACGATTGACAATAATGAAGGGGGTTATGCAAAACTATAAGTGCCAGTTTTAATTGAACTAAAACAAAAGAGATTCCAATGCCTCCAATAGATAAAAAATCAAAACCCATTTACTCATGTATTAAAAACTATTCAACAAATACATAATATATCTTCTGACTTTTAGTTTAGCAATGAGTATTTCTGTAAATCCTTCATTTAAAAATGAAATCGACCTTTTGCTTACTAATTTCTTTTTTAACTATCCAAACAGCTTTCACTCAAAGCATAACAGGTATAATTCAATCATCGACTGATGGCTTAAGCATTGAGGGCGCTCATATTGTCAATATCAGTCAAAATAAAATGGCAATTTCTTCAGAACTTGGGAATTTTAAAATAGAGAGCGAAGTAGGTGACACTTTGATAGTGAGTAATATTAATTATATCACCAAGCAGTTTATCGTGAAAACAAAAAACCGGATCTCGATTCTCTTAAAACCTAACCTAATTCAGCTTGAAGAAGTGATCGTAAGCAACCTGCCTAAAACTGCGAATGATTTCCGTAAAAAATTGATCGCAATGCCTATGCAGGATGACGGTAAATTTTTACCCTATGGCATGAAACCCGCAAAGCCAAGGTCTGAAATCCCTCCACTTTACAACCGAAGCTTAAACAGCGGTTTAGGATATGTGATAAGAAACCCATTAAAGAGCATCACAAGAAAATTGAGCAGTGAATTTGAAGAAAAAGTAAAGTATTATGCTCTTAAAGCTGATGAAGATGACAAAATCATAAGAGATAAAAAATTTAATAGATCATTAGTAGCCTCTTTAACTCAACTGGAGAGTGATGAATTAACAGACTTTATCCATTTCCTGGATTTAGCGGATTCATTTATTGCTAGGGCTTCAGCATATGAAATTGCTGAGAGAATTAAGGAAGAGTTTGAAAAATATGAAAAGTTGGTTGAATAAGAAAAATAATATCAACCATGAAAATCGAAAGTGAAAGTTTCGATTTTCATGGTAAAATATTCTCGTAGTCAGTCTAAACCACCAAATACTGTTTGTCATTAAAGCAAAAATCCTTAAAGCCAAGGAAATTGATGTTTTGCAAACCTAATTCCAATTTCAAAAAACTACTTTACCGAAAAGCTAATATTTCCTGCTGGCTTTAATTGATATTTCCTGTCATCAGAATAAATTAATAATTGATATGTTCCCTGAGATAAAGTTGGCTTTTCTAACTTAATTCCAAAATTTACCCCTGAGCTTGTTTCGTAATCAGTAGCACTTAGCGAATTATACCATAAGGTATCATTCTGTGTAGTTACAATTGCATAGTTCAAAAATTGCGTTCTGTAATATACATTAGTTTCCACATTCATATATTCTTGTGCTTCATCAACAATTCTAAATTTACCTTCAACAAATTCTAAATAATTATGAGAGTTATCAAAATTCAAATAACCGCTTTCTTTTGGAAGTACCATTTCAAATTTATCACCATCACTAAACGGAATAGTAGTAGGCATAACCATACCAATCTCCCCTGGCCAATCAAAACCTTTTCTTGCAGGATAACCTCCAACTTTAGCTTCAGAGAAGCTATTTAACTTGTTTGTATGCTCGCCTGTAATCAACATAAATGAACCAGGGGCGTATAATTGATCCACAGGTAGTGTATAACTGTTATACATCTTCATGCTGTCAGTTTTTAATATTAAATTTGCTTTAACGTCAGTTAAATTATTATAGGTACTTCCTGTATTATCCCCTTCCCAACCAAAGCATAAAAAAACGGGGCCGTTTCTACGACTCGTTTCCAACTTAATAGAATCATCACTAATGATGGTCACTTCAGGTCTGCTATAATAATATAATATTTTACCATTCGGATCCTCCACTTCACGAAACTGAATAATGTCTATTGAATAATTACTTTTTAATTTAAAATTATCTAATACAATATAGGAGGGCTCTTTATCATTAAATTCATGGCGAGAAACTGATCTAATTTCAGGTGCTAAAATTTCAAAAAACATACCTGTTTTTTCTTCCTGATAAAAAGTTCCGTTTTTTGGATCATCAATTTCTCTACCTAAAATCAACTCCACTCTTTTACCCAATAAGATGGATGTTTCTGGTATGTATAATAGCAACTCATCTTCTTGTAAATCATGATTTTGATCATAAGTACTTGCTATGCTCTTAAAACCAGCACTTATAGTTTCACCGTTTTCAATTTCAAGAAATACTTTGTTAACCTCATGAAGATTTTCTCCTTTGAGGAGAATACTGTCACCCACTATAAAACTCTTTTTATCATCGGGTAATTCCTCAACATTAATTACTATTTCTTCTTCTTTGCACCCTAAAGAAAATAAAATCAAAACAGAAAATACTATATAAAATAATTTGTTCATAAGTCTAAAATATTATTCAAAGGGACAAAAGTATAAAATTTAATCTTTTTTAACCCCTTTAAATAGTAATATTGAAGCTAGTAAAATTTAAGGTTTGTTTATCAGAGGTTAAAAGACCTTTTCTTCATTCATTTTATTCAATATCGATCAAAAATATTAAAAACTAAGTCTGAAAACTAAACCACCAAATCCAACAAATACTGCTTATCATTTAAATAATCTCCATAAAAACCCATTCGCTTCATGTTTTTCAATAATTGAGGGAAATCAGCTGAATTTTTTAATTCTATGCCTACAACAGCCGAACCCGTTTCTCGAGAATTCTTTTTGGTATATTCAAAATGGCTGATATCATCATCGGGACCTAACACCTCCACTACAAATTGCTTAAGTGCTCCAGCTCTTTGAGGAAATTGTACCACAAAATAGTGCTTTAAACCTTTATAAAGTAAAGCCCTTTCTTTAATTTCTTCAGTTCTGGTTATGTCATTATTGCTTCCGCTTAGCACACAAACCACATTTTTACCTTTGATTTCGCTTGCATAATGATCCAATGCGGCAATGGATAAGGCCCCAGCTGGTTCGGCTACTATGGCATCTTTATTATACAATTGCAATATCACATCGCAGACTTTGCCTTCCTCCACGGTGATGACTTCAGTCAAATTTTGCTTACAGATTTCGAAATTCAAATCGCCTACTTTTTTTACGGCTGCTCCATCCACAAACTTCTCAATGTGTTTCAGGACAGTATTCTTTCCTTTTTCAATGGAGGATTTCATGGCGGGGGCTCCTGCTGGTTCAACTCCTATAATTTTGGTTTGGGGTGAAAGTGCCTTAAAAACACTGCTCACCCCAGCTGATAGTCCACCCCCACCCACTGGCAAAAAGAGATAATCAATTGGGTTTTCTGCTTGTTGCAAGATTTCCAATCCGACTGTTCCTTGTCCTTCAATCACTTTAGGATCATCAAAAGGATGAATAAATACAGCCCCAGATTTTTCCTGATATTCCTGTGCTGCATGAAAAGCATCATCAAAAGTATCACCCACCAGTTCTATCTCCACGAAATCCTCTCCAAACATTTCAACCTGAGCAATTTTTTGCTTGGGTGTAGGTGCTGGCATAAAAATCCTGCCTTTTACTTGCAGTTTTTTACATGAAAAAGCCACTCCCTGTGCATGATTTCCTGCACTTGCGCATACAATTCCTTTATCCAATTCTTCCCGACTAAGGCTACTAATTTTATTGTAGGAACCTCTAATTTTGTAAGAGCGCACGGGTTGCAAATCCTCTCGTTTGAACTGAATATTGGCATCAAACTCTTTTGATAAACCTAAATTGGGTGCTAAAGGAGTTAAAAGTGCCACGCCTTTTAGTTTTTGCGCGGCACTTTGGATGGCTTCTATTTTTGGGTAGTATTCTTTTAAAGTCGATGGCATTTCTTCAAATTCTAAATTGAGAATTAAAGTTAGTTTAACTCATTAAATTAAATGATATAATTCCCTCTAGCCGAAATTATATAAATAATAACAGGTGCATCTTATATCTAGCTATTGACACCTTTAATGATCTTCCTTTTCTTTTGTCTTGAAACAATCCGCCAGATGATCATAGCCATACAACCACCCCGTCCTACGGACACCCCTCCTTTTTTAAGGAGGGGAGCTGCAGTCTGCTAAGAGCAAATTTTGTACTTCTAATTAATATCTTGAATTCATTTTCTAGTTTAAAATTTTACAGTTAATTCTTAAGCACTAAGTAAAATTAAGCACACTTCACTTCTCCCCTGTTTTAGGGGAGATGTCCGGAGGACAGAGGGGTCTTTCCCCTGTAATAGGGGAGCTAGCTAGTGGACAAAACAGTTTTTGCTTCTTATCCAACTTACAAATGAGCTTCCTGATAGCTAGTGGCATAGAAAAAAAATCATCAATTACTATATATCTTATGCATTTTCCGGTCTTAACTTTCTGACTGCTGCACCCGCTTGCCACATTTCAGAATTTTTCAATTCATCCAATTCTTTTTCTAATTCCACTCTGTAATCAGCTTTTTCATTGGCGGTTATGGTCAGCTTTGCTTCATTCCCTGTCTCAACAGAATCATATAACTCTTCAAAAACCGGTTTTACAGCATCTCGGAATTTTTTCCACCAATCTAATGCACCACGTTGGGCTGTAGTAGAGCAATTGGCATACATCCAATCCATTCCATTTTCAGCCACCAATGGATATAATGATTGCGTTGCTTCCTCCACAGTTTCGTTAAAAGCTTCTGATGGAGAATGACCTTTTTTACGCAATAAATCATATTGAGCCGCAAATAATCCTTGGATTGCGCCCATCAAACTGCCTCTTTCCCCTGTCAAATCGCTATAAACTTCTTTCTGGAAATTGGTTTGAAATAAATAACCTGAACCTACGCCAATTCCTAATGCTACGCATCTTTCCCAGGCTTTTCCAGTTGCATCCTGATGAATGGCGAAACTGGAATTCAATCCTCTTCCTTCTACAAATAATCTTCTTAGGCTGGTACCTGATCCTTTTGGAGCTACGAGGATTACATCCACATCTTTTGGTGGAACTATACCTGTTTGATCTTTATAAGTCACCCCAAATCCATGAGAAAAATACAAAGCTTTGCCTGGAGTCAAATGCTTTTTCACCATCTCCCATTGTGCTATTTGTCCTGCATCTGATAATAAATATTGCAGGATCGTGCCTTTTTCAGCGGCTTCTTCTAGTTCGAAAAGTGTCTTGCCCGGCTCCCAGCCATCTTCTACTGCTTTATCCCAGCTTTTAGAGCCTTTCCTTTGTCCGACAATCACATTAAAGCCATTGTCTTTCAGATTCAATGCCTGTCCTGGACCTTGTACTCCATATCCAAGTACTGCAATCGTTTCATCTTTCAATACTTCCTGTGCTTTTGCTAAAGGGAATTCCTGTCGCGTTACGACTTCTTCTTCTACTGTTCCAAATTTTAGTTTTGCCATTATTTTAGATTTTAGAGTCTAGATTCTAGAACCTAGACAGTTTATATTTCTGATTTACATTAATTGCGATTATCTCCTTGTGAGCCGTTTCTGGTCTGACCTTGGTCCTTACCTAATTGTTAATTATTAATTACTAATTATTAATTATAATCGAGAGGCTTCCTCTACTTCCGTGAAATACTCCTGAAATTCTTTCATGGGTTTAGAAATGGAAATCCTGCCTGAGCGTACAAATTCCAAAATACCATGAGGTTTCAGCTGTTCGAAAAGCTCTTGTGTTTCTTCCTTGAAGCCTGTCTTTTCGATAATAGTGAAATCAGGCTCCACTGCTAGCAAGCGAGCATGATGCTTTCGCACTATGTATTCTACTTCCTTGGTTTGAGAAAGCAATTTTGTAGGCATTTTATATAGTGCCATTTCCTGATACACTATCCCATCATTTTTATGGTAAAAAGCTTTAAAAACATCCACTTGTTTTTCAATCTGCTTCACGATTTTTTTGATTTTATCCTCTTCAGAACTTACCACAATCGTATAGCGATGAATATCTTTCACCTCGCTTTCAGAAGCGGTTATACTCTCAATATTGATATGCCTACGAGTGAAAATGGTAGTCACTCGGTGCAGAATTCCTATAAGGTTTTCTGTATAGATTGATATGGTGAATTGTTCTTTCATTTTGCTTATTTTTTTACTTTTCTGCTCATTTGCAAAAACGCATCATTCTATTTAGCAAGTTGACAGTTGACAATAAATAGCCTTTGGCTATTTCAGTTGACAAAATTTTCTCAACATGCTTTTTAAGTCTATAAACTTCACACTTTGCTATCCCCTTTTGTCAACTGTTTCTTGTCAATTGTCTACTGCGTGAATATCTTCGGTAATGACCTAAGTGCCATCAAATGGCTTACTCCAGTCTGATTTCGGATACCGAAGCACCAGTCGGGATCATAGGGAAAATATTATTCTCTTTTCCGACCATTACTTCTAATAGATAGCTTCCTTCATGAGATAAAAACCTATGAATGCTATCTTCCAATTTCTCTCTTTCTGATACTTTCTCTGACTCAATCCCGTATCCTTTTGCAATCATCTGAAAATCTGGATTAACCATATCGACAGAAGAATAGCGCTTTTCAAAAAACATATCTTGCCATTGCCTTACCATTCCCAGATATTCATTATTCAATAACAGAATTTTAACATCCACTTTGGTTTCGAAAATCACACCCAGTTCTTGTATGGTCATTTGAAAACCACCATCTCCAATCACAGCAATTACTTGCCTGTGAGGAGCTGCGAATTTTGCCCCAATGGCTGCCGGAAGAGCAAAACCCATAGTACCCAAACCACCAGAGGTCACATTACTTTTCCAAGTGGCATATTCATAATAGCGCTGTGCCACCATCTGATGCTGCCCTACATCGGTTACAATAATCGCGTTACCTCTTGAAATATTGGAAATATGCTTAATCACCTCACCCATACTCATAGGCTCATCTGCTCGAGGATTTAATTCATCTTTAATTACTTTTTCTTCTTCCTGAGCATTCAGTTCATTAAATCGAGCCAGCCATTCATTATGCTGGTTTTCATTGACCATATCCAAAAGTGCTTTTAATGACTCTTTACAGTTTCCCAAAACGGGCACATCTGCCTCCACATTTTTATTGATTTCAGCTGGGTCAATCTCTAAATGAATAACTTTGGCTTGTTTAGCATAGCGGCTAACATCACCTGTCACCCGGTCATCGAAACGCATGCCAATGGCCATCAAAACATCACACTCATTAGTCAGGATGTTAGGAGCATAATTTCCATGCATGCCTAGCATTCCCACATTCAAAGGATGAGAAGTGGGCAATGCAGATAAGCCCATGATAGTCCAGGCTGCAGGAATTCCTGTTTTCTCTACGAATTCCTGAAATTCTTCTTTTGCATTGGACAAAAGCACGCCATGTCCGAAAAGAATCAAAGGCTTCTTAGCTGAATTGATTAATTCCGCGGCTTGATCTAATGCTTTTTCACTTAATTTAGGATTTGGTACATAGCTTCTGATTTGATCACAAGTTTGGTAATCTTCAAATTCAGCTTTTTCAAATTGAGCATCTTTAGTAATATCTACCAAAACAGGTCCCGGTTTTCCGCTTTTCGCTATATAAAATGCTTTTGCCGCTGCTGCAGGGATATCTTCAGCTTTAGTAACTTGAATATTCCATTTGGTAACCGCCATGGATATACTCACAATATCAGTTTCCTGAAAAGCATCCGAACCTATCATTTTGCCTGGCACTTGCCCCGTTATGCAAACCATAGGCGTAGAATCCAATTGAGCATCAGCCAAACCAGTTATCAGATTTGTGGCTCCCGGACCAGAAGTAGCCAAACAAACGCCCACTTTACCTGAAACTCTGGCAAAACCTTGAGCCGCATGAGTAGCACCTTGCTCGTGGCGAGTCATAATGTGTTTTATTTTATCCTTTTGGTCAAATAAAGCATCATAAACCGGCATAATTGCCCCACCGGGATAACCGAAAAGTGTTTCTACTCCTTCACGGATAAGGCAATTTACCAAGGCGGCAGCACCACTCATGGTAGTTTTCGCTTTCGTTTTCTGTGATTTGGTGGCTACTTCTTCCATATTATAAATCCGTTATGCATCCTAATGATGCTGATGATACCAATTTGCTGTACTTCTTTAAGCTTCCGCTTACATTTCTTGCAGGCTTTGTTGGAGTTTTTGCTTTACGCTTTTCCCATTCTTTTTCTTCAATTAATAGACTTATGGAATTTTCTATTGCATCAATTCTAATTCGGTCTCCATTCTCTACATAAGCTAAGGGGCCATTGTCAAAAGCTTCGGGTGAAATATGTCCCACTACAAAACCATGAGTTCCCCCAGAGAATCTTCCATCGGTGATGAGTGCTACCTTCTTGCCTAAACCGGCACCCATAATGGCAGCAGTAGGTTTTAACATTTCTGGCATTCCTGGGCCACCTTTCGGACCTTCATAGCGAATCACCACTACATCTCCTTCCTTTATTTCACCTCTGGCAATGCCATCATTAGCCAAAAATTCACCATCATAAACCCTTGCGGTTCCTTCGAAGATTTCTCCTTCTTTTCCCGTTATTTTGGCTACAGCTCCTTCTGGTGCCAAATTCCCTTTTAGGATTCTCAAATGTCCCGAGCTCTTAATCGGCTTTTTTACTGAATGAATGATATCCTGCTTTTCGTCCAAACCTTTGACATCCGCGTAATTTTCGGCTAAAGTTTTTCCCGTAATGGTCATACAATCGCCATGAAGCAATCCTTCTTCTAGCATCATTTTCATAACTGCAGGAATCCCACCATTCTTATGAAGATCTTCCATCAAGTATTTACCAGAAGGTTTTAAGTCGGCCAGATAAGGAGTTTCTGCACTGATTCGAGCGAAATCTTCCAATGTTAAATCGATTTCAAAAGCATTGGCAACAGCTAATAAATGTAAAACCGCATTGGTCGATCCGCCCAAAACTGTAATCAACCGTATGGCGTTTTCAAATGATTTTTTAGTGACTATATCCCGAGGTTTCAGATCATTTTCGATCAAATTCTTAATGGCTAAACCAGCCTCTGCACATTCATTTCTCTTTTCCGCACTTTGAGCAGGATTTGATGCCCCATAAGGCAAGCATAATCCTAAAGCTTCAATGGCAGAAGCCATCGTATTGGCGGTGTACATTCCTCCACAGGCTCCAGGACCTGGGCATGCATTTGCCACTACTCCCTTAAAATCTTCTTCAGAAATAGTGTTGGCTTGCTTCTTACCTAAAGCTTCAAAAGCAGAAACCACATCCAGTTTTTCACCATTATGGCAACCTGGGGCAATAGTGCCTCCATAGATAATCATTGAAGGCCTATTCAGCCTACCCATAGCCAGTAATGCTCCAGGCATATTTTTATCGCAACCGGTGATGGCAATCATGGCATCATAAGCCTGTGCATTCACCACCGTTTCCATGGAATCGGCTATAATATCGCGGGAGGGTAATGAATAGCGCATTCCGTTGGTACCCATAGAAATGCCATCGCTAACCCCAATGGTATTGAAAATCAAACCCACCCAGTCATAAGATTTAATGCTTTTCTTGACCTCTACAGCCAAATCATTCAAATGCATATTACATGGATTGCCTTCAAAACCAGTGCTAGCAATACCTATTTGTGGTTTCTTCAAATCTTCATCAGACAAACCAATAGCGTGCAGCATTGCTTGAGCGGCAGGTTGTGTAGGATCTTGCGTAACTGCTTTACTATATGGATTTAATTCCTTCGCCATTATATGATGGTTTGATTTTGTAAATCGTTGAATAATACTTTCTGTCGGTAGATATGGTAAATGCTCTGCCCTATGGAATCTTCCCAGCTGAGTGGAAAAACCGTATCATTTACTTGCGCAATAGGGGCGATTTCAGCAGCAGTTCCGGTAAAGAAAGCGGCATCAGCTTCCAATAATTGAGCTTTAGAAATTGGCTTCTCTGTTACCTTGATTCCATGCTCTTTGCAAATCTCCAAAACAGTTTGACGAGTAATTCCCGGCAAAATAGTCCCTCTGGAAGGCGTAAAAAGTTCTCCATTTTTTTCTATGAAAATATTGGCGCCAGACCCTTCAGCCACATGCTGAGTGTAGTCTAATAGAATAGCTTCATCATAGCCTAATTTTTTGGCTTCAGTAGTAGCGAGAATTGAGTTTGTATAATGCCCTACTACTTTAGCTTCAACATGTTGAGATGCTGGATGGATACGCTGATAAGAGGAAATTTTAGCCTTGATAGGATCATGCCCCAAATATTTCTCCCATTTCCATGCGCAGATAAATACATTTACTTCCTCGGTGGGCTGCAATGCCATATTGGCTCCTAAATAAACCAATGGACGGATATAGGCATCCGTTAAATTATTCCTATCCAATAATTCATAGCTAATGCTTACCAGTTCTTCCACTGAATAAGGGATTTCAATATGCATTAAATCAGCTGATTTGTGCAAACGCTCAAAGTGATCATGAGCTTTGAAAATGTTAAAGCCAACATCATTCTTATAGGCTCTAATGCCTTCAAACACACCATTTCCGTAGTGCAAAGTTTGACTGTACAAACTAGTGTTAGCGTCTTCGGCATATTGCCAATCGCCATTGAGGAATATCAGGGTTTTATTATTGTAATACATAAGCGTTTGGGTTTAGATCTTATATAATTAAAAAGCCATCCTGTTTTAGCAAGATGGCTTTGTATCATTTCATTTTTGATAAAAGCTCATCCTGCCATTTTGAAAAAAATGACTGTGATGTTAATAATGACAATATTTAAAATTTCGAATTTTCTCATCATGCACTGACTGTTACCAGTTTTTTTATTTTTTCCACCACAAAGTCACCTACTTCTTTGGTACTTTTTGGATTTTCTTTTTGGATGTCTTCAGTAGCAAATCCAGCTTCTAAGGATTTCGCTACAGCATCTTTTATAATTTGACTTTCTTCTTTTAAATCAAAAGCATATTCCAACAGCATGGCAGCTGATAATATTGCGCCTAAAGGATTTGCAATTCCCTTGCCTGCAGCTTGAGGATAAGAACCATGGATTGGTTCAAACAAACTGCTTTTGGTTCCCAGAGATGCAGAAGGCAATAAGCCTAAGGATCCAGAAATAACAGAAGCTTCATCTGTGATAATATCTCCGAACATATTTTCAGTCAGCACCACATCAAAATCTTTCGGATTCTGGATGATTTTCATGGCCGCATTATCCACAAACATAAAATCAAGTTCTACATCCGGATATTGACTTGATAATTCCTTGACTGTTTCTCTCCATAATCGGGAAGTAGCCAAAACATTCGCTTTATCCACTAAAGTGAGTTTCCTTCTTCTATTTTCTGCTGCTTTAAAAGCCAAATGTGCAATCCTTTCTATTTCAGATTTGGAATATACACAGCTGTCGAATGCCGTATTTCCGTCTTCTGATCTACCTCTTGGTTCACCGAAATAAATACCACCGGTTAATTCCCTGAAAACCACAAAATCAGTTCCTTTGATGATATGTTCTTTCAATGGAGATATGGGCAAAAGAGCATCATAGCTACTCACTGGACGCACGTTAGCAAAAAGCCCCAAATTTTTACGCATTTTTAATAATCCTTGCTCCGGGCGAACCTTTGCGTTGGGGTCATTATCATATTTTGGATCGCCAATGGCTCCAAATAAAATAGCGTCTGCAGATTTACAGCTCTGCTCCGTTGCCTCCGGAAAAGGATTTCCTGTAGCATCAATTGCAGCTGCTCCAATTAGTGCATTGCTATATTGAAATTTATGACCAAAAGTTTCAGCTATGGCATCCAAGGCTTTTACTGCCTCGGATGTTACTTCAGTACCAATTCCGTCTCCGGCTAATATTGCTATGTTTTTGTTCATATTTTGTTCTTTTAAGCTAAAGATTGCTCGTAAGCTTCAATTTCATTCTTTTTATTCAATAGAAAATCTATATCGTCAAAGCCATTTTGAAGGCAATATTTTTTATAAGAATTGATTTCAAAGCTTTCGGTTAAAGCTGAACCTACCAAACTAATTTCTTGCTCATTTAAATCAATTTGCAATTTGGCTTCTGGTCTATTCTTTAGTATCTGAAAAACTTGCGCCAAGAAATCATCTGTTACCTGAACCGGCAGTAAGCCGTTGTTCAAAGCGTTATTTTTGAAGATATCTGCAAAAAAGCTTGAAACCACTGCTTTAAAACCATAATCGACCAAAGCCCAAGCGGCATGTTCTCGACTGGATCCGCAACCGAAATTTCTCCCTGCTACTAATATCTCTCCCTTATTATCTTCCTGATTCAATACAAATTCAGGATTGGGCGAACCATCTTCTAAATACCGCCAGTCGCGGAAGAGGTTCTCACCGAACCCCTCCCGACTGACGGATTTCAGGAAACGAGCGGGTATAATCTGGTCGGTATCTACATCCTCATAAGGAAGCAGTACAGCCTGACTATTTAATGTGTTAAACTTTTCCATACTATCTTATGCTTCTAATTTCATTAATTCCCTCACATCCGAAATTTTACCTGAAAGTGCTGACGCTGCGGCAGTCAACGGACTCGCCAATAAAGTTCTGGCACCTTGCCCTTGTCTTCCTTCAAAATTTCTATTGGATGTGCTCACACAATATTTTCCTTTTGGTACTTTATCTTCATTCATGCCCAAGCATGCTGAGCAGCCCGGTTGTCTTAATTCGAAACCAGCTGCTTCCAATATTTTATCTAAGCCTTCTGCCCGTGCTTGTTTTTCTACTTGTCTTGAGCCCGGCACAATCATAGCTTGCACGTGATCAGCCTTCTTTTTACCCTTTACCAATTCAGCTACTAAGCGCAAATCTTCAATTCGGCTGTTGGTACAACTGCCAATGAAAACGTAATCCACATGATGCCCTAACAATTGCTTTCCGCCTTCCAAATCCATGTATTTCAAGGATTTTTCAAGACCTGAAGAAGTTTTACCGTTAGGGAGTGGGATATCTTTAGTGATACCGATTCCCATTCCTGGGTTTGTACCGTAAGTAATCATTGGCTCGATTTCTTCAGCATTGAAATAATATTCCAAGTCAAACTGAGCATCATCATCAGTTTTTAAAGCTTTCCATTCCTCCACTTTTCTGTTCCATTTTTCACCTTTTGGAGTAAAAGGTCTGGATTTCATATATTCAAAAGTGGTTTCATCCGGAGCAATTAATCCTCCTCTGGCTCCCATTTCGATGCTCATATTGCAAATCGTCATGCGAGCTTCCATTGATAAAGCCTCAATTGTAGAACCACAGAATTCAATAAAATGACCTGTTCCTCCTGCTGCCGTTAGCTTAGAGATGATATGCAAAACAATATCCTTTGAAACTACCCCGGGATTTAAAGCTCCGTCAACTTGAATTTTTAATGTTTTAGGTTTTTTCTGTAAAACACATTGGGTCGCCATTACTTGCTCCACTTCACTGGTTCCAATTCCGAAAGCTATATTTCCGAAAGCACCGTGAGTAGAAGTGTGGCTATCTCCACAAACAATGGTCATGCCTGGCTGTGTAATACCTAATTCAGGGCCTATCACATGCACTATCCCTTGATAAGGATGACCTAAACCGTATAATTCCACCCCGAATTCATCACAATTTTTAATTAATGTTTCCACTTGATGACGGGATAGTGCATCTTTGATAGGTAAATGCTGATTTTCTGTCGGGACATTGTGGTCGGCAGTAGCAATGGTTTGCTCTGGTCTGAAGACTGGAATCCCCCTAGCTTTTAAGCCTGAAAAAGCCTGCGGACTAGTCACTTCATGGATAAAATGCCTGTCGATATACAAAACCTGCGGGCCGTCCTCCACTGAATGAACCACATGTTTATCCCAAATTTTATCAAATAATGTTTTTGCTGACATTGCTTTAGCTGAAATTTACTTAACTACTACTTCATGGTTTTTTACCAAATACTTTAAATCTTTATCCTCCACCACATTAATGCGGTCTGCCATTTCCAAAAACTCTTGATAAGTTTCTTCCAGTTCCGCCTTTCCTAAGTGGACGCCTAATTCTATCAATCTGAAATTTAGTGCCGCCCTTCCGCTTCTAGCAGTTAAAATGATGCTAGATTTATTAACTCCAACCTCATAAGGGTCAATGATTTCGTAATTATCCTTATTCTTAATCACCCCATCTTGATGGATACCAGAAGAATGCGAAAAGGCATTCGAACCAACAACTGCTTTGTTAGGCTGGACAGGCATGCACATTGTTTGTGAAACCATTTGACTTATCGGGAAAAGTAGTTGTGTATTGATCCCTGTTTCTAATCCTAATTCGGGATGTTTTTTCAACACCATGACGACTTCCTCCAAAGAAGTATTTCCAGCTCTCTCGCCAATTCCATTTATGGTACATTCAATCTGCCCAGCACCATTTTTAATGGCAGCAATGCTATTGGCTGTTGCCAATCCCAAATCATTATGACAATGAGCGGAAATAGTGGCATTTTCTATGCCTTTTACATGATCTACTAGATATTTGATTTTCGCTCCATATTCTTCTGGCAAACAAAAGCCAGTTGTATCCGGAATGTTGACCACTTTTGCACCAGCTGCAATGGCAACTTCAATCACCTGAGCTAAAAATTCATTAGAAGTTCGACCTGCATCTTCGGCATAAAATTCTACTTCATCTACAAAAGAGCGGGCATGCGTAACACATTCATGCGCTTTTTCCAATACTTGCTCTCTTGTAAAATTTAATTTTGTAAAAACATGTTGGTCAGAGGTTCCTAATCCGGTATGGATTCTCGGCCGAACTGCTCCCTCTAATGCTCTTGCTGCAGTTTCAATATCATTTTTTACCGCGCGAGATAAAGCACATATTGATGAATTTTTGATTTCCTTAGATAAAAGACGAACCGATTCAAAATCCCCGGGCGAGGAAATGGGAAAACCAGATTCAATCACATCTACACCTAAAGCTTCAAGCTCCTTAGCAATCTTAAGCTTTTCATTCTTGCTCAAGCCGCAACCGGGTACTTGCTCTCCGTCTCTTAAAGTGGTATCAAAAATTGCTATCCTACGTGCCATACATCAATTTTTTTATGGTTTAAATGTTTTGAAGGAACTAATGTAGGAGGATGAAAAAGCACATGTAATGCCAAATATTTTTGTAATTACGATTTCTATTCTCCACATTTATATTGTATTTGATATAAAATAAATCATAAAGTGATTATTAATTACGATGTCTAAGCAACCATCTGACCATTTATTTGATTTAATAAAATCGCTCACTAAAAGTGAAAAGCGCTATTTCCGCTTGCTATCTCAGCAACAAAATGAGAGCAAAGCCAAATACATGCAGCTATTTGATTTTTTTGAACAACAAGCAAATTATTCAGCTGATTTGGAGGGAATTACTTTTATCAAATCCAGTCAGATTTCTAATATGAAGGCACACTTAATGCAAAAGATTCTGCAGGCATTAAGGCAATTTGAAAGTGCGAAAAATAGTGAGATTCACATAAGAGAAATGATCGATTATGTGCAAATATTATACAACAGAGGGCTTTTCCGACAAGCTTTTGACATCCTCAAAAAAGCTTACAAAAAAGTAGCTAAAACTGGAAATCTTGAATTAAAGCTGGAGTTATTAAAATGGGAAAAGAATCTTCTAAACCAAAGTGTAGGAAGTCAATACAGTCAAAATGTTCAGCGAGTAATTTCAGAGGTAGAAGACGCCAATAGTAAGATTAATCTGATCAATCAGTTTACCAATTTAGCAGTAAAACTCAATGCAATCTACGTTAAAACAGGCTACATAAGGAATGATGAGCATTTAAAGGAAGTACAGAATTTATTTTATGATGGATTGCCCCAACACGTAGAAGAAGAGTTATCGATACATGAAAAACTAAGTCTATACAGGCTGTATGTGAATTACTATTATTTCTTAGAAGAGATGGATTTAGGATATAAATATGCCCTAAAATGGCTGCAGCTGTATGACCAACATCCTGATTTAAAAAATAGCCAACTGAATGATTATTTAAGTGCTGTAAATCAGGTGATGATAGCAGAATATAAATTATTCTATTACCAAAATTTTCTCCAATCACGTCAGCGCTTGCATGCATTAAATGAGCAGATGCAAAATTCTGTTAATGAGAATATCCGAAATAGGCTAATTAAATATGTTTATGTGCATGAATTCAATAGGATATTCATGTTGGGTAAATTTAATTTGGGTGTAAAGCTATTAAAAAGACTAAACCCGGAATTGGAAGCTTTCATTCAGCGTTCAGATGAGCATTCCCGAATAATCTTATTCTACAAAATTGCCTGCCTTTATTTTGGTGACAGTCAATACCATAAAGCTTTGGAATGGCTCAACCGTGTTCAGCAAGATGAAAAAACAGATCTACGGGAAGATATCCATTCATTTGCCAGAATTTTGAGTCTGATAGCTCATTATGAATTGGGCAATATGGAAGTGATAGATTACTATATCCGTTCCACTTATCGTTTTCTTTTAAAGAAAGGTGAACTGCATCTATTTCAGAAATACATCATGCGATTTCTAAGAAAATTAGCTGGTGAATTTAGGGAAGAAGAATTGATACCGGAATTTAAAAAATTGTTAAATAATCTTGAACCTTTGCAGGACATCAGGTACGAAAAGCGATCTTTTATTTACTTTGATATTATCGCTTGGCTGGAAAGTAAAATTATGGGGAAAAGTGTGCAGGAAAGGATACAGGAAAGGGCGAGGCAGAAGATGAGATGAAATTATTTTCATGATTATTTTTATTAATTCTAACATTTTCTTCTCAAATCTTTTTTCTACTATAGAAAAATTTCTTTTCTATAATTAAGCTTTTTTATCCCCTCAAACAAAACCCCTAAAGTCCCCTCAAGGGGACAGTCGCACAGATTCGAATCAGTAGAAAGCCATAAGTATTATCACAATTTCCTACTATTGCAAAAGTCCAGTTATCGCCTTCGAAGTTTATTTTAAATCAGTGAATACTTGGAATAATTTTGGTGTCTCAATGAGAATTATAAACTAAATGCAACTACCACTAAAAAATAATCTCGATTATTGTCTTTGTGCTCTTGGTGAAATTCTTGGCGAATCTTTGTGGTTAAATTATCATTCAAACTCATAAAAGTGCTTTTCAAAAGTTTTTCCGCTGTGTTCTCCATCTTTCAAAACTTTGTAAACCATCCAGATCACAGCTATAGGAGATATACTAAAAATAGCTGCTATCAAAGGATAAGGGAAATTAAAACCTATTGCTACTATGTAAAAAAATAGCAGAAACGTAACAAGACTCAAGGGAAATATCAATTTGTCCATATTATATAAACCGATATTTATACGTAATTGTTTAGCTTCTAGCCTCTTCCATTTTAAAAAGCATTAATCTGCCAATGGTGCTTGCCCGTGTTTTGGCTTCTTTGGCGGTAGCACCTTCAAAAAGTTCATCTACAGTTTCAAACCATAATTCCAACCAGCGGTCGAAATGCTTTTTTTGTAAAGGTTCCATTTCATTTAAAGCAAAATGTTTATCCATGGGATTGCGCTTGTACTCGGTAGTTCCCAATAAAACTGATGACCAAAAGTCATACATAATAGGCATATGAGCAGGCACATCTAGCTTTGCGACTTCAGTGAAAATGTAGCCGATAGTTTCGTCTTTCAGTACTTTTTCATAAAAGCTATCGACTAATAATTGAATGTCTTCTTTTTGGGTAATGTCTTTTTTGGGCATAGAATTCCTTTTTATGATTAGACGGATAAAATTGTCTAATCGTTTTTTGATATTTTAACCAAAAGGTTAAAATTAGAAGGTTCCCGCCTTCGTAGGAATGACGTTCTAACTACTATCTTGCTTTAATGATAGTGGCGAAAACCTTTTTTTGAAGCATATCAAATGATCATACCTCTAAATTTTAATCCATGCGTCATTCCTGCGAAGGCAGGCATCTTGTTTTATTGAAACTCAGTTTCAATACTCTTATCCTAGAAATCACGGCTATTGATTACTTAATTAAGCAGGTTGACAGCCTGTTTCTTTAATATTTTAACCATAGGTTAAAATCAATAGATTCCTGCCTTCGCAGGAATGACGGTTCGAGCGTGCTGGGTGAAATAATCGAGATAAAATCAAATACTCTGACTAAACTGAGGCTTATCGGATTTTTGTTTAAGTTTTGGATCGAAGAGACTACAAATATTTCTAACAAAAAGCATTCCTTTTTCCGTTACTTTTAATGCATAATCTTCCATTTCCAATAACCCATCTTTTTGCATTTCTTCAAGCTCATCTTGGGCTTCTTCCCATAATTGCATTGCTAAAGTACTTCTTTTAAAATCAACCGACCCATTACAGATAATCTGATTTATTAATTTAGCTGAAATCTGTTCTTCTTCCGTTAAATAATGCCCGATGATTAAAGGTAATTCATTATTTAAAACAGAAGCTTGATATTTTTCCACTACCTTTTCATTCTGAACAAATGCAGTTCCTGTGGCACTTATGGCTGAACAGCCTAAACCTATCATCAATTGGTTTTGATCGGTGGTATAGCCCATAAAATTTCGATTCAAATAGCCTTTATCTTTGGCAATGGTCAACTCATCCTGTGGCAAAGCGTAGTGATCCATTCCAATATTTTCATAACCCATTTCATTCAATATCTGCTTTGCGCGAAGGTACATGGCTAATTTTTCTTCCGGCTTTGGTAAATCTTCATCTCCATACCCTCTTTGTCCCTTACTTTTCCAAGGCACATGCGCATAGCTATAAAGCGCGATTCTTTCAGGTTTAAACTCCCTCACTTTTTCAATATTCTCTTCAATATTTTCTAAAGTCTGAAAAGGCAATCCATAAATCAAATCGTAGTTTACGGATTCAAATCCCAATTCTCTCGCCCAATCTGTGGTTTTTCTAACATTTTCAATCGGCTGAATACGGTGAATGGCTTTTTGGACTTTTAGGTTAAAGTCCTGAACCCCATAAGAAACCCTGTCAAAACCTAATTCCGCTAAAATTCTTAGTTGTTCATAAGTCGTATTATTGGGATGACCTTCAAAACTAAAAGCTTTCTGCGGATGTATTACGGAAGTTTCTAAAATGGTTAATAAAAGTTTATGAAGGTTCTCAGATGAGAAAAAAGTAGGAGTTCCTCCCCCAAGGTGGATATTTCGAATGATAGGCTTTTCACCTAAACCATTTATATAAATATTCCATTCGGATAATACTGCCTCAATATATTGCTCCTCAACACTATGATTCTTTGTAATCCTTTTATTACAACCACAATAAGTACATAAGCTTTCGCAAAATGGTAAATGAATATAAAGACTGATGCTTTTATCCTTCTGCGAAAAATAGACATTCCGCACTTCATTTAACCATTCTCCTTGATCTGGATTTTGTAATTTCCAATGCGGGACAGTAGGATAACTAGTATATCTTGGAATAGCTTTATTGTATTTTATACTTAAATCTGCCATAAAATTCAATTTAATTTCGACTCAAATTTAAGTTTATAAAAAACCGTTTTGACTGACATAAGTCATGTTGGAAGCTGAGTTTTATCCATACCCAATATTTGAACAGTTGTACTTTTTAAATATTCCAACCATCAATATAAATAATATAAAGCATGCAATAAATTGATTATGAGATTATTGCATCATTTGTTACAACATGTAATAATTCACCAAAACATTACTTTTTATATTATCCGATTTTAGCTTACTTAAGTTAAAATAAATTATTATGGAAAAAGAAGCGATAAAAACACAAACATTATTAGATAAAGATTATGCAGAAGTAACCTATTTCCCTGAACAGGAAATGGCAAGAATTAAATGGAAAGGAAATGTAAGTGTAGATCAATATAGAGATGCATTTTTAACAGTTTATGAGCATGCTATAGCAGGAAATACGGTTAAAAGATTTTATTCTGATACCAGGGAACAGGGTGTGGTTGGACCTGAAAACCGTAAATGGTTTGAAAAAGAAATGTTGCCAAAGGCAATTGAGGCTGGAATGGAAAGAGCAGGAACGATCTCAGATGCTAATATCTTTAAGCGTTATTATCTAAATATGATATTGAAGAGCATTAATAAATTTAATCTCCCTTTTAAACTTTGTGGTTCTGAAGAAGAGGTTGTTGAATTTCTTATGAAGGAATAATTTTGAGAAATCAAACAAAACTACTTTCAGATTGCGGTATCTTAATCTCTTCTTTATATTTTTGCAGCAAACGAATTGAATAAAAATGGGAAGAGCATTTGAATACCGCAGAGCGGCAAAAGAAAAGAGATGGGATAAAATGTCCCGTTTATTTCCACGATTAGGCAAAACCATCACCATGGCGGCTAAGGAAGGAGGAACTGACCCTGAGATGAATGCTTCCTTGAGGACTGCCATTCAGAATGCCAAAGCTCAGAATATGCCGAAAGACAACATTGAGGCAGCAATTAAAAGAGCTACAAGTTCGGAAGCCGAAAATTATGTTGAAGTTACTTTTGAAGGGAAAGGACCTCATGGTGTATTGATTTTTATAGAATGTGCAACTGACAATAATAACCGCACAGTAGCTAATATAAAATCATATTTCAATAAAGATAAAGTTGGTGCAAACTTAGTCCCGAATGGCTCTTTAGAGTTTATGTTTTCCAGAACAGCTGTTTTTGAATTTGAAAAAACAGAAGATATGGACATTGAAGAACTGGAGTTGGAACTGATTGATGCCGGAATGGAAGAAATCGAGGAAAACGAAGGTAATCTTTACGTCTATGGAGATTATAAAGAATTTGGAAATCTCTCTAAAAAATTAGAGGAGTTGAATATAGATGTAAAAAATGCTTCTTTGAAAAGATTTGCTAATGATTCAGTAGAATTTACTGATGAGCAATTAGCTGATATTGAAAAATTGATTGATAAAATTGAGGAAGATGATGATGTGCAGGCAGTTTATACTAATATAGCCTAAACAGCCCCTTATTTTTATTCCAATAGAAAAGAGCCATTGAAAATGATTTCAATGGCTCTTTTATTTATTAGTGCTGGATTTCAATATAACAACATTACAATACGTTAACTTGCATACTTATTTTTTAACCCGACTCGGATTATCATTAATAAAAGCCTTCCAGCTTTTGGGGCCACTAGCTGTTTTTCCACCTTGGAAATGGTGACAGATGGCTACTCCTAAAGCATCGGTGGCATCTAATAATTTAGGAATTTCTTTTATGCCCAGTAATGTTTTCAACATTTCCGCAACTTGCTCTTTAGAAGCATTTCCATTTCCTGTTACGGATTGCTTTACCTTTTTAGGGGCATATTCTGTAATCGGTAAATCTAATCGAAGAGCAGCCGCCATAGCTACACCTTGAGCTCTACCCAATTTCAGCATAGATTGAATATTTTTTCCATAGAAAGGTGCTTCCAAGGCTACTTCATCAGGAGCATAATCTTCGATCAAGCTTGTAACTCTATCAAATATTTTTCTAAGCTTGATTTCATGATTGGCATATTTTGATAAATGAATAACCCCATACTGCAGCATAGACATCTTATTGCCAGTGATTTGTATCACTCCATACCCCATGACCGAAGTACCCGGATCAAGTCCTAATATGATTTTGTCACTTGGCATATTTTTCTAATTCTTTATATTTTTTTTTTAAACACTCCCTTTTAGGCCCTTTTAGGGCTCACAGAAGGCACAGAAATTCACAGAAAGTTATTTGCTTCAACCAATTGTTCCTGTTATTGCTGATTCCGATCTGATCTGAGACACTTCTTTTGGCTCACAGAAACCACAGAATATCACAGAAAGTTATTTTATTCTTTTTGTTACTGATTCCGGTCTGACCTACGGTACTGACCTAATCATCTAACCACCCATCATCCTACCTCCAACTATATATTTCAAGCTTACTTTATTTCTATATTACAACTTTATACTTCAGCACTTTACCGCTTCAAGCTTCCAATTCCCTACTTCTGACTTTTTAATGCGCCTCACTCCAATTATCAGCTATACCAACCCCAATTTCCATAGGAACATCCAATTCCATGGCATTCGTCATTAGGTCTACTACTTTATCTTTTAGCTTATCAATTTCATCTTTATGAGCATCAAAAATCAATTCATCATGCACTTGCATAATCATTTTTGATTTAAGATTCTCCTTTTCCATCCATTTCTGGATATTGATCATGGCAACTTTAATCATATCCGCAGCGCTTCCTTGAATAGGAGCATTTATAGCATTTCGCTCGGCATAACCTCTGATGGTCTGATTACGAGAATTAATATCTCTCAACCATCTTTTTCTACCCAAAATAGTGGTGACATATTCATTCTTGCGGGCTTCTTCCTTTATTTTTTCCATATAGTCATGGACTTTAGGGAATTCCTTAAAATAGGCTTTTATAATATCAGATGCTTCCGTTCTTGAAATATTGAGATTTTGGGCTAAGCCAAAAGCAGAGATTCCATAAATAATACCGAAATTCACCTCTTTAGCTTTTCTTCTCATACCCGGATCAACATCTTCTAAATCCACACCAAATACTTTGGCAGCCGTGGTAGCATGAATATCTCGACCATTTCTAAAAGCTTCCATCATAGCTTCATCTTGAGAGAAGGCTGCCATAATACGTAATTCTATTTGAGAATAATCCGCTGCCATGAGCTGATAATTTTCATCTCTAGGCACAAAAGCTTTTCTAATCAACCTTCCTTTTTCAGTACGGATAGGTATGTTTTGTAAGTTAGGATTATTAGAGCTTAAACGACCTGTGGCTGCAACCGCTTGACGATAATCAGTGTGTACTCTGCCATCTTTCTTACTAATCAATTTTGGTAAGGCATCCACATAAGTAGATTTCAATTTCTGGTACTCACGGAATTCTAGAATCTTATCGGCAATTTCATGTTCATTCGCCAGTTTAGATAAAATCTCTTCTCCAGTGGCATATTGACCCGTTTTGGTTTTCTTTGGTTTGTCAACCAATTTCATTTTATCAAAAAGAATCTGGCCTAATTGTTTTGGTGAGGCAATATTGAATTCTTGCCCAGCTAATTCAAAGATTTTCTCTTGAGCTTCTAAGGCAGCTATTTCCAATTCTTTTGACATTTTAGCTAGAGCATCTTTGTCGATTTTCACGCCTTCATATTCCATCTCAGCCAAAACATAAGAAAGTGGCTCCTCAACATCATGTAGCAAGCTTTCAAGATTATTTTCTTTGATTTCTTTCTCTAAAATATGCTTCAATTGTAAAGTGATATCAGCATCTTCTCCAGCATATTCTACTACATCTTCTATTGGCACATCACGCATATTGCCTTGCTTAACACCCTTTTTCCCTATCAATTCTGTAATGGAAACAGGGCTGTAATTCAAGTAATTCTCTGCCATCACATCCATGTTGTGACGAGTTTCAGGATCCAATAGGTAATGCGCCAACATAGTATCAAACATTTTACCTTTTACCTTAATGCCGTAATTACGCATTACCTGAATATCATATTTCAGATTCTGCCCAATTTTAATGATGTCTTCGTTTTCTAAAACTTCCTTAAATTCATCTGCAATCTTTTGGGCTTCTTTTTGATCAGCCGGAAAAGGAACATAGTAAGCTTCACCTGCAACATAAGAAAAAGCAAGTCCTACCAATTCGGCATCGGTTGGTTCCAAATCAGTAGTTTCTGTATCAAAACAAAACTCATCTTGAATTGACAGGTAAGTAATTAAATCTTCTCTTAATGCAGGTGTATCAATCAAATGATAGTGATGAACTGTATTGGCTAGTGTTCTTCTTTCTTCTGGTTCTTCATCTTTTTCTGCTGCTTCTTCTGGAGTGTCGGTAAACATGGACATCTGTGCTGGGTCAACTTTTGCAGAAGATTTTGAAGGTGCAGCTGGTTCTTCACCCAACACCCTTTTCATAATGGTTCTGAACTCTAGTTCCTCAAATAATTCTCTTAAAGCTTCTTCATTTGGTTCATCCAAAACCAATTTATCGGGTTCATAAGCTAATGGAACATCAACCTTAATAGTAGCTAATTTCTTAGAGAGCAAAGCCTGTTCCTTATTATTCTCCACTTTTTCCTTCATCTTCCCTTTTAGCTCATCAGTATGTTCCAGTAGTCCTTCCACTGAGCCATATTGCTTTAAGAATTTTATGGCAGTTTTAGCACCTACACCTGGTATTCCTGGGATATTATCCACTGCATCGCCTTGTAATCCTAGAATATCAATTACTTGCTCAACTCTATCTATATCAAATTTCTTTTTAACTTCTTCAATACCCAAAACATCAACTCCATTTCCCATAAAGGCGGGTTTGTAGAGAAATACATTCTCGGTAACCATCTGGGCATAATCCTTATCAGGCGTCATCATATACACCTTAAATCCATCTTCACCAGCTTGTTTTGCAATAGTTCCGATAATGTCATCCGCTTCGTATCCGTCCATAATTAGTACAGGAATATTGAAAGCTTCTACAATCTTTTTTACATATGGAATAGCAACACGGATATCTTCAGGCTGCTCTTCTCTTTGTGCTTTATATGCAGGGAATTCTGTATGGCGAAAAGTTGGGGCAGAAGTGTCAAAAGCAACTCCAATATGTGTTGGTTTTTCCTTTTTCAATATTTCTAAAAGGCTATTGGTGAATCCTAAAGCAGCTCCTGTATTCATCCCTTTGGAATTGATTCTAGGCGTTTTGCTAAAGGCGAAATGCGCACGATAAATAAGTGCCATTGCATCTAAAAGAAATAATTTTTTATCTGATTCGGGTGTATTGCTCATTTGAAATTTGATTCTGGAGTTAAACAGATTTTAAAGTTAGAAAATTGTGGCTCGAAAAGGAATGTCAAACAGAGATTATGATGATTATTTATATAATTGGTAAAATTTGATAATTACTTTTTACTTTTAAAATTGCTCTACATTTGTGAAAGGATATCATGTATAAACTCTTAAAACAACAGTTTTAAATTATAAAATGAGTTTCTTTAACATCTTGTAACTTATTTTCATTTCTAATCTTTTTTCTACTATATAACAAGAAATCAAATCAGATAAAAAAAATGTTTAATTAAGCATTTTAAATCCAGCTAAAGCTGAAAAATTAACCACAAAAGTCACAAAGAAAACAAACGAAAACAGCCAAAGGCTGTTTAATCCAACATTTATGTCCCTTTACAAAGATAGTATATTGTTATCTCGCTTGAAGTTCAGTCTAAAAGACTGCGATCACTTGATAAAAAAGATACAAAGCCAAAGGCATCACCACGTGGAAAATCAAGAAAATTTAATGCTAGGATCCTCATTACTTACGCTAGCCCGCTAAATTTTCGCCCCTCCCGCTTTTCCGAGTTCCTCGGAAGTGGTCGAGTTAATTCTGTTTACATTTTATAATCACAAGCTGAATAATTAGCATGAATTCATAAATATTTAATTTGACTATCTATATTATTGTTCCTTATTAATGAGCTAATTAATTCTGACATTACTTCATGTTTCCTTTTAGAATTACTTCTTCCAAACTTCTTAAATGCTGAATATCTTCCAGTGGGTTTTCTTTCAAAATGATAATATCGGCTACTTTTCCTTTTTCGAGGCTTCCGTACTGAGCTTGCATACCAAAAAAAGCAGGACCGTAAATCATAGAAGTTTGCAGCGCTTCGGCAGGGCTTAATCCAGCTTCTGTTAAGCTAAATAATTCGCCCCAAAGAGATTCTCCTGGATAAACAAAGGAATTGAATGGGCCACAATCAGAACCAGCCAAAATAGGAACCCCGGCATCAAACATTGGTCTAATCATTTGCTTGGCTAAAGTGGAGACTTTCTCTCGCATTTGACTTCCAGATGACTTGGCTCTTTTAGCAGCTTCAAGCCTTCTTTCATAAGTTTTTTGTATCCCTTCTCCTATTTGATTCAATAAAGAATCTGAGCTATGATCTTCATCGGCTAATTGTGAAAGTACTTTTCCGATGTATAAAGTAGGTGTGATATAAACTTCCTTTTGAGCTAGTTCGCTAAACAGCTCATTTGCTAACTCTTTATTATAAGTATCTGTTATGTTTTCCATCATGCCATAACCTAATCCTAAATCAGTCAGACTATCTGCTTTAGGCGAACAAGCTTTCATAATGTAATACATATGCTCACTGCCATCCATACCCAAAGAAACTGCCTTTTGGAAATCAGCTGACATAGGCATGTGCCCAGTTACTTTCATGCCTCTTTTCTCTGTTGCTTCAATGATAGAATAGAAATTTTCTGTACTGAGACTTCCATCATAAATCTTTACATAATCAACATTGATGGATTGAAGTGAATCCAAAGCCATTTCAATATCATTCTGGTTTTCGATTTTTACGGAGCCTTCCCAAGCTGGTTTAGGCCCGTCCAACTTCGGGCCAGAAGTAAAAATATAAGGCCCGACTAATTCCTTTTGATTGATTTTTTTTGCCCATCCCATTACAGCTGGAGTCATGTTACCACCTGCATCTCGAACAGTAGTAACACCAAACTTTGGAAACAAACCTAAAAGATCTTGATTCTCCCCTATCAAATCAGTCCCGCCTCTAAAGTGCACATGATTATCCCATAGGCCAGGCATTGAGTATTTTCCTTGCAAATCTATTGATTCCTTTAAATCGTATTCTGGTAATTCTTCCATGGAGCCTGTTGAAAAAATAGTATCTCCTTTAATGGCAATGAATTGGTTTTCAAGGAGTCTGTCATTTTGAACATCAACTATTGTGGTGTTGAGTAATAAAAGATCAACTGTTATTTTCTCTTTACTTGTGCAAAAAGAAAGCGTGAGTACTATGATGATTGAATAAAATATCGTGGAGATTAATTTCATGATGTTTTTAGCTTTTAAAATCAAGATAACTATTAAAAATTAACCACAAAAGAGACCAAAGAACACAATAGAAAATAATCAAGATTATTTTTAAAAGACATCATTCATTTTCGATTAGGTTAAAGCAGAATTTATAGGGGGGTAGCATATTTTATTTATGCAAAGCATAAAACCTTATGTGTTCTCTTGTCTCTATTGTGGTAGAAAAAAAATCTGTGCAATTTGCAGTTTAGGCTTGTAATCAATGAAGAGGTTAATAAAGAGAAATCAGAAAAACCCCTCCCCAGCAGCTTCTTCAGTCACTTTCTCTGCATTTTCTTTTCCTAAGTAGCGGTCTATCAAGAAATGGGCTACATAGAGCAATGGAGTAAGCAAAATGGCTAATGCTCCTTTGTAAATATAATTAATTACTCCTACTGACAATACTTGTTCCATAGTCCAGTTTCCAAAAATAAAGAAGGCTATCCACAGCACTACAAAACTATCTACTAACTGACTAACTAAAGTGGAACCTGTGGCCCGCAGCCAAATCTTACCACTTCCCGTGAATTTTCGTAAATGCTGGAAAACCAAAACATCCAAAAACTGACCAATCAAAAATGCAGTTAATGACCCTATAATGATTCCTAAGCCTTGCTGAAAAATAACTCCATAGGCATAATTAATATTGAAATCATTGCCTTGTAGATCGGGTGAATTGACCTCTAACCAAAAGTCGGCAGGAGCGAGTTTGGTCACCCCATAAATCACAAAAAAAGAATAAAGAATAAAAAGTGCAGTTAAAAAACTTATTCTTCGGACGCCCTTTTTACCAAAATATTCATTGATAATATCTGTAGTGATAAAAACAATAGGCCAGATAATTACACCCGCTGTGAGATTAAAATCCAAAACAAAATCGCCAAAAAGTTTGATTTGTGCAGGCTGAAAACCCAAAGTGGATTCAGCGGAAAAAATCTTCACCCCTAAAATTTCGGCTAATAATGCATTGGTCAGGAAAATCCCGCTTAATACAATAAAAAGATTTCTCTTCTTTCTATCCAGCGATCCGTTTGGCTTTACCGCATCCATCCTATTCTTCTTCTATAGTGAAAACTTTCCCCTCTTCTGCCAAAGCGGTATTGGAAAATTCCTTTTGAGCCTCTTCCAGCAATGGTGTTAACTCTTTGTAGCGATTGGAAAAATGACCAATTAACAGCTGACCAACTTTTGCCTTTTGTGCAAATATCCCAGCCTGCTTGGCTGTGGTATGAAATGTAGCTTCTGCTCTTTCTAAATTATCATGCAAAAATGTACCTTCATGGTAAAGCAAGTCTACATCCTTTACTAGAGGAATAATCTCTTCATTGTATTTTGTATCGGAGCAATAAGCATAGCTTCTGGATCGCTTGGCCGGCAGAGTATAATCCGAATTTTTAAATTTTAGATTTCCCAATTCATCCATCACATCCTCCCCTCTTTTCAAGATATTTATATCTCTTACCCCTAAGTCCTTAACTTTTTCTTTTCTTAAGCGCTTTGGTTTAGGTTTTTCTTTAATTAAAAATCCAGTGCAAGGAATCCTATGATTTAGTGGAATGGTCTGAACTGTTATTTTTGGGTGATCCAAAATCAATTCGGATTGATCACCTTTTAACTCCCGAAAATGGATAGGATAACTTAATCGGGTATTAGCATATTTCAGGTGTAAACTGATAATCTCAGACAATCCAACCGGACCGTAAAGATATAAATCAGTTTTTCTACCATTAAGATGCATGGTAGACAACAAACCAATTAATCCCAAAAAATGATCTCCATGCAAATGACTAATAAAGATATGGCTTAATCGATTCTTTTTTAAGCCATATCTTTTCATTTGTAGTTGTGTGGCTTCTCCACAATCAATCATGATTTGCAAATCCTGAATTTGCAAAACTTGAGATGTATGATGCCTCCCATGAGCTGGAGCAGCTGAATTAGAACCTAATATGTGTACTTCGAAAGACAAGGGATTTTACTCGCTATCGTCTTCTTCACCTAAACCTTTTTCCAATTCATGCATGAATACAGATTCTACTGCTTCGTGCACTGTAGGTAAAATATCAAATACTTTATCTAACTGTGAGATCTTGATAAGTTTTTCAGTATGCTCAGTTGGTGCTGCAATAATGAAGGCTCCGCCACTTTCACCTATCACTCTATTTCCTACCAATAAAGCACTCAAGCCTGATGAATCTACATATTTCACTTCTGACATGTCAATCACCATGTTTTGAACACCTTCTGCCTGCATGGTCACCAAATCAGACTTGAAGCCAGAAGCCACTGAAGAATCAAATTTTTCTTCCTTTATCTTAATTAATGAATACTTTTCCTCTTTATCAATTGAATATTTCATAATTCTATATTTAAAATTTCTTAAGACTATATCTTAAGTAAATGTAACTCCTTATTTAATACTTTTTAGGATATTTTGTTCAATCGTTTTTAATACGTCTTTATAATCTCTGGGTTGGAATTTTTCTCCAGTAACTTTTTCGTACAATTCTATGTAGCGATTAGAAATTTCCTCCACTTTTTCATCCGTCATTTCAGGGATTTCTTGTCCATCTTTGCCTTGAAAGCCATTTTCAATTAACCATTCTCTTACAAATTCCTTCGATAATTGTTTTTGTTTCAACCCTTTAGCTTGGTTTTCATCATAAACATCAGAATAAAAATAGCGAGAAGAATCAGGTGTATGGATTTCATCTATCAAATAAATTTTATCGTCTACTTTTCCAAACTCGTATTTTGTATCCACTAAAATCAATCCGTTTTTAGCGGCAATCTCAGTTCCTCTTTGAAATAATTGTTGAGTATAACTTTCCAGTTTTTCGTATTCTTCTTTGGAAACCAAGCCTTGTTTTAAGATTTCTTCTTTGGAAATATCTTCATCATGTCCTTCGTGAGCTTTGGTAGTTGGCGTAATAATGGGCTGCGGTAATTTATCATTTTCCTTCAATCCTTCTGGCATAGGAACACCACATATACTTCGCTTTCCATCTCTATATTCCCGCCAAGCGTGACCGGCCAAATAGCCTCTGATAACCATCTCAACAGGATAAGTCTCACAATTAAAGCCTATGCTCACATTGGGATCTGGATTCGATAACAACCAATTTGGGACAATATCTTCCGTAGCTTTTAAAGCTTTTGCTGCTATTTGGTTTAAAACTTGTCCTTTGAAAGGAATTGCGCGGGGCATCACCACATCAAAAGCAGAAAGGCGGTCGGTTGCCACCATTATTAATTGATCGGGTGTAGTATAAACATCCCTAACTTTACCTCTATAAAAGTTTTGCTGATTAGGCAGCTGAAAATTGGTTTCTCTAATTGCTTCCATTAGGGCAAAAATAGCTAAGTGTTGGCAGATAAAAAACAAAAAAACACAGCCCTTTTGAGACTGTGCTTATATATTTTTAAAATAGGCTAAATTTTAAGCCATTTGAGCATCTAATTTATCAGCTAAAACTTGCTTTGGAACAGCGCCAATTTGTTTATCGACTACTTCTCCTCCTTTGAATACTAATAAAGTCGGGATGCTTCTGATTCCAAATTTTGCAGATACATTAGGGTTTTCGTCAACATTAACTTTTCCAATAACCGCTTTGCCGTCATAATCTCCGGCTAATTCTTCCACCAATGGACCAATCATTTTACAAGGTCCGCACCACTCTGCCCAGAAATCAACCAAAACCGGCTGATCTGATTTTAATATTTCTTCAAAATTGCTGTCAGTTATTTCTACAGTACTTGCCATCTTATTTTCTATTTAATTTATTTCTAATTTATGATGTTGAAAACGTAAAGATAGAAAAAATTGTTGCTACACACATTTCTATTTCAGTAACATATGTCACATCTGCGACTATTATGATGGAGATTCAGAAAATTAAAAATTAAAAACCCTCATAATAAGCCAAAATCAAACAATCTTTATGAACTCAATTGATAAAATTGATTTGATTATCACAAAATTCTATTTAAGAAACTGGTAAGTTCGTTCTACAATTTTCCTAAACCTGTCAGGTTTTTGTGGTACCTTTTAGATCTCCTCTTGAACTTTACCGCATTTCAACATTTTGTCTCCGAAATAAGGATTACGAATTTCCTCTTTATCACTTAACCAAAATGCACCTTCGTTATTAAAAGCCATTGGGCAATATTGCTTATAGACGGTTTGATCCTTGTTTGCAGCATTATCTTTTACTAATGCATAAACCTGTTGACTTAAATCATCAAAATCAGATCTAATTTCTTCTACATCTTCTTTTCCATGCATTTCTTTAGTCAAGGATTTCATTTCCTCTAATTCAGAACCGATATTTTCCAATAACTTAGCTAAAGCAGATTTTGCTTGTGCAGCATCTGTTTGCACTAATGCATCTTTTACGCTAAAATAAGAAGACAAAATACTTTTCAATTGCTCAGAACTCACTTCTGAAGTAGAAGCTTGCATCACTTTTTCTTCTTTTGGCGCTTCTTCAGCAGTTTGACTTTCTGATTTTTTCTCTTGGCTGCAGCCTAATGTTAAAACTGCAAAGGCCACTAAACTTATGATTACTCTCTTCATTTTATTTTTATTTACTTTGGTTACAAATTTAATCTTTCTTTTATGATTTTTTAGACTTTTTCTTTCGCTTCGTCTTGGTGGTGACGAAAAATAATAAAAAGCCTGAACTCACTGTCAGTAATCCAAAAACTGAAAATGCTCGGATTAAAGTATTATTGAAATCATCTCTAGTTTCATAATCCATGGTATGGGTCATCCATAAAAAATCAAACCAGCGCCAATCTCTATGCCTTACGGTTTGAAAATCACCATTTTGAGCATCAATATAAGCTTTTAGAGATTTCCCTCCCTCAAATTTAATTTGCCAAACGGGCAGATCTCTTCCTCTGAACTCGTGATGAGCATCCGTTTCGGTCAATAAATTAACATCTTGGATTTTATATTCAGATTTAATTTTATCTCTAGCTATAGACTTAGCCTCCTCAGCTGATATCTCTGTTTTTGGAACCCCACTTGCTGCATGAATTAAAACAGAGTCATTTATCCAATAATAGGCTTCATCATTAAGAAATTTCAATTCCATTGAATGGATCTCCATTGTATCAGAAAGCAGATTTAAGCTTTGAGAATTAACAGAGTTTTGTTCTGATGCCTCTTTTAAAAAATGATCGCCATGAATTTCGTCTAAATCTGTCCAGGTGAAATAAAGCCCGCTGATGGTCCAAAATAAAAATTGAATACCTATCAGGACACCTAAAAATCGGTGTGCTTTTCGAATATAATATTTATTGTTTTTTCTCATACTAGTTTGATTAATCTGCCTTTCTCAAAAACAACTTCTCTCCAACAAAAACAATTATTATTGAAGATATTGAAACAATTAGAATCAATGGGTCAGAAGTAGCTTTTATCCATAAAAAAGCTGACAAAACTACAAAATCTAAAACTAAAGCCGTTAAAACAATTACTCCATTTGCCTTTACTTCTTTTCTTAAATATTTGTAAACACCCCAGTGAATAATCATATCCATAATAAGGTAAAAGATTGCGCCCATTGAGGCAATTCTGGATAGATCAAAGAAAATTGTCAATACGATAGCGATAACCACTATGTAAACTAACATATGCTTTTGAACTCTTCCTGGCATTCCAAAATGGCTATGCGGAATTAACTCCATATCTGTAAGCATAGCGGTCATTCTTGAAACCGCAAAGATACTGGCAATTACACCTGAAATAGTAGCTATAATGGCAATTCCTACCGTGAAATAAAGTCCATAATCTCCTAAAATAGGTTTAGCAGCTTCGGCAAGTGAGTAATCTTTTGCAGCAATAATTTCAGAAATAGACAGACTAGAATTAACTGCAAATGCCACTAAAAAATATACAACTGTGCAAATGAATAAAGAAAATATAATCGACCTCCCTACATTCTTCTTTGGTTTCTTTATTTCATCTCCACTATTGGTTATTGTAGTGAATCCTTTGTAGGCTAATATTGAAAGTGCTAAAGCACCAATATAACTGGTGGCTTTATAATCCGCATTATCCAGAGGTTTTGGAATTAATCCATCCAATGAAAACTCAGCTGCCCATAATGCCCCTAAAGCAAAAATCACTATGCCTATAATTTTGATAAAGGACATGAATTGTGATGTTTTCCCTATGATCTTATTATTCGAAATGTTGATTATAAAAGCAAAAACCAATAATGCCACACCCAAAATTGGAATCCATAATTCTTTATTTTCAACATCGAACAGTTGAAGTGTGTATGAACCAAATGTTCTTGCAACCAAACTTTCATTTATGACCATTGATAAAGCCATAAGCAAGGATGCGGAGGCTGCAATAGTAGATTTGCCATAAGCTTTTGTTAAAATCATGGCAATACCACCTGCCGAGGGATGAGTATTGGAAACTTTGATATAGGAATAAGCACTAAAGCCTGAAATAACAGCCCCCAATAAAAATATATATGGAAACCATGTTCCTGATAATTCTGCTACTTGTCCTAACAGTGCAAAAATTCCAGCCCCAATCATCACACCGGTTCCCATAGCTATGGAACCGGTTAAACTTAGGCTTCCTTTTTTATAATTTTCTTCCATAATTACAATTTCTTACCTTATATCAAAATCATTTTAAAGTATGGATTTCAAAGCTATCAATCCAATTAATTGAATTTCTTCTTCACTTCTCCACATCTCAGCATACTTTCTCCAAAATAAGGGTTTACAATGGGTTCCTCTTTGCTCAACCAATCAGCTCCTTTGTCATTATCCGCCATTGGACAATGCTGTAAATAGAGTGTTTCAGAAATTGGACTAAAAATTTCTGTCACTTGAATCATCCAATCCGATAGGGCAATGAAATTTTTGCGCAAGTCCTCAATATTATCATGATGATGAATATGTTCTAATACTTTCTCCATTTTACCATGGTAACCCATCCATTTTTCGTGGGCCTCATCTTGAAATTCTTTCATGTCAATTTTACCGAAAACAGCTTTCAACTCCTCTGCTTTCGCATTTGCCGTTTCAAAATCGTCCTCGGTTAAGGCATCTTTTAGCTCAAAATATTTCGTATAAAGCGGATCTAATTCTGATTTTGCATTATCAGAAATATTAATTTGCTCTCCTTCCCCTTTATCCGCACTCATCATACTTGTTTTGTCAGAAAGCTGTGCCGCTGCATCTATACTAAACACACCTTGAACTGCGATTTCCTCGCCTTCTTCTAATCCTTTTTCAATCACAAAAGCATCATTTAAAGGCAATCCTAACTCCACACTTCTCATGACAAAGCTCACTCCTTTTTCCGTATCTTCCTGCACATAGACCACTGACTTTTTACCCGTCCACATCACAGCAGATTTAGGCACAATAACTGCTAATTCGGAGTCATTTTTGAATTGAATATTTCCCTTAACCAACATCTCAGGCTTCAATTTACCCTCTACATTTTGAATCTCTGCACGGGCTTTAGCTACTCTACTTTGAGGATTCAAAGTTGGGTCTATAAAATTTATTTTGCCTGAAAACTCCTCATTAGGAAAGGATGAAATAGTAAAATTCACTTCGCTCCCCAACTTAACAAAAGGAATATCTCTTTCATAAACGTCAAAAAGAACCCATACGCTAGAAAGATTATTGACATCAAATAAGGATTGTCCTAGCTTCACATAGTCTCCTTCCTTTACCTTCTTTTCAGTTACATAGCCAGAATAATCCGCCCTCAATTCAAATTGCTCTTTTGGCTTTCCTGTAGCAATAATACTTTCAATTTGAGCATCTGTCAGTTTCCAATTTTTCAATTTTTCTTTAGAAGCTGCGAAAAGCTGTGGCTGATTGTCTTTATCCTGATTCGCTTCAAGTAATTCCTCTTGAGCCGTTAATAATTCAGGAGAATAAAGAACTGCCACCACCTGACCTTTTTGAACATATTCGCCAACATAATTCACCCTCAAGTCTTCAACTCTTCCGGGGAAATGAGCAGTTTGCGCATAGTTCAATCGCTCGTCTTCTTGAATTTTAGCTGTCAATCGGATATCTTTCTCAATTGCTTTTCGCTCCACTTTGGATGTGCTTACTTGCGCTAATTTCATAGCCGTAGCCGACATGCTAATGGCATCTTCACTTAGCACATCATCTCCGTCTGCTTCATCCAATGGGATTAAATCCATTCCACAGATTGGGCAATCGCCTGGTTCATTTTGTCGAACAGAAGGGTGCATGGAACATGTCCATATTTGACTCACTGATTCCTCAGTGTGCCGGTGTTCTGATGAATCAACATTTTGATTTGATGATCCGCTGATGAGATAGCCAATAACAACACCTAGCACTAAACTTATCAGAATTGTACTGATTATGGATTTATTAATTTTCATGATTTCAATTTTCTAATGGTGGATTAAAAGACTATCGACTAATCAAATAATTATACTTTTCTATTTTAATATTAAATTCAGCTTCAGCTGTTGCTTTTAGTTTTCGATACTTTAGAAATTGCTGTTGTATGCGCAGTACTTCTTCAAAATCAGTACCTGATGCCGAATACGTTTTCCAAATAATTTCTAAAGTGCTTTCTGTTTTCTTGATTTGTCGCTCGTACAAATTCAATAATTCCAGCTGTTGCTCTATCTCAAATACAGTAGATTCATAATCTGTGTCCAACTGGTTTTTTACATTTTGCTTTTGCAATTCATAACTTTCCTGCATGAGTTGAGCTTCCTTTTTTTGAGCATTATATTTCTTTCTGAAAATAGGCAAACTCACTGTCACCATTGGCATCAAGACATCTTTACCATTATCAGCTAAAACCATATCCTGCCTTTCTCCTACTATTACATAATCTAGCCCCAGCCCAATTTTAGGCAAGCCTTGTTTTTGAGTTACTCTTTCATTTGCCTCCGCAGATTGCATTTTGTATTCTAATGACTGAATTAATGGATGATCATCAAAAAGGGAATCTTTCAGGAGCGAAGCTTCGAAATTTAAAGGAGTCAATTCTTCTGGAATTTCTAGCTCTACTTCTTCATGGAGTACATTTTGAAAAGCGGTCAGTAAAGGCTTCTCTTTTTGCTTTAGTATTTCCAGATTGGTTTCTGCATCATCTATCATGATATCAACTCTCAGTACATCCACCATACTACCACTTGAACTACTGAATTTTCGCTCAGCTAAAGATTTATAGGATTTAAGGATTTCAATATTCTCTTTTTCTATCTGTACTAATTTTTCAAGCTCATAAAGCGGATAATATTGAGAAGCAACTTCCCAATACAACTTATTTCTTGCATCCAAAAAGGACTGAAATCTAGCTTCAGCTTCCAAAGCCACTACATTTTCCTGAGCTTTTAGTGTTCCAAACCAAGGAAACATTTGCGTCAAGCTAAAGCGAGCCAATTGCGGACCTACTCGGGTTTCAACCGGGGAAATAAAGTAGCCAATAGACAAACTTGGGTCTGCTAAAGAAGAAGCCTGCGGTAATTTTTGCAATACGGCTTCATAGGCTTTGTATTCGGCCTGAAGTTTCGGATTATTCTCCACTGCTACTTTAAAATATCCATCTAGATGATTAGCCTGGTCTTGTGCTTTGGTAGAAAAAGAAAGAGTCTGCAAAAAACATACTGATATGAATAGAAATAAGTTGAAATATTTGAAAATATTTAGCTGTTTCATCTTATTAGGGATATATGTGGAAATATATAGTCGTATCATTTTTGCTTGCTTTTATAAGTTGAGGAAATAAAGTTGTTAAGTTTTACTTCCAGTTTTTGGTGTATAATTTTCACTTCATCGAAATCAGAAAGTGAAATAAAATCTCGTTCCAGCATAATTTCAGACCAGTGATTAACGGCTTCTGAAAGCGAGCCTCTTGAGATATAATAAAATCGAATTTTATCTAAATAGTGAAACCTGGCATAACCTTCAGCTATATTAGCCCCGACAGAATCAGCAGAAGTAATAAATTGGTCACCTACCGTTTTCTTTTGTTGAAAATTGAGTTTTGAATAAATCCTCCAGCATATTCGTGACAATTCTCTACTTAATTGATAAACCTCTAAATCCTTTAAGGGTATGTAGTTTTTATCTGCCATGATATTCAATTTTTTCGTTCTTCATTAGCCATCAGACGGTATTTTTTTAAATATTGACTGCTTTACTGAAGTTTATCAATTCATAAAGCCTAAAACCGTCAGATCGCACTTCACATTTCTACTTTATTTCAATTTCTTCTAGTCTTTCTTTAGCCATCAGACGCTATTTTTACATATTAAGTGCATCAATCAAACAACTGTAGCACTCTTTAATACCTCAAACCGTCAGATGGCCTTCTCTCAATTATATTTCAATTTATTTTCCAGTTTATTCTGTTCCCGGTCTGACCTTTGGTACTGACCTAGTTTATCACTTTCTAGCCAGTCCAATATTTCAACCTTATTTCTTCTTTTTTCAACTTTATTTCTACCTTATTTCTATTCTATTTCAACTATATCTCTATTTATTTCTTTTAACTTTCCATTCCTCCTTCATAGCATAAAGCACCGGAATCAAAAAGTATGTAAGTGCCGCCATCAACATTCCTCCAAATGCAGGAATTGCCATAGGTACCATAATATCAGAACCTTTGCCTGTTGAAGTCAGAATTGGAAGCAATGCAATAATGGTTGTGGTGGAAGTCATCACTGCAGGCTTAATTCTTTTTTGCCCTGCTTCAATTACTGCACTCCTAATTCCTTTGATATTGTCGGTCTTATTTTTATCGAAACTTTGATCGAGGTAAGTCGCCATTACTACACCATCATCAGTTGCTATTCCAAAAAGCGCAATAAAGCCCACCCAAACCGCTACACTCAAATTGATCGTACTAATTTGGAATAAGGACCTGAAATTGACATCAAACCATTCAAAATTGAAAAACCAGTCCTGTCCGTAGAGCCAGAGCATTATGAAGCCACCGCTAAATGCCAGGGCAATTCCAGAGAAGACCATAAAACTGGTCAACACAGACTTAAACTGGAAATATAGAATTAGGAAAATGACTAATAGGACAATCGGAACAATGATACTCAGTCTTTTCTCTGCACGAACCTGATTTTCATAACTCCCTGAGAATTTATAATTCACGCCTTTTGGCACCTCCAATTCACCATTATCAATTTTCTTTTGAATCAGATTTCGAGAATCTTCTACTGCTGTTACTTCGGCAAAGCCATCTTTCTTATCAAATAAGACATAACCTACTAAAAAAGTATTCTCACTTTTTATTGCTTGTGGACCACGTTCATATTCGATATCCAGAATTTGCCCTAATGGAATTTGAGCGCCAGTTGGAGTAGAAATCAACATGCGTGAAAGCTCCTCCGGATTTTCTCTCAACTCTCTCGGGTAACGCACTCTTACCGGAAAACGCTCCCTACCTTCTACTGTGTTAGTGACCGTCATGCCACCAATTGCGGTTTCAATAAATTGCTGAACATCCTCTATGCTTAAGCCATAGCGAGCAATTTCTTCTCGATTGATATCCAAAAGCATATAAGGTTTCCCTACAATTCTATCGGCAAATACTGCCTCTGATTTAACAGAAGGCACTTCTTGCAGAATATTTTCTAGTTGCAATGAAAAGGATTCTATGGTTCTTAAATCCGGACCAAAAACTTTAATCCCCATAGGTGCTCTCATGCCAGTTTGAAGCATTACCAATCTGGTTTCAATAGGCTGAAGTTTAGGTGCAGAAGTCACTCCAGGGATTTTAGTCACCTTAGCAATTTCATTCCAAATGTCATCGGGACTTTTAATTTCATCTCGCCAATTTCGGAAGTATTGTCCATCTGAATCTTTTACCAAATATCCTTTAAAATTACCTCCAACTTGAGTTGAAATTTTATCTTGCAATTCATCACCTAAAGCTTCCCCCTCTTCATCAGTGAATTTTCTAGCATTGGTATTAAAGAATAATTCTTCGGAATTTCCATTTGAATTATAATCCAAATCAGACAATTTATTATCTGTGCTGATTTGAAAATCGCCTATTTCATTAACCTTAAACCTTTGTCTCTTTCCCTTTCCATTCAGAATATATTCCGGCTTATAATTAATGACATTCTCGAACATAGAAACTGGTGCAGGATCTAGGGCAGATTCTACTCTTCCAAGTTTTCCCACAGTGAGTTCCACTTCAGGAATATTGGTCAACATCATATCCAATTGACCTAAAACTTTTCTATTGTATTCAACTCCAGAATGCGGCATGGAAGTCGGCATTAATAAGAAACTACCTTCATCTAAGGTAGGCATAAACTCCTCTCCTATTCCAGGGAAAGTTTCGGCTATTGCTGACCAAACCTTAGTTTCTTGCATATCCCAACCGACTTTTTCAAAGCCCTTAGATACAAAGCCAAAAACAGTATTAAATCCTAACCAGATTACAATTCCTAATAGGATAAAAAGGGTGGGAATGGATAGAAAAGTCTTTTTATTATCTAAACAAAGACTCAGTATATTTTTGTAAAAAGTTTCAACTATAATAAATAAGGCTAAAATCAGTCCTACAATTACGGCTACAAAAATGAAATTGCTGATGAGGGATTTAGCAGGTCCCAGTGGAAGCCAATACTCAGCCAACAGCCACAGCACTGCAAAAACAGCAATAATCAAATCTGAACGTTTCAGAATCCAAGCAAGGACATTAGGTAGTTGAACTTCTTTTTTTACAATTATCTGATTTACAATTCCAAATAAACCAAAAAGCAAAACAACTACTCCTGCCCAGATGTATCCGAAACCCAAGCCTAATAAACCCAGCAAAATCAGTCCTGGATTTGCCAATCTATTGAATGTCTTATTTTTAATTTTAAAGCCAAAAAAGACATGAGCTAAAGCAGGCAGTATTAATAAACTCACCACCAATGCAGCTACCAAAGCAAAAGTTTTTGTGAAAGCCAAAGGACTAAATAATTTCCCTTCCGCTGCTTGCAAAGTAAATACAGGAATAAAACTGACTATAGTGGTAGAAACTGCAGTCAAAATTGCTCCTGAAACTTCCGATGCACCATTATAAATGGTCTCAATTAGTTTTTGCTCTTTGGGAGCATCATCCAAATGCTTGATAACATTTTCAGTTAGAATAATCCCCAAATCGACCATGGTTCCGATGGCAATGGCAATACCCGAAAGTGCAACTATATTCGCATCCACTCCGAAATAGCGCATGGCAATGAAAACCATTAAAACGGCTATGGGTAATAATGAAGAAATTAAAATAGAGGCACGCAATCGATAAACCATAATGGTAATGACCAAAATGGAAATCAGAATCTGTAAAGTCAGCGCATCTTCAAGCGTTCCTAAAGTCTCATATATCAGTTCAGACCTATCATAAAAAGGAACGATAGTCAAAGTACTTTTTGTACCATCCGCCAAGGTTTTACTTGGCATTCCGGGAGCTATCTCCTCAATTTTATCCTTTACATTATTGATAATTTGCAATGGATTTGCTCCGTATCGCCCTACTACTACTCCACCGACCACTTCAGCACCATCCTTATCTAGGATTCCTCTTCTTGTTGCAGGACCGAGAGAAACTGTTGCTATATCTTTAATTTGAATTGGGGTATTGTCCACTACAGCTACCACTGCAGATTCAATATCTTCAATATTTTCTATATAGCCTAAGCCTCTTACTAAGTATTCCGCCTGATTAATTTCAATGGTTTTAGCTCCTACATCTCGGTTTGAATTCTTTACAGCACTCATTACTTTGGTCAGCGGGATATTATAAACTTTCAGCGCATCAGGGTCTACATCTATTTGATATTCTTTTACAAATCCTCCTATGGAAGCTACTTCCGAAACATTCTCAGCTGCATTGAGTCCATATTTAACATAGAAATCTTGTACCGAGCGAATTTCATGTAAATCCCAGCCACCGGTTGGATTGCCGTTTTCATCCCTGCCTTCTATGGTGTACCAATAAACTTGGCCTAGAGCAGTAGCATCAGGACCTAAAGTTGGTTGAACCGATTCAGGTAAAAGTCCACCGGGAATAGAATTTAGCTTTTCAAGAATTCGGGAGCGTGTCCAATAAAATTCCTTTTCTTCATCAAAAATTATGTAAATACTAGAAAAGCCAAAAATAGAAGAGCTCCGGATGGTTTTCACTCCAGGAATCCCCAACAAATAAGTAGTTAAAGGATAAGAGATTTGATCTTCAATATCCTGAGGCGAGCGACCTGGCCATTGCGTAAACACAATTTGCTGGTTTTCACCATAATTGGGAATTGCATCTACCGGTACCGGGTCAGAAGGTAAAATATTGACATTCCACCCAAAAGGTGCCACTGCAATACCCCAGGCAACTAATCCGATCAGTAAAAGAAAAGTTACTAACTTATTATATAAGAAATATTTGATGATTCGATTTAACATAAAAAACCATTGATTTAAACATAGAAAGTTCATTCAAAGGAAAATCCTTTGATTAATCGTTTAAAACAATGGTAGTATTAAATCAAAAAGCTTTGGTAAAGTACTTGTAAGGGTGCTTTGTAGAGCGGTGGACTGTCAAAAAGCAAGATAGATGATTGCGCTTGGGAATCTAAAGGATTGGAAAATAAATAATTTACCAAAACGTAGATTACAGAAACGAAAGAAGCGCCTGATTTTAATATAGAATTGCTTTCTTTTTGCTGTTGAACTTCATCAACTGCAATTTTTTGAGATTCTGTTTTGCAGCAATCTTCTTTTTCAGCTTCATGCTCATGACAAGGAGGCATGTCTTTGCTTTCAGCATGATGTGTGCAATGCGTGTCTTTTTCAGCAAAAGCTACTTCCTGCAAAGCATCACCGCAATAATGCTTATACATTACTGCGCCTAAACTAGTGCTGAGAATCAACACTGATAGTAAGATGGCTAATATGGATTTTTGCTTTAACACGATTGTTTATTACGATGGTAAATTTAAAAGGTTTTATTGGGATTAAAAAATTATAACCTACTGAATCACAATAATCTACAATTTCTCTATCATTTGCTTCACATGTTGGTCTGCTGTAAACATATTTTCATATATAGCTTTAATATTCAAGTCTTTATCTAATAAATAAGTAACCCTCCTGTTCATACCTATAACGGGTATCGTAGCTTTATAAAGTTTAGCTACCTTTCCTTTGGGATCACTTAATAATTCAAAAGGTAACTTATTTTCTTTTTTAAATTTATGATGAGACGAGATTGAATCTTGGCTAATTCCTACCACTTTCACATTCAAATCTCTAAATTCAGAAAAAGCATCTCTGAATTCGCAAACCTCAGCAGTGCAAACTTTGGTGAAATTTTTAGGGTAGAAAAATAAAATCATTGGCTCCCCTGCTTGCTCCTTTAATTTAAATTTCTTTTCTGAAGTTGATTCTAATTCAAAATCAGGTGCTTTTTGTTTTTCTTTTAATGGCATAAAAATATTTTAATGTACTCTTTCAAAACTATTTTAAAATGAAATAGTTTACAGTATGTTATTTAGATAACAATTTAGTTTTCATGTTCAATTAGGTTTGGCAACACGTTGCAAAGCGTGTTGCTTTTCTTTTATTATCGGTTGCAAATTGTTTTATAGGGGCAATAAGAACAATTTTCTAGCTTCTCAGTTTGTTCAAAGGGCTGATCACTTACAAAGATTTCCGTTAAAATATTTTTCAATCCTTCTTCGAAATCTTCCATCAAAAGCTCTGCATTATTTAACTCATTTTTATTCAATTTCAATTTTTCAGAGAAATCATCTTTAAAAATTCCCTTTCCATTATATAATCCAGGCACAACATTTTTCCCATCTTTATATTCTTCACTTTTGATATATAAATATGAGTATATCAATGTCTGCATAGCCGCACCATTTCTATCTTTATGGTCGCGGTCAAATAAACTTTCTACGTCAGGAAATTTAACTTCATCTCCACCAGATTTATAGTCAATAACTCTTATGCTATTATCCTTCTCATCAAGCCTATCAATTGAACCTTGAAGCCTAATTTTCTTACCATCCTCCAAAACTACTGCATGCTCATATTCTCCCTCAACTTTTTTAACAGTAAAGGGAGCAATTTGAGCATCATAATTCAAAATTTGAACCACCATCCTTTTCACTACATCCCTAATAATTATATTTCTTCCTTCAAATTCAAATTCTGAAACTTTATCTTTTTTCCTATAAAGCTTTGCGAATTCTTCTTTTATGAAGTTGTCAATGTTTTTCTTTAAAAGGATGATTTTATTGGCATCGAGCATTTGATTCAAAACCGAACCATATAATTTTTCCATAACATGGTGAAGAATATTACCAAAGTCGGCTGCATCTAGGTCTTCGCTGACTTCATCTCTTTCTTTTAAACCTGCTATGTAACGGAAATAAAATTGCAATCTACAATTCAGATAAGTCTTCAAAGCAGAGGCAGAGAGGAATCTTTTTTCATTATAGGAATTCAAAATCGACCAAATCGCCTCATTTTTTTCTATAGTGATAGGAACCGGAGACGCTGCTTGTGGGTCCTGATTAAGTCCTTGTAATTTTACTTTTTGCGTTTGAATACCTAGTTCATACTGTAATTGCAACAGATAACGGCTTGGTTCCCCACCTTTTCCACCGCTATTGTCGCTATTGTACATCAAATGCATATGACTAGAGCGCTGCAGAAGGCGATTAAATAAATACGCATAAATAGCATCTCTCTGCTCTAAAGTGGGCAATCCGTAAGCTTTTCGGATGTTATATGGAATAAAAGATTGGCTGTTTGCGCCTCCGGGAAAATTATCCTCGCTCATACTGAGGAAATAAATATTTTCAAAATCCAGATTACGAGACTCCAAAACTCCCATAATTTGAATTCCTTCCAAAGGCTCACCTGAAAATGGCACTCTTATGGACTGAATAATGCGATTGAATAAGCGAATGAAAGCATTTATATCTAAAGTCAGTTTGAACTCACTAATGATTTGTTCCAACTGATTGATCTGCTTATATATTTCAGAAATAAATTCCTGTTCAGTGGATTCAATTTGCTCTTGATGAACATATTGCAAAATAGTTCTTAAGTAAAAGAAATAATTCTCAGAACCATCTTTAAATAGGATTTCCAAAAGAGGATTTTCTTCCTCATTTTCAAAATATAAATCTTTTAATTCCAGACGGATAATATTGTTGGATTCAATATGTTGGATTTTAGTTTTGGTAACTTCACCCAACAAATTTCCCACAAAAGGGTGCTTCAAGATTTTCAGAACATCCCTATGATTAAAAGTAATTTTATCAGTTTCCTGCCTTTTGTTTTTCTGTAGGTAAAGGCAATTATTCATCAACTGGTAAATGGAAGAAAAGCGAAGCGGGTAACCCATAGTAACATTTACTTTCTGGATTTCTTCTGGTAAAGCATATAAAACCGGGAAAAGTAAACTTTCATCTCCTAAAATTATAGCCGTTTTTTCTGGTTGTTCTATTTTTTGTTCTGAGAGTAATTGACCTAAGAATTTTGCCTGAGCAATGTTTCCCTTAACTTCAGTTATATTAATTTGTGGAGTTTCTTTAATAATTCTATCTGGTAGCTCTTCTGGAAATGTCTTGCCTAAAACAGTATGCTTTGAATATTCCCTAAAGAAGTTACCAGCCTCTTGCATGATGTTTTCAGGAGCGGCATAATAAGTATCTGTATCCCAAAAAATCTGAGCTCCTTGTTTGACTGCTTCTGAAATAATAATCTCTTCTGTTTTGGTCAATGCATTGAATCCAGCAAAAATCAAATGCCTTGAAATCTCTACTTCTCCAGCCTTCAGCTTTTCAGCATATTCTCTATATAACATGCCATTATAAGCTTGATTCTCCTCTTTCAATTTTTGCTTAAAATCCGTGTAAACTGGATAAAGAATATTCCAGTTGCGAGCAAATTTCTCCTGTGCATCCTTAGGTTTAGCTTCAAAACTCTTCCAGAATTTTTCAATTAATTGAAGCTGTTCTTCAGTTAAGAAATCTGTATCTGCCAGCTTTTTCCATTCCAATAAATTAGCAAAGAGTGGCCGAGCATCCGCCATATAATGGTCTACATCATTAAAATCTTTCACCAACATATCGCCCCAAAAATAGAACTGCTCAAAGTCTTCTTTAAATGGCGCATGCTTTTGAAACACTTCATGCAAAGAAAAGATTAAGCTCAATTGGTCAGGCACTGCAAAGTCACTTTTTTGGCGAACAAAATCTTCAATAGCCATGGCCTCAGGTGCCCATATGGGCTGGTCAATTAGTTTTCGAAGTGCACGGTTAAAAAACAGACCCGCCCTTCTATTTGGGAAAATGACGGTGTAGTTTGAAATGTCTTTTCCTAATTGGGTATATAATGAATGAGCTAGTTCTTCTAAAAATGTGTTTTGCATTGTATGTTTTAATGTAAGCTGTTAATCAATTATATGATTATGTACTGGCTATATTTTTTCTAGAGTAAAATTACACCTCAGCTTTCAAGCAATAAGGTCACTCCTACGGAGCTTAGTATTCAGGTTTTTATACTCATTACCATAATTAGACCCCTCTGGGGTCTTAGATTGCTAATTTCATTTCCATAATAATAATTGTCATTTCTACTTTTCAACTTCATTCAGAATCAAAAACTTATTACACATTTTAAGTCCCATCGGGACGAACTTATGGTAACTCAAATCTTAGCTCGCTCACAAGTTCCGTAGGAACGACCTTACCATTTCCCGTATAAAATTAGCATATACTAATCTCAAAGATTTAAATTAGCAATAGACCAAAAACCCTTTTATAATCAATTCTCAATCCAAAACCTTAAACCTCCTTAATCTCCAAAGGATTTAAATAAGCGATGTGGGCTGTGACTTTCTCATAGCCCATTTTCTTTAAAGTATTTCTATAAAAATTAAGCTGCTTGTTATCCTGATCTGATTTTTTACCTGTTTTAAAATCTAATATTCTAGCTTCATTGTTTTTAAGTAAAACTCTATCCAATCGAATTAAGGAGCCATCTGGCAATAAAACAGGAACTTCCGTTTTCACCTCCCATTCCGTTTCAAACCAAGGTAATAAATCACTTCCTTTTTGAAGATTATCCTTCACTAATTTCTGAATAGACTCATAATCTTCATTATTAAGCATTTTCTCGGCTTTTACTTTTTCAAGCAAAACTGGAATTTCAGATAGGTCATTTAACTTTGAGAAAATGTCGTGTACATAAATTCCTAAATCAGTTTTAGACAAACCTGAATCTTCCAATACTAAAGTCTTGGATTGCTTAATCTGTAATTTATCCTGCCAATTATGACTTTCATAATAAGTTAAATTAATTGATGAGACTGAGAAGGCTTCTTCCTTTTCTTTTTTATCCTGAGACATTAAAGCAAAATCTGATTCGGATCCAATCGCTAATTTTCTATCCGCCTCTTGCCAATTATCTTGTTGTTCCGCAAACTCTAGAAGAAGTTTAGAAACATAACCGGATTTTCCTTTAGCATGAGTATTAACTAAAAGCGCATCTCCTGCACGTGTCATGGCAACATACAACAGATTAAGATTGTCCAGGTAACTTTTCACTTCCTCTTCCCAATAGGCATTGGCGAAGGCAGAATCTTTCAATGAGGACGTTTGCCTTACGGGTAGATAGGGAATTTCTGAAAACTGGGTTCCTTCTGTATTTACCCAAAGTGTAGGAGCCATTAATGCCGCAGGGCTTAAAGTCCATTCCAAAAGTGGTATCATACATATTTTAAATTCCAATCCTTTAGATTTATGAATGGTCATTAATCTTGCAGAATGTTCGTCAGACTGTAATTTGATAGCATAAGAATGGCTATTTTGTTCCCACCATTCCATAAAATCAGGAATTCCACCTTTATTTCCAAAATCTAATAACACATCTTGAAATGCAGATAGATAAGCTTTTTCTTTCTTTATTTCTTTTAGTCTGAATATCTGAATAAGTTTTTCACTCATCTCCAATAAGCTTAAACTCATCAAATCCTTTTGTGCTGATAAAAAATCCAATGGAAGGTAAGTATCATCCCCATCGTTTTTCACAATTTCATGAATCAGAGCATTATCCTGATTGATGATTTTCTGATAATAGAATTTAATTTGAGCCAAAGCTATTTTATCTTCTGTATAAAGATATTGAAAGCAATTCAATAAGAAATTTACAATATGTGCACTGGACAAAAGCAAAGTTTCATCTGAAATGATATTATATTGATACTCCTTGGTTTTCTGTGGATTTTGCTTTTTATACTTCTCTAAGAAATCTTGAATTTCAATTCCCTCTGCTTTTCTTCTAACCAAAATTCCTACATCCTTTAGCTGAATTTTAGAATCTTGAAGTCGCTCCAAATCCTGAACAAATTTTTCTAAAGCTTTTTCCTTCCAAGTAATTTTCTCACCCTCATCTGACTGTTCCTCCTCAAAAAACTGAAGCTCTACAAAACCATTATAAGGATAGCTGTTCTTTTTTTTCTGTACAACTTCATTATAAGCATCAGGCAAATCTTGTAATAAATATTCCACATCCTCAGTAAAACTATTTGAGGTCTTATTAACAGCATGCGATTTAATGATTTTAGGTAAAGTCGAAAATAAATCATTATTAAAATCTATAACATTCGGTTTGCTTCGGAAATTATGACTTAAGGCGTCTTCGTGATAAAAAGCCGGAGAAACATCTTCCTTCAAGCCTTTCAAAAGTAATCGCCAATCGCCACCACGCCAACGATAAATAGATTGCTTGACATCACCTACCACCAGATTTTCATTCCCTTCGGCTAAAGAATTTTCAATCAGGGGTTTAAAATTCTGCCATTGTAAAGTGGAAGTATCCTGAAACTCATCAATAAGAAAATGGTCATAAAAACTTCCCATTTTTTCATATACAAAAGGGCTTTCCGCTGGGTCTGTACCAATTATCTGATTTAAAAATTGGGTGGTATCAGAAAGAAATTGAATACCTTCTTCTGTTTTATATTCCTGCATTCTTTGATTGAAATGCTGTGTAATTCCTATTAAATAAATATTCTTAAGGATATTTTCAGCAGATCGATATTCTGCAAGATTCTTTTGAATATATTTTATAGCTTCATGGAAAAAATTTAATAGTCCCTCAGATGCAGCTTGAAAAATAAGCTCCTTTTTTTCAGATGATTTCGTAGCTAGTGAATCACCATCGGTATCTAAAGCTTTTTGAACGGTTTTATTTACTAAGTCTGATAAATCATAGTTCTTATTTTTACTGATTTTATTAAAGAAATTAGGTGCAGAACTTCCTTTACCACTGAAATCATCCAATGATAACCCTTTGCTTTCAATTAAGTGAAAAGCCTTTTCACTAATTCCATTCAATGTGTTTTCAAATTGAGCTATGATCTTATTTAGCTTATCCTTAAAAACTTTTAATTTATCATAATCACTTATTTCCTTATTTAAAGCATTTTCAATGACCTTAAAATCATCTTTCATTAATTCTTCAGTGAAAGAAAGTATATCCCTTCGAATATCCCATCTCCCTTTATCTTCAAGTTTACTAATCGAAAAATCAATCACCCAATTTTTTAATGCCATATGGTTAGGATCACTGATATCTTCCATTAATAAATCTAAAACTGCTTGTCTTACTTCATCAGTATTCAAAAGTAACTCGCCATCGCCTTGAAGACTTAATTCTCTTGCAAAAGAGCGCATAACATTTTGAAAAAATCTATCAATAGTTTGAACAGAGAAACGGCTATAATTATGAAGAATAGATACTAACAATTCCTGAGACCGCTCCTGCAACTGGCTATCTGTTAATCCCAAAATATCTTTTAATTGCTCTCCCATATCAGAGGGTGATTTACGAGAAAAGTCAAACAGATTTTGAATAATCCGCTCTTTCATCTCCTGTGTAGCCTTATTGGTAAAAGTTACTGCTAGGATTTTTTTGAAATGATCGGGATTTTCAAAGGCTAATTTTAAATATTCTCTTGTGAGAGTGAAAGTTTTGCCGCTGCCGGCTGATGATTTATAAACTGTGAAAAGATTTTCCTTGTACATAAAGGAAAATTAAGGGAAGTTAGAGTAAATTAAAAGAGGTTAGTTCAATATATTGACTAAAATTACGGAAGAAGCAATAATACATTCAATACAAATGACTACGGCAGAAATAATATCTCCTACAGATCCTGAATTCACTAATGATTTGTATTTTGCTTTTACGTTCAAAACTTCTCCCCTATTCATGATGTTCTTTTGGTTGAAAACAAATATAATAACATACATCCCTCATAAAAAATAAAAACAAATTTTTATCTACATATTATATTATGAATACAACTTTTTACATTTTTAATTATATAAAATGTCAAATCTTATAAAAAATAATTGTTCGTGTCATCATTTTATTACATGTCTTCAATTCCACTAACACCTCCAGATACAATAAATTTCATAGCATCAGTACTATTCACATCCCATGAATGAACTAACTCATTTTTTACTACCAAAATATTACCTGAAAAATTATAAGAGTGGGGCATATATACTGAACAAAATCCTTCCATATTAACTTTACCCAAATCACTTCTAGTAATGAAACCTGGCTTAAATATTTTTCCAGCTTCATCAAATTGAACCATGACTGGTTCATTAAATTTTTTCTTATCACCGACAAAAGCCCCAACTAAATCTTTTATTGAATTATAAATAAGACTTAATAGAGGTACTTTAGTAATGAAATGTTCAAACATTTCAAAAAATGGCTTCATGAAATAGGTGGTTCCCAAATATCCTACTCCAATTATGGCTGAAACCAAGATTAAAATTCCAAGTCCGGGAATATTAACAGGCAATAAGCCATCAAGCCAATTGAAAACTGCTTGAATTACTAAAATGGTAAAAGCAATAGGGGCCACAAATAATAAGCCTCTGAAGAAAAAACTTGCTATTTTACTTAAAATCCTTTGTCGCATATGCTAAAATATAGTTCTATTTTTACTTACAACGAAAAAAGCCTTGATGAAGTCCATCAAGGCTTTAGATTTATTAAATTAAATATCTTATTAGATTGAGATCCCCATAAAAGACATAAAAGCAATACCCATTAATCCAGTGATTAACATAGTAATTCCAAGTCCTTTAAGTCCATCCGGTACATTCGAATATTTTAGTCTTTCACGAATAGCTGCTAGCGCTATAATAGCTAGGAACCATCCAATTCCTGAAGAGAAACCATAAACAGCTGATTCTGCTAAATTATATTCTCTTTGATCCATAAATAATGAAGACCCTAGAATTGCGCAGTTTACAGCAATTAAGGGAAGGAAAATACCTAAAGAACCGTATAATGCAGGAGAAGTTTTTTCGATAACCATTTCTACCAATTGCACCATAGATGCAATTACTGCAATATACATGATAAAGCTTAAGAAGCTTAAATCAACAGTAGCTAAGTCTTTACTTAACCATGTTAAAGCCCCTTCTTTCAAAATAAATTCTCCTAATAACCAGTTGGTTGGAACTGTGATTGTCAAAACGAAAACAACAGCTAAACCTAAACCGAAAGCAGTGCTTACCTTTTTAGAAACCGCCAAAAAAGAACACATACCTAAGAAATAGGCGAAAACCATGTTCTCTATAAAAATTGATTTTATTCCTAAGTTAATTAAATCCATTGTCTAAATATTTTAGCGATTAATTTTCTACGTATCCTGTTTTATTTCTTTGAACCCAGATGATAAGCCCTAATATAAAGAAGGCGCCAACCGGAGTTACCATTATACCATTAGCTTGGTAGTCAAAGCCAACCCATCCATCTGCTGAGAATCCAATAGCTTCAAATACTTCGAAGCCAAATATTGCACCTGAACCAAAAAGCTCTCTAAAAAAGGCTACCGCTAATATAATCCATGCATATCCTAGTCCACTACCCAAACCATCAAGAATTGAATCATATGGCTTATTAGCTAAGGCAAATGCTTCCAAACGTCCCATGATTATACAGTTGGTGATAATCAAACCAACGAATACACTTAATTCTTTGTACATATCATAAGCAAATGCTTGCAATACCTCATTTACTAAGGTTACCAATGTTGCAATAACAGCCAATTGAACAATAATCCTAACACGATTAGGGATCAATTTTCTTATTAATGAAATCGTTAAGTTTGAAAAAACTATTACAAAGATAACAGCAATTGACATTACCATTGTAGGCTTCATTTGTGTAGTTACTGCAAGAGCAGAACAAATACCTAAAACCTGAATGGTAATTGGGTTGTCGTCATTTAATGGGTCAGTAACTATTTTCTTCCTTCTTTTGGAAAAAAGAGCTTCTGAATCTTTTTTAACCGGTTTATCTACAGTTTCTGTACTCATATCTTTAATTTCTTTAAATTATAAAGTGGCAGTAGCACCTTTTTTGTTAAAATATGATTGGTAATGTTTGAAGTAATTTTCCAACATATCATTTAAACCATTACCAGTAATTGTGGCACCAGACATTCCATCAACATGATGCTCATCCAATTTACTTTCTGGATTACTTTCGCCTTTCAACATTTTAACTGATACTAATTCTCCTTGATCATTATATAATTTTTTACCTTCAAATCTTGCCTGAACTTGATCTTCGGTAATTCTAGCACCTAAACCTGGGGTTTCACCTGCATGAGCAAATACAGCTCCTTTTATGGTCTTACCTTCAGTATCTAGGGCAATATAGCCCCAAATATTATCCCATAATCCACTACCGTAAACAGGAAGGATATAAGACTCTATTTCTTCTCCACCGTCTTTACCATAATACTTGAACACAGGATAAAGTCTTTCCTCTGGTGCTTTTTTGTATTGTTTTTCGACACTTACATCTTCAGCTACAATCTTTTCACCTTTTTCATTTTCTGCTACAATATTGCCTTCATAATCTGTTACTTCAGATTTTATGGCTTTACCATATGTTTCAATAACATCCATTTCAGCTGTGACTTCCATAACAGCTCCTAAGATTTGCTTCTTAGTATCTAACTCTATTGACTTTTGCTGAATAGGTCCTAAACCTTCAGAAGTAGCTGCCAATAATCCGCCCAATACAACTGTTAGTATGACGGAAAATAATATTACGTAATAATTAGACTGTCGCACGTTTTAACCTCCTCTTTTTATTAGATTCAACAACATAATGATCGATTAATGGAGCAAACACATTCATTAAAAGAATGGCTAGCATAATTCCTTCCGGATAGGCAGGGTTTACAACTCTAATAATTACAGTTAATATACCTATCAAGAATCCATAAATCCATTTACCAGTTTCTGTATGGGCAGCTGACACAGGATCAGTTGCCATAAATACCGCTCCAAAAGCTAAACCACCTATTACTAAGTGATAATGAGCAGGCATTTCCATAAAGGCATTAACACCGATTGCATTAAATCCTAAGCCCATTAACCAAGCTCCAGCGAATACACTGAAGATAATTTTCCAGCTTCCAACTCCTGTAGCAATAAGAATTGCAGCTCCTATCAATACCATTAAAGTAGAAGTTTCACCTATTGAGCCAGGAATTGCACCTATAAACATATTTTTAAATGAATACATTCCTTCAGCCCAGAAGCTAGAGAATGATTCTAAAACAGTTCCAGTTCCATTTAATGCAGTATCATATGCAACTGCCAATGCAGTAGCTCCAGAATATCCATCAACAGCAGTAGCATCTCCTAAATAAGTCCAAACCTCACCTGAAATATCAGTAGGATAAGCAAAATATAAAAATGCTCTAGCAGTTAAGGCAACATTGAGAACGTTCATTCCTGTTCCACCAAAAACTTCTTTTGCAATGATTACAGCAAAAATTGTAGCTAAAGCTACTTGCCATAAAGGAATGCTTGGTGGCATAATTAATGCAATTAACATACCTGTAACCAAATAGCCTTCATTAACAGGGTGATTACGGATAACGCAAACTGCAAATTCAGTACCTAGTCCTACAGCATAGGAAACAATTATAATTGGAATAGCTTGAATAGCGCCTATCCCAATTTTTTGGATAAAAGTTGCTGTTTCACCTATAGCAAGAAAATGTTGGTGACCAATATTCCAGATTCCAAATAATAAACAAGGAATCATGGCTATAACCACTGTAATCATGGTTCTCTTTAGGTCGTTAGCATCCCTAACTTGAACTCCTTTTTTACCAGTTACCAATTTTGGTCTGAAAAGAATCGTTCGGTGACCTTCGTACAATGTATGGTACTTCTCGTATTTCCCCCCTTTCTCAAAAAGAGGTTCAATTTTATCGAAGAATTTTTGTATCGGATTCATATTATATAGTATGATTATATTTATTGATATTAATCACTGGGATTAATTATCTTTTATCCATTTATCATTAAATTTATTCCCTTTCGTAAAATGGCTTGCAACTCATGCTTAGAAACATCAATAAACTCGCACAAGGCAACATCTTCTTCAATTAATTCGAAGATCCCTAAGGCTTCCATTTCATCAAAATCCTCTGCCATAATAGCTTTGAACAAATAATTAGGTAAAATATCCATAGGAAGAACTTTCTCAAACTCTCCAGTCATTACGAAAGCTCTTTCTTCTCCGTTTGTATTAGTATTTAATACATATTCTTTCTTTTTGTTTAAGAAAGATAATAAACCAATAGCTCTGTGGATACTTAATTTTGAAGTTGTAGGCTTAATCCATCCTAATAATTCTTCAAAATCGCCCTCTGGAACAACTGTTATTTGCTCATCATAATATCCTAAATACCCATCGGCATCAATTCGTTCCCCTGTAAGTGGATTTCCAGAAATATACCTCACATGATCACCAGAAATATTATCCTTAATAATATTCTTGATTGAGGCACCCACAGAAGTTTGATAATATTGTGGCTCTTTTACTTCTGAACCAGTTAAAGCTACCTTTTTAGAAGCATCATACTTTCCAGTTAAGAAAAGCTTACCAATCTGAATAACTCCGTATGGCTTTACAGTCCAAGCAATGTCACCTTTATTGATAGGGTCAATATGATGAATCTGAACTCCAACATTACCTGAAGGATGTTTACCTGAAAATTTATTGATTTGAACACCTTCGGCTTGGCTAAACATTTTCAACATTTCTTTATCTTCAGAAATATTGATATGCACTTTACCTTCAGTAAATTTCTTTATCACCTCTAAACCAACTGTAAAAGCTTCCTCTTCATCTCTATAAATGAAATTATAATCTGGAGCTAATGGGTGTGTATCAAAAGCAGAAATGAAGATTGCTTTAGGAGAATCTTCAGGATTAGCTACAATACCATACGGTCTTTGAATGATATTTGGCCAAACTCCGCTTTTCAGCATAGTTTCTTTAGCTTTTTGGGCATCTAATGATTTGATATCAGATTTGGAATACTTCCCAAAATCCTCAAATTCATTTTCCTTATCTGCTAAAATCCTTAATTCTAATAACTTTCGCTTTTCACCTCTTTTTATTTCAACTACTTCTCCACTTACAGGAGAGCAGTATAAAACATCTGGAGCCATCTTATCATAGATGAGCGGTGTTCCTGCTTTAACAGAATCACCTTCTTCAACTAACAACTTTGGCCTTGTAATAGCCGGGAAATCAGTTGGTTTTATTGCGAATGTTTCCGGTTTAGGTGCATTTGATATTTTATTTTCAGCTTTACCAGCTAAGTTGATATCAAAACCTTTTTTAAGTTTAATGGTATGAGACATGTCTTTATTTAACAATGAACCCTTATTTGAAATTGAGGCAAAATTAAGAATAATTTTGCTAAAAAAAATCTTTTAATATAATAATGCTGCACTTAATTAAATCATAATCAAATATTTTAATTAACAGCTCAATAAGCTTTCCTGTTCGATGTTTTCTACAAATTTTTTAATATTCTCCATTAACCACATAGGAGTTGAGGTTGCACCACAAATTCCTACGCTTTCTTTCCCTTCAAACCAGCTTGAATCTACTTCCTCTTCATTTTCTATAAAGTAGCTATTAGGATTTTGAGCCTTACACACTTGATATAAAGCTTTTCCGTTGGAGCTTTTCTTACCGCTCACAAAAAGGACAACATCATGGAGTTTTGAAAATTCTTTTAATTTTGGCTCTCTGTTAGAAACTTGACGGCAAATACTATCATTTGCATTCAGCGTTGCCACTTTTTCATCTTTTAAATCCGATTGGGCCTGTTTTAATCTGTTTTCAATTTTTTCTTTAATATCGTAAAAGCCTGAGGTACTTTTTGTTGTTTGACTAAATAAAGTCACTGGCCTATTAAAATCTATTTTCTCTAGATCAGATTCATCCATGACAATTATAGCATTTCCGTTAGTTTGTCCGTCTAAACCTGTAACCTCTGCATGGCCTTTTTTACCATAAATAACGATCTGCCCTTTATCGGTACACATTTTATCGTGCGCATTTTTCACTCTGTTTTGTAATTTCAAAACAACGGGACAACTGGCATCTATGAGTTCAATATTGTTTTCCATTGCAATTCGGTAAGTTTCAGGAGGCTCACCATGGGCTCTTATAAGAACTTTACAGTCTTGAAGATTCTTTAAATCATCATGATTTATTACCCTTAAGCCCTTATTATAAAGTCTTTTTACTTCCATATCATTATGGACTATATCGCCCAAGCAATATAATTTCCCAGACTCTTCCATTGCATCTTCTGCCATCCTTATAGCATATTCAACACCGAAGCAATAACCAGAATCCTGGTCTATGGTCACATTAAGTTTAGCTGTCATGTTTAATCATTTTTTCAGTTGCCAATTGAAGAACATATTCTACTTGTTCAGGCAAAGTCAATTCACTGGTATCCAAAATATGAGCATCTTCAGGAATTATCAATGGATTTTCCTTTCTCTCTGAATCCATTTTATCACGAGCCAATAAATTCTCTTCAATTTCAGGTATAGGAATCAATTGACCTTTTTCCAATAATTCTTTTTGTCTTCTCTCGGCTCTAACGGCCAAATCCGCTTTCATGAAAATTTTTAATTCTGCGTCAGGAAAAACGTTTGAACCAATATCTCTTCCATCCATTACCACACCTTTTTTCTTTCCTAATTTACGTTGTTGGCTTACCATATTTTTTCTTACATCTGATATGGTGCTAACTTCACTCACCTTATTTGAAATGTACATTTTTCGAATTTCTTCTTCAACATTCAAGCCATTCAAATAAGTTTCGCTGGAAGCCTTTCTTTCATTAAAAACAAAAGAAATATTGATGTTTTCTATTGCTTTGGAAACTTCTTTTGGGTTATCTAAAGTAATATAATTTTGAAGAAAATATAAAGTTACTGCACGATACATAGCGCCTGAGTCAATATAACTATAACCGAGCTGGCTTGCTACTTCTTTTGCAGTACTACTTTTCCCGCAAGCAGAAAATCCATCTATAGCAATAACTATTTTTCTCATTTTAACAATCTTTAACTGGACACGGTAAGGGTTTTTTCTTTGGCATCGATTTACGACCACCATTATTTGCACATGAGGATAATAATAATCCCATAGTTAAAATTAATATAAAATTTAATTTTAGTGCATTTCTTAACATCAATACCTCCTCTTCTATTTTTCCTTGCAAATATACAGGATACACAAGGAAAATCATGGATAATTTAATGAAATACTGAATTAACATTTATTTGATGTTCTTTCATATTATGAATTAGTAACAACAATTACCGGAATGACGTGTTAACTAAGTAACTAATCATAAAAATACTATGAAGAAAGATTCAATTGAGTATAACGGACTTATAGGTGGAATTACGGTTTTTATTGGTTTAGTCGCTTATTTTTTAATCATGAATGCCGTAGGATTAGGGCATAATTTGGAGCTTCGGGCACTCAATGTTGTTATAATGGGAGCTGGAGTTTTTTATTCTATCAAATCGATTAAAGAGAAAAATGAGGAATTCGATTACTTCAAAGGTATAGGAACCGGAATGTTTACCGCAGTGAGTTCTTCCTTTGCATTTGCTATATTTATTTTCATTTACTTATTATCAAATCCTGAATTTTTGCAGGAAATAAAAGATATTGAGCCTTTTGGAAATTACCTTAATGCATTTTTAATTTCCTTCATTATAATCATGGAAGGTTCTGGTTCAGGATTTTTCCTGAGTTTCGGTATAATGCAATGGTATAAGAAAAGAACTCCAGATCAATTTTTAAAAGAACAAAAAGCAAAGAAAGAAACTAAATGATTAAACAGTCTATACGGATTAGTTCAGGCGTTGAAGCAAATTATTTTTCTTAAATTAATAAAACAACTCCTTTAATATTTATTAACTTTAGTCTGTAAAATTTAATAAGGATTAAGTTTATAGATATGGAACAAAAAAGAGGAAAAGCGGAGGAATTCTTTAGCAGAGCAGGAAAGAAAATTGATGATTTATTTTCAGAAATCAGTAAGAGCAATATTTCCGAAAAACTGGAACTAAAAGAAAGATTAAATGAATTAAAGCGTAATAAAGAATCCTTAGAAAAAGACTTCAATCACTTTACTGAAGATAATAAAGAAGTTTTTAAAGATATTGCTGATAGTTTTGAAGAATCCTTTGAGGATATTAAAAACATCTTCCGGAAAAAGAAAAATCAGAATGGATAACCAATACCTATATTAAGAGCAGGGCCGTAATTTTGCCTTGTTCCTAAATTCCATTCATTAATTGTCCAGCGTTCTCCAGGGTCTCTGGCTGGATCATATAATTTGAAGGCAAAGTCAAATCGAAGGATTAAAAATGAAAAATCTACCCTTAATCCAAGACCTGTTCCTATGGCAATCTCATTATAAAACCTATTTAATTGAAAATCACTTCCCGGATTTTCATTTTCTGAAAAGGACCAAACATTACCAGCATCAATAAAAAGTGCTCCGTCTAAGAAATTAATTAAATTTCGCCTAATTTCTATGCTTGTTTCAAGTATGATTTCTCCCGGCTGTTCAAAACTGTAAATGAAATTTCCTTCATCGTCTTTTGCTACATAACTTCCCGGTCCTAATCTTCTAGGTGCCCAAGCTCTTATACTATTGCTCCCTCCTGCAAAGTAATACTTTTCATAAGGCAAAATCCCCTCCGAAAAATCACCGTAAGGCTTAGCAACTCCAACATTAAATCGGTAAGCAAAGGTGCTTTCCTTTCCATAAGGAATATAAGTTCTATAATCAATTGAAGCTTTCAAAAATTGAAAATAGGCCAAAGAGGATTGCTCAATATTTTCTTGCAGCCCATTAATATTCAATAAATTACCTCCTGTCTCTATAAAAATTTTAATGAAACTTGCCTGACTTCTGCTTTGTCCATAATTATTGAAATTCTTAGATATATTGAATGAACTACTAGAAACAAATGAAGGTTGAAAAGATCTTCTAAGCTGATTTCCAAATCGGGTTTGCTGTTTTAATGCAGCATTAAAAGCAGAATCTAATTCTGATTCAATTAAATTCACATCACTGACCGTAAGATCAAAAATCCACCGTTTTTTATTCTGCCAGGAATAACCATAAGAACCATTCAAACTGCTCCTAACATATTCCGGTCTTTCAGTATAATTAAATCCTAATCTGGAATTTGTTTTAGGGTTTAATAAAGCAAAACGGGATTTCAGTTGAGTTCCTAGAGGAAATAAAAAGTGTGGGAAAGTTAAGGATAGATTAGCTCTTGCTTCTGTTGCAGTAGTAATTTGGGTTTGATCAGATAAATTTGCTACTCCTTCAAAACCTAATCGACCAGAGAGTTCCATTATTTCTACTCCGCCAAAGGGATTTCTATTTTTTAAAGAGACATTATAAAAAGGACCCGGCAAACCGAAAGTAACGTTCACATTGACACCCACTTCATTACTCAATTGATATTTTTCTAAAGGACTGGTAAATATATTAGCCACAAAATCCCCTCCAGCTGTATCGTATTTTATATTTACAAATCGGAACATATCTAGGTTTGCCAATTGCCGCTGAGTATTCAATGTCTTTTCCAAACTGTAATATTCACCAGGTCTTAGAAATACTCTTTGATCTAAAATTTTCTTTCTATAGGAATAATCGTAGTAGGAATAATTTATGGAATTGAATTTTTCTTCCGTCCTTTTTACACCTCCAAGTTGAGTGTTAACATCAGTTGTAAAATTTACCCTATCCAGTTTAAAGCGCTTATGGCTTTTATCATTTTGAGGTTTATTGATCAGGACTTCAATTGCTAATGCGGTAGTGTCGGAGTCACGAAAAACATTGAACTCTACGAATTGTCTTGAGAAAGTGTAATAGCCATTATCTTTCATGATGTTTTCTATCCTCTCTCTTTCTTCGGTCAATTTACTCTGATCATAATTATCTCCTCTTTTAATCAAACTGTTTCTTCTGGCACCAATAAGGACACTCATCATTACTTTATCATCTCCAGCATCATAAAATACAGTATCAATTTTATAGGATTTATTCTCTTTTACTTCATAAGTTACAATGACACTTCTGTTCTTAACACCTCTATATTTCAAATTATAATCTACTTCAGCATCAAAAAAGCCTTTTGATTCCAAGAAAAGCTGTATTTGATCTTTGGTCCTTTCAGTTGAAGTAGAATCGTAAATTGTTAAAGGTTCTCCCCATCGCATTAAGAGATTCCCTTCCTCTAATTTAGTGGAAAGCTTCTCATTTTTCTTATTTAGCTTTCGCTCCAAACGTGTTACTCGATTGAATTTTTCTTGCTCTCTGGCAATATTGATCTTTTTAGATAACTTCTCCCTTACTTCTTCTCTTTCTTGCTCAACTTCATCTTTATCATAATAATCATTACCAATCTCATAAAAAGCTACATATGGAGAAATTGGCAAAAGAATAATTCTTCTATTTGCTTTTTGTGTAAAAAGATCATCTAATCTATCAGAAGAGATTTTTTCATTACCTTTAATCTTCTGTTTGTATAGAAGTTTTTCATCATTTTCCAGATATCTTGTGCCGACACAAGAAGATAGGAATATGATGATAACCAGCAGAAAGGATTTTATTAATTTTATACTCAATTTTAGTGCTCTCGAATAAATGCTTACTAAGAATAATACAAAGTTCATCAAATCTCTTCAATTAAAGAAATTCCGACAAAAAGAAGGTCTATTTATAGTTGAAGGAGCCAAAAATACCCTTGAATTATTAAATTCTTCCTATAAATTGAAATATTTAATTGTTAGCGAAGATTTTTTAGACAGACATCAAAAGGAAATTAATAGTTCTGAAATTGAGCCAATTATTGTAAAAGAAAAAGAATTAAGTGCTTTAGGCGCTTTTCAAAGCAACACGGATGCACTGGCTGTGGTGTATGAGAAAACACCACCAAAGTATGATTCAAACGGTTTTGATTTAGTGCTGGATGACATAAGAGACCCAGGAAATTTGGGCACTATTATCAGGTTAGCAGATTGGTATGGTATCAAAAACATCATTTGCTCCGAAACTACTGCGGAATTTTACAACCCTAAAGTCATCAGTGCTTCAATGGGCTCTATTTTCAGAACAAATTTGTATCGAAGAGATTTGAAAGAATTCTTAGCAGAAAATAAGCACAGAAAGATTTACGGTGCTTTGCTAGAAGGTGAAAATGTACATCAAGTTAAATTCGAAGCTAATGGACTTTTAGTGATAGGAAATGAATCGAATGGGATTCATTCGGAGCTTATTTCATTGATCACCGAAAGAGTAACTATTCCTAAAATTGGGCAAGCTGAATCCTTAAATGCCGCAATGGCTACGGCTATTATTTGTGATAATGTTTTTAGGAGTTATTAATTTTCAAGCACAAAAAAACCTGTTTGCCCGAAGCAAACAGGTTCAAATTCTTTCTAAAAATTATTATTGAACTGTAGCTTCAATAGTGGCTTCCATAGTAAAAGTAATAGTATAATCCATTGGAGCATCTGCATCTCCGTTGAGAGTAATATTCATTAAAGAACCATCATCAAGTACATATACTTCAACTACCTCTTTCAGCTGACGAATATACTCTGGGTCAAGAGAATTTAATTGTTCTTCAAATGTTGAACCGCTAAGAACCCCAGCTCCAGTTGACACCCTAGTATCCCCAGCATCGAACATAAGCTGTAAATTAGTAGGAATACCACTGCCTCCTGCTAAATTATCAACTACTGCAAAGTTAAAAGACTCAACTGTGAAATCCTTCATCTGCTCACGTCTTTCGTCAATCTCATCAGATGCTACATCAACTTGTTCTACAATTTCAAAAGCACCTGTTTCTGTACTTGATATTCGAAACGTTTTCGTTACGTCAGTTGGAACGTCAATGGTGACTTCTTCTGATAAATCTTCACAAGAAATAGCAGTCAAACTAAATAATGCAATAAGCGAGACTGAATAAATCAATAAATTCTTAAATGTGTTCATATTTTTTTCTTCTTTAAAGTAATATTCAAAAATACTTTTAATTATTATGTAATTATCGTTTAAACCATTAATTCTTCAATTTTTTCGATGAACTGTCCTAAACAGAAGTTATTCAGCAAATATATTCCTTATGAATTAAAAAAATACAAAAGAAATTAGAATGCTACCTTTTGAGTACGAGATTATTGAATAATCATAATTCTATCATTCATTTAAAAAGGTAAAAATGTAAGAAAAGAAGGTGTCAAATTAATTACTTTTTTTAAGTTAAGTCTTAATTTTATAGCATTAGCTAACTTTAATTATTGAACTAAGGTTAATAGTGTAGAAATGAAAAGGAAATGAATAACTCTTTAGGTAAATATTTAATAATAATTGGCGTATTCATCATTTTAGCTGGGATTATTATCTATTTTTTCCACGATAAACTTCAATGGATAGGAAAACTTCCCGGAGATATTAGAGTAGAGAAAGAAAATTTTAGATTTTACTTTCCTTTTACTACTATGTTATTGGCTAGCTTAATTGTTTCCCTTTTAATAAGGCTATTCAAAAATATATTCTAAAATATTTAAAGCTTAAATTTTCTTGTAAATGAGAAAGTAGGGAATGCTATCATTCTAGTGCCTTCATTGAAACCATAAGTTTCCCATTCGGAGGAATTATAAGGAGCTGGGATATCTGAGTTTACTATCAGCATGTGAGTTAGTCCCAATTGCCAACTTACTAATTCATTGTTTTTTCTAACAAAGCGAATACCTGTTAGCCCATACCATACATTTCTATTTACCTCGTATTCTGCTTCTTGATATACAAATGTTCCATCTGGTAATGCTGTGTTTCTATAAGCATATTCAGTTGATTGAAAATTGAATAAATAGTTTTCCGTTAAGAAATAAAAATTTTCTGCTGCTCTAACTATTCCTGAAATATTTCCAACAGCTGAAGATGTTTGTTCAGTATTATCTCCAGGATTAAAATATAAATGTCCACCACCAATCGAAAAATTGTTATGGCTATCTCCATAGGTGTATGTACCAAACGCCAAATTACCAAAAAAATCAGTTCCGTAAGTTCCTAACATCAACATATTACCGAAAGCCAAATGAGAATTTTCTTGAAGTGGTATACTGTATTTTGCAGTAAAATAAACCGGCAATCCAATTATAGTAGTACCCATTCCAATTGTAAATCGGTCTGAAATTCCATATTGAAAATCATGCAACAAAAAATATAATGAATTATAATAAAGCTCCCTTTCTTTTAAGGGTAATGCAGAGGGTGCAAAGAAATAACGTGAGTCATGCTCAGCAACATCTGAATCAGCAGTTATATTTTGCTCATTATCTGCTTGGGTAGATTCTGATTTGCTTGATTCTGTCTTAGAATTATTAGGATTATTAATTATATCCCAAAAATTATAAAAAATGATAACCGCTTTTTCTTCATTTGAAATTGATTCAAGATTTGAACCAGCAAAAACAGACCCTAATTCTTTGTTATTACAGTCCTCAATTTTAAGCTCATACCCTCTTTCTGTCTTTGAAATTGTAGAGAAATAGTAATCACATTTTTCTCTGAAATCGACAGAATTTGTCAAAAATAGATTCTTCTCTAAGAATTTTTTCTGGAGTAAGGTTTCTACCTCAGCATTGAGAACAGAAGTTCTATCGTCAATTACAATTTTATCTTGTGCTTTGGCTTGAAAAACCACAATGGACAAAAAAATTATACCGATTACTGGAAAGATTGATTTCATAAGATTGTTGATAGTCCGCTATGAAATTAAAGTTTTAGGATTAATAATCAAACAATTGTATAACATTTATTTTCCAAAATAAACTTTATAATTTCATATTTTTCAATCTTAAACTATTGAGCACCACTGAAACTGAACTAAATGCCATCGCAGCTCCTGCAATCATAGGATTTAGTAAAAATCCCGTAAATGGATAAAGCAAGCCCGCTGCCAAAGGAATTCCGATTATATTATAGATAAATGCCCAGAATAGATTTTGCTTGATTCCTCTGATAGTCAATTGAGATAAATGAAATGCTTTCGGAAGGTTCTGCAAATCGGAACCTATCAAAGTCATTTTGGCTACATCAATCGCAATATCAGAACCTTTTCCCATGGCTATGCTAACATCTGCTTGAGCCAAGGCTTCAGAATCATTAATCCCATCGCCTACCATAGCCACGACTTTACCTTTGGATTGCAATTCCCTTACGAAATTAGATTTATCAGCTGGCATTAAATGTGCTTTCACATGTTGAATTCCAACAGCATCCGCTACCGCTCTCGCTGTTTTCTCGGCATCTCCTGTCAGCATATATACTTCCATTCCCCTATCACGCAATTGTTGAATGCTTAATTTTGCGTTCTCTTTAATTTTATCGGCTATTCCAATTAAGGCTAAAATTTGATTTTCATCTGCAAAATATATCACCGTCTGACCTTGGGATTCCCATTGGTCTGCCAATATTAAAATCTCATCATTAGCTTCAATATTTTGCTCGCTCATGAGCGCATGATTCCCAACAAAATAACTGAGCTCTCCGGATTTAGCTTTTACTCCCCTACCGGATATACTTTCAAAAGCATCCATCTTTACTACTAGTAAATCAATTGATTTTAATTGATTTAGAACCGCTTCAGCCAAAGGATGCTCACTTTTTCCTTCAATTTGATATAAAATTGATTTGAGTTGCTCATTTTCAGAAAACCATTTCTGATTCACCACCGATGGCATTCCTTCTGTGATGGTTCCTGTTTTATCTAAAATAATGGCATCTGCCTGATAAGCTTTTTCCAAACTCTCCGCATCCCGAATGAGCATATTGTTTTCTGCTCCTTTTCCTACTCCCACCATAATAGCCGTTGGAGTTGCCAAGCCAAGTGCACAAGGACAAGCGATCACTAATACTGTGATGGCAGACAACATTCCTTGAGTTAAGGCATTATCTCCACCAAAAATTTGCCAGAGAATGAAAGTTAAAATAGCGATCCCGATTACTACCGGCACAAAGATTCCTGCAATTTTATCCACCAATTTTTGAACTGGGGCTTTACTTCCCTGCGCCTCTTTTACTCGCTCAATAATGGAAGCTAATAATGTATCACCCCCAACTTTCTCAGCTTTGAAAGTAAAACTTCCTTTTTGATTAATGGTGCCTGCAAAAACTTTTGCTCCATGAATCTTTTGAACTGGAACGGGTTCTCCAGTTATCATACTTTCATTTACATAAGAATCACCACTAAGCACTTTTCCATCCACAGGGATTTTATCGCCTGGCTTTACTAAAATTTCAAAACCTTCTTTTACAGCATTGATTGGGATTTCTTCTTCTTTGCCATCTACTAAAACGATCAAAGTTTTAGGTTGCAAACCAATAAGTTTTTTTAAGGCAGAGGAAGTATTGGTTTTGGCTTTCTCCTCCAGATATTTCCCTAAAGAAATGAAAGTGATAATGACTACTGCTGCTTCATAATAAACATGGGCTTCCAGGCCTCTTTGCAGCCAAAATTCAGGATAAAAGGTATTAAAAACACTTAGGATGAATGCAATACCCGTGCTTAGAGCCACCAAAATATCCATATTGGCTTTTCCGTGTTTAGCCTGCTTCCAAGCCCCTGTAAAAAAATGCCCACCAAAATAGAATAAAACTATGGCGGATAAAGGCAGTGAGATATAATGACCTATTTCCCAATTCATAAAAAACATTCCGAGAATGAAAACGGGAATAGATAGAATAGCAGAACCCAATAAGCTTTTTTTAATTTTTAGAAACTGCTTCATTTGCTCCTCTTCCTGCCTTTCTGCTACATTATCTTCTTCCATGATAGCATCATAGCCAACACCCTGCAAAGCAGTTTTTAAATCTTCAAGTGAAACTTCATCAGGATTAAAAGTAGCCCAGGCGGTATGTGTTGCAAAATTCACATCCGCATCTGTAACTCCTTTAGTACTTTTTAAAGTAGAGCCCACACTAGTGGCACAAGCGGCACAGCTCATTCCGGTAACTGGAAATGTTTTTTTGATTGTTTGGGATTCAACTTTTTCAGCCATATATCTTTTTCCTTACGGAAACATTAAAATCTTCGAATAATATATAAACAAATTTTCATATATTACGATATGAAAGTGATGGAAGTTCAAAAGAGCGATAAAAAATTAGCAGCTATGGCAAAAGTGCTGAAAGCTGTGGCCAATCATAACAGATTAAGAATTGTAAAGTTCTTGCTAGATTATGGTGAAATGACTGTGAATGAAATCTGTGAAAAGTTAGAAAACTGCGAACAATCCCTTTTATCGCATCATTTGGCAGCTTTAAAAGAAGCTGGGGTTTTAAGCTCACGAAGAGATGGAAGGAAAATCTATTATTCCTCTGCTAAAAAAGAAATAAAGAATTTGTTAAATTGTATTGAAAACTGTTGTGAATAAATGAACGAAAAAATAAAAGAAGTATTAGAAAGGACACCTTTTGAACCTGAACTGAAAGAAGAAATCTTAAAATCAGGCCGCTTGAAAAAAGCTAAAGCAGGGCAAACCGTCATTACTCCTGATGACGAAGCTCAGGAAATGCCATTAGTGATGTCAGGTTTATTAAGGGTGATGCGGAATGATGATAATGGAAATGAGGTATTTCTTTATTATTTGGAAGGCGGAGAAACTTGTGCCATGTCCATAACTTGTTGTTTGGAAGGGAAAAGAAGTTCATTTCATGTGGTAGCCGAAGAAGATTCAGAACTTTGGATGATGCCGGTTTCGAATCTGGATAATTGGATTACAAAATACCCAAGCTTCAGAAGATTTGTTTTCAATTCTTACCAAACCAGATTTGATGAATTATTGCATACCATCGACAGCATGGTATTTATGAATTTGGACGAACGACTTTATAATTACCTTTTAGATAAGAAAATTGCCAGTGGTTCATTTGAAATTAAGAAAACACATCAGCAAATTGCGAATGAATTGAATACTTCACGAGTTGTAATTTCAAGGCTTCTTAAGAAATTGGAAAAGGAAGATAAAATAGAGCAAAGGAGAAATTATATAGAAATTCTTTAAAAAAGACTTTATAAATTCAATTAAACGGTATTTTAAATCAATCAGTAACTGATGTTACAATCTACTTTTTATCACTGCCGTATATTTGTGAGAAGTTTAAAAAAAGAAAATTATTTAGAGTTATGAACATAGAACAAATTTATACAGGATGTTTAGCGCAAGGCGCTTATTATATTGAGAGCAACGGAGAAGCTGCAATCATAGATCCTTTAAGAGAATCTGCTCCTTATATTGAAAAAGCAGAAAAAGATGGAGCTAAAATCAAATATATATTTGAGACTCACTTTCATGCTGATTTCGTTTCGGGTCATGTTGATTTAGCAGAAAAAACTGGTGCTACTATCGTTTATGGTCCAGGAGCCAAAACCGATTTTAAAATGCACGAAGCTAAAGATGGAGAGATCTTCGAAATTGGAGATATAAAAATCAAAGTTTTACATACTCCAGGTCATACTTTGGAAAGCTCTACTTTCTTATTGATTGATAAAGAAGGAAATGAAAAAGCTATCTTCAGTGGTGATACTTTATTTATTGGAGATGTAGGAAGACCAGATTTAGCTCAAAAAGCCGGAAAAATCACGCAGGAAGATTTGGCTGGAATGCTTTTCGATAGCTTGAGAAACAAAATCATGACTTTGCCAGATGATGTAGTGGTTTACCCAGCTCACGGTGCGGGTTCTGCTTGTGGTAAAAATATGAGCAAAGAAACTACTGACCTTTTGGGTAATCAAAAGAAAAATAATTACGCGCTTAGAGCGGATATGACAAAAGAGGAGTTTATTGCAGAAGTAACAGACGGTTTATTACCTCCACCACAATATTTTGCTCAGAACGTGGCCATGAACAAATCTGCTGAGACTTCAGGTTTAGACAAAATCTTAGAAAAAGGTAATGTAGCCTTAGATGTGGAGACATTTGAAGCAATGGCTAACCATGAAGGTGCTTTAGTTTTAGATACGCGTCATCAAGAGGAATTTGCTAAAGAACATATTCCAAATTCTATCTTCATTGGAATTGACGGAAGTTTTGCCCCTTGGGTAGGTGCACTAATTCCTGACTTACAGCAACCGATTGTATTTATTACAGAAGAAGGTCGTGAGGAAGAAATTGTGACTCGCTTGTCGCGAGTTGGATATGATAATACTTTAGGGTATTTGAAAGGAGGAATCAAAGCATGGAAAGAAGCGGGAAAAGAAACTGATAGCGTAAAATCTATTCAAGCAACAGAATTTGCTTCTGCTATAAAATCTGGTGATTTAACTGTATTGGACGTAAGAAAACCATCAGAATTCCAATCAGAACATGTTGAAGATGCTCAAAACTTCCCATTAGATTATATTAATGATAATTTTGATGAGTTGGACAAAAACCAAACTTATCATGTGCATTGTGCTGGTGGATACCGTTCAATGATAGCTGCTTCTATCTTGAAATCAAGAGGAATTCACAAATTAGTTGATATAGCAGGTGGTTTTAAAGCTATAAGCGAAACAGACATTCCTAAAACGGAATATGTTTGTCCTTCAACATTAAAATAAATAGTAATAAGTTTAAACATTCAGAGGCTCCCTTAAAATTTAAGCGAGCCTCTTTTTTAACGCTTTTATATGAAATTATATTCATATTTAATAATACTGTTTTTTCTCCCATTTTTAACAATGGCTCAAATTGATGACCAGCAATTTGAATCTATAGACTCTGTAAAACATGGTTCATTTAACCCAAACGAAGCAAATAGCTTTAATGAATGGTTTAAAAAAGGACATGTCAGCGGGTTGTTCCGTTCTAACTATATTCAAACCTATAGACCGGAATCACAGAATTTTAGTGGAGCCATGGGCCTGGGTGGAAGAATATATTATCATAGCGCTTATTGGCATGGTTTCCAAATGGGAGTTGGTGGGATTTATACTTACAATATAGTATCATCCGATTTAAGCAATAGAACTGACAACCCCTACACACCTAGATGGGAGAGACAATTATTTGATTTAGAAGATCCAAATAACAAACATGACTTAGATCGATTGGAAGAACTTTTTATTAAATACCGATATAAAGATTCTTATATCAAAATGGGAAAAATGCTTTTGAATACCGCTTTGGTAAATCCACAAGATTCCAGAATGAAGCCTTCAGCGTTTCAGGGGATTTGGTTGGACTGGAATGAAGGACATAGATTCGAAATTAATGGTGGTTTTTTTAACAAGGTTTCTCCACGATCGACCACCGAATGGGTTAGCATTAGCGAAAGTATAGGGCTCTATGATCATTTTTTAGACTCAGCATTAGACCACCAAAAAATAAATACTAGAGGTCTAGGAATTTTAGGTGGACATTATTTGCCAAATGACAATATTAGTTTTCATTCATGGCAATATTACATTGATAGGGTAAGTTTTGTATCATTTAACCAATTAGAATATAGGAATAACAAAATAAAGCTAGGACTTCAATACCTTTTACAAAATTCACTAGGAAATAATGAATATATAAGTAAAACTCACGATGCTCAACTATTATCCGGGCAGATTAAATGGATAAACAGCAAATGGCAAGTATCCTATAACCAAACTTATAGCATAACTGATGATGCTCTGAAATTCCCTTCAGAATGGGGTTCAGAACCCTTTTATACTTTTATCAGTAGACACAGAATTGAGGGTTTGGAAGAAGTCAATAGTCAAGCCATAAAATTCGATACACAACCATTTGAAAATTGGGAATCGCTGAATGTAGGCATTTATGGGATACACAGTACTTTCTCTCAAAAAGAAAACTCACTAACACAATTAAACTTGGATATTCAGACTCAATTTAAAGGTGAATGGAGGAATTTGAAATTGAGAATATTAAATTCCTATTTCATTCCTAAAGGATTTTTAGAAAATTCATTTTATTATGAGCCTATTCTTCATTCCCAGATAATTTTAAATTATCAATTTTAATTTAGGCTTTTTTCAATTTCAAGAGAACGGTGGTTCCATGTCTTCCATCGCTCAAAATATCAATTTCTCCTTTAAGCTTTTTGACAAATTCAATGACAATGGAAAACCCTAAACCACTGCCCTTCTCATTATCTGTTCCAGAACTACTGATAATATGCTTGCCCTCTAAAACTTTTTGAATAGAGCTTTTACTCATACCTATACCATTATCTTTTACTTTAATTGTAATAAAATTATTATGCTTGTCAGCTTCCAATATAATCTCACCACCTTTCTGAGTAAACTTAATTGCATTAGAAATAATATTTCTGAAAATGGTTAAAAGTGCATTTTCATCTGCACGTACATAAAGGTCTTGGCCAATTGAATTACTGATTTTGATGCCTTTTTCGGCCAGTTGATAATCAAATAACTCAATAGTTCTATTAGAAATTTCTCTTACTGAAAGTTTATCAATAACGAAATTAAAGTCTCCTTTATGACTAAAAGTCCAGGAAAGTAATTGATTGGTAAGGGCAGATAAATTACGAATAGATTTCAATAAATAATCAAAATATTGTGATCTCGTAACCTCATTCTGCTCTCCCTTCAATAATTGAAGCATAGCTTCTATATTATTTATAGGACCTTTTAAATCGTGAGCTATAATTCCAAAAAGTTTATCTTTACTTTTATTGGCATTAATGAGAGTTTGTCGAACTCCATACAATTTATAAGCTAAAAAGAGGGATATAATTAAGAATATAACAATTAAAATACCAATTGCATATTGTAATTGAATTAGCTCCTTTTGGGCTGCGAGTTCCCTTTGCTTTTTTGAATTTTGTATCAATAAATCTTCATTTTCTTTGATTTTAGCTTCTACTTCATAGCGAGTTTTAATTTCTTCTAATCGATTTGTTCTTTCAGACATTAGTAAAGAATCTTTTTCTACACTAAACATCTGATGATATTTATAAGCTTTTTCAAAATCACCTCTTTTTTCATAATTTTGGGCAATTAATCTATATACTTCATGTTTATCTCTGGTCTCTGATGTAGCATCCATCATTTGAAGAGATTTCTCATAATAAAATAATCCACTATCATAAGATTGCATACGGGTATGAATCTTGCCAATAGTATAATAACTATAAATTAAGACCGATTTATAGTCATGGTCTTCTTGCAGTTTTATTGCATTATAAAGCAAAAACAAAGCTTCCCTATATTCTCCTAATTCCATTTTAGGTTCAGCTATATTGGCTAGGTTAATTGACAGTCTGAATGAATTCCCCCCCTTCTGATTAATTTCAAGAGATTTTTTATAATTATCAATTGCGCTTTGATAGTTCCCCTCAAAATAATCTACTATACCTAAATATTCATAATTACCGGCAATATTAAATGAATCATTTGATTGGATTGCCTTTTCCAACATCTCCTGATAAATGTCTCTGGCATCTCCATATTTTTGAATGCTGACATAAATACCTCCTAAAATATTGGCAGATTCAATTAAGTTGGCTGTATCAGCCAGTTGTTCAAAAATATCTATTGCTTTCAAAATCTCCTCTATCGCCTTTACGTTTTCAGTCATACGCCACAGAGAATGAGATATGCCAGAACGTGCTTTCCCCTCATAAAATTTATTTTGATATTGAATGGCTAGATTCTTTAACTTTTCATAACGAATTAAGGAATTAGGATATTCCCCTGTGATGTATAATGAATTAGAATAATTTAGGTAAAATTCCAGAATAAGACTTTCAGAATCAAATTCAATAGAATCATTCTCAATTTGAGAATAATATTGAATGGCACAAGTGTAGTTCTCAAGGTTATAACAAGAATCACCTTTTTGGATGATATCCTTATAATCTTTGACATCCGCGTCAAAAATAACAGCAATATTTAAAAGGATAATGTTGAAAAATAAAATCACAATTTCTTTTAGAAAGATCAAAACTTAAATTAAGTTAATGTAATCAATTTCAATAGACAATTGAGAAATAATTTCAAATTAAAATCCTTTAATTTTTATACAGAATAAATAGAGTTCAAATTTTGCTTAATTTCATCTCAAAAAATTGGTACCAATTATCTGCTTTGTTGATCTCACCAATTTCAAGCCATTCATTATTATCATTTACAGAAATGATATAGCGAATAAAACTAGTTGGATACCAATAAAGCTTTTTATCTATCAATTCCATTTTAGAATCACCTGACTTTCCATCTTTTAAATAAGAACGAAAATTATATTCCTGTTTTTCAAGATCATAGTTGATGATCGCCAGAGCATGATGTATAGTATCAACTTCTTGTTTACCCACTCCTTCTATAAAAATGGCTGTTCCGTCCAATGTTAAAACAACCCTTTCCGACTGCTCAAAAAAGTGCTTCTTTCTATCTTGTCGCATGATCCAACCTGAACCTTTCCACTCTCCTGCAAGAAAGGATATCTTCGCCATCTCTTCTTTCTGCTTCGTATTTTCTTTACTTTCCTGTGCCAAGATGGAATTACAGAATAAAAAGAGAATACCCAATAAGCTACTGAAATTTAAATATATATTGTTCATATTTTTATAATTTACTTTATTTTATAAACTTAATTGCCATTAAAAAAAGCCCATACGGCTTATTTATATAAAGTATATCATCGATTAATCAGTTGGTTTGATATATGACCTTAGCGCATTTAAATATGTTTCGAATGCATCAATACCTTTATCCGTTATTCTGCAATTAGTATGAGGGTAGTTATCTTTAAATGTTTTATCTACTTTTATATAACCAGCATCCTTTAATTTATTAACCTGAACACTCAAATTACCAGAAGTAGCATTAGTCTTTTCCTTAATATAATTAAAGTCTGCTTCTTCAACATTCATTAATAAGCTCATGACTGCCAATCTTAACTGTGAATGTAATAATGGGTCTAATGGCTCGAACATATTTTATACATTTAACTTCTTAGGTAACAAATGACCCGGAATAATGAAACTAAAAATTACTGACAAAGAAAGTAAGAAAAGTTGGATCTCGAAACCCAAATAAAATGCAGCAAACCCAACTAACATACTTAAATAACCTCCGATAGAAAGTGCCCGAAATTTAATGATTCCTCCAGTACTTGCAGTACCAATTCCATATAAAACCATTAATACTGGATAAACACCATCCCAACCTAAGGCAGGTGAAGCAAATAAGAATATAAACAAAGCGGCCACAAAAGATTTCCAAACAGAGGCTAGTGCCCTATCCGTAAAACTAAATACCCTAGCACTCTTTTTCTTACGGCTAAAGTACATCGCATTTACAATTCCTGCTACTGGCATGGTAAACCAAACAAGCCATGCCATTTTTACACCCAATTGATATTGTAATACATAATGCGCCATAGATGAAAAAGCTACGGCATAACCCCACATCAGATAAATAAATTTATCCTGACTAATATTATACTTTGTTGTGCTAATCATCTCCGAGATGATACTCAAACTTTCTTCTACTTTTAATTTCTCTTGTTCCATTTTCTATTATCCTTTATAAACTCCCAAAGTTTAAACTTAATTTAATACCAAAATTATTTAGCTCCTGCTGATTCAAAACGGCATCTGCGTTTAAATAAGCCAACCTATAATAAACTCCGGCTGACAAGTGCAGATAACTATTGACGGAATACCAAAATTTAAGATTAGGCTCAATAAAAAAGAAACCTTCTTCCAAATCGTCAATTGAATAACCTCCAGAACCAGCCAAAATATCCCCTCCAATTCTTACAGACTCTCTCACTTCATTAAAGTATCCAAACATCATTCCTCCATAACCTATCGAACTCAGCTCTCCATTACTGGTAGCTAATGTATTCGACCCGCCATATCCAGCTCCACCCAAGTAAAAGTTAGAATTGATTACCCAGGCTCCACCACCTCCTATCAATAATAAATTCCCGCTGTTGGTAAACTCCGATCCGGCATGTACTCCTCCGAACCCACCTTGTGCTTTTGCACTTTCAGAAATCATCACTGAAAAGCAAATCAAAACCGCAAATAAATATTGTCTCTTCATGGTTCACTAATTTGTTGACATTACAAATGTAATTTAGTTTATTTTATAAACCAAATTATAAAATAATTATTTTAAAATACTTGAAGATTCATTGTCATTCTTGCTATTGGGTACGACAGGCTATAAAGGAAACACTTCATTTTCTCAGTTTTTAACTCATCTAAATGAACGTGCTTTCAACAACATCATCATGCTGATATCAGATACAAGGCTGTTAGATGACTACTTTGCAGTCAAGGACAATAATAGGTTTAAGAAATGTCGAGGTCGGGTTTAAAAGGTCTGTGCGCCTAAACAATAGTTTTAAGCAGATTCCAGAGCATCATTTTTTTAGAAGTGTCTTGATTAAGCTCTATTAAATCATGTGCATAAATTGCATTGCCTTTATTTATTTTTAGAATTGCATACTCTGAAGACTGGACAAATTGATTATGAAAAGAAAGAAATAACTTCAAGTGTTGAATAGATTTTAATTGCTCCGGGTGATCATGAATTATTTCATATTGGCCTTCTTCTATATTAATGGCTTTCAATAATTTTTTAAGCGTATCCTGTTCTTGACTACCTAAATTTTTACCTACCAAAATCACAACCTCTTTTTGTGAATCTTTAGGTTCTGTAACTTTTGGTTGCCGTTTTATTTCATTTTGCGGCTCTTTAACTTCTTTGGTAGCTGGACTTTCGGTCTCTACCCAATATTCAACTTTATCGCTTTCTTCTTTGAAAACGTAAAGTTGATTTCCATCAAATATTTGAGCTAAGTAGTCTTGTTCTATTTCCATTACTCTTCCAATTTAAAAATAGATTTCAATTCGGTAGCTTCTTCTGGCTTCATTCTTTTTCCTAAAACTAAACGCAGCTGTCTTCTTCGTAATGCACCATCAAATAATTCTTGCTCCTCTTCGGTCTCGGGAATTAATTCAGGAACATCTATTGGTCTGCCGGACTGATCCACTGCTACAAAAGTAAAGAAAGCCGAATTGGAAGGATATTTCTTTCCTGAGGGTATGTTCTCACCTTTAACCACAATATGCACTTCAACAGAAGAGCTAAATGCCCTGGTGACCTTAGCTTCCAAGGTGACAACATCACCTAATGCAATGGGGTGCTGAAAGGAAATATTATCAACAGAAGCTGTAACCACTATCCTATTACAGTGTTTTTGTGCAGCTATGGCAGAAACAATATCCATCCAGTGCATCAAACGACCTCCCATTAGATTATTCAAAGGATTGGTATCATTGGGCAATACCAATTCTGTCATGATGGTGTATGTATCTTTAGGATTTTTTGCTTGTTTTGGCATAATTAATCTGATTTGCAACAAAGATAAAACATAGAAGTCAAACCTACTTCCTTTAAGACTATTAACTCTAATGAAAAATTAACACATTCAATAAATAAACTAAAACTTTTGTATTAAACTAAATTGAATTTTTATAACTTCAACGATTAAGACAATTCATAAATAAGCAAAAACTCCGAACCAAAAATGAAACTTGAAGAAAAAGACTGGACTATACCTTTAATTTATCTTTTTGCAGGAATAATATGGATAGGGCTTAGTGATGAATTGCTATTTTTCTTCGTTGAAAAATTTAACATTCAAGCAAGACTAGTTACAACTCTTAGTCAATGGAAAGGTTATTTTTATGTTGGGCTCACTACTTTTCTTCTTTATTACTTAATAAAAAGAAAAACAAAATCTATTGAATTTGTCAAAAATGATTTTAGGAGACTATTTCAGGACAACCCCAATCCCATGTATATTTTCGAAACCAGCACCCAAGATATACTATTAGCCAATAAAGCTGCAAGCAACCAGTATGGTTACACTATTGACGAACTAAACAAAATGAATCTTAATGACTTAAGACCTATTTCAGAAAAGACCAAATTACAATTACACTTAAACAACCTTAATGATGAATTTGCTGATAGCGGAGAATGGCTACACCAAGATAAATTCGGGAATTATTTTTATGTGAATATCTATTCTCATAAAACACTTTATAAAGGAAGAGAATGTAGGATTGTAAATGCTATAAATGTTAATAAAAAAGTTTTAGCAGAGCTAGAGCGTGAAAACTTTGAAAAAGCCTTGGATAAAGCTGCTCTAGTTTCTATTACGAGCGTTACAGGAAATATAGAGGAAGTAAACAGTGAATTCTGCAGAGTGAGTGGATATAATAAAAATGAACTTATAGGACAACCGATTGAAATCCTTGAATCAGGGCATCACGAACCCAAATTTTGGAATGAAATGTGGGAAAATATCAAAGCTGGTAAAATTTGGAGAGCTGATATTAAAAATAGAAATAGGACAGGGCAATTTTATTGGGTGGATATAGTAATAAGCCCTATTAAAAACCACAAAGGTGAAATCTATAAATTTATGGCTATTAGTTATGATATAACAGAAAAGAAAAGTCTGGAAATCAATCAGCAAAACCTACTAGATGATTTTACCGAGTATGCTTTCCAGACCTCTCATGAGCTTCGTGGCCCTTTGACTAGCATGATGGGACTAACCACCTTATTTGAAAAATATGAAGACCCGGCATATTTAGTAAGTAAATTAAAGGCTACTGCAGAACAAATGGATGTGGTGATCAGAAAAATGAATGACAGCTTAAGCCGAACTGCCCTAGATTTGATTATGAAAAAGAGAAATAATTAATCTTCAGGGTAAGGCACATACACAAAACTGGTCATATCAGTATCTATAACGAATAGGCAACAAAACTCATCAGGATTTTTATAAGCTTGTTTAAATTCCCCTACCTTATCTTCGTCTACAATCTTTCTTTGTACAAATTCATCCAAGTAGGTGATAAAATAATTCCATGTCAGGTTTAATTCACCAGCACCAATTAAAACCTGCCCAATTGGTTGCTCAGTTTTACATATTGGAAATATAGGGAATTCAGAAAATCCTCGTTGACGCACTGCATAAGACGCCTCTTTCAATGTATCTGAAATGGCCACAAAATCTTCTGTGATTGTCCCTAAATATTTTCCGCTTAATTCTGGGTTATTATCCATAATCTATATTTCAATTTTAAAGCATTGCTTCATCTGCAAAGCTATAATATTTATCTTCGGCAAATATAATATGATCCAACACTGGAATATCTAGCAACAGACCACTTTCTTTCATTTTTCTGGTTAAACGGACATCCTGATCACTTGGGTTACGATTTCCAGAAGGATGGTTGTGGGCCAAAATTAAAGCTGAGGCCATTTGATCTATTGCTTCTTTAAAAATAATTTTAACATCTGCCACAGTACCTGAAATCCCTCCACTGCTAACCCTCTTCATTCTAATTACTCGGTTAGCTCGGTTCATCATGATTACCCAAAACTCCTCATGATGTAAATCCAACATCACTGATTTAAGCAATTCATAAGCATCTTGGGAGGAAGTAATTTTTGGTTTTTCCTGGACTGCCGATTCCTTTCTTCGTCTTCCCAATTCAAGAGCTGCAATAATTGAAATCGCTTTAGCTTGCCCTATTCCTTTAAATTTCATTAATTCCTTTACTGAGAATTTAGCCAAGTGATTTAAATCATGCTTAACCTCTGCGAGGATATTTTTACCAACATCAATCGCAGACAAAGATTGGGTTCCCGAGCCAATTAAAATAGCTATTAATTCGGCATCTGATAAAACAGATCTACCATGATTCAACAATTTCTCTCTAGGTCTGTCGGCTTCTGCCCAACTTTTAATACTTGATACGGCTGAATACTGTTCATTTTCCATTTGGGATCATTAAGGTTGAAATTCATTGAGCCCAAAAGTATCAAATTAGTATAAACTAAAAAAGCCTCAACTGATAGAGTTGAGGCTTAAGATAAAAATCTTAAAATTTCTTAAGCTAATTTAGCTACGTGCTTGGCTAATTTAGACTTGTTATTATCCGCCTTCTTTCTGTGGATAATATTCTTTTTCGCCAATCTGTCTAACATTGAAGTTACAGTTTTCAATAGTTCCTCAGCTTGCGCCTTGTCTTCTGTAGCTCTTAATTTACGAATATAAGTTCTCGTAGTTTTAGCCTGATATCTGTTTCTCAAACGTTTTGCCGCACTTGAGCGAATTCTTTTTAATGCTGACTTGTGATTTGCCATATTGATTTATGTCTATTGAAATTCTTGCTTTCTTTTTAAGGACTGCAAATTTAAAAGAATTTGTTTTACTAAACAAAGCCTAATCGTTTTTATCATTATTTATTTTAAGAAATAATGATAAAACTTAAAGAATCTGGGTCCACTCCTCAAAAGATTTACAAAAATACGCTTATTTATTGAAAAATCATCACCTTTTATGATTTCCATTTTATGGTTTTTAGAATTACTATTTATATTTTAGAATCTTGTTTAACCAAAATCATAAGATGAAGCGCATTCTCCTCAACTTCTTATTTACAATATTTTTAATTGTCTTATTCTCATTTGATTTTAATAAAAAACCAAATTGGGGTTTCTTTGCTCATCAAAAAATCAACAGATTGGCAGTATTTACGCTCCCTCCTGAAATGATTACCTTTTACAAACATCACATTCAATATATTACAGAAAATGCCGTAAATCCTGACAGAAGAAGATATGCTGTCGATTATGAGGCACCAAGGCACTATATTGATTTGGATGTTTATGGGGATAGCGCAGTTTATAAAATACCTAGATATTGGAATGAAGCCGTTGAGAAATTTACAGAAGATACCTTACAAGCTTATGGAATTGTACCTTGGCATGTGCATTTTGTTACTTATCAATTGACCGAGGCCTTTAAAGAAAATGATGCAGAAGACATTTTAAGATATTCCTCCGATTTGGGCCATTATATTGCTGATGCTAATGTCCCTTTACATACAACTGAAAATTACAATGGGCAATTGACTGGTCAGTATGGAATTCATGGATTCTGGGAATCTCGATTACCAGAACTTTATTCGAAAAATTATGATTTCTTTATTGGCAAAGCCGAATATGTAGACAATACTCAAATAGCTATTTGGAATGCAGTAACTGAAGCACATTTGGCGTTGGATTCTGTATTTGGATTCGAAAAAAAATTGACCCAAAAAATGCCTGATGATACAAAATACAGCTCAGAATTGCGCGGAAATGTAAATACTAAAGTTTATTCAAGAGATTTTTCAAAAGCCTATCACAATATGTTAAGTGGACAGGTAGAAAGAAGAATGCGTAACTCTATTAAAATGGTGGGGGATTTTTGGTTTACAGCTTGGGTAAATGCCGGACAACCTGATTTAGATATTTTAATTAATGAACGATCAATTTTTAGGGAAGAGAATTACATTCCTCAACTAATAAATAGAAAATTCAGACAGCATGAAAGTGGGATTGAGGATTAAATATTAATCTGAACATAGAAAATATTCTTTACCTTTAAATTATTTTTATAAAGCATTCCAACTTCAGTTAAACTAAAATCGTCAATTGAATATAATCGATCTGTAAAATGAAAAGAATTTTATCATTAGTATTCATTTTGGCTCTACTGAGCGCATGTGATGAAGAAAATCTATCCTTGCCAACCCCTGTAGATCTTACCTTTATTGCAGAGCCATTACAGACATTAAATGATAATGTGATAGTTAATAGAGTAGAAATAAATATTTCGAGATTGGAGATTGAAGGAAAAAGAGATGCAGGAGGAGATGTGTTTTTAGACCGACAATTCAATTTAGAGGAAGGCAATATTGATTTAAGATCACAAATCAATAACAAAATATCGCTTGACATTCCTCAAGGAATTTATAATAACTTAAAGTTTAAATTAAACTTTAAGCAAGATGATGAAGAAAGAGAGGAAATTACAGATGAACTTACCGAATGGCTAGCAGATTCTGATGACGCAACAGAAGAAGAAAGAGCTGAAGCATTAGGAGATATAATTGAAGAATATTTAGAAGATGTTAATCCTGCTTTATTATTTACTGCAACTGCTACTAGAAATGGGACAATTTTTAAAATTGTCATGCCTCTAAATGAGTCTTTTGTTTTCGATATTCCTTTTATAAACAATGATGGAGGGAAAAATATTTCATTGATTAAAGATCAACGACAAGAGTTTAAATTGATTTTCAATCCTGATTATTGGTTTTCCATCACAAGTTTTGAAGCCTTAAACGATGCACAAAAAGGCACAATAGATGAAGAAGATTATGTGTTTCTTCACAAACAAGTGAACTCGTCCTTATATTCATTAATAGTAGGAAGGATAGAGGAATCAACTGTGGTTAGAACTAAATGACAGAAAACAATGACAGCATGCCGGTGGATGCTGAGTTAAAAGACCTCATTGAAGCCAGCAAAGAAAATAGTCGATTAGCTCAAGAAAAATTGTACAGAAAATTTGCTAAGCCATTTTTTCATATTGCATTGAGTTATTGTGCCGATAGGGAAGCTGCAAAAGAGGTTCTTCAGGAGAGTTTTATTAAAATTTTTAAAAACCTGGGGCAATACAAGTATGAAGGGGCTTTTGAAGGGTGGATGAGAAGAATTTTAGTGAATACATCAATAGATTATCATAGAAGGAACACTAAAATGTCTTACTACACGGGCATAAATGATCAAAATGTTGTTGATAAACTTGAGTATTTTGATCCTGGAGAAAGTAAAATTAATACTGATGCGATATTAAATGAAGTGAAAAAATTACCGGAAGGAGCTCGAATGGTGTTCAATTTATTTGCTATTGAAGGATATTCCCATAAAGAAATCGCAGAAAAAATGAATATCAGTGAAAGTACTTCTAAATCGCAATACGCAAGGGCAAAAAGCTTATTGTCAAGTTGGTTGAAAACAGAATACCATGGCTAAGATTAGCTTTGAAAATCTATATAGAAAAATTATTAGCGGGTTTAATGAAAACCCGCCTGAATCTGTATGGGAAAACATTCAAGATGAATTGGATATAGATGAGGTTTGGTCTCAATTAGATAGCCAACTCCCTGCTGCCGCTACAAAAACAAACTATTCGCCTTTAAGACAAATCGTAAACTATGTGCTTTTCTTTTTGCTCTTATTTTTCTTCAAAAGCAATTCAGACCAGCAATTATCAACCTTATATTCAGTGGCTGACAACAACCAAGAAACCTTAATTTTCGATGAAACCAGTAAAAAAGAAATTGATCCTAAAGATCCTAAAAAGGAGAAAGATGAAAGTCTAATTGCAATTAATAAGGGAAATGAAGATGCTGAAGCTCTTAGTAAAAAAGAGATAACACCAAAAAAACCAATCGATCAGCATAAGGTATCAGACAATAGCAAAGTAACTCAGATTTTAGATATCCATAATAATGATAATGTTGAAGAAGTGACACCTGATTTAACCCAAGCTGAAAATTTTGAGGATGCAAAAATTCAGGATAGTTACCTCTCTAATCAGGAGGTTGTGTTAAATTATATGAATCCAAGACCAGCAGATTTTGAATTTATTTTTACTACAATTTTTCCAGAATCTTTAATGGTAGACAGTATTCCTTTGACTGAAACCACTGAGAGCAATTCACCATTCCTAAGATTTAATTCTATTGGAATTGTTGGTAATGTGAAGAATTCATGGATAATCAATAATGCGACAAAAGCTTCTTTTAATAATGAATCTTTAATCAATACTGAAATCACGTACAGCAATGACTTTGGATTGTCTGGTCAATTTACAATTTGCTCACAACAAATCATCCAATTGTCCTACTGGTTTAGCGCCAGAAATACTCAAAATTATTATCAGTACTACAATACAAATTATAGTAAAAAAGAATTTAGAATGGCTTATCAGTCTTTCACAGTTGACCTTTTACAGCCTATATTTTCAACTGATAATTATTTAATAATTGGATTCCAATTTGCCAAAATCGGAACCGTTAAGGAAATGCTAGCTGGTAATTTTTCCGATATTAGCAATAATTATTCTGATTGGAATTACGGTATCGATTTCGGACTTCAAAAGATATTTAAGCTTCATCCAAAACTCTCAATACAGCCTGCAGTTAGACTTCATTACGGACTGCATAATATTTTTGAAGGAAATGAATTCATTCCGAAGGAGTTTGATAAAACTCGCCCCGCTTACATTTCTCTTGATTTAAGATTTAATTATCATTTTATAAAATAAATTTTAAAGCATTACGTCTTTGAAGAACCATGCTTCGTCATGGTAACAGAAGTGTATGAATTAAAATTTTAAAATTATGAAAAAGAACAATTTGAAAAATGCTCTAAATTTTTGGGGATCAAAAGTTTTAGTAGCAGTGATGGGTATTTCATTTTTAATGTCATGTAACAATGATGAAGTTGCCACCAATCAGGAAAATGCGGTAATAAAATTGAGCGCTGTTTACAACAATACAAGCGTAACTCAAAGAACAGCAAATGAAATAGTGATCAATTCTTTCCTTTTAAATATTGAAGAAATTGAGTTAGAAGCTGATGAGGCTGAAGGAGTTGAAGGCCCTTTTGTTAGCGATATTGAATTAGAAGGTCCATTTGTAGTAGATTTAATAAAAGACAGTAGCGGTATAGAACAGACGTTAGCTGAGGTTGATTTACCTGAAGGAAATTATGAAGAGATTGAATTCTCAATAAATGAAAGTGAAGATAGCGAAAGTGAAATATTTGAAAAATCAATTTTTATTTCCGGTACAATAAATGGTACTCCTTTTGAATTTTGGCATAAGGAAGATTTAGACTTCGAAATTGAATTTGAAAATGGTATGCTTACTTTAGAAGAAGCCTCTGCGACTTTAATCAATCTTCAATTTGACCTTAATAACTTACTTTCACTAGTAGACTTAAACCTTGCTACTGATGGTAATCAAGATGGGCTTATTCAAATAAATCCAACAGATGAAGACGGTAATAATGATCTATCAGATTCTATTATGGATGCAATTGATGATGTCATTGATGCCTTTGAAGATTCTTTTGATGAGGACGATAACGATGAAGATGATGACGATGAGGAGGACGAGGATTAAAATCCATATTATTTATTAGTCATAAAAAAGGCTGTCTCATTTTAAGTATTGAGACAGCCTTTCTTTTTTGGCAATTAAAAATAATAAGAGTAGTATCCTTTCACTCCTTTTTTATTAACTCCTTGAATCACAACCTTTCCTTTTACGGATTCTAAAATATCTGATACTTCTTTGGGGTTGTCAACACTTTCACCATTTATAGCCGTAATAATGAAGCCTTCATCAATATTGAGTCTTTTGAAAAAACCATTTTTCACATCCACTACTCTTACACCACTATTAATATCCAATAAATTTTTCTCCACTGCAGGAACACTTTCAAATTCTGCGCCTAATGATTTAGAGAAATAAACATCTCTTTTGAGTAGATCAGTGGTATTTTCGCTATTGGTTAAAATCAATTCCTTTTGAATCGTTTTTCCTTTTCTATCAATGGTCAAGTACAATTTATCACCAGGAGACAGCATACTTAATTTTTCCTCAAATTCTGAATGCGTACTGATATCTTCTCCATTAAACTCACGAATAATATCTCCTTTCTGAAGGTTTACCTTATCAGCTGCACCTTTCTCCTGAATATAACTCACTACTACCCCATCTAAATTTTCAGTGTTTAATCTATCTGCAATCTCAGGAGTCAAACTGGAGACTTCCGCACCAAGGAAGGCCTTTTGTACCATACCATATTCTATAATATCAGATGCGATTTTTTTAGCTATATCAATAGGGACTGCAAAACCATAACCTGCGTAAGAACCGGTTCTGGACAAAATTGCAGTATTAATACCCACTAATTCACCTTTAGTATTGACTAAGGCTCCACCACTATTTCCCGGGTTAATAGCTGCATCCGTTTGAATAAAGGATTCAATTGGAAAATTACTTTTCAGAATATTTAATTCTCTTCCTTTAGCACTGACTATTCCTGCTGTTACTGTAGAAGTTAAGTTAAAAGGATTTCCAACTGCCAAAACCCATGAACCTACCTCTAAATCTTTAGATGAACCAATTTTTATGGCAGGCAAATTAGTATCATCTATTTTCAACACTGCTAAATCGGTAGAAGGATCTCGACCTATCAAGGTTGCCTTATAAGTTTTCTTCTTCCTTACTACTTCAATATCATCCGCACCTTCTATTACATGATTATTAGTGATGATATAACCATCGGATTTGAAGATCACACCAGAACCAGAGCCAACTTGCTGCATGCTTCCTCCTCCACCTAACCATAAATCCAACCAAGAACTTCTTCCATAAGCTTCAGATACAGTTTTAATGTATACCACGCTTTCACGGCTGTTTTTAGAGGCTTCTACAAAATCAACATCAGGGACAGAACTTAAAGCCTTAGAATCGTTTTCTTTATAATTTTCAAAGGACACATTACTTATTGGAGTTTGAAAAGGATATTCTTCAATTTTTGACTTGTGGTTTAGATCACTCAATTGATAAATCAACAAAGCGCCAATTATCCCTCCTATAAATGCACTGATTGTAGTTTTCAAATATTGATTCATATTATCTATTTTATTTAATCAAGTAACTATTTAATGACTTTTCATGGTATATATTGTGTCAAATATTTACGGAAAAGAATTAAATTCTGTTTAAAATATGGATATAAAAAAAACAGTAGCCTAATTAGACTACCGTTCTCCAGCTTTTATTGTTAACCTAAACTGAATATTATCCTCCTGCTCTGTTCAATTCTTCTAAATTAGTATTACGTTGACGAGCTTTGAATTCTTCTCCTTTGCTGAATCTATATCTTAAAGAAAAACCTATACTTTGCTGACCGAAATACTGACTAATCTGGTTGATATTGTTATTAACGTTAGCGGTACCTACAAACTTTCTGGTTCTAAAAATATCGGTAAGGTTAAAAGTTGCTTCCAATTTCCTATCCAAAAAGCTTTTCTTCACTGCAAAATCAACTCCCCACTGTCCCTCTATGGTGTACAAAGCCCATACCGTTTTAGAACGGTAATCTCCATTAACTTCTACCTTAAAATCATTTGGTAGCATGAAAGTGTTTGCCACTCTGGCCATAACCGAAGTAGCTTCAGTTTCTACTTCATTATTAAATAGATTAGTAGTAAATTTTTGATAAAAAGCTGTTGCATTTCCATTGATTGACCACCATTTAAAAGGCTGAAAAGGTGCAACCACTGTGGTGCTATAATTTATCTGATTGTCCACATTGCTTTGTTTGAACACCGTTGTACCATCTTCAGGATTTTGAAACGGGATCTCTGCAATGAAATCTGAGGTTAGGCCATAGTACATGATCCAGTTAAACTTACCCAAAAAAGTTTGAGTAAAAGTCATTGAGTGCGTCATTTGAGGACGTAAGTAAGGATTACCCTGTGCCCAGGTATAAGGATCTAAATACATCACAAATGGGTTTAGATTATGGTAATTTGGTCTATCTATTCTTCGGCTATAGTTTAAGTTTACCTGATAAGACTCTGACGTATTATGCTGAATAAAAAAGCTTGGGAAGAAATTTAAGTAATCTCTTTCGTTCACGGTATTCAGGGTTAAAGACTCCCCTGTAGAAAAAGTCTGCTCAGCTCGTAAGCCTGCTTTATAACTTAATTTATCAGTTAAATTACCGGCTAAGCTGGTGTAAGCTGCTAAAATCTGTTCAGTATAGACGAAATGGTTAGAACGGCTCTCATCCAATTGTTTTTGATTGTCTTCCACTTCATAAAATCTAAGATTATTGTCTGACACTACATGGCTTGCCTTCAAACCTGTTTCAACTTTAATATCATCGAAAATTTTTGCTTCAAAATCAGCTTGAGCAGAATATATATCAAAAGCGAAGGGGTTATTATTTTCTAACTGCTCTACCTCCGTGGGCTCTGTTGCCCCATTTAAATAGAAGGAGTTTATAAATGAAGCACTCCCATCATTCACCAATTTTACGTAGTTGACATCAGCCGTTAACTTTGTTCCATTAGTATCCAGCTTATGAGTATAATGCAGATTCGCTTGGGTATTTAAAAACTGATAATCAATGCGGTTGTCAGAGTTTATATATGATTCCGTTCCAGACTGATCCAGTTCAGTATTCAAATTAAAATCGTGATACACATTCTGGCCATAAAGATTAACCATCGCACCAATGGACTGTCTGTCATTCAAATCCACATCAGTACCTAATCGTAAAGAAGGGATTACTCTGTTTACATATTCCTTACCCTGCTGATCAAAAGTGCTTAGCATTCCGTTGGTTTGGTTAATTTCACGGTAGAACTCCGCATCTCTTATTCTTCCTCTTTGAGATAAATCAGCATTAATGAAAGAATTCCAGGCTCCTTTTTTATGATTTAATTGCAAACCAGTATTATAGTTTTGCATTTCATTATATCTATAACCAGCATTCAAGCTTCCATTTACACCCTGAATATTGTTTTTCTTCAAAGTGATATTGATGATACCTGCATTTCCTTCAGCATCATATTTAGCTGATGGATTATTGATAATTTCTATGGTCTTAATATTATCAGCTGACATCCCTTGTAACATGTTTTGCAAATCAGTAGCTGAAAGATAGCTTCTGCGGCCATCGATCATCACCTGAACTCCAGCCTTACCATTTAACTGAATATTACCGTCCTGATCAACAAAAACACCTGGCGATTTTTCTAGTACTTCGTAAGCAGTAGATCCTGCCGCCATAGCCGTTCCTTCAACCGAAACTACCATCTTATCAGCTTCAACAATAACTTGTGGTCTCATAGCTGTTACTTCCACAGCATCCATCACTTGTACATCTTCTTTAAGTATAATGCTAGAAAAATCAAAAGTTGGATTATTTGAATCAACAACGACACTTTTGGAAATGTAAGTTTCAAAACCTACTGCAGAAATCTTTAAATAATAATCACCATATTTTACATTGATATTAAATTGACCTTCAGCATCCGTAATAGTTCCTGTTAATAGGCTTGAATCTGAAGATTGATAAACCGCCACATTGCTATATGGCAGTGGAGCATTCTGGGTATCTTTCAGCACTCCTTTAATCATGCCACTTTGCGCCTGGGCAAAGCCTGTTAAAAAAAGTGTTAGGATGAATAGAGATAAAATAGTTTTCATGTTCTTAAGCGTTTGCATGTTCTTGTTCTTTAGTTAATAGATGCGTTCATGCTAGCTCTCGATGCATGGAATGTGCCATATTCTGTAAGTGGCTAAATTTGGGTTTAGAAGGTGATTTATAGGAATTTTGAAATTAAGAGTGTTCATTTATGAACAAATTAAAGGACCAATAGCGTACAATTGATCATTAATTTTCATTAATAAGTGAAGTGGATTTTCAGATTGACTTCCTAAAAAAAGAAAAACATAGCATAATTAATTTCATGCTATGCTTTCTGAAATCATATGATATTTAATTCTTTTCCGATTTCTTCAATTTGATTTAAGGTATAATCTAATTGTTCGATCGAAAATCCTGCAGTTATCGTCATTCTTACTCGGGTTAGCTTCCTTGGAACGGCTGGGTATGGAACAGGGTTCACAAAAATATTTTTTAAATGTAACCGATAAGTCATTTCTTTCACTTTATTGTCATCACCAATTATGATAGGGAAAATAGCTGTTTCAGCATTACCTATATTAAATCCTGCTTTCAGTAATTTATTTTTCACATAATGGATATTTTCCCAAAGCTTATCCATTCCGGCTTCCTGATTCGAAATTAAATTTAAAGCCTCTAAGGAAGACACAACTGAACCTATAAATGGAGAAGTAGAAAACATATAGGACCTACTGGTGTATTTCAGATAATTGATCAAACGACTAGAAGCAGCTACATAACCACCTACTGAGCCTACTGCTTTACTCAAAGTACCAGTTATAATGTCTACCTTACCTTCCAACCCGAAATGCTCTAAGGTACCTTTCCCTGTCTTACCAATAACACCTGTTGCATGTGCTTCATCTACCAAAACCCATGCGCCATAATAATGGGCAATATCCAAAATCTCTGGAAGATTACAGATATCTCCATCCATGGAATAAACTCCATCTACCACTACCAATTTATTGATATACTTATTTTGGATATTTTTTAAAACTTTTTCCAAAGAGGCAGGATCATTATGGGAGAAGAATTTTTTATTAGAACCTTTGCTTCCGTCAATGAGACTAGCATGTGCAAACATATCATAAATAGCGACATCTCTATGCCCCAAGAGACCAGAAATAGTACCAATATTAGCGCCATAACCTGAACTGTAAACAATGGCTTGTTCCATTCCTTTCATCTCAGCTATCTTTTCTTGCAGCTGTTTGATAATATTCATAGAGCCACTTAATAAAGGCACACCACCAGCTCCCGCTCCGTAATAGGGTGCAATGGCCGTTACTTTCTCTAAAACCCTTGGATCTTGGGTTAGATTTAAATAATCATTTGAAGCGAAATTGAGCATCTCCCTAACTTCCTTTGTAACCGGATCTATTATTTTGGATACCACTTTAGATCCATTTATAGATTCACGCTCATATAGAAACCTTTCATTAGTCTTCATATCCGAAAACCAACTGTTCATCATATCCATACGACTATCCCACTCAGCATATTCTAGCTTTGGATCACCCGTAAAATTATATAATGAATATTTATTGGCATCTATTTCCCCTGCAGGAGAAATATCAAAATACATATGATCAATTTGCTCTTCATCAAATAGATGATAATGCTTCTTTGAAGTGGTGGGTTTAAATGACATTTTGTAAAATTTTGGTTTAGTAATATTAACAATAATAAGAAATGAGCAGCCATAAATCAAACTCAATCTCCATTATTATAGAGTTATTTTATTAACTATTTTAAGGAAGAAATGTTAAAGACATGTCTTTATCTAACATCCAGCCTGTTACACTATATCGTTTTTTGTATGCCATCAAAACTTCATGTTCAAGTTCACTTCTAAACAATAATAAACGTCCTGCTAAGGGTTGAACAATCTCGGTTTTATCTCCTAAATAAAGAGCCAATTCACCTCCATGATCTTCCTGCCAATTTTCATTAAGATAGAGTACAAAGGAAATCACTCGATGAGCATTCTGCTGAAATCTATCCACATGTTTTTTATAAAAAGTATTTTCGGGGTAGATAGCAAAATGTGTTTCAAAATCTTTAAGCCCTAAATAGCAAGTTTCATTTAAGCTATTTTTAAGTACTTCAATTTTATCCAAAAATTGAAGTACTAATTCATTTGGATTACTTCTATCCAACCATTGGATATAGTCTCCTCTAATACTCTTATCCAATTGGAATAATGCTTGCTTACCAATTCCTGCCTTTTTGAAATCTCCTGATTGATTGCCTTGACTAGCAATTAAAACTAATTCTCCAACATCTTCCTTGGAAATAAAATCATCCCAAATGAAATAACCTGTATCGCTTAACTGGTCAATAGCAAGGTTTAATTTTTCAATACTTATCATTTAACGGCAAAAATACATAATAAACTTATTAAGTTTATAAAAACTTTACGTACCGTTATGTATACTTGCAGAAAAAACTTGCACTTTTTTTAACCGTAGACTATGTAGACAGTAAGTTTTTAAATGATCTAAGTTTATTTCAGCCAAACCTAAGAACTTTTTAAAGTGATAATTAAAAATTTATGTCTTCTGAAAGAGGTGAAGCTGTTTTATATTTTGATTTCCATTTCAAATTGGTAAACAATCCAAATGAGATAATAGTATTCTTAAATCAATTTGAAAATGCAGAAATCAATCAAAGTGAGTTTTATGGCAAGGTAGAATTCCAAACCATCCTAGACATACTAAATCAAAACAAACAATTAAAAGGAAAAGAGGATGCCTTTCAAAAGGAATTGGATGGGATGTTTGGTGAGATTAAATTGGAAATTTGTAGGAGGTTGAGAGTACTTCTAGCCTTTGAGGAGTTGACTGACGTTATCAATGAGGATTGGCAAAAAATAAAAGTTTTTAATTCTATTTTAATTGATTTAAAACAACAAGGACTCTTTGATATGATCAATAAGTTGATGAATGAAAATAATATCAACTTGGGTAAGAGGTTCTCATTTGAAGAAAAATACAAACCCTTTACACCTAATTTAAATGGTAAAAAAAACCGTAACCATATTAAATCTGAACTGAGCTCAGATCATGAAAATATCAATTCTGTATATGATATTTGGTTAAATTCTTTAGAATTTGAAAAGGTTTTTAAAAATAATAATGAAGGAAAGAATATAATAGAAGCTACAAAACTTCCTGAAGACTTGATTTATGAGAAAATCATACCGAAGATTATTGACGGTAATTCCCTTAACTTTAATACTTTAGAAGAAAGTAAATCTAAATATAGGGAAATCTTTGATCTTAAGAATTACTCCCTACATAAAGTGGAGTAGTATATTTATTTATTTTGCATTAAAGAAATTTCATCCTTCTTCCATTTATCTACAATCAAACTACTTGCGCCTATAATTGGCGCAGATTGGTTTTGCAATTGGGATGAAATCACCCTTACTTTTCCTTTAAAAACCGGCATTAAATTCAACTCCAAATGTTCTTTAACAGGATTGAAAATTAAATCTCCAGCCTGAGATAAGCCCCCGAATATAAAAATCGCTTCCGGATCGGTATGAATAACAGTATCGGCTAATTTAGTGCCCAAAATTCTGCCTGTATATTCAAAAGCTTGTTTCGCAATGATATCACCTTTCAAAGCATATTTGGTAATCATTTCAGGGCTTAGTTCATCAAAACTCACGGACCTTAGAGCACTATCTTCTCTATAATCAGCTAAAAGTTTATAGATAGTTCTTTTAATTCCTGTTGCGGAAACATAAGTTTCCAAACATCCTCTTTTTCCACAGCCGCAGAATCTCCCGTTACCATAAGTTACTGTTGTATGACCAAGTTCACCTGCAAAACCGTTGGCTCCATTCACTAATTGTCCATTACTCACAATTCCAGCTCCTAGTCCAGTTCCAAGCGTTATGACAATAAAATCTTTCATGTCCTTTGCTCCACCAAAAATCATTTCTCCAACAGCAGCAGCATTAGCATCATTAGTGATAACCACTGGTACTCCAAATTCATCTTCTAAGGTTTTTGCTAGGGGTAGTATCCCTTTCCATCTCAAATTTGGAGCATGTTCAATAGTTCCTTTGTGATAATTAGCATTAGGAGCCCCCACACCAATCCCTATCAATTCATGTTTTTCGGTATCTAACCCTTTCCTAATTTCATTTGAAAGCAAATGAATATAATCTGCAAAAACAGACTCTGTTTGAGTTGGAATTGCTCCTTGATATAAAACCTTCCCATCTAAAGTTACAATTCCGAATTTTGTTCCAGTACCTCCGATATCGATCCCAATGCTAACTTTCATGTGTATATTATTGAATTTTTAATTGCAATCCCGCCTTATCGAGACAGACTATGAAATTCATGATCAGTTTTATTCATCTTTATTTTTTTAAAAAAAGCTAAACAAAATTCTAACTGATTTCATATATTTCTATAAATTTTATAAACCCTTTACTAAGAGACCTAGCTAACAAACATCAATTTTTGTAATGTTTCTTTATTAAATAACTTACCAATAAATCAATTGGTTCTTCTATAAAAATTCCCTTTGTTAAATTATGATCTTCCACAACTTCATTGACGATTTCCTCAAAAAAGTAAGGCACTGACCCTACAAAATGAACAGGGAGGTTTTCATAATTTTTAATACTACAGATATAAGTTTCAACAAAATCATTTATACTCTGCTTCACCATATCTCTCAAATAAGGATTATCAATTCGCTCTTTTATAAACTGACTAAAGCTACTTAAATAAACATTTGCATATGGTTTTATGTAAACACTTAATAAGATTTCTTCTTTATTCAATTGAAATTCACGCTCCAAATCTTGAGAAATTTCACTCGGTAACTGTTTCTTTAAAAATTTACTTAACAACAATTTACCAAAATGACTTCTACTACCTTCATCCCCTAAAATAAAATCCATACCACTTACTTCTTGACGAACAATATCTCCATCGAAATGGCAGGAATTAGATCCTGTACCCATCAAGGCTGTAATGGAAGGTTCTCCATTAAAAGTTGCAAATGCTGCTGCAACAATATCTTCTTTCACATAAAGATGAGATTTATTGAAGACCATTGAAAGTCCTCTTTCCACCATAGATGCAAAATGTTTGCTGGAACATCCTGCCCCAAAATAATAAACTACTTCTATTTCTGATTTATGATTGATAATTTCTGGCCCTAGGGATTTCACTATATCACTGATAGCCACATCATCCATAAAAAAAGGATTAATGCCTTTGGTACTTTTTCTTACCAAGGTTTTTTTGGCATCTACTAACTGCCAATCGCATTTTGTGGAACCACTGGTACCTATTAAAATCATAACTTAAATGGATAAAATTTTAGCAATTCTTAAATCGTCTTTATGTATATCTTTAGGCTGGTTCATAATATCTTCAAACTTATTGAAAATAATATCATGATGCCTTATACCTACCATAACATCTGTTTTTCCTTGATCCAAACCTTCAACTGCTGCAACACCCATTTTACTTGCCAATACTCTATCGAAATAAGTAGGTGTTCCGCCTCTTTGAAGATGACCTAATATAGTCACTTTTGTGTCAAAATAAGAAGATTTCTCATTGACTTTTTGTGCAATTTCCATGGCTGAACCAGACTTCCCTCCTTCTGCCACAATTACTAAACTGGAAGTTTTATTCTTTTTCCCTCCCCGATTGAGCTTTTCAACCAATTCATCAATAGATGTTTCTTCCTCAGGGATTATGATAGAAACAGCTCCTCCTGCAATTCCACTACTGATTGCAATATAACCTGAATCTCTACCCATTACTTCAATAAAAAACAATCGATTATGTGATAATGCAGTATCTCTAATTTTATCTATGGCCTCTACAGCCGTGTTAGTAGCAGTATCATAACCAATAGTATAATCCGTCCCTGGAATATCATTATCTATAGTTCCTGGAATACAAATGTATGGCAAGCCATGCTCCAGATATAAGTGATGCATACCCGTAAAAGAACCATCACCTCCAATACCAATTAATCCATCAATTTTGTGTTTTTTCAATTGCTTAAAAGCCTTGGCCCTTCCTTCTGGAGTTCTAAATTCTTTTGATCGAGCTGATTTCAGCATGGTACCCCCTCTTTGTAAAATATTTGCCACTGAACGGACATCCATTTCTTCAAAATCTCCTTCAATCATCCCTTCATAGCCACGGTAAATACCCACTATTTCTTTATTATAAAAAATACCCGCTCTTACTACAGCACGTATAGCAGCATTCATTCCGGGAGCATCACCACCTGAAGTAAAAACACCTATTCGATTCATCTTATTCATTTAAAAAAATTGTTCAGCCCGCCAAAGATAGTGTAATGTGTACACTTACCCAATAGTATTTTATTATCTTTGCAATACTAATTGAATAGAAACATGTCAGAATTCCATTACAATCCGCACATTTCAGTTGATTGCGTTATATTTGGCTTTGATGATGAAAAGATCAATATTTTATTGATAAAGAGAAAGCAAGAAGGTGAAAATGTTTATGCCCTTCCGGGAGATTTAGTACAAAAAGGAGAAGACCTAGATGTAGCTGCTAATCGTGTTCTTTATGAACTTACGAATATGCAAAACCTATACTTGGAACAATTTAAAACTTTTGGTTCACCAGACAGAACTTCCGACCCAGTTGATGTTGAATGGATTAAATCTGTAAGAGAACATCCTGAAGCTAGAGTTATCACCGTGGCTTATAACTCTTTAGTAAAAACAGATGACTTTGATTACAGACCTTCTTCATTTGCTGAAGAAGTATTGTGGCACCCTATCGAAAAACCACAAAAACTTGGCTTTGATCATAATGAAATAGCCAATACTGGTTGGGCTATGTTAAGAGAAAAAATTAAACGAGAACCTATAATTGCATTTTCATTATTACCAGAAAAATTTACTCTAAGACAACTCCAAACACTTTATGAGGCTATAGTGGGACACGAATTAGATAAAAGAAACTTTAGAAAGCGAATGCTGAGAAACAGATTTTTGGTTCCTATGAATGAGAAGGAAACTGGTGTTTCTCATAAACCTGCCCAATATTATCGTTTTGATGATGCCATTTATAAAGAGGAATTTGCAAAAGATCAATGGTTTTTATTCTGAAAATTTTGGTAGCCAAATGCTACACTTTTTTTGACCACAAAGATTCTGTGTTGAAAACCAAATGATTTTTTATTAAATTTACTATTAGAAAAACAAATCAAGAGCGGACTTGATCCAGCTCGGTTAGGGCGGCCTCTCGGGGCTGCTCTAATAAAA